>OBLR010000188.1_pt1 | contig 13091 bp, 15 predicted proteins | sample 1519891 | NCBI WGS metagenome assembly OBLR01 (sample SAMEA3113583, study PRJEB22503) | soil metagenome | reverse complement strand
CGGTCAGGATCTCGGCCGCCTTGACCGCCGCGTCGGCCACCCGGCGCACGGCGGATCGGAGCAGGTCCTCCGTGACGACCTGGACCCGGCACGATCCGGCCTGAAGGTTGACGTTCACCACCCGGAACGGGGGAACCCCGTGGGTGAGGGCCATCACCAGCGCGTAGAACCGGAGATCGTCTTCCTGCTCCGGCCGCTCCTGCCCTCCCTTCAGCTCGAGGACGAGCCTCCGGGCCCGCATCGGGTCGTCCCGATCAGGACCACCGAGGACCAGGTCGGGCCGGGCCGAGAGCACGACCTGCCCGCCCGCGGCCGGGACCCGGAGCGGCCACTCGACGACCGGGTTCCATGACCGCTCGAGGGGCGGGAACGTGGCCCGGAACCACGACAGCTGGCGGATGGCCTCGCCGACCAGCTCCGCCACCTCGACGGGGTCGAGGAGCCCCAGGTAGGCGGCGAAGCCGTCGTCACCCGCTCCCAGGCGCTCCACCGCCCGTTCGGCCAGATCGGCGTCCTCCAGGTCCCGGGCGTACACGCCGATCTCGACGGCCTTGTGGACGACGTTTCCCACGGCGAGCTGAGGCCCGTACGTGAAGACGCCCTCGTCCAGCTCGTTGGCCTGGAACAGGCCCTCGCATCGCTGATGGAGGTTCGTCAGCTTGGCTTTGGTCAGCCACAGGTCCCGGCCCTCGCCCAGGCGCTCCACGGCGGGGCGGAGCCGGTGCTCGAGGTCCTGGCGAAGCTCGTCGGCCAGTGACCGGTCGAACAGGGGCCTGGGGCCCCCGCCCCCCATCACGTCGAGGAGGGTCCGTTCCTGCACCGGGGTCAGGGCCATCTCAGCGAAGGCTAATCCGGGGGTCTGACACGATCACGGAGGCGGGCCCGATCGACGCGGAACCGACCCCCCGGCCGACCTCCATCCACCAGCGCCACCCTGTCGGCGTCCAGGGGAGGTACAGGCCCGACCGGCCCGTCACCGACCGGGGACGGGCTACACTCGCTCGGATCATGGCCATCAAGCCGAAAGAGCCGGCTCGGCCCGACGCCGAGCGCCGCGGCGTCGAACGCAAGATCGAGGAGCTGCGGGAACGGAAGGAGGCGATCGGTCGGGCGGGTGGACCGGAGGCGGTGGAACGCCAGCACGCCCGGGGCAAGCTCACCGCCCGGGAGCGGATCGACCTCCTGCTCGATCCGGGGTCCTTCGTGGAGACCGATGCCATGGCCCGCCACCGCGTGCACGCCTTCGGCATGGAGAAGAACCGGGCGTACACCGACGGCGTGGTCACCGGCTGGGGAACGGTCGATGGGCGGAAGGTGTTCGTCTATAGCCAGGACTTCACCGTGTTCGGCGGATCGCTGGGCGAGGTCCACGCCGAGAAGATCTGCAAGATCATGGATCTGGCCGCATCGACCGGCGCCCCGGTCATCGGGATCAACGACTCCGGGGGCGCCCGGATCCAGGAGGGCGCCGCCTCGCTGGCCGGGTACGGCTACATCTTCGACCGCAACGTCCGGTCGTCCGGCGTGATCCCCCAGATCAGCGTCATCATGGGACCCTGCGCCGGTGGGGCCGTGTACTCCCCGGCCATCACCGACTTCGTCTTCATGGTCAAGGAGACGTCGCACATGTTCATCACCGGTCCGGACGTCATCCGGACGGTCACCGGCGAGGACGTGACCTTCGAGGAGCTCGGCGGGGCCCAGACGCACGCCAGCCGATCGGGTCTGGCGTCCTTCATCGCCGAGGACGAACAGGAGTGCCTCTCCACGGTCCGGTACCTGCTGTCCTTCCTCCCCGCCAACAACATGGAGGATCCACCGTCGTTCGCGTCGACCGACGATCCGGAGCGCCTGGTCCCCGAGCTCGACACGCTGGTTCCCGACTCCCCTCGCGAGCCGTACGACATCAAGACCGCCATTCGGGCGATCATGGACGACGCCGCCTTCCTCGAGGTGTTCCCGCTGTGGGCCATGAACGTCGTCATCGGCTTCGCCCGGCTAGACGGTCAGACCGTCGGGGTGGTGGCCAACCAGCCGAAGGTCCTGGCCGGCACGCTCGACATCGAATCCAGCGAGAAGGCGGCGAGATTCGTGCGATTCTGCGACGCGTTCAACGTGCCGCTGGTCACCTTCGAGGATGTGCCGGGATTCCTTCCCGGCGCGGCGCAGGAATACGGGGGGATCATCCGCCGTGGAGCCAAGCTCCTGTACGCGTTCACCGAAGCCACGGTCCCCCGCGTCACCGTGATCACCCGCAAGGCCTACGGCGGGGCCTACGTGGTCATGAACTCGAAGCACATCCGAGGGGACGTCTCCTTCGCCTGGCCGACCGCGGAGATCGCGGTCATGGGGCCCGAGGGAGCCGTCAACATCGTGTACCGCAAGCAGCTGAAGGAGGCCGAGGACCCCGAGGTTCGGCGGAAGGAGCTGATCGCCGAGTACGAGGAGCGGTTCAACAACCCCTTCCTGGCCGCGGAACGCGGTTACGTCGACGACGTCATCGAGCCCTCCGAGACCCGGATCCGGCTGATCCAGGCCCTGCGCATGCTCCGATCGAAGCGGGAGGCCGTGCCGGCCCGCAAGCACGGGAACATCCCGCTCTGAGCCGATGCCGCGGTACGAGCTGCCACCCGAGGTCTCGGCCGAGGAGCAGCGGGCGGTCATCGCCGCCCTCGAGCGGATCCTGGGGGCGGACCGGGACGGGCCGTCGCCGTGGGCGGTGGCCGGCCGGGCCGAGGCCCTGAGGATGGGCGCCCTCCAGGTTCGGCGAACGACCGACCGACCGTGGCGGTTCCGGGGCGCCGTGCCGTTCGCTCGGGGCGGCCCGCCTCCCCTGATCGGCCGCGGCGACGCGAAGTGACCGGACCGGCGGGGCGGTGGGTGGAGGTGGCCTCGTTCGCCCGCGAGGAGGAGGCCCGGCTGCTGGCGGGGAGGCTCGGGGCCGATGGGATTCCGGCCCGGGTCTTCCCGGAGGCCGAGGCGAGCTACTACGGTCCCGGGACCTCGGCCCTGCTCGGCCAGCCGATCCGGGTCCTGGTCCCGGAGCACCGGACCGCGGAGGCCCGGCAGGTCATCGAGCGGCTCGGTCGGACATGAGCGACGATCGCCCCCTTCCCCTCCAGGGCGTTCGGGTGCTGGACGTCGCCACCGTGATCGGCGGTCCGGGCGCCGCCACCCGCCTGGGCGACTTCGGCGCCGACGTCATCAAGGTCGAGCACCCCGTGACCGGCGATACGACCCGCGCCTTCGGGTGGCGGGCCGGCGGCGTGGCGTTGTGGTGGAAGCACCTCTCCCGCAACAAGCGCCCGGTGACCCTGCTGCTGTCCGCGGAGCGGGGGCGAGACCTGTTCCTCCGTCTGGTCGAGCGGACGGACGTATTGGTCGAGTCGTTCCGGCCGGGGACGCTCGAGCGGTGGGGACTGGGGCCTGACGTGCTGCTGGAACGGAATCCCGGCCTGGTGCTCCTTCGGGTCTCCGGCTTCGGGCAGACCGGTCCCTACGCCTCGCGACCGGGGTTCGGCACGCTGGCCGAATCCATGTCCGGGTTCGTGCACATGAACGGGGATCCGGACGGACCGCCCCTCCTTCCGCCGATCGCCCTGGCGGATGAGGTCGCCGCGCTGCTCGGAGCGTTCGCGGTGATGGTGGCCCTGTACCACCGCGACGCTCGAGGAGGGCGGGGCCAGGTGATCGACCAGTCGCTGTTCGAGGGACTCTTCGGGATCACCGGCCCGGTGGCCGCCGCGTTCGACCGCCTGGGTCTGGTGACCGGCCGGCACGGCAGCCGGCTGCCGTACGTCGCCCCGCGGGGCGCCTACCGGACAGCGGATGATCGATGGGTCGCGGTGTCGGGGACGTCGCAGTCGGTGGCGGAACGGATCTTCGCCGCTATGGGCCAGCCGGAGCTGGCCCGCGATCGCCGCTTCGCCACGAACGAGGCCCGGCTGGAGCACGGCGAGGCCCTGGACCGGGTGGTCGAAGAGTGGGTCGGGGCCCACACGCTCCAGGAGGTCATGGGGGCGTTCGAGTCTCACCAGGCCGCCGCGTCGCCCGTGTACGACATCCAGCAGATCGATTCGGATCTCCAGTACCGAGCCCGGGGCACCCTGATCCGGGTGGAGGACGAAGAGTTGGGCGAGGTCGTGCTCCCCGACGTCCAACCTCGGCTCTCGGAGACGCCCGGGAGGGTGCGTCACCCGGGGCTGCCCCTGGGCGCATCGAATCACGAAGTGTTCACCGAGGAGCTCGGGGTGGGGCCCGAGGAGCTCGAGCGGCTGCGTTCGGAGGGAGTTATCTGACGTGGTCCTCAGTCCGAACGAGGGCCCCCCGCCCAGCGCGTGGCAGCTCGAGGCGCGTTTGCAGCAGGAGGGGCTGACCGAGGTCCGGTGGTGGTCCAACCCCCCGGGGGATCGGTACGGCAGCCACGACCACCCGTATCACAAGGTCCTGTACTGCGCCGAGGGCTCGATCGTGTTCCACCTTCCCCACGGCGACGTCGAGCTCCGGCCCGGCGACCGTCTCGACATCGAGCCGGGCACGCCGCACGCAGCGACGGTCGGACGGGACGGCGTGCGGTGTGTGGAGGCACCCAGAGCGGCGTGACCTCCGTCGCCTTCCACGTCGACCAGCTGTTCGCCCGCGTCCCCGGGGGGATCGGGACCTACGTCAGGGAGCTCCTTCCCGCCCTCACCGCGGCCGACGATTCCCTGGAGATCACCCCCTTCCACTCCCGGTGGCGGCGTCCCCCGCCGGAGGATCTCGCCTCGCTCCATCCGGTCCAGCTCCAGCGGGGGATCCGTGGTCTGTATCCCTCGTGGAACGCCGTCGGACGGCCCTCGCTCCCCCGACGCCTCGCCGCCCTCGACATCCTCCACCTTCCGTCTCCGGTGGCCGTTCCCCCGGCGGGCTCGTCCCAGCGAGTCGTGGTCACCGTCCACGATCTCGCCTTCCGCCTCCTCCCCCGGCTGTACCCGGCGGCGTGGCGCACCCTGTACCGCACCGGCCTCAGACGAGCCGCTCGCCGGGCGGACGCGATCATCGCCATCTCGAGCCGCACCGCCGCCGACCTGGTCCGGATGGCCCGGGTCGACCCGGCCCGGATCCACGTGATCCCCCTCGCCGCTTCCCTCCCGGCCCGGCCCGACGATCCGGAGCCGGCCCTCCGACGACTTCGGATCCCCCGGCCGTATGTCCTCTTCGTGGGGACGTTGGAACCGCGGAAGAACCTCGTTCGGCTCATCCGCGCGTACCGGCGGACGGCGGTCCGGCTTCCCCACGCCCTAGTCCTGACCGGACCGCTGGGCTGGCATTCGCAGCGACTCCATCGGGAGGTGGCGGTGCCGGGGCCGGGCCGGGTGATCCTCACCGGACCGGTTCCCGAGGCCGATCTGGATGCCCTGTATCGGGGGGCCGAGGCGTTCTGCTACCCCTCGCTGTACGAGGGGTTCGGGCTCCCCGTCCTGGAGGCCATGGCCCGGGGGGTTCCCACCATCACCTCCAGCGCCTCGTCGCTCCCCGAGATCGCCGGCCGGGCCGCCGTGATCGTCGAACCCAGATCAGTTCGCGACCTGTCGGCCGCCCTGGAGCGGATCCTCACCGACGGCGATGAGGCCGTGCGCCTGGCCACGATGGGCCGGGAGCGAGCGGCCGAGTTCTCATGGCGCCGCACCGCTCGGATGACCATCGACGTGTACGACAAGGTCCGAGCGTGAACCTGGACGACCTCCGGTCGCTGTTCCCGGCCCTGGAGCGTGTGGTGTACCTCAACACCCCGACCGCCTCCCCGGCCGCTCGGCCCGTGCTGCAGGCCGTCCGCCGGGCGGAGAGCGAGTGGGAGTCCGGCGAGTTCTCGTGGCAGGGTTGGGAGGAGGAGGCGGACGCCACCCGGACGATATTCGCCCGGCTGATCGGGGACCGGGACGGGCCGGTGTCGTTGGTGTCGTCGGTGGCCGAGGCCGCGGCCACCGTGGCCGCGTCCCTCACGTCGGGCAGGGTGGTGGTCGGAGCCCGCGAGTTCCAGAGCAACCTGTTTCCGTGGCTGGCCCTTCGGGACCGGGGGTTCGACGTGGTCGAGGTTCCCGCGGTGGACGGCGTGGTCCGGACCGGCGCCATCCTGGAGGCCGTCGACGACCACACCGCCCTCGTGGCGGTGACCGAGGTCCAGTCCTCGAACGGGTTCCGGGTCCGGATCGAGGACATCGGCCGGCGATGCCGGGAGATCGGCGCCCGGCTGTTCGTCAACCTGACGCAGTCGTTGGGCGCGCTCCGGTTCGACGCAGGCCGAGCCGAAGCGGACTACGTCGCCGCCCACGGCTACAAATGGCTGCTGGCCCCTCGCGGCGCGGCCTGGATGTGGGTCCGGCCGGACCGGCTGGCGGAGCTACGGCCCCTGGCCCCGTCGTGGAAGACCGTGGCCGAGCCGTACGCCGACTACTACGGCGGCCCGCTCGAGCTCCCGGACAGCGGGCGCCGGCTGGACACCACGCTGGCCTGGTTCGCGTGGATCGGCGCCCGGGCCGCGCTCGACCTGATCTCATCCTTCGACGCCGGTGAGGTCGAGACCCACTGCCTGGGTCTCGCCTCGGCGTTCCGGGAGGAGGCCGTCGCGCGGGGCTTCGGCCTGGTCCCCGTGGAGGTGCCCAGCCAGACCGTTGCCCTTCGGGTCTCCGATCCGGCGGGCCTTCGGCAGCGCCTCCTGGATCACCGGGTGGTGGGGGCCGTCCGGGGGGGCTCGCTTCGCCTGGGCTTTCACGCCTACAACGACGGCTCGGACGTCGAGGCGGCGCTGGCCGCCCTTGGGCGGCCCTGACACCTACCGCTACAGGAACGACGGGATTCGTGCCGATGAAGAGCCAGGGGGTCCGTTGGGACCCGTGGAAGGAGGTTCGATCATGCATGAGCGCAGATGGCTCTTCGTCCTGCTCGGCCTGGTGGTCGCTCTGATGGTGGCCCCGCCGGCGTTGGCCGCGAAGAAGACCAAGTTCAAGGCCAAGCCGTTCACCTTCGATCCGGGGGCCACCGGGATCGTCTCCTCGGCCTGGGTGACCCATCAGGGCCTGGGCGACGCCGGGAAGAGCGACCACGCCCTGGTCCTGAAGAAGGAAGGCCCCACCGCCACGGTGGCCTCCGCGGGGACGGCCATCAGCAAGGTCAAGAACCTGGTGCTCACCGAGCTGGGATTCGACTACGAGGTCGGCGGCCACTGCGGCGCCGGCGCGCCGAGGTACAACGTCACGCTGACCGACGGCAGCGTGTTCTTCTTCGGCTGCAGCTGGGGCGACGTGGTCGGAACGATGGTCGATTCGCAGGGCGACATGTGGAACCGGGTCCGGTTCACCACCGCCGACGCCGTGTATTCAGGGGTCGGCCCGACCACCGTGTGGCCGGGGTTCGGTGTGGCCCAGGCCCAGGCCGTCCACGTCGTCTTCGACGAGGGCACCGACGTCGGTCCGGGCTTCGTCCGACTGGACAACCTGGATGTCAACGGGAAGCTGATGGGGAAGCCGGGGAACTCGAAGAACTAGCGTTCTTCACAGGGCCAGCAAGCGGGAGGCGTTCCGCCACAGGATCGCCTCCCGCGCGCTTTCCGGGAATCCGAGGCCGTCGAACTCCCGGAACCACCGGTCGAGCTCGATGAACGGGTAGTCACTGCCGAACAGCGTCCGTTCGTTCAGCCGCTTCCCTGCCTCCCGGACCACCTCGGGCGGCAGGTACATCGGGGCCCACCCGCTGAGCTCGATCCACACGTTCGACTTGTGCATGGCGATGGCCAGACACTCCTGGAACCACGGCCAGCCGAAATGCGCCGCGATCCAGGTCACGCCGGGGAAATCTGCCCCCACCGCGTCCAGGAAGCCGGGATGGGAGAAGCGGATCTTGGTCCCGCCCGCTCCCGGTGTCCCCGCCCCGATCCCGCACGTCCCGGTGTGGAACAGCAGGGCCAGGCCGAAGTCCTGGGCACGTTCCCACAGCGGGTAGAAGCGCTCGTCGCCCGGATGGAAGGCCTGCATCGTGGGGTGGAACTTGAGACCCCGAAGGCCGAGGTCGGCCGCTCGGTTCAGCTGGTCGAGGGCGTCCTCGGCGTGCGGATCGACCGAACCGAAACCCAAGAGGACGCCGGGATAGCGCTCCGGCAGGGACGCCATGAACTCGTTCCCCAGCCAGGGACGTCCGGTCACCGTGTGGTCGTCCCAGTCGAGGACGACGCCGAGGACGTCATGCTCCCGGTACTCGTCGGCCACCTGGTCCACCGTCTTTCGCTCCGGCGATCGGCGGAAGTAGCGCTCGGTGGCCTCGAGATGCGGCCCGATGGCGTTCCGCAGCCAGTCCTCCGTGGGAAGGTGGACGTGGAGGGCGACGGCCCGGGGCACTACGAGGAGTAGTCGTAGAAGCCCTTGCCGCTCTTCCTGCCGAGGAAGCCGGCGTGGACCATCCGGCGGGCCATCGGCGGCGGGGCCACGTCGGGGTCCCGGAACTCGTCGTACAGGACCTCGGCCACCGACATCATCGTGTCGAGGCCGATCAGGTCGAGCAGCTCGAAGGGACCCATCGGATGGCTGAGGCCCAGCTTCACCGCGGTGTCGATGTCCTCCTTGGTGGCGAACTCCTCCTCGAGCATCCGGATGGCGCTGTTCAGGTAGTAGGTGAGCAGGTAGTTGACGATGAAGCCCGCTCGGTCCTTGGCCACCACGACGGTCTTCCCCAGGCGCTCCCCCATCCCCCGGGCGAAGTCCATGGTCTCGTCCGAGGTGGTGATGGCCCGGACCAGTTCGAGCAGCTTCATCACCGGCGGCGGGTTGAAGAAGTGCATGCCCACGACCTTGTCGGGACGCTTCGTCTGGGTGCCCATCTGCACGATGGGGAGCGACGAGGTGTTCGTGGCCAGCACGATGTCCGGACGGGTGATCCCGTCCAGGACCCGGAAGATCTCCAGCTTCGTCTGGAGATGCTCGGTGGCCGCCTCGATCACCAGGTCGGCGTCGGCCACGTCCTCGTAGTCGGTGGTCCCGTGGATGGCGGACATCGCCCCGACGCGATCGTCCTCGCTGAGCTTGCCGCGCTCGACCCCCCTCGACAGGGACTTCTCGATCCGGGCCCGGCCCCGCTCCACCTGCTCGTCATCGAGCTCGAGGTACGTCACCGCGGCGCCGGCTCTGGCACAGACCTCGACGATGCCCGAACCCATGATCCCGCAACCGATCACGCCGATCTTCTTGATGTCTTCGGGCTTCATCACGCTCCTCCCGTGTTCGTGGCGTCCCGAGCCTACGCGACCGCTCCGAGGGGCGCCAAAGCTACGGGCGGCGAGGGGCGGCGGCGCGCCATAGCAGGAAGGCGACCAGGCCTCCGAACAGGAGCCAGGGCCACAGGAAGCGCGGCACCGCCGCCCAGATGAGCCCCGCGGCCACCACTGCGGCCACCACCGGGACCCACAACGGCCGCCCCCGGCGGTACGGCTCCCATGCCGTCTGGAGTTCCTCGAGGACCGCTCGGGCCTCATCCGCAGCTTCGGCCGAGACGACCAGGAGGACCGGCCCCGCGTGGTGGGGCTCCTCGATCCACGCGACGACCCCGGCGTTCTGAAGGGCCTCGCGGTCGGCGCTGGCCTCCACCAGGCTCTCGTATTCGGCCACGACCACGTCGGGAGTCACGGCACGTCCCGCGGCGCCGGGCCGTCGTACTCGACATCCTGCCAACCGACATCGCGGTACGGGCGCTCCCGAGTCTGCTCCTCGAAGACGTGGGCCACGAACCCCGGGGCCCTGGCGATCACGTAGAAGGCCTTCCCCACGCGCCAGTCGAGGCCGAGCTCCAGAAGGATGGCGGCCAGGGCGCCATCGACATTCATCCGAAGCCGCCGGCCGAAGACCCGCTCGGTCGCCCTCTCGAGCGCCTCGGCCAGCCGGCACCACCGGCCCCGGAACCCGAGGTCGTCGGCGACCTCCAGCAGCCTTCCCGCCCGGGGGTCGGGATCGTGCACGACGTGGCCGTAACCGGGAAGTCGCCGACCCGCGGCCTTGATCCGCTCGGCCACCGTATGCCCGGCATCGACGTCCGGCTTCCCGGTCTCGGCCGCATCGAGCAGCACCCGGGCCGCCGCATCCACCGCGCCGCCGTGATGGTCACCGAGGGAGATCGTGCCGGCGGCCACCGCGGCCTGGAGCGGGACGCCTGCCGAGGCGGCGTATCGAGCGGCGGCCACCGAGGGAGCGACCACCGAGTGCTCCGACGCAGCGACCAGGCAGGCCTCCACCATCCGGCCCTCGGCGCCGGCGGGAAGGTCGCCGGACAGGAGGAGGAACACGACATCGCCGAACGACCGGCGGCCGATCAGGTCGATCAGGTCGTAGCCCCGGATGCGGATCTCACCGGGCTGGACCATTGAGATCCCGGTGCTCCACCCCCCCATGGGCGAAGGATACCCGGGCCTGCGGGCCTCGGAAGCTGGGTCGGTGGGCCGAGTGGCACGATCGACCATTCAAGCGCGGACTGGAGACTCGAACGGTGGTCTTGATGGTGCGGGTCGCGACCCGCCCGTCGGCCCTAGTCCCCCGTCGGCGTCTGCTTGTCGAGGACCTCGAGGACTTCCGCGGTGGCCCGCTCGCCCGAGCGGACGGCCCCGTCCATATAACCGTTCCACACAGAGGATGTCTCGGTCCCGGCCCAGTGGATGAGCCCGACGGGCTGTCTGAGCGCCGACCCGTACTGAGTCCAGACACCGGGGGGGAAATGGGCCCCGTAACAGCCGCGCGTCCACTGCTCCTCCGACCAGTCCAGCTCCACATAGTCGCGAGGGGAAGCGGCCCGCGGTCCGAAGGACCGGCCCAGCGACTCGAGGACGATCCTCCGGCGGTCGTCGGCCTCAAGCCGACCGAGCTGGCGGGCGTGGTCTCCCTCGATGAACCCCACGAGGACCCCAGGGGAGCCGTCCACCGGGGAGTTGTCGACCGTGAAGCTCACCGGGGAGCCGGAGTCGGCGGCGATGCCGCTCAGCCCCTCGCCCCGCCAGAACGGCTCGTCGTAGATCGCCTGGGCCTTGATCACCGAGCCCTGCGGGAGGCGCTGGGTGAGCTGGTCCCGGGCGCCGGGAAGGACCGGATCGTAGGTGATCCGACCCCCGAGCACCGGGGGGATCGCGGGTAGTCTCGAACGCCGAGCGACAGCCGATCACCGGCCTCGTGAATATAGCGATGGGTCGCAGTGGCTGCACTCGGTGAACTCCGAGGAGCGCCCCTCTGCGGCGAGCCGGATCACCCACAGGTTGTGGTAGGTCTCGCCCTCGTGCGGGTAGTCGGTCCACCCGCGCACGAACGCGAGATCGTCGTCGACGCCGATGACCTCCCACCGGAACCACCACTGGCCCGGCTGGTCCTTGCGGCGCGCTTCGCCCCGCACGCAAACGGCCCCCGCGTGAAGCGGGGGCCGTTGCGTCTCGAAAGGCGGCTCAGCTGATCTGGCCGCGGATTTCCCCACCCGGGAAGGCGCTCGTGTGGACGTTCGCGTAGGTGAACCCGGCGACCATGGCGTCGATCAGCTCCTGGATCTCGCCGGGCGCGATCCCCTGGCCCGTGGGGCCGATGACATCGGCGGCGTCGATGGTGCCGCTCACCTCGCCTCCGGTGGGTGGACAAGGGGGCTTGTCGCCCCCGCCGCAGAGGAAGGCGCTGACCCCGCCGTTCACCCCGCGCTGGCCGAGGTGGATGTGGGCGGCGGAGGCGCCCAGGATGTTGGCGTAGGACAGCGTGTAGTCGATGGTCGGGCCGGCTCCGAGCTTGGCCCGGAACTCCCCGCTGGCCGCGGTGGAGAGCGACGGAACCTCCTCATACCCGATGAGCGTGGCTTTGAAAGTTCCGCCCGACTTGGCCGCGCCGGGCGCCACGAGCAACACCGTGAGCAAGATCACCGGGGCGATGATCGCCAGTAGCATCCGACCTTTCATCCGCACCTCCTCATCGCTCGGATTCGAAACCGTGGACGCCTGCGCGGCACGCACCACCTCCTTCGGTCGTCCCGACGATAAACGCTCTATGCGGCATTCGCCGCGGGCCCGGCGGCGGTTCGACCGGCGGTGGTCGTCAGTCAGTCCCATCCGGCCCTGGGCCCGCGCCTCCCGGCTGAGCGCCTCGTGGAGGCCGAGGGCGGAAGTCTCTCGGAGCAGGGCCTTGGTCTCGCCGATGGCCGCGGTCGGCAGGGCCGCCAGGCGGGCCGCGCACTCGGCCACCTCCCGCTCGAGGTCGCCCGCCGGGACCACCCGGTTGACCAACCCCATCTCCAGGGCGGTCCGAGCGTCGATGACGTCGCCGGTGATCGACAGCTCCAGCGCCCTGGCGTAGCCGACCGCCGGGGGCAGCAGCCAGGTCCCGCCGGAGTCGGGGATCAGGCCAATCTTCACGAACGCCTGACTTGTGCATTCGCTAGGTTCCCACGACCGAGAATTGCAGGGAAGTCCGTCTACATCCCGATTCCCCGGCGGACCGCTCATAGCACCAACAGCCGGATTACCCCCTCGGCCTGCAATCCGCAGTTGGGCTTTCAGAATGGGCGTGGAGGGATTTGCGGATCGCCCGCCGCTCGGGACAGGTAGATGCCCAGAATCCGGCCCGAGACCACCTCTCTATCGCCGCTATAGATGAACCGCTCTTGAGTGATTGACCCCGTATGCTGAAAGACGTAACTCACGTCAAAACAGCGACCAGCCCTCAGCCTCTATGGCTTCGGGGAGACCAGTCGGCTCCTGCTGCGTGGTCCTCTGGCTCCTTGTCCATGTACGAACGGTCTCCTCCAAGGGGAGAGCAACCTGGGAGAAGCGTCGTCCTGCCGTGCGAGCGACTCGAGCCTGACCCTGTGGGGTCGCCCAAAATGCCTCCCAAAATGCGTCCCAGGCCCGTTGCTGTTCCTGCCTCGCCCTTTCGTCTGCCCGGGCCTGCTGCCGCTCGCGCTTCATCTGTTCCCGTTCGGCCGCTCCTTGCGGATCCTGCCGAAAGACGCCCATTGGCTGAGGCTCCCGGCGAGATGTCTTCGAGTTCGTCGTCCTTATGGAACCACTTCAGGCGATGCGGCGTAGGCGGGTAGGAAGTGCTCGAAACGGCGAC
>OBLR010000187.1_pt1 | contig 13117 bp, 13 predicted proteins | sample 1519891 | NCBI WGS metagenome assembly OBLR01 (sample SAMEA3113583, study PRJEB22503) | soil metagenome | reverse complement strand
CCGACGACCGGATCCTGCCGGACGGCGGCGACCCGGCGGAGCTCGCCGAGTCACGCGAGACGATCCGCCTGGCCTTCGTGGCCGCTCTCCAGCTTCTCCCGCCCCGGCAGCGAGCCGTCCTGATCCTGCGAGAGGTCCTCCGGTGGAAGGCGGACGAGGTCGCGGAGTTGCTGGACACCAGTGTGGCCTCCATCAATAGCGCGCTTCAACGGGCCCGGGCGGCGCTCGCTACCGCCGGCGACGCCACCGCTGCCGGCGCCGCCGCCGCCGGCCCGTCGCGGCCGATGGACGACGCTCAGCGGGCCCTCCTGGCGCGCTACGTCGATGCGTTCGAGCGATACGACATGGATTCGCTGACCGCGCTGCTCCGCGAGGACGCCACGTGGTCCATGCCGCCGTACGAACTGTGGCTCCGGGGCCACCTCGACATCCGCCGGTGGTGCCTCGGGCCGGGCATCGGCTGTCGGGGGTCGCGGCTGGTGCCGACGATGGCCAGCGGTTCCCCCGCGTTCGGACAGTACAAGCCCGGTGAGACGAACGGGGTCCTCGAGCCGTGGTCGTTGCAGGTCCTCGAGATCTCAGACGATCGGATCGCCGGCATCACCTTCTTCCTGGACACGGAGCGGTGGTTCCCGCTGTTCGATCTCCCCCCCAGGCTTGACCGGTAGGGCTGGCCCGAGGACGTCGGACAGTCCCATCAGGCCCAGCAGGTCCTGAAGCTCGCCGCACGGGTGGCGAAGCCTGACCCGGCACCCCGACCGCCGGGCGGTGAGCTGCAGCCGAGCGAGCGCATCCACCGTGACGGCATCGGGCGCGACGAGCGCGGCCACGTCACAGAGGACGAAGTCGGCCTCGCTCCCCACGACCAGGTCGCGAAGTCGTTCCCAGAGTGCAGGGACGTCGGCGGGGGCGATCGGGCCCCCGAGCACCACGGCGATCGCGGTGCCCTGGCCACACTGCCCCAGCGCACGGATGCGCGGCAGGAGCGACCGGTCGGGAGCGACCAACCCCTTGACCTCCTTGTTCGCCGTCTGCCTGAGAAGACCGGTTGGACCGGTGAAAATCATCGCCGACTTCACCCACCACCCAACGCGAGAGGACAGGTAGCCGCGCCAGGACCGAGAGAAGGATGCGTCAGCGAACGGGCGAGGACTGGTCGGCCAGCATCCTCGGGTGGCAGGCTCGGGCGGCGGCGACCAGCGCTTCGAGGTCCAGGTCCGTCCGCTCGGGGGTCAGGCCTCGGACCATCGCCAGGTCGCACAGCGCTTCCACGCAGAGAGGATCGAACAGGCTCCCGGCGGCCCCGGCGATGTGGGAGATGGCCTGATCGACCGGCCAGGCCGGTCGATAGGCACGGTCGGACGTCAGGGCGTCCCACACGTCCGCCACGGCGGCGATCCGAGCGGCGAGAGGGATGTCCGCGCCGCCGAGTCCGTCGGGATATCCGCTGCCGTCCCAGCGCTCGTGGTGGTGACGGACGACGGAAAGGGCAGCCTTCAGCGAGGGGGCCCGGCTGGCCACCTCCCATCCAACGACGGGATGGGACTGGATCACCTTCCATTCGCCTTCCTCGAGCGGGCCCGGCTTGTTGAGGACTCCATCCGGCACCCCGATCTTCCCGATGTCGTGGAGCAGGGCGCCCTGGGCCAGCCGGCGGAGCTCGTCCGGACCCAGTCCGATCCTGTCGCCGATCCGGGTGGACAGCTCGGCTACCCGGGCCGAGTGACCGTGGGTGTACCGATCCTTTACCTCGACGGCCGCCGTGAGGGCGTTGAGGGCCTCGGGGTTGCCGCGGGCGATGTGTTCGAGCGGATCCACCATGGAGATGCTGGCCAGAGCCCGGGCCGGGCTTCGGATCCGCCCAGCCTCGGCGACCACGGCCCACGCCGCGGCAGCGAAGCCGGCCAGCAGGTACGCGTGGTAGTCCCACCACGACAGGCGCCACAGGGTCCCCAGTTCGAACGACACCACCGCGTCGGCCGAGAGCCAACACGCCAGGACCAGGGCCAGCTCGATCCGGTCCAGGCCCAGGCGCCACCGGCGCCAGTGAACCGCACCGGCGACGATCAGCGCCGAGCCGGCCCCGACCGCAACGAGGTGGGTGAGGATCGACTCGCCCGGAACGGGCTGCCCTCCGGCCAGGCTCGAGGGACGGACGACCAGGACCAGGGTCAGTGCAGCCATGGACGCCGCGGCGAGGCCAAGGACCGCCTCGGGGCGGCGCTCGGCCAGGCGCTTCACCCCGTGCCGGCCCCTCGTCGTGGCCAGGAACATGCACGCCGCGAAGCCGGCCAGGGCCAGCACCGGGAACCGGGCGACCCACATGTTGACCGGTCGGCCCCAGATCCCCGGGGTGGTCAGGCCGTGGCCGAGCATGAACGCCCCGACGAACAGGCATCCGGCGGCCAGCAGGACGGGTTCGGCCCGTCGTTGCCGGGCGGCCACCGCCGCGGTGAACAGGGCCACGACCAGGGCGAAGGCGGCGATGCCGCTGACCACGATGAGGTGGAAGGTCACCGACTCGAAGGCAAGGTCGAGCCGGGGGATGGCCCGCAAGGCCAGGGTCGCGGCGGTGGGGACGACCAGGAGGAGGACCAGGAAGCCGGCCCCGCCGCGCCCCAGCGCCGCTCCCGGCCGCCGAAGGGCGCGCGTGACGGCTCCCAGGGTGGCGGCTCCGGACAGGCTGCGGCTCATGCCTTCTCGATGAAGGGCATCGTCCGGAGAGGAGGACCCCTTTAACCCCGAAGCGTGGCTCGACTCCCGCCGAACGGCCCACGGGCGACACTGGTGGCCTCCCGGGAGGGAGCCCGCGAGAGAGGGATGTCGTATGCGGAAGCGATGGTTCGGGCCCGAAAGCTCGCCGGGGAGCTCCTCGATCGGGTCGGCCTGGGGAACAAGGCCGACGAGCATCCGATCCCGGCTGTCGGGTGGCCAGAAGCAGCGGGTGGCGATCGCCCGAGCGCTGGCCATGGAGCCCAGCGTGATGCTGTTCGACGAACCGACCTCGGCGTAACGACCCGGAGCTGATCGGTGAGGTCCTAGGGGTGATGAAGGCCCTGGCCACGGAGACGAACATGACCACCCACGAGATGGGGTTCGCCCGGGAGGTGTCCCACCGGATGCTGTTCCTCCACGAGGGTGAGGTCGTCGAGGGGGGGACGCCCGACCGGATCCTGAGCGATCGGGACGACCCCCGGACCAGGGAGTTCCTCTCGGCGGTGCTCTAACCCGTCTCTGCCCCGAGGACGGAGACCCGCTCGGAGACGTCGAATCCGCGTCCCCGCAATTCCGCAACCATGCGCCCGGCGTCGACCGCCTCCTCGACCGGATGGGCCCCGGCCGGGACCTCGCCGGACGCCATCAGACGCATCACGATGGCGGCATGGGAGCCCGTGGCCCGCTGCATCGCGCTCAAGCCGAGGACGGGGTCATGGTCGATCCTGAGGTCGACGATCACCTCAGCGGCGCGATCGCCGTGGCGTCCCCGAGCGACCACTCTGGCCAGCACAACGTCGGGGCTTCCCTCGGCGACCCGGATCTGTGGATCGAGGAGAGCGTGAAAGATCTCTCGGGGCACTACCGAGCGGCCGTCGAGGTCGATCGGATCCTCCGAGAAGAGGCCCAGGTCGCGGAAGGCCCGGAACTGGGCCCCGTGTCCGGGCCACCGGAGAACCTTGCTGGTGAAGGTGCGGACCTGCCGGCCGAGCGTCAGCGGGAGCGTCGAGGCGGTCGCCGCCACCAGCGCCTCCAGGCCTTCGAAGGGCGGACCAAGGTCGACCGCCTCGTCCTCGGTCGGGTCCAGGCAGTTCACCTCGATCGGTCGTCCGTCCCGGACGAACGTGGTCGTCCCGTCGTACTCGTTGGTCAGCCCATCGACGTTGAACGTCAGCTCGTAGTGCCACGGTGCTCGGGGGTGGAGGGGGATCCCGCCGTCGTACAGCCGGAGCTCCTCGACCGCGGACAGCAGACCGTAGGCGTAAGCGCACAGGTTGTTGGCCAGACCCGGAGCCTCACCGCAGTCCGGGACGACGCACACTCCCGCATCCCGGGCCGCCCCGTCGAGGTCGAGCTGGGCCGTGACGACTGACATGTTTCCCCCCAGGTCGCACAGGTGCGTTCGGGCTTCGATGGCCGCCCGGCTGAGCTCCAAGTTGAGCCGGTACGACACCGCCGCCAGGCAGGCGTCAACCGAGTGCAAGGTCTCGACCACGGACTCGGGGTCGGTCGCGTCGAGTACCTTCCCGGTGGCGACGCCGCGTCCGGCGAGCTCGTTGATGCGACGGGCCACCTCGTCGGCCCGGCCGCCGTCGAGATCACAGATCAGCAGCTGGCGGGCCTCACCCCGAAGAGCGAGGTCATGGCCCGCCGCAGTGCCCTGCCTGCCCGCGCCAAGCACCGCGTATGCGTATCCTGGCGGCATGTGCCGAAGCATAAAGGTCCTCCGGCGCGCGGAGTCCGACCCGACCGAGGTCGAGATTCGCGAGGCCGCCCTCCAGTTCGTCCGTAAGATCAGCGGCTACCGGCAGCCCTCCCGGCGCAACGCCGAGGCGTTCAACTCGGCCGTCGACGAGGTGGCCGCCGCATCGCGGCGGTTGCTCGACTCGGTCACATCCCGAGCCTGAGCCCTCGCCCGATGCGGTCGGCCGTCCGCGCCCTGGGACGAGGTCTCCTGAAGCGCTGCCCTCGATGCGGCCACGGGCGCCTGTTCCGCCGGTACTTCGGGCTGGTTCCCCGGTGCCCAGGGTGCGGACTGCGGTTCGAGCGGGAGGAGGGGTACTGGGTCGGGGCCATGATCGTCAACATCGCCGTGACTGAGTTGACCTTCGGCATCGTGCTGGTGGCCGGCATCCTGCTGTGGTGGCCGGACGTGCCCTGGGCCGCCCTGACGGTGGTTGCCGTGGCGGTGAACGCCATCGTCCCGGTCGTCTTCTACCCCTGGTCGAAGACGATCTGGATGGCTCTGGACGTCCTGCTCCACCGGATGGACGTCCGGGATAAGGATGCCGCGGGTGATGGCCACGCCGGGCCCCGTGTGTTCGACCGCAAGACCATCCGGCCGTGAACGGTCAGGACCTCGGCCGGGTTTCCTCGATCCGGGGGTCGAGGTCGCCGTGGCCGGCCTGGCGGGCCAGGGCTCGGGCGGCGGCGTCGCGCGACGTGAACCGGCTGCCCAGCGGGGTGGATGATCCCTCTCGAACCGCCCGGAAGACCCCGCGTTCCCGCCACACCATCCCGGCCAGCGTCCCGTCGACCCGAACCTCCCACACGGGCCGGTCCGGGTTGCGCTCGATGCTGATCCTGCGGGTCATCTCCCCGAGCCTACCGGGCCGCGGGAGGCGGGGAGGCTGGTCGCCTACAGCTCACCGGCGAGGGCGTCGACCAGGTGCTCCTCCAGCCACCCGAGATAGCCGTACAGCGCGAAGGCCGGAGCTCGCGGGTCGTCCTCCGGGACGCCCTCTTCGTACAGCTCCTCGGTGACCTCGAGACGCGTTCCCAGGACCAGGCGCAGGTCGTTGATCGAGCCGAGCCACGCCCCCAGCTGATCCCGATCGAGTGTCTCCGCGTCGATGGTCGACTCCATCACCTCGAGGGCCGATCGACGGCCACGGAGGAGGTCGTCCCGGACCATCCGCCGGTACTCGGCCTCGCGCTCCGGGTCGTCCTCGTACGCGGGGGGATGAAGCCGCCGAAGCGCCGGATCCTCCGACCCCAGGAGATCCCGGAGCTGCCCGGGCAGCGCTCGGAGGAGATCGCGCTCTTCCGAGGTGAGTCGGAGCCGAAACCGCCCGTCGGGGCGGCGATCGATCCGAGGCGCCAACGCGCTCACCGCCTCATCCCGGCTGCATGGTCGCCCACAGGCCGTGCGCGTGCAGACGGGAGCAGTCGAACTCGGCACGTTCCTGGCTCCCGCTGGAGACGACGGCCTTGCCCTCGGTGTGGACCTGCATCATCAGCCGGTGGGCCTTCGGTCGCGGATAGCCGAACAGCTTTTGGAACACGAAGGTCACGTACGACATGAGGTTGATCGGATCGTTCCACACGATGACCAGCCACAGGCGAGCGGGCTCGTCGACGTCCGCGGTATCGGGACGTTCGACCTCCGCGGGGGCGGTCCGGAGGCTCATCGTTCGATGGTACCGCCGCGCTCCCGCGCCCACGGCACGTCAGGCTCGGCTCTTCGAAAGGGCTGCAGCACAGCGCTTTTCGCCCCACGCTAGTCCGGCACCAAGCGGTACACGGGGCCGGCGAGCGACAGGAGATAGAGCTCCCCGGCAGCATCCTCCCCGAAGGACGACAGGCTGTCGACCTGAAGGTCGAGGGCGACGTGGCGGACTTCGCCCGGCCGAGGAACCAGGGCCCGGATCCGGGGGTTGTAGTAGTCGCCGAAGAGATAGGCGCCGCGGAGCGCCGGGATGGCCTGGCCCCGGTAGACGTAGCCCCCGACGACCGTAGCCCCCAGGTCCCGGCCATAGTCGTACACGGGCGGGACGGCATCACGGGGAAGGGGCCTCTCGAACGCAAGCGTTCCTTCGTACCCGTCCCACCCGAAGTTCGTTCCGCCCGGCGAGCCCGCCGGGAGAACATCGATCTCCTCGCGGTCGCTCTGGCCGACGTCGCCGATCCACAGGTCGCCCGTGTCCCGGTCGAAGGAGTAGCGCCACGGGTTCCGGAGGCCCAGGGCCCAGATCTCCGGTCGCCCCTCCCTACCTATGAACGGGTTGTCGTCGGGGACCGAGTAGGGCCGCCCTCCCGACGGACGGGGGTCGATGCGCAACATCTTGCCCAGCAGCGACCCGGGATCCTGGGCGTGGTCCTCGGGGTCGCCCCCGCTTCCGCCGTCGCCCAGGCCGATGTACAGGAAGCCGTCGGGCCCGAAGACGAGGTTGCCGCCGTTATGGTTGGAGTACGGCTGGTCTACGCGAAGCACGTCGCGGCGGGATCCCAGGGACAGGCCGTTGTCCCGTACCGCGAACTCGGTGACGTGTGTGTCGCCGACCCGGTCCGTGTAGTTGACGTATAGGAATCGGCCGTCCGGCGAGAAGGCCAGCCCGAGGAGGCCCTGCTCGCCGCCGCCCGAGACCTCGCCCGAGAGATCGAGGAGCGGGCGGGGCAGCACTCGACTGGCCCGGAGGACCACGACCTGGCCGGTCTTCTGGGCGACGTAGAGGATGTCGTCGCCGGGTCGCTGAGCTAGGGCCAGGGGCTGGACCAGCTCGGCCACGAGGTTCAGCCCCATCCCGGCGTTCTCCGGGTCGGGCATCAGGGTCGGCGTGGGGCTCGTCCCCGCGGCGATCGGCGCGGATGGAGGCGGAGCGGGCGAGAGGGCCGGCTCTCCTTCCGGCCCTCCGCAGGCGACCAGGATCAACAGGAACAGCGCAACCCTTGGCACCGGACCCAGCATAGGGTTTCGTCGGATCTGTGCCTCGGTCCTCTGGCGGACGGCTCAGGCGGCCCGGCGCCAGAGCGTTCGAACGACGCGATCCTCGATCCGGACCGCGGTGTCCTTGGACAGCCGGGACAGGATCGAGAACTCCGCCCACACGGACCGCCTCCGGAGCCACACGTAGCCCGAGAGCGCCGAGACGGATGACAGGGTCCCGGTCTTGGCGTAGACGGGGACCCGGAGAAGGCGGCGCCGGAGGGTTCCCTCTCCTCCCTCGGGCAGCGCTTCGCGGAGATCCTCCCCCCAGGGCCGGTCCTCCATCAGGTCCAGGAGGCGGACGATCCCGCTGGGCGACACACGGTTGGTGTACGAGAGCCCGGAGGAATCTCGCGACTTGACCACCACGCCGAACTGCGCTGCCCACGTCCGGATGGCCGCGGCGCCCTTGGCGATGCTGCCGGGCGGAGACAGCGCCTCGGCGCCCAGACGCTTGCCCAGCACTTCGGCCCAGAAGTTGGAGGAGTACCGGTTCATGACACCCAACAGGGCATCCAACGGATCCGACGCGATCTCGGCCACCACGACCAGGCCGTCCGGAGCTACGCCGGCGGTGGCCTGGCCGGCGACCACGACCCCCCGGGTCCGAAGCTCCTGCGTGAGAGCTCGGGCCGCCCGAACCTCGGGGTCGGTGATGTGCGTGCCACCGACCTGATTTCCCTCGTAGACCAGGGCGGTCGGAAGGGCGACCTGCGTCCGAGGGAAGTCCGGCTTCCAGCCTGGCGCCCGCCAGTCGCGCTTGAAGAATCCGGTGCTACCGATCACCGCCCCGTCGATCCGGGTGATGCCCACGGCGACGAGGTTCTGGGCCACGCGCTGCATCGTCGAGGCCCGGACATCCGGATCGCCCGTGCCGAGGATCCACAGGTCTCCGGCAACGACGCCGGCCACGGGGGCGGCGACGGCCGCCGCCTGGGTGACCAGCGTGGCGTCCGGACCGAGACGGTCAAGAAGGGCCATCGACAGCAGCAGCTTCTCGTTGGAAGCCGGCGGCCGTCGCCGGACGTCCCCGTGTCGATACAGGAACTCCCCGTCCTCGCGGACCGAGATCCCGACCGGCCGTCCCGAGACCAGGCGGTCGATCTCCCGTATCCACGGCGGCCCAGGCGAACGGCCGGCTCGGTCTCCGGCGACGCCGTACCCGGCCGCCGGGCCGGCGACCAGGACCGAGGCCACCACGGCGGCGACCACCGCCCGGAGGCCGATCTTCCTGCCCCCTCCCGTCATGAACCGACCATTCTGCCCGGTTCGACCCGCTCGCTCAACCACTGCCGTAACGTCGGACGCCCGCTCACTTGTCTAAAGTTGGGGGCCGTGCTCCTGGAGAAGAAGCGTCTCCTGATCACCGGCGTCCTGACGCCCCAGAGCATCGCCTTCGCCGTGGCTCGCCGAGCCCAGGACGAGGGCGCTGAGCTGCTCCTGACGGGGTTCGGACGAGGCATGTCGATCACCGAGCGCAGCGCCCGACGTCTGCCCTCGCCCCCGGACGTGGTGGAGATGGACGTCACCGACCAGGGACAGATCGAGGCGGTGGCCGACGAGGTCCGGGGGAGGTGGGGGGGGGTCGACGGGGTCCTGCACGCCATCGCCTTCGCCCCCGAGGACGCGCTCGGCGGGCGCTTCCTGGAGACGCCGTGGGAGAGCGCAGCGACGGCGATCCAGGCCAGCGCCTACTCCCTGAAGGCGCTCACCGTGGCCCAACGTGGGGCTCTGGCCCAGGGCGGAGGAAGCGTGGTCAGCCTGGACTTCGACGCTTCCGTGGCCTGGCCGGCCTACGATTGGATGGGCGTGTCCAAGGCCGCCCTGGAGTCGATCAGCCGGTATCTGGCCCGGGATCTGGGACGAGACGGCATCCGGGTCAACTGCGTGGCCGCCGGCCCGCTTCGGACCGTGGCCGCCAAAGGCATCCCCGGGTTCGACCGGTTCATCGACAGCTGGGGAAGGCGAGCCCCGCTCGGTTGGGACCCCGCCGATACCGAGCCCGTGGCGGATGCATGCGTCTGGCTGCTGTCGGATCGCGCCCGGGCCATCACCGGAGAGATCGTCCACGTCGACGGGGGTTACCACTCGATGGGGACCGACCTTCCCGAGTGAGGTCTCAGGGGCTTCTCAGGACCGGATGCTAGGCTCGCTGACATGACGCCGGCCCGGTTCCTTGTCGCTGCGCTCGGGGCGACCGTGTGGCTCACCTCCTGCACGGGGCTGCTCACGGCGGAGCGCGGGGAGCCCGCGGCCGGCCCCCGGCCGAGGCCGGTGGCCGTCAACCCACTGCCGCCCTTCGACCCCAGCGGCGATCGGATCGTCCAGGTGGTCCAGCGGGTGAGCCCCGCCGTGGTCAACGTCCAGGCCGAGGTGGGTGCGGGGAGGCCGCCAGAGGGCACCGGGTTCGTCATCGGGAGCCACGGGATCGTGGTCACGAATTGGCACGTGGTCGAGGGGGGACTCGGGATCCGAGTCATCACGGCCGACGGCGAGCGGCTGGAGGGCCGGGTGATCGGCGGCGATGCGAACGCGGACCTGGCCGTCGTCCGGGTGGAGGCCGACCGGGAGCTGCCCACCGTCCGCCTCGGCCGCTCGGGCGGACTGCGTCTGGGCGAGACCGTGGTTGCTCTGGGGTTCGCCCTCGGGTTGGAAGGGGGGCCGTCGGTCACCTCCGGGATCGTCTCCGCGCTGGGCCGGACGATCTCCGCCCAGGACCCGAACCTTCCGGAAGGGGAGCGAACGTACGAGGACGTGATCCAGACCGATGCGGCCATCAACCCGGGGAACTCCGGTGGGCCATTGGTCGATCTGTCAGGCCGGGTCGTCGGGATCAACACCGCGGGCGTCGGTGCCGGCGCGGCCGAGAACATCGGGTTCGCCATCTCCATCGACCGAGCCCGACCGATCATCGAGCACGCCGTGGAGAGGCCCGACGCACCGCTGCCCTTCCTCGGCGTATCCACCGAAACGGTGACGCCCGAGACCGTGCTGGTGGAGGGCATCGCCGTCGACGAGGGTGTCCTGGTCCGGGGTCTGGCCCCCGGCGGTCCGGCCGAGGAGGCCGGAGTCCGGATCGGCGACGTCATCGTGGCCGTCGACGGCCAGCCGGTGGCCGACAACGAGGACCTCCAGGCGCTCCTCCTGGAGCGTCGGCCCGGGGAGGAGACGGTGGTCACGGTGGTCCGAGGGTCGACCACGATCGAGATCACGGCGACCCTCGACGTGCGCCCTCTTCCCGTGGACAAGGGGTAGCCGGCCGAGACTGCCGGGGTACCCTACGCGGGATGAACGACTCGAACGGGGAGCCGCTCCACGCCGGTGAACGGGTCGTATTCGTCGATGCCCGGGGCCGGCGATATCTGATCAGGCTCGAGGAGGGAGCGTCCTTCCACTTCCACGGCGGCGCCGTTCCCCACGACCTGGTGATCGGATCCGGAGAAGGGATCACCGTTCACTCCACCACCGGGGCGCCGCTCGTCTGCTTCAGGCCGCGCCTCTCGGACTTCGTCCTCAAGATGGGGCGGGGGGCCCAGGTGATCTATCCCAAGGACCTCGGCCCGATCCTGATCTACGCGGACGTCTTCCCCGGGGCCCGGGTCCTAGAGGCCGGGACCGGGTCGGGGGCGCTCACCCTGGCCCTGTGCCGGGCCGTCGGACCCGAGGGACGGGTGGTCTCCTACGAGCTGCGGGACGAGTTCCGTGAGATCGCCCGGCGAAACACAGAGGATTTCTTCGGGAAGGTCCCGTCCTGGTTGGACCTGAGGCATGGGGACGTCCGTCAGGTCGCTTCGACCGGCGAGGCGTTCCACCGCGTCGTGCTGGATCTTCCCGAACCGTCGGCGGTCCTCCCCGCCGTCACCGAGGCGCTGGTCAACGGGGGCATCGTGTGCGGTTACCTTCCTACCACCGGTCAGGTCCAGATGCTCGTGGAGGAACTGGAGGGCCGGGGCTTCATCGAGATCGAGACGTTCGAGGTCCTCCTCCGGACCTGGCACGTGGCCCCCCGGAGCGTTCGGCCCGACCACCGGATGGTGGCCCACACCGGATTCATCACGGTGGCCCGGCGGCTTTCGTAAAGCGAAGGCCGCAATCGGCCGAGGACGTATCGAAAGGCCCGGCGCTCCCAGGTGATGGGGAGAGCCGGAGGTATACTCGGTCACCGGGACGGGAGTGAGGAATGCCGCAGGACGCCGAGGACCCGCGCGAGGCAATCGAGCGGTACGAGAAGCAGGTCGACGAGCTCCAGACGCACATCAAGTTCCTGGAGGACGAGATCGGCCTGCTTCGCCGCCGGCTCCACACCGCCCCTCGCCAGGTGAGGGTGTTGGAGGAGCGGCTCCTCGAGTCGAAGGGCGAGGTCGCCCGGGCCCTCTCCCAGAACGAGAAGCTGGTCGGCACCCTCCGGTCGGAGCGGGAGAAGATCGAGGCCCTCAAGGAAGAGGTGGAGAAGCTCACCAAGCCGCCGGCGTCGTTCGGCGTGATGCTCGACGAGAACGACGACGGCTCGGTCGACGTGTTCACGGCCGGACGCAAGATGCGGGTCAACGTGGACCCGGAGCTGGACCGAGGCGAGTTCCGTCGAGGAGCCGAGGTGATCCTGAACGAGGCCCTGAACGTCGTGGCCGTCCTCAACCAGGACCGGCAGGGCGAGGTGGTTACGATCAAAGAGCTTCTCGACGACGATCGGGTGGTGGTGGTCGGACGGGGGGACGAGGAGGCGGTGGCCATCATCTCCCAGTCTCTCCGCGGGGTGGCGCTGCGGGCCGGCGACCCGCTCCTGTTCGACCCCCGTTCCGGTCACGTGCTGGAGCGCCTGCCCAAGGAGCAGGTGGAGGAGCTGGTCCTTGAGGAGATCCCCGACGTTACGTACGAGGACATCGGGGGCCTGGCCCCGCAGATCGAAGACATCAAGGACGCCGTGGAGCTGCCGTTCCTGTACGCCGAACTGTTCAAGGAGCACGACCTCACCCCGCCGAAGGGCGTGCTGCTGTACGGGCCTCCCGGGTGCGGCAAGACGCTGATCGCCAAGGCCGTGGCCAACTCCCTGGCGCTGAAGGTCGCCGAGCGGACCGGCCGGAAGGACGCGCATTCCTACTTCCTGAACATCAAGGGGCCCGAGCTCCTCAACAAATACGTCGGCGAGACCGAGCGGCAGATCCGACTGATCTTCCAGCGAGCCAAGGAGAAGTCGGAGGAGGGCTTCCCGGTGATCGTTTTCTTCGACGAGATGGAGTCGATCTTCCGGATCCGGGGGTCCGGCATCTCCTCCGACGTGGAGAACACCATCGTCCCTCAGCTCCTCTCCGAGATCGACGGCGTGGAGACCCTCAAGAACGTGATGGTCATCGGGGCCTCGAATCGGGAGGACCTGATCGATCCGGCCATCCTTCGCCCCGGTCGCCTGGACGTGAAGATCAAGATCGAGCGGCCCGACGGCGGCGCCGCGGCCGACATCATGTCGAAGTACCTGACCACGGACATCCCCATCCACGACGATGAGATCAAGCGGAGTGGCGAAGCCGGCGTGGCGGTCCGTCGCATGATCGAGCACACCATCGAGACGATGTACGCGACCTCGGACGAGAACCGGTTCCTGGAGGTCACCTACCAGAACGGTGACAAGGAGATCCTGTACTTCAAGGACTTCAACTCCGGGGCCATGATCGAGAACATCGTCCGCCGGGCCAAGAAGAC
>OBLR010000186.1_pt1 | contig 13123 bp, 13 predicted proteins | sample 1519891 | NCBI WGS metagenome assembly OBLR01 (sample SAMEA3113583, study PRJEB22503) | soil metagenome | reverse complement strand
TATAACGTTAGAGAATATCCTATCCTTTTGGCATCATTTGATCTAGAAGCAGATCATGAAAATATTATTGTAAACAAAATATTACCATGATTAATGAAGATGGACTGTGATATATCATAATCCGTCCGTTTGTGGTTAGCCAATTCATTTCTCAACTTGCATTATGTCCCCTGCGTCGATTACTCTGTTAACATATTTACCACCTTTTGAATCCTCAACGATTACATACCTTCCTCGACTCTTGTGCACTATTTTTGCTCTTGTAATAGCACCATCAACAGAGATAATAGCCCAGTCACCGCCTGAAAAACCCATATCGTTGTAAATATTTATACAACTTATTAAAAGAGCTCCTTTACTATATCCTCAGTAAGAGACGCAGGCTCCTATGATAAGCATTGCAATAGGCATAATGGAAGTTATAGTGGTGAGATAAGTCTGGCTCGAATGAGTCGTACAAAAGCATAACTGACTTTTTCGGTAAGCGGATAAATGAGGCGTTTTTTAGCTCGTTACAAACAATTGCTATAGCTTCTTGCTCACTCGCTCGAAATCTACATTTTCTTCTATGGTGTCTATAAATTTCCGTAAAAAAATAGCGGCTCTGTAGAAATGACAAGAAAAGCGGTCAATCTATGAAAAATATATTATAACAATCATTTTTATGCTTCGCTAGTGAAGATAGTAATCCGGTATTAAAGGAAGAGAAGAGGAAAATAAAAAAGTATGCTTTAACTTCGGCTGCTTTTGGACTTAGTCGCCATTTGTCTTCTTTCTTCTTCTCTTCCTTCTCTTATTCTAATGCTCCTGCCAACAAGATTTTTTCTCTTGATGGAGTTACACAAAAAAAGGAAAGAAGAAGGTTAATTACTAATCCTTTTACTCCCGTTTTTCCTTCTGCGTTTTTAGCCAGCTTTTTTAATCCTTTTTCTTTCACTATTTTCTTATGACTTGCCGCCTTTCTTTGCTACTTTGGATTTTGTTGATTTACTAGCAGATGCAAGTCCTTTTTTACTGGATTTTTTCTTAGTCGCCATTATATCTTGATCTTTTTATGCGCATACTATTATTAATGAATTACTTATTATTTCCCTTCAGTTTCTCATCTAGGATTCATTTTCCTAAAGATAGTGTCTGTGTCTAAAGGTATCAAGGTAGAAATGATGGGAAACAATAATCGATATTGATTGTGAGTCGTAATATACTGTTAGGTTGAAAGTTGGTCGTTTCAGCTTCTCCTCTCCTGTATTGATTCTTTTCTTAGTACTGTTATCGTCTTCCTTTCTGGTGCTTCTTGTCTGAGCCGCTAGCAAGACTCTTTCCTACCTCCTTCTTTTGAGTACACTGGTTTTGTTTTCATATTTGCTTGAACGTACGCACCTTTGTAACTGTGTTCTCCCAACAGAGTTGTTTTATAGTGCTTGGTTGTTTATCTATTTTATTAACTGACTTATGTAACAGGGCAGAATTACTTTCATTACCCTTTGACAATGATTTACTTATCTTTCTAGTTCTTTGATATTTTGCCATACTCCTACTGGAATCTGGTTTTCTCTTCATGGGGGATGTTTGTCTTGATTTCGGTTCCCTTTTTCTTTATGACTTTAGTGATAGATTCTAAGTTGCAATTAAGTTTCTGTCCATATTTAGTTGTCGCCTTTAGAAGGTCCTAGTGAGATCGTAGCGGCCGCCGTTGAAATAATATTATTCCTCTTCCTTTTATTCACTTCATTTGTTTCTTCTTTCCAATTATATAAAATGTTATTCAACACTTTCTTATTTGCTAATAAAAAAATCAATCTTGACACAGTGTGTAATTTGCAAGAAGGGCAGAGTTGAATCATTACCAATTTTGAGTAATGAAAGCTAGCCATATCTTCGGAACGAAAATAGAGTAATATGGCTTGAGGGGTGTGCCTTATCTTCATCTATGGTACATGGATGCATGTTCTACTGCTTTAGTGTGAGAGTCATGGTTCTCCATTTAGTATAAAAAAGGAATGGTGATGATAATGGGTTATAACCGCTATCAGAAGATAGCAACAAAACATCTATGAACCAAAACTTTCCAGTCATTTAAATTCTTTATAGAGAATAATTCCTCCAAAACTGACAGAACTAGCATAAGAACCGCCTAATCTGTTATTAACCCTTTATAATAGATTTTGTAATAGTTATTAACATATGTATAAATAGCTAATAACAATTGTCTATGGTTATGAAAAAACTGACTCGAATGCTTATTACTGCTGTTATCTTCGTATATTCAATATCCTCTACAATATCGGCATCAACCGATAGCATTGCTACTGAAGTTGGAAATGAGTCAGCTGGTAATAACACATCTGACAACAGTTCAAATATTGCTTCTCAAGATCCTAGTCCGCAACACAAAGTAAAAGCTGTCGCATCATTCTATCCAATATTAGAATTTGTCAAGAAGATTGGTGGAGACAGAGTTGAAGTTTCAAGTTTAATACCACCAGGTATAGAGCCTCATGATTTTGACCCCACCGTACAACAAGTACAAAATGCAGAAACTGCAGACATGTTAGTTTATAATGGTGTAGGTTTAGAGGGACCATGGATAAAAAAGATTAATGCAAAATTTGCGATTGACACTAGTCAAGGCTTAATTTTGCCTAGCACAGATGGCACAGAGCTTACAGCAGATGATCCCCACATATGGCTAGATCCCATACTAGTAAAAGAGCAAGTTAAAAAAATTCGTGAAGGATTGATAAAGGTTGATCCTGAAAATACTGCATACTATAATGAAAATGCTAAAGAGTTTATATCAGAGCTTGATAATTTAGATGAAACTATAAAATCTGAGCTATCTAACTGTGAAAAGAGAGACTTTATAGCTTTTCATAATGCATTTAGTTATTTTGCAGACAGATATGGTTTGGCTCAGCATAGTATCCAGGGGCTTTCTCCTGAAGCAGAGATATTACCTCAGCGAATACAGCAAATAATAGAGCTAGCAAGAGGATATGGTATTGATACGATATATTCAGAGGATTTAATTGATCCTCGTTTGGCTAATGTTATTGCCCAAGAGATTCCTAACAGCAAGGTTCTTGTTTTGAGTCCAATAGAGGGTATTGACAAAGAAGAACAAAATGCCGGCATAGGGTACCTGGCTAAGATGAAGGAGAATGTCGAGAATCTTAAAATCGGGCTCAAATGCAAATAAAGCAAGAATTGACAGATGGTATTTGCATATGATATCTACTACACATTATGATAATGTCAGTGCTGAAGTCTATATTCTTCTCCTGGTCAGGGTTTAGAAGTTCAATATCATTTTCATTTCTAAATATACACCCTCACATCCTTCGGGATTGCCATCTCCTGTGTGCCGTCCTCTCCTAGCTCCTAGAGCGATAGCGAAGTAAAATCCATGTTCAAAAAGATAGGCACCTGGCTTGAAATGTCAGCTGGATAATATCTAGTAGTCTTATCGTGTCTATACTTGTTAATATAATTAATACGTTCAAGTATATTCAAGTGATATGTTAATGCACCGTTTGCAAGACCTGTTTGACGTGCAAGCTCTCTATATCTAATGCCAGGGTATTGGTTTATAACTTTCAAAATTTTGCTCTGGCTGTCGCTAAGATTGTACTCATATTGCTGGCTTACGTATGACTTTCCTAAGGTCTCTTTACCAGCAGGAGCACTTTCCAACATTCTATCATTTGTTCACCTTTATTACTCCTACTCCAAATAATGTCAACATTATTAGGAGAATTATATGGGGTAGTTCTATCTGGACAAAAGGAAGAGCGACTTCTCCTACATCCCCAGTGGCATTAAAGAGATAAATAAATTCAACTATTGCTAATGATAAAAATGCAAAGAACATAAACAATACTCTGGAGCTATGACTTCTTCTATAGGCTTCTGCAGAGATAATTGTAAGAAACACGGCTACAATGACACCCACTATGTGCAATATAATATGATAAATCATAGACGGATGATGAATGTGTGGAACAATGACTGGTATTAAAAGAAAGGCTATTGCAATAATAGATATTGCAATAAGCAGTTTAGTTTTGCTAGCCGTTATACTTTGAATAGAAGGTCGTACAGACTGCATTTTCCTACGCATCCATACAAAGATGAATATTCACCGTGTTATAAAAATAATGTGGTACATCCGTCGAATTGGTTCGATGTACGTACCAGATCGCTTAAATAACACTCAGAATAGAATTTGTGAAGAAATGTTCAAACCAGAACTTATTGCGATAGCTACAAGCATTATTGCTGCAATACTCATACTTTCTTCAACGGGCATCTTGCAGAATATGGCATTTGCACATCAAAGACAGTTATTTACGATCGGAGATAAGGACTACCTCTTTGTTGTTGGATCAATAGGTGAACCACTTTATGTTGACCAAAAATCAGGAGTAGATATGTCTGCATATTGGCCAGATCCCTCTGATCCTGTAAATTCGCAGGCAAATGGAACGAAACCTATTGAGGGCTTAGAAAGCATGTTGAAAGTGGATGTATCAGCTGGAGATAAAAATAAAACATTAGACTTTGAACCGGCATTTGGAGATCCAGGTCACTATGAAGCACCATTCTTTCCGACAGTAGAAACTACGTATAACTATACAGTATTTGGAAATATTAATGGAACCGATTTCAAATCTACGTGGACTTGTAGCCCAGGAGGAGGAGAGTCAGAAGCTATTTCAGACAACTCCACAGTAGAAATTTCTCCAAATGTTACAAGAAAGTCAATTATGGGGAGCTTTGGATGTCCACTACCAGTCTCAGACGCAGGATTTCCAGAACCAATGATGTCAAACCAGGAGATTGTTCAGAAACTAGCCGAACTTGAGAATGCAACCAGAACAGCACAATAAAACATAGCGAAGAAGTTAAGAATACACACCGACTTCCTTTATTTTTTACTCATGGATAGGGAAAACACTTCCTCTAAGCAAAAAATCTTCCTACTACTTTCATTGGTAGGATCCATTCTGCTATTCTATTCTTTAGCTAGTCCATTGCCGTCCTTCAAGTCATATTCGCAGATTAGTTCATTTGAGGAACCTTCTTCGCTTATGCCACAAACAGAAACCGTCACTTCGTATTATGATGCTGTACTAAAGGTACCCTTAATTGTATCTCAGACTGCTATAGTGGGTGTAGTATTTAGCCATGTAGTTTTTCAAAGGATAATTCGATCAGCATTTCCAAATCGTAATAGAGATAATAATGGCAGAACGAAGATAATAGATGATAATAATAATTATCTTCATCCTCTAAAACGACTCGTTATCATACTACTATCATGTGGTATAGCCATATTAGTTTCGGCAACTTCCCTGTTCTTGTTACAGGTACTTAGTTTATCTTCTGAGCTTGGTATGGATATTAGCACCACCTTTACCATATTATCTTCTACACCTGTAGGCCCTGTCTGGAATATACGAGTAGTAACATCATTGATAATTATAGCATCCTCTATCCTATTCTATATCTTTGAAAAAAAGTCCTCCGTAAAAAGAGGTCAGATCGGTCTGGAGAGTAATGATAATAATAGTTATTCTCGTTCGCGTAGGAAGAAGACAGGAAAAAAGGGAGTAGTTCTTTCCGATTGCCTGTTATTTATCATAATGTTAGCCGGTGCAGTAAGCATCTTTTCTAATAGTATGGTTAGTCACAATACAGCTTTATCTTTCTATCCATCAGTGGCTATATCTGTGGATTGGCTTCACTTTATGGCAGTTTCAGTTTGGCTTGGAGGATTATTCTATATTTCAACAATACTTCTTATGACGATAAGATTGTCAATTAGAAAGAGTGGCAATATTGATGGGACAAAAAGTAGGTCCTTTGACGTTAATGCCGTACATAATACCTCTTACTTTCTTGCATTATTGCTTCCATATTTTTCTCTTATAGCTACTATATCTCTTGGAATAATTGGAATAACTGGTTTGTATATGGCCTGGATTCATCTTCATACAGCTGAGGCCATTTTTACAAGCTCTTATGGAAATATTTTGGTAATCAAATTATTATTGATATTACCAATGATTATTCTTGGAGGATATCATCAAATTAAGCTACACGGCAACCTTATGACTGTAGCTAGTTTCAGTAAGGGTAAACAAGAGCAGCAAGGAGAGAAAATAAATGCATATGGTATGGAACCATCTAATGCTGGTAAAAGAAGTCTCATTCCATTGAAGAATAACCCCTCAGAAAAGTTTAGCAAAACTATAAAAATAGAGTCACTCGTTGGAATCGGAGTTCTAGTTGCTGCTTCATTTCTTACAATCACCTCTCCACCCTCCATATCGCTTCAGGAATCAACGTCTGCTCAAAGTTCGCTAGGCGGAATAATGAGTCAACAGGAATACATTCCTTCATTTAATTCATTTACCATTTTAGCAATTATTTTGTCGTTAGCTGTCGTCTTTGGTAGCCTTATTTATTTTAAGAAGAGCAAAAAACAATTGAGAGATACTATTGTTTCTTTGAAGACATAAGCAATAGATGAATAAAAGGTTTTCATCTTGATTAGACAATCATCCTTAGCAAAAACCAACGGTTAACCAGTAGAGGATTCATGTTTCAATGTCAACTTTATGCTACAGATACTATTTAAGAAGAAGTATTGTTAACAACAGGTGCTTTTACCAGTGCCTCAAAAGTATGGTTTAGATCATAAGCCCCACTCCTCTGTGCTGTAACCTTAATATCCCAATTACCTGGTTGGCTCAAGTAACTTCCTTGAGCTGAAAACTTTCCCTCTCCTGTTTTGTTAAGAGTTGCAACTATAGGCCCTATCGCTGCATCTTGGTTGGTAAATGAGAGAATTACGTTTCTAATGTTGGTAGGAAATGCGCCTGACTGATCGGTTAGAGTTACGCTAAAGCTATTTTGTCCTACATTAAAAGGAGTAATATTTAACGTTATGTTTACATTATCTACCGTATAGGATTCAGAAAATATTGTGTCATTCCCATAATTCTGTTGGCTAGTTGAAACTAACCCTTGTTGTTGTTGCGGAGGTTGTATGCTAAACACATAAGTGCCTTTGGTTATATGTCCGTCATCACGTGACAATACAAGCCATGAAACGGTATATACTCCGTCCGAAAGTTTGCTTTTATCCAATGTAACGGTGGCTTCTCTATCATTTTTACCTGTAATTTTAAAATCATTATTATCTACCCTCTCATTTTTTGAATTTGTTACATGAACATAGCTCACTTTTGGTTCAGGCCTTTCGGAATACAATATTACTACTTTATCAGGTAATGGTTCATTATCTTGTTGTTGTTGCCTGGTGATCACAGCATTAGCAGACGGAGAATAAGATACGGGACTTGCATGGCCATATGCTGGACTAGAATAGAAGGACATAGTTGGAGCAATGATCATGATGATGGCTACGAAGAAAGATATTATGACTGCTAAATCATTCTTAGCAGCAATAGGCTTATACATGTATTAACAATTTGATTAATCCACCTTTTAAACTTAATAGTACGTTCGACGAATGTACCACAGAATTAAAATAAGAAAAAGGAAAACGGTGTATCATTGATGAGAAAGATTCATACTATTAGTAATATACGGACAAGGTTATTAATCATGTATTTGGCTTTAACTTTTTCCTTATTTAATATTGACAATTTTTCGAAGTCGCAAGTATATGGTCATGACTTTATTCCAAATGAGAGTGCTTCCTTTCTATCATTTGCAAATCAATTGCAAGCAGAATCAGAACTTGTCCAAAGTAATCTGGACAACGATAACCTTACTTTGGCTGAAGAACATGCAACACGTGCTATTGAACTATTAAATTCGAAAGATCCAATTAACAACGTAGCTTGGCGAGACGAGATTGCGGAAAGAAATCAAAGGGTTGCTAATGAGCTTGTCACAGCAATTTCTAGTCTAGAGAATATAACCATGTCATCACCAGAACAACAGCAATCGGCAAACCTGTCAATAGATGAAATAGATGCAATCATAGATGAGGCGGTAACTACCCGAATTGATAGAGATCAAAGAGCAAATGCTACAATTCAAGCTACTGCTTTAGGTGATATTATTAATACCCTTCTTAGATTCTACGGCAACGCGTATGAGGTTGGATTCGATATGGGAAATATGTCAGAAATGGCTTCAATGATAGGAAATAGTTCTTCTAATACAAATTATACACTGGCAAATGTTGCCGCCTACCAAAGTGCACAAGCATTAGCTACAAAGGCTCAAGAAATATTTAACAATGAACTTAGGCCTTTGGCGGATAGAAATGCAACAAATTCTATTGCCAAACTTGAAGACGGACTTATACAGCTAAGTAATCTAATTGAAAGCAAATCATCCCCTATGCAACTGGTTATGGTAGGACATTCACAGGTTCATCCGAGTTTGCAGTCTGCATTTAATTTGAGATTACAAGTGCAGATGTGAGATCCATCCAGTGAAAAATTAAATGAATTGGTTAATAGCAATTTCATATACGGTGACTAAAATAGGACAAGGTATATTTTTAACATGACTAAAGGATACACCCATGTTCTATTAGTTACAGGAATTATTATTGCATTAGTTTTTTCCAGCAATAATCTTCTAAATCAAAGAACATATGCTCACATATTCACTACAGACGAAACCGCTTCATTTCTGGCGTTCGCAGACCAATTGCAAGTAGAGTCAGAGCTGGTTCAGACAAATCTTATTAATAAGAACTTATCATTGGCTCAAAATCATGCAAACAAAGCTGCTGCACTTTTGACTCCAGGTATAATAGTTGAAATCGCAGAGGCGAATCAGAAAGTGGCAGACGATCTTGGTACAGCAGTAAACAACCTACAGAAAGTAACATCAACTTCAGAAAATCAACTACAAATGGTAAAACAGCTTGTAACTGATATCAATACAACCCTTGGCGAGGCTACAAATATAAGAATAAGTCAGGGACAAGGACAGGGAGAGATCTCTTCAAACTTCCTTGAAAGGGGTATAGAGTTTTTAACCAGCATATTTGGTGGCGGGAGTAGTGAAGAAGCTGATGTCAACCAAGAAGATAGAGATAAAACAACTCAACCTTTGGCTTTTGCAGACCTTGTTGACAGTGTACTTGTCAATTATGGAAATGCCTATGCTGTAGACTTTGATATGACCAATATGTCAAACATGGTTATGATGGAAGGAGGAGATTCTTCTTCTATGTCAATGAACAATACGGCTAACGATGATAGTAATAGAAGTAATAATAGTATGAATATGGATTCTATGAATATGTCTTCCTCCATGACTATGAATATGAATATGAATGATGATAATAACAGAAGCTACAGTCTGGTAGACGTAACTGATTACCAAAGTGCTCAAGCACTAGCTGCAAAATCTCAAGAGATGTTTAATACCGAACTTAAGCCTATGGCGCAGAATGATTCGTCAGCTTTTATTGCCAAGTTGGAAAATGGTCTTACAGAGCTTAACGATTCGATTCAAAGCAAAGACTCTCCAATGGATATTATGATGATAGTCCATACACAAATTCATCCAAACCTTTTGCAAGCATTTAACCTGAAGCTGCGGTAGGTGTTTTGCCTCCTCAATACGCATATTCACTTATCTAACATGATTTTAGCTATATCTGACTGTTGCTTTCGTTTGGATAAAGTGTAGTATGGTTGACGATGATTCTGCCTTAACATATTTTATCGTTCAATATATTTTTTGAAGTACAAGTTCCGGTTGTTTATATTGTATAATCATAGTACGTTCGTCGAACGTACTACAAAGTTTATAAATATCGTAACATGGGCTGTGTTATGCAAGAAAAAAGACTATTTGCCACAATCTTTTCAGCGCTTGTAGTTTCTCTAATGGCTTTTGTCACTATCGGGACTTCAACAACAACAACAGCAATGTTTGCTTCAGCACAGCAGCCAACTAATACTACTGCTACAGAAGCTGAACATACGGAAGGAGAAGCTGGTGGCACTACGGTCAGAGACTCAACCGCAATTCTTCTAGCAGGTGAAACGATTCCGGCGGGAAGCTTTATTCATCTGTATGATAGTACTCCTGATGCAATAGCAACCGGACATGTAGCTGCAAAGATCCCATGTAATGAGGATTCAAATGCGACATTGACAATACTAACTGGATCTGCTCCAAATCTACAACCTGTTGAACTAGAACTGCTCCCAGAGTTATCTACCGCTGGCGAACTATGCTTGTATCATGCTGATTTGGCATCTGAACAAGGTGGAAACATGACAACGGATATAGCTATACAAAATACTGGCGAAGAGGATGTGGAACTCCCTGCGACGAGCACGGTAGTTATAGGTGTCAATAAGGTATTGCCTGGTGCTGCTGAGGAACATCATGAGACAGAAGAAGCAGCGACAACAGCGGGGAATTCAACACAATAGAAACACATAAAGTGAACCGTAGGGCGGAATTAGCAAGACAGTGATTCCGCATCAATCACATTTTTTCATCAATTAGTAAATCAATATACAGTCTTAATGATATATTTACAGAATATTCGCTTGATGTGATGATACCTTTTGTTAAAGTATTCTCATTATTAGCTGTAGTTATTATTTCTCTTTTGGCAATAGAGCAGACTAGGGAATCTAACCTTTATTCCTATGCCCATTATTTTACATCTGATCAGAGCGCAGAATTTCTATCATTGATTCATCAGATAGATGTTGAGATGGCCCTTATGAATGAAACATTTCCTTCAGAAATTGGCTCCTCCTATCATCATGCAAAAAGTGCTGCAGAGCTTATGAATAAGACATATCATCTAACAAATGCAATTAGTCCTACAGATTTTCGAATAATACATCAAGAAGAACTGTTGAATAATGATGATAACTCTACAGTTCAAGCATTAGTAGTTGCCAATATTGTTGATGAAACTCTCAGAAAATATGGTGATGCATATGATGTTAAGTACGATCTTACAAATATGTCAAACATGCTAATCACACAATCTATTAATGTACATAAAATGGAAAGCCATTTGAATGGCTTGGAAAATGATGATGGCAATGAACTAATATTGATGAGTGTAGGAGACTATCAAAGCGCTCAAGCACTTGCTAGGGAAGCACTTAATCTATTTGAGAGAAAACTTGTGCCTTTAGCCCACTTTGAAAACAATGAAAGTAATCCGGGCATTGCATATATTTCTAGATTAGGAGATAGTCTGGTAGAACTAAATAATATGTTAAACAATAAAGCATCGCCTGAGGATTTTATGGAACTAGTACATACACAAATCCATCCTAGTTTACAACTGGCTTATAATTTAGAGCCAGTAGGATAGGATCCCTATCTACATATTACCAACTATTACAGTCTAAAGATACATTCTGGTTTGAACACTTCTACCTGTAGGCTTAAAGCATGTTTCATCACAGCATTTGAAGACTATCGTCAAGAGTTCAAGGAATCATTTCCACGCCTAGATGAGATAAAATGTTTCATTAGGAAACCAAAAGCAATAGAGGATCTAGTAAATCATGTAGCAACTATTTTGGGATAAATATTATAATCTCATAATTAGTAGTCAGTTGCAAGCAAACTGTTAATGTCTCTGCTTGTGATTATACATTAATTAATCGTTATTTTCCCCACTATTGGCTGTTGAAGAGACATATTTTCAATACTCTTACAATTTTTAGCACTAGTATGTTGTTGGTTTCTGCATCTTACCTTGTTTTGACTATATCAAGCTTCTCTACCAGTCAGGCGCAAATATCCAATGGTAAAGTGTTTGTAATGTATGCGGCTTCTCTGATAAAGACTTTTGAAGAAACCCTAGGGCCTGCCTTTCAGAAGGAAACTGGCTATATCTATGATGGTGAGCCCAGGGGCTCAGTGCAAATTGCAAATATGATAATGGATGGTTTAAGAACACCTGACATCTTTGTAAGTGCAGGCACTGTCCCAATACAAAGGCTCATGAATAACACTACCCCCTTGGCACATTGGCTGGTCAAATTTGGCTCTGCTGAAATGGTGATTGCATATTCTCCCAAGAGTCGCTTTTTTAGTGATTTAGAGAAAGCAAGAAATGGAGAAATACCATGGTATCAAGTATTAACTAAACAAGATTTCAAGTTTGGGAGAACCGATCCTGAATTAGATCCAAAGGGATATTATATGATTATCACTGCTGAACTTGCAAACTTGTATTATAATGATTCAGGAATAAAACAAAGAGTATTAGGAGAAGATAGAAATCCAAAGCAACTCTTTCCAGAAGAAATACTGAAAACTGTTCTGGAGCAAGGCCAGTTAGATGCTGTTGCGGCATACAAACATGAGTCTGTGGCAAGAGGACTTCCTTATATCACATTACCTCCTCAAGTCAATCTTGCAGATCCTACATTTGTTGACTTCTACAAGAAAGGTTCATACATCTTAGAGAATGGTGGTCAGACTGTATATGGTGAACCAGTCTATTTTTCTTTTACAATTCCTACTACTGTGAAAAACCTTGAGGGAGGAATTTCTTTTGGAGACTTTATACTATCTACTGATGGTAAAAATATTTTAAAAGATGAAGGGTTGAATCCAATTAAACCTGTGTTAGAAGGTGATATGGCAAGAGTTCCTACTAGCGTGAAGAGTATTTTAATGGAGGAAAAGGCCATCAATTAATATTGGACATATCTTCTGATTATTGTAGATCCATTTGGGATAAAAGAGTTGGGAGAACCCAATCCAATGTGCGAGAGGTTTTGAATATGATACTTTACAGTATATTAGAGGGTTTCTTGCTATAATTCATCAGGTCGGTTTAGTGAGAATTTCATTGCATTTAGATCATATAGATCATTCGTGTTATCGCTAAATAATTGATACCACTATATACATGTGGGTTCAGGGCGAAAACATTCTACCGCAGGATTCTAAGTCGACATTGTGCTTCTGTTTCCTGCGGTTTCTAGAACTATTTGAGCCTAGTCGGATTAGTTAGATTGGTTGTAATATTGACAATGGATTTTGTATGTTATTTGATATAGAATGAAAGGATGGTTGTATTTTGGTTCTTCCCTCCAAAACATAGCCTACTAGGATTTGACACTTG
>OBLR010000185.1_pt1 | contig 13127 bp, 12 predicted proteins | sample 1519891 | NCBI WGS metagenome assembly OBLR01 (sample SAMEA3113583, study PRJEB22503) | soil metagenome | reverse complement strand
CCGCGGCCCAGCTCGACCTCAAGGAGGCCGGCTGCGAGCGCGCCGCGGTGGCGATGGCCGCCGACGTCCTCGGCCCGTCCGAGGTCGTCGTGACGACCCGCCTGCCCGCGTCGATCGCCATCGTGAAAAGGGAGTTCCCCGGCGTGCGCGCGGCTTTGTCGCTCGGCCGCGGGTGGTACGAGCCCGCCGGTGCGCGTGATGTGTTCCCGTTGCGGCGGCTGCGGGCCTGCGGAGCCGACTGGGTCGCGATCAACCATCGGCTGGCCCGGCTCGGCGTGCTGGAGCGCTGCGCGGCGCATGGGTGCGGCGTGATGGTCTGGACGGTCAACACCGACCCGCTGATGCGCCGGTTCCTCGCCGACCCGAGGGTGGCCGTGCTGATCACCGACCGGCCCGACCGCGCCGCCCAACTCCGCCAAGCGCTCTCGTCATAGCCGAGGTCGCGGTCGGCTTCGTGTCGGCGCGGTCGCGGCCGGCTTCGTGCCGGGCGCGGTCGCGCCTACGGGCGGTTGGGGGTCAGGCCGAGCGGGCGGCCGAGCAGACCGCGGGAGCGGCCGGAGATTTTGTCGGCGATGGTGCGCAACTCCTTGGCCGCCGGGGCGTCGGGCTCGGACAGCACCAAGGGCCGGCCGTCGTCGCCGCCCGCGCGCAGCCGCAGGTCGATCGGCACCTGCCCGAGCAGTGGCACCCGGGCGCCCAGCGTTTGGGTCAGCGCGTCGGCCACCGACTGCCCGCCACCGGTGCCGAACACGTCGGTGCGCTCGCCGCAGTGCGGACAGGGCAGGTACGACATGTTCTCGATCACGCCGACGATCTGCTGGTGCGTCTGCGTGGCGATGGCGCCGGCCCGTTCGGCGACCTCGGCCGCCGCCTTTTGCGGCGTGGTCACGACGAGGATCTCCGCGGCGGGGACGAGTTGGGCCACCGAGATGGCGATGTCGCCGGTGCCCGGCGGCAGGTCCATCAGCAAGATGTCCAGGTCGCCCCAGTAGACGTCGGACAGGAACTGCTGGAGCGCGCGGTGCAGCATCGGCCCGCGCCACACCACCGGAGTGTTGCCGGGCGTGAACATGCCGACGGAGATCACCTTCACGTCGTACGCCGACGGCGGCATGATCATGTCCTGGACCTTGGTCGGCCGGGCGGACACCCCGAGCATGCGCGGCACCGAGTGGCCATAGATGTCGGCGTCCACGACGCCGACCTTGCGCCCGGTCGCGGCCAACGCGGCGGCCAGGTTGACCGTGATCGACGACTTTCCGACGCCGCCCTTGCCGCTCGCGACCGCGTACACCTTGGTCAGCGAGTTCGGCTTGGCGAAGGGGATCTCGCGCATCGGCTCGGCGCTGCCGCGCAGCTTGGTCTGCAGGTTCTTGCGCTGCTCCTCACTCATCACGTCCAGCTCGACCCGCACCCCGCTCACGCCGGAGAGCTTGGAGACCGCGCCGGTGACATCGGTTGTGATCTTGTCGCGCATGGGGCAACCGGCGACGGTCAGATAGACGCCGACCAGTACAGAGCCGTCGGCCGCTACGTCGACGTTCTTGATCATGTCGAGTTCAGTGATGGGCCGACGGATCTCAGGATCGATCACCGTCGCGAGCGCCGCGGTCACCTGCTCGGTCGTTGGGGTGGCCATGTCCTCATGGTATGAACTCTGTACGCCCCCCCGCCAACCCACGCGCTGAGCCTTACCATCGGACAACGTGGCCACCATCCTGCCGGAAGCGATCTCCGCCGAAGAGCTCGAGGCCTGGCGGACGTTGCTCCGCGTTCAGGCGTTGCTCTCCCGGCGCCTGCAGGCTCATCTGCTGACCGAACACGACCTGTCGCTCGGGTCCTACGACGTTCTCGTCCATCTCGCCGAGGCGCCCGGCGGCCGACTGCGCATGAACGATCTGGCCGATCGGGTGATGCTGTCGCGCAGCGGCCTGACCAGGCTGGCCGACCGGCTGCAACGTGACGGCCTGATCGACCGGGTGTCCTGTGAGAGCGACGCCCGCGGGCTGTTCGCCGTGATCACGCCGGCCGGCCGGGAGCGGTTGCGGGAGGCGACGCCGACCTACCAAGAGGGCGTGCGGACGTACGTGCTGAGCCGGCTCGACGCCGAGGAGTTGCGGCAGTTCGCGGCGATCCTCGACAAGCTGGAGTATTAACCAGCCGGGGCGGGGTTTCCGGGCGGCCCGGTCAGCCCGCGTATCCGTCGCCGTCCCGGCGATGCCGCGCCGCGTGTCTCGCGGTCTGGGGTGCCCCGTCGCGGCCGTCGAGTTCCTTGATCATCTGCTGGAGCTCGGACCGCAGGAAGTCGCGGGTGGCCACTTCGCTCAACGCGATGCGCAGCCCGGCGATCTCTCGGCTGAGGTACTCGGTGTCGGCGATGGACCGTTCTTCCCGCGCCCGGTCCTGCTCGTACTGCACCCGGTCGCGGTCCGCCTGCCTGTTTTGCGCGAGGAGGATGAGCGGCGCGGCGTACGACGCCTGCAGCGACAGCATCAAGGTGAGGAAGATGAACGGGAAGGGGTCGAAGCGCAGCCCGTCGGGGGCCACCAGGTTCCACCCGATCCACGCGACAACGAAGATCGTCATATAGACGATGAATCGTGCCGTGCCGAGGAAACGGGCGAAGCGCTCGGCGAACTTCCCGAAGGCCTCGGGATCGTACTGCGGCCTGGGCAGCAGCGACCGCCGGACTTCGCGCGGCTGATCCAGGCGGGCTCGTGCCCGCGCCTGCGGCGCGCTCATGTGTCGCTCCGGACGGCCTCTTCTTCGGCCACGTCGGCGGGGTCGGCCGGCTCCTCGGCGATGGCGTCCATCACCGTCTCGCGCCAGTCGTCGGGCAGCAGGTGGTCGAGCACGTCGTCGACGGTGATGGCGCCAAGCAGCCGGCCGTCATCGTCCACGACGGCGGCGGCGACCAGGTTGTAGGTCGCCAGGAAGCTCGAGACGGCCTCGAGCGTGAGCGTCGGCCGCAGTGGGACGAGCTCGTCGTCGACGATGCCGCTGACCAGCGTCGCCGGCGGCTCGCGCAGCAGCCGCTGGAAGTGGACGGTGCCGAGGAAGCGCCCGGTGGGGGTCTCCACCGGCGGACGGCAGACATAGACCTGGGCGGCCAGGGCCGGGTTCAGGTCGGGATTGCGAATCTGGGCGAGCGCCTCGGCGACCGTGGCGTCAGGCGGGGCGATGACCGGGTCAGTGGTCATCAAGCCGCCCGCGGTGTCGTCGGCGTAGGACAACAGCCGGCGGACCGGGGCGGCCTCGGCCGGTTCCATCAGCGTCAGCAACTGCTCGCGGCGCTCGGCCGGCAGCTCGCCGAGCAGGTCGGCGGCGTCGTCGGGACCCATCGCCTCGAGCACCTGCGCCGCGCGGTCGGCGTCGAGCTTGCCGAGGATCTCGATCTGATCGTCATCGGGTAGCTCCTCGAGCACGTCGGCGAGCCTTTCGTCGTTCAGCGCCGCAGCCACCTCGCCGCGCCGCTTGGCCGACAGCTCGTGGATGACGTTGGCCAGGTCGGCCGGCTTCAACCGTTCGAAGGCCGCGATGAGGCTGGCCGCGCCCTGCCCGTACTCCTCGGCGGCGAACCCCGACACCGCGTCCCAGTCGACCACCAGCGTCTCGCCGCTGCGGCGGCGCAGCCCTCGGCCGAGGCGCCGGACCGCCACCTTGGTGATCAGCCAGTCGCGGGTGCGGGTCTGCTCCATCGCCGCGTCGATCACCGTGACCTGCTCGCCCGTCTCGGTGTGGACGACCGTACGATCGAGCATCTCGCCCAGCGCGAGGGTCTCGGTGGCCCGCTGCTCGAAGCGGCGCATGTTGAGTCGTCCGTCGAAGATGATCGCGTCGGCCTCGATTGTGGTGACACGGGTGATCGGCACGAACACCGGGCGCCGGCGCTGCACCTCGACGACCAGGCCGAGCACCCGCGGCGGCCGCGCGCCCAAGCGCAACGCCACCACGACGTCGCGCACTCGCCCCACCTGATCACCGGCTGGGTCGAACACGGCGACGCCGGCCAGCCGTGCGATGAAAACCCGTGCGGGGGACCCGCTCATGTGAGGAGGCTACCCATGATCGGGTGACTCATCCTGGGCCCGCGCTGACTCGTTGGGACAGGATGTCAGGACGGGATGTCACAACCGGCGACAGTATTCCGTCATGGGGGCGGGAGGAGATACCGAGAGCGGATCGCGCGATGATGAGCACTGTGATCGATGTCTTCGAAGAACGCCGCAACCTGCTGTTCGCGGTGGCCTACCGGATGCTGGGCACCGCCGCCGACGCCGAGGACGTCGTCCAGGACGCCTGGCTGCGCTGGTCGGCCGCGGACCGCTCGGATGTGGCCGAGCCAACGGCCTATCTCGTACGAATCGTCACCAACCTCGCGCTCGACCGGCTTCGGTCCGCGCAGTCGCAACGCGAGTCCTACATTGGCCCTTGGCTGCCCGAGCCCGTGCTCACCACGCCGGATGCCGGAGAGGACGTCGACATGGCCGAGTCGGTCTCGATGGCCATGCTGGTCGTCTTGGAAACACTGAGCCCGCTGGAGCGAGCCGTCTTCGTGCTGCGGGAGGTGTTCGGCTACTCGAACGCCGAGATCGCCGAGGCGCTCGACCGTTCGGAGGCGTCGGTGCGGCAACTCGCGCACCGCGCGCGCGAGCACGTCCAGGCGCGCCGGCCGCGCTTTCAGACCAGCAGGGAGGAACGGCGGCTGGCCACCTCGCGGTTCCTCGAGGCCACGCTCGGCGGAGACATCAACGCGCTGATGGAGGTACTCGCGCCGGACGTCACGCTGTGGACGGACGGCGGCGGCAAGGTGCCGGCGCCGCGCCGGACGATCACCGGCGCCGACAACGTGAGCCGCTGGCTGCAAGGCGTCTCAGCGCGGCCGTATGTGGGCGTCGCTCCGGAGCACATGACCTTTGACACCATCGAACTCAACGGGGTGCCCGGGATCGTGATCTACGGCCCGGCCGGACCGATCTCGGCGCTGACCGTCGACGTCGACGACGCCGGCCGGGTCAGCGCCATCCATGTGGTGGCCAACCCCGACAAACTGCGCGCCCTGTCCCTCGGCCGCCGGCTCCCCTTCTGAGCCCGTACGCGGCGTTGTCCCCACGAACATCGGCCGACCGCGTCGGTCACGTGGGGACATGTCCGATCAACGCAGAGACGCGGCACGCCAGCCCGGCTAGCCCCGAATCGGCCGGCCGGTCGTGATCACAACGCTCGGGCGTCATGATCACGACGTGCGGTCCGCCGCCACTCGGCGGCAGTCGCGTGTGCCCTAGTCCGCGGTCTCCTTGGGGGCGTGCTGGTCGACCGCCCGGGGGGCGCGGCGCCGGCGGCGCCGGCGCGGACGAGGTGTGTCGCCGGCGGCGGCGTCTCGCTTGGACTCTCTGGCCGGCTCCGCGGCCGTCGTGGCGGCGGACTGCCCGGCCACGTCGGCGGCTCCCGGCGCGGCGGCGGCCCGGCCGGACTCGATCGGCCGGCCGGCGCGGGTGCGGCGCCGGGTGCGGTCGGGGCGGCTCCGGCCGGCGTGGGGGCGGGTCCGCCCCTTGGCGGCCGGGGACCTGGCCCGTCCGGTCTCGCCGATGTCCTCGAGCTCCTCGGCGGCGAGCCCGGCACGATCGCGTTTGTCACGGGGCAGCGTGCCGGCCGCGTCGGCCGGGATGTCGAGCGTCGCGTACAGGTGCTCGGAGGTCGAGTAGGTCTCCTCCGGGGTGGCGAAGGGGAGCCCGAGCGCGGCGTTGATGAGCTTCCAGCGCTGTAGGTCACGCCAGTCCACAAGGGTGACCGCGATGCCGGTCTTGCCGGCCCGGGCGGTCCGCCCGACGCGGTGCACGTAGGCCTTGTCATCCTCAGGGCACTCGTAGTTGACGACGTGGGTGATGTCGTCGACGTCGAGCCCGCGGGCGGCGACGTCCGTCGCCACGAGCACGTCGATCTTGCCGGCGCGGAAGGCGCGCAGCGCGCGCTCGCGCTGGCCCTGGCCCAGGTCGCCGTGCACGGCCGCGGCGGCGAAACCGCGCTTGGCCAGGTCTTCGGCGACCCGGTCACAGGCCCGCTTGGTCTGGCAGAACACCATGGTCAGGCCGCGGTCGCGGGCCTGCAGGACCCGGGCGAGCAGCTCGGGCTTGTCCATCTGATGCGCCTGGAACACGTGCTGCGCGACCGTCGGCGTCGCCGCCGACTCGGCGTGCGACTCGGCCCGTACGTTGGTGGGCCGGGTCAGGTAGCGGCGGGAGAGCGCGACGATCTCACCGGGCATGGTGGCGGAGAACAGCATGGTCTGCCGCTGCTTGGGCACAAGCTCGATGATCCGCTCGATGTCGGGCAGGAAGCCCAGGTCGAGCATGCGATCGGCTTCGTCGAGGACCAGCACCTCCACCGCGGACAGGTCGAGGCGCCGCTGGCCGACCAGATCGAGCAGCCGGCCCGGGGTGCCGACGACGACGTCGACGCCCTCCCGCAGCGCCTCGACCTGCGGCTCGTACGCGCGGCCGCCGTACACCGAAAGCACGCGGCTGCCCAGCTTGCCGCCGGCGATCAACAGATCGTCGGTGACCTGGATGGCCAGCTCGCGGGTCGGGACGACGACGAGGGCGCGCGGCGACCGCCCGCCGTGTTCGATGCGCTGCAGCAGCGGGATGCCGAACGCGAGCGTCTTGCCGGTGCCGGTACGGGCCTGTCCGATGATGTCGTGGCCGCTCAGCGCGATGGGCAGCGCGAGCGTTTGGATGGGAAAGGGTGCGACGATGCCTTCAGTCTCGAGTGCATTGGCTATCTCGGGTGCGACCCCGAGGTCATGAAACGTAGTCAGGGCTTCCAGCCTCCATGGTGCGGGGTCGACCTTCCGGGCGCCGCGATTGCGCGGGCGGGGCGCCATCGCGCCTCGCCGCCAGATTCGAAGCCGCGCGCTCGCGCGGAAGGGACCAACCGTCAATCATTATGTATGTGGGTGTGACCGGTGATAGGGGTGCGCAACCGGTCGGCAGCGCGCGGTCACAGTCCGCGACGGAGTGTACCGGTCGGACGTGGTTCCGCGCCATCTCACGGATTCACCTTATGCAACGCGGGCGCCGCCGCGTCCATTCCGAATCGCGGGACATGGGATGTGACGCGGCTCTCAGCAGGGAACCTGTACGGACGTTGCCGCCCAGAGCCGGAGGACGGACCCGAAACTGGCCGACATCGGTCAACCTATCAACACGTTGCGTCAACAAAACGTGCACTAATTGTCAAGGTACGACCGTGGGGCCGCTGCTCCCACATACTAAGAGGCCCCACGGTCGCTTTTCCATGCGCTGGTCAGCCCTCGGACCAGCGGGTGCATTGGATATGCCCGCCGGAAGGCGATTAAACAACCACCCGGCGCGAACGTGTTGGAAAGGGTTAGAGCGTGCCGAAGCCGACCTGGCGGTTCTCGTCTTCCGCGATCTCCAGATAGCCGACGTGCTTGGCCGGGATGACGATCCTGCCGCCCCGCGCGTCCTTGAGCACGAAGAGCCCGCCGGGCGACTCCAGCGCGTCGTTCAGCGCTTGCTGGACCTCGTCGGCGGACAGCATCGTCTCGACGACGAGCTCCTTGGGGACGAGTTGGACTCCCACGCGAACCTGCACGATGGACCCCTCCGGCGACGCTTCGGCGTCTCGAGCCCAGCGGCTCCAACGCTCCGATGTCCGTGCGCATTCATGGTGACACGTAGCCGATGATCTCGTCGTGCGCACGTGTTCGCTCGACGCGGAAACCCCGGGTGTGCGCGGCCGGTTTGCTCAGCCGGTCTGCTCGGTGCTGAGTGGGAAGCCGCTGATGCCGCGCCAAGCCAGCCGCGAGATGATGTCTCCGGCGTTCTGTCGAGGGATGGCCCGCTGCTGGGACAGCCAGTAGCGGGCGCTGACCTGCGCCATGCCGACCAGCCCCATGCCGAGCAGGTACGCCTCGTCGCTCGGGGCGTTGGTGTCTTGCTGAATGACCTTGGCGATCATTTCGGCGCACTGGTGGTTGGCGCGCTCGAGCCGGGCCCGGACCGGCGCGACGTTGCGCAGGTCGGATTCGAAGACCAGCCGGAAGGCCTCGCCCTCGCGCGCGACGAAGTCGTAGAACGCCTGCATGCTCGCCTGCACGCGGGTCTTGTTGTCGGTGGTCGACTCGAGCGCCTCACGCACGATCTTGACCAGAGCCTCCGCGTGCTCGTCCAGCAGCGCCAGGTACAGTTCGAGCTTGCCGGGGAAGTGCTGGTACAGCACCGGCTTGCTGACGCCGGCGCGTTCGGCGATCTCGTCCATCGCGGCGGCATGATAGCCCTGCGCGACGAAGACCTCCTGAGCGGCGCCGAGCAACTGCCGCCGGCGGGCCAGCCGAGGCAGTCGCGTGCCTCTGGGACGGGCCTCCGGTGTAGTGGTCACCGCACTCTCCCCTCACCTGATCGCGGGCGGGACGACGCCGCGGGGCCTCGGACTCGGACGTGGGACCCGGACGCATATCCTACGCGCCGGTAATACCCCAGGTCACTTTGGTGAACTCAGCGCGATCGGCACCGCGAACCGCGAACGCAAGCCCACCGCAGGCCATGCTGAACTCCGTGTGAACTCGGCGTGCGACCCGGGGCCGGTACGCGACGGAGCCCACCGGTCGAGCCTGTCACCGGTAATCGTCTTCGTCCAGTTCCACGAGACGTTTCTGTTCGGCCGCGTCGGCCTCGTTGACGTCGAAGGGGATTTGCGCCGTCCACCTGGCCCGTTCGTCCTCAGGCTCGTCGCGCAGCGGAGTGTGCTGTTCGACCGCGTCGCCCTCCGGAGTCTCCAAGCCCATCGCCTCGGCGTCCTGCTCGCTCATGAGGTCCCCCTCCCCTTCTCCAGCCGTTGGCTAACTAACTGCCGTGCCACCGGGTCGCACCACCCGCGTCCCAATGAGATCACCGTACGTCGGCCGCGCGGCGGCTGCTTCGGCAATCGGCCATAACGGCGGACCCAAACGATCGGGCCGGCCGAAGTACGGCGTCCATCGGTTCTGCGGTCGATCGGCACGACCGGTCAGGGCAGGCGGTGCCGGTCTTCGGTCAGCAACGGAGCGAGCAGATCACCGTCGCGCTCCACCCGGGCCAGCACGTCGGCCGGTTCGAAGTGGGGCACCTTGGTGGAGTCTTCGACCTCGTCCCAGGTCACCGGGGTCGACACCGTCGGTTCGTCCGCCGCGCGCAGCGAGTAAGGCGCGACCGTCGTCTTGGCCCCGTTGTTCTGGCTCCAGTCGACGAAGACCTTGCCCTTGCGCAGCCGCTTGTCCATCCGGCTGACCACGAGGTCCCGATGCTCGCCGGCGAGGTGCTCGGCGGCCGCCTTGGCGTACGCCGACGTGCGCTCCGGCGGCGTCTCCTCGATCGGGACGTACAGGTGCAGGCCCTTCTTGCCGCTGCTTTTGGGGTAGGCGTCGAGCCCGTCGGCCGCCAGCAGATCGCGCAGCAGGCAGGCCACCCGGCAGGAGTCCACGTACGTGGCCGGCGGCCCCGGGTCGAGGTCGAACACCAGCAGGTCCGCTTGTCGCGCCTCGTCCTTCGCGTCGATCCGCCACTGCGGCACGTGCAGCTCGAGCGCGGCCAGGTTGGCGCACCACACCAGGGTGGGCAGGTCGTCGATCACGACGTAGTCGAGGGCCTCGTGCCGGCCGCCCGGCGTGGGCAACGTCGCTACCCGCACCCACTCGGGCGTGTGCGACGGCGCGTTCTTTTCGAAGAAGAACTCGGCGTCCACCCCATTGGGGAAACGTTTGCGGGTGGCGGGACGAGCGGCTAGGTGGGGGAGCAGCACGGGCGCGATCCGCGTGTAGTAGTCGATCACCTCGCCCTTCGCGAACCCATGCTTGGGATACAGCACCTTGCCGAGGTTGGACAGGCTCAGCCGCCGCCCCTCGACGTCGACCCAGACCTTGTTCGGGGTGTTCATGATGTGGCGTCCCACCGGACGTCTTCCGGTCTGATGTCGGGCCGCAGCCCGCGCCAGGACGGGTTGCGCATCCTGCCGTCCTGGGTCCACATGCTGTAGGCGACCTCGCCGGTCAGCCGCGGCTCCACCCACCGCGCGTCCCGTGCGTACTCTCGCGGCACCTCGTCTGCGTACGGACTGGTCGCGCGCCGCAGCGGGGTGAGCAGGCCGGCGAGCTCGTCGAGCATGCCGTCGGTGAAGCCGGTGCCGACGTGGCCGGTGAACCGCAGCCCGCGGTGGTCGTACACGCCGAGCAGCAGCGCGCCCACGCCCCCGGCGCGGCGGCCCTTGCCCGGCTTCCAGCCCCCGATCACCACGTCTCTGGTGCGGAAGTTTTTGATCTTGAGCCAGTGGCCGACCCGCTGGCCCGGCCGGTACGGCGAGTCGAGCCGTTTGGCGACCACGCCCTCGAGCTCCTGCTCAAGGGTGAAGTCGAGCAGCTCGGTCAGCTGGGCGACGTCGCCGCCGTGCAGATAGGACGGCGCCTCGATCGGCCCGTGGGCGAGCTCGAGCCCGTCGAGCAGCTCCCGCCGGTCGCGGTAGGGAAGGTCGAACGTCGCGTGCCCGTCCAGGTAGAGCAGATCGAACACGACGTACCGCACGGGCACTTCCCTGATCAGCCGCTGCGGCGGGTGGGCGACGTGCATGCGTCGCTGCAGCCGCTCGAAGCTGGGCCGGCCGGCACGGTCGAACGCCACGACCTCGCCGTCGAGCACCGCCTGGTGTCCGGGCAGCATGTCGGCGAGGGCGGCCAGCTCGGGGTAGCGGTCGGCGACCTCGTTGCCGCGCCGCCCGGTCGCCCGGACGGCATCGCCCGAGACGTAGGCGATGACACGGACGCCGTCCCATTTGATCTCCAGGCCCCAGTGTCCGGCGTCGGAGGGGATGTCGCCGGTCGTGGCGAGCATAGGCTCGACCCGGTTCGGCATAGGGTCTCCCATGTCAGGCTTTTGCCCCACTTGGGCCTCTGTGATACCAGGACGTGACAGGATCAAGTGGGGATATGTGGCTTCTATCGAACATACGTGCGAAGCTGTGGGCGAAGCTATGCTGAAAGCCCCTGTGGGTAAGGACTTCTCATGCGCAGCATTTGGAAGGGCGCGATCTCCTTCGGGTTGGTGACCATCCCGGTCAAGGTCTACTCGGCCACTGAGCAGCGGGATGTCTCCTTCCACCAGGTCCATCGCAAGGACGGCGGCCGCATCAAGTTCCGGCGCGTCTGCACGGTGTGCGGCGAGGAGGTCGCCTACGCCGACGTCGCCAAGGGTTACGAGTTGCCCGGGGGCGAGGTCGTCGTGCTCACCGACGAAGACTTCGCCGACCTGCCGCTGTCCACCAGCCGCCGCATCGACGTGCTGCAGTTCGCCGCCGTCGATCAGGTCGACCCGATCTACTTCAACAAGTCTTACTACCTGGAGCCGGACGCACAGGGCGACAAGCCGTACGTGCTGTTGCGCGACGCCTTGGAGAGCTCGGGCCGGGTGGCCGTGGTCAAGGTGGCGCTTCGCCAGCGCGAGTCGCTGGCCACCTTGCGGGTCAGGAACGGCGTGTTCGTGCTTGAGACGATGCTGTGGCCCGACGAGATCCGCACGCCGGACTTCCCATTCCTCGACGAGGACGTCGAGGTGCGGTCCCAGGAGCTCGCCATGGCGACCTCGCTGATCGAGACGATGGCGGGCGACTTCGACCCGAGCGACTACAAGGACGCCTATCGCGAGGCGCTACAGGCCGTCATCGAGGCCAAGGCCGAGGGCCGAGAGGTCGTCCAGCCGGTGGAAGCGGAAGAAGAGCCGGCCGCCGCCGACCTGCTCAGCGCGTTGCGAGCGAGCGTCGAGGCGGCGAAGAAGAGCCGCGGGGACGTCGGCGACACCTCCGGCGATGAGGAGGCGACGAAGGACGGCGCCGCCAAGAAGGCGTCCTCAGGCAAAAAGTCCGACGGCAAGAAGAGCGACGACGAAAAGGCCGACGGCAAGAAGAGCACGAGCAAAAAGACGCCGGCCCGGAGCCGCAAGAGCGCCTGACATCACAGGCCTGATGCCGCTACCTGACATCGCCTGACATCGCGTGCCCGGCACCGCGTAGCCGGCGTCGCCCCGGGGGTCGCGGAGGCCCGGCGGCGGCGTCGAAGTGAATCGAAGCCAACTGATGTGGGTATCGCCTTGCTCATGAGCCAGCCGATACCGATCTGGCCGGGCGCCCAGGTCCCATTGGGCGACCGCTCGGTCTTCGTACGGTCCGCGCCGGGCCGCGACGGGTCGGGCGCGGCGGACGCCGGCACGGGCCCCGACGTCGACGCCGAGGTGGACGCCGAGGTGGACGCCGACGTGGCGGCCGGGGGAGAGACGGGGGTGTACGTCCATGGGCTCGCCGGCTCGGCGACCAACTGGACCGACCTCATGGGGCACCTGTCCGACGTGCTCGTCGGCGACGCGATCGACCTGCCCGGGTTCGGTTACTCGCCGCCGCCGCCCGACCGCGACTACTCCGTCGACGCGCACGCCCGTACCGTGGTCAGACTCATCGAGCGGCGGCGGAGGGGTCCTGTGCACCTGTTCGGCAACTCGCTGGGCGGTGCCATCGTCACCCGCGTCGCGGCCCGCCGCCCCGACCTCGTCAAGACGCTCACGCTGATCTCCCCGGCCCTGCCCGACCTGCGGCCGCGCGTCGGCCCCACCAGGATCGCCGTCGCCTCCGTCCCCGGGGTCGGCCCGTGGGCGCTGCGGCGGCTGCAGGCCGTGCCGGCCGAGCGGCGGGTCATGGCGTCGATTGAGATGATCTTCGCCAACCCGCGCCTCCTGCATCCCGACCGCGTACAAGAGCTGATCGAAGAGATCCGCCGCCGCGACGCACTGGACTACGCGGCGCCGGCCGTGCTGGGCGCCGCCCGCGGGATCGTCAGCGAGTTCCTCCGCCGCGGGCCGCGCTCGCTGTGGAGGGACGCGGCGCGCGTCGAGGCGCCCACGCTGTTGCTGTACGGCGGGCACGACCGGATCGTCGACGCGCGGATGGCCGGGCGGGCCGGGCGGATCTTCCGGAACGCGCGCGTGGTGGTGCTGCCGGACGTCGGGCACGTCGCCCAGATGGAGCGGCCCGATCTCTTCGCCCGCGAGTTCCGCGCCCTGCTCGACGACACCCGGCGGGCGGCCGTCATG
>OBLR010000183.1_pt1 | contig 13135 bp, 9 predicted proteins | sample 1519891 | NCBI WGS metagenome assembly OBLR01 (sample SAMEA3113583, study PRJEB22503) | soil metagenome | reverse complement strand
GCCCAGCCCGACGGCTCGTTCTGGATCTGCGAGGACGGCGACGAGCTAGTCGGATACGTGCGCGTGGCCCGGTTCGGGTCGATGGACGAGCTGACGGAGCTGTGGGTGGCGCCGCCGTACGCGCGCCGCGGGGTTGGCCGGGCGCTGCTCGAGTGCTGCTGGCCGAACTCGCCGTCTCCGGAGCTCGGGAGGGTGGTTCTCACATTCGGCACACCGGTCGATCTGAGCCTCTACACCGAGTTCGGGGTGATGCCAGTCGGCGGCCACTGGCACATGCGCCATCGCGTGGCCGAGTACCTCGGGCGCCGCTCGCAGGAGGTCGACTCGGCCGAGCCCGGTGTGCACGTGCTGACCCCCCAGCGCGCCGTGGATGAGTGGAAGCGGCTCGAGCCGGCCGCCGTCGGCCACGAGCGCCCGCTGCTTCACGAGTTCTTCGGCCGCACGCGGACCTGTCTGGCGGTCATGAACCCCGACCTCGGCCGGGCCACCGGGCTCTGCTGGGTGAGCTCCGACGGTGACATCGGCCCGGCCGTGGGGGAGGGCCCCGAAGACCTCGTGCCTGTGGTGCTGGCGGCGCTCGACCGCGTGGCGAAGCAGCAGGAGCCCGAGACGTTCGGCGTCTTCTGCACGACCGACTCGTGGTGGCTCCTCGACCGCCTGCGGCGGCTCGGCTTCCAGGTCTGGTGGCCGAGCTGGGTGATGTGCTCGGTGCCGCTGCCGGGGCTCGACCGGTACCTGCCGACCAGGCCGGCGCGGCTCCTCTGAAGGCATCGCTGCGCGCCCGGCGCACCTGCCACAATTAGGGCCATGGGACAATTGGCCTCTGACGTCGGCCGCAAGGTGCTCGCTATCGCGGTGCTCCTCGTCGCCGCGTACATCCTCTTCAAGATGGTGATCGGGGTCGTCGCGGCCGTTGCGTGGATCGTGGTGCTGGTGCTGGCGGTGATCGCCGCGATCTGGGCCTTCGGCGTGCTTCGCACCTAGCGCCCTTGGAGTTCGTCGTACTCGCGTTCTTCTGCGGCCTGTCGGCCGGGGTGATCGGCAAGCTCAAGGGCAGCTCGTTCTGGATCTGGTTCCTCGTGGGGGCGGTGCTCCCGCTGATCGGGACGCTCGCGGCGGTCCTGTACCGCAACGAGCGTGAGGAGCCGCACCGCCGCTGCCCCGAGTGCAACAACGTCATGCCGCTGCACAACCAGGTGTGCATGCGCTGCGGCCGTGACCTGGATTGGCCCGGGGAAACCCCTCCGGAGCGGGAAAAAGCGCTGCCGGGCGCAAGCCCCCGGCCTGGCCGGGGGCGCAGCGAGCCTTTACACTGACCCTTCCTGGCCGCCCGGCCAACCTCGCCATTCATCGGGAAAGGAGCAAGCTCCGTCATGCGAGCCGTCGACGCCATCATGGAATGCCTCAAGGCCGAGGGCGTCGAGCACGTATTCGGGATCCCCGGCGGCGCGAACCTTCCCACCTACGACGCCCTCTACGACGCGGGCATCCGCCACGTGCAGTGCCGGCACGAGCAGGGGGCGGGCCACGCAGCGGAGGGCTACGCCAAGGCCTCCGGCCGGGTCGGGGTGGCGCTCGCCACGAGCGGACCGGGCGCGACCAACCTCGTCACCTGCATCGCCGACGCGATGATGGACAGCGTTCCCACCGTGTTCCTCACGGGACAGGTGCGGACCGAGCTGATCGGAACCGACGGCTTCCAGGAGGCCGACATCTCCGGCATCACGATGCCGATCGTCAAGCACTCGATCCTGATCCAGGACCCGCGCGACATCCCCAAGGCGATCCACGAGGCGTTCCACGTGGCGTCGACGGGGCGGCCGGGGCCGGTGCTGGTCGACGTGCCGCAGGACCTGTCGCGCGCGGACATCCCGTACGAGCCGGTCACCCAGACGAACCTGCCGGGCTACCAGCCGACCACGGAGGGCAACGCCAAGCAGATCCGGCTGGCCGCCAAGGCGCTCGCCAACTCGCGGCGCCCGGTGGTCTACGGCGGCGGCGGGGTCGTCAACGCCGAGGCCGCGGCCGAGTTCAGCGACCTGTGCACGTCGGACAACCTGCCGGTCACCTGCACGCTGATGGGCCTGGGCGCGTTCCCGGCCGACCACGAGCAGTGGCTCGGGATGCTCGGCATGCACGGCACGCGCACGGCCAACTACGCGATGGACGAGGCGGACCTGATCGTGGCGGTCGGCGCCCGCTTCGACGACCGGGTGACCGGCAAGCTGTCCGAGTTCGCGCCGCGGGCGAAGTTCATCCACATCGACATCGACCCGGCGGAGATCTCGAAGAACGTCCCCGCCCACATCCCGATCGTCGGCGACGCGAAGAACATCCTGCCCAAGCTGACCGCCGAGTACCGGGCCCTGGGCGCCGAGCGGTCGCGGCTCGAAGCCTGGTGGCAGCGAATCAAGGGTTGGCAGGAGAAGCACCCCCTGCGCTACGACGACGCCGAAGACGGCGAGATCAAGCCTCAGTACATGATCAAGGCGCTCTACGAGGCCACGAACGGGGAGGCGATCGTCACCTCGGACGTCGGCCAGCACCAGATGTGGGCCGCCCAGTACTACGGCTTCACGCGCCCGCGCCAGTGGATCAACTCGGGCGGGCTCGGGACGATGGGCTTCGGCCTGCCGTCGGCGATGGGGGCGAAGGTCGCCCAGCCGGGCCAGGACGTGGTCTGCCTCGCCGGCGACGGCTCGCTGATCATGACCGTCCAGGAGCTCGCCACCTGCGTTACCGAGCAGATCCCGGTCAAGGTGTTCCTGATGAACAACGGCTACCTCGGCATGGTGCGCCAGTGGCAAGAGCTCTTTTGGGACCGGCGCTACTCGCATGTGGAGATGGGCGGGAGCCCGGATTGGGTCAAGCTGGCCGACGCCTTCGGCGCCCTGGGCATGCGGGTGACCGACAAGGGTGAGCTGGTAGAGGCCTTCAAGACGGCGCTCGCGGAGGACGGTCCAGTCCTCGTCGACGTGCACGTCACGAAGGAGGAGAACTGCTACCCGATGATCCCCGCCGGCCAAGCGGCGCGGGACATGGTCGGATGATCATGCTCGCTGCAAACCTTCGCCATGCGGCGTCCTCGGCCCTCGGCATGCCCAGCATGCCTTCGGGCCTGCGTCCTTGCCTGGCTCGGTTTTCGCGGCCTGATCATCCGACCGAGGTGGGCTGAGCCATGGGTGAGCCCGGGACCAAGGATGTTCTCAACCTCGAGGACCTCGAGGCCAGCGGTGGCATTCGCACGGGCCGCAGGCACGTGCTGTCGATCCTCGTGGAAGACAAGCCGGGCGTGCTCGCGCGAATCGCGGGCCTCTTCGCCCGCCGCGGCTTCAACATCGCCTCGCTGGCGGTGGGCCCCACCGACAACGACTCGATGTCACGCATCACGCTGACCGTCGACGGCGCCGCTCAACCGATCGACCAGGTGACAAAGCAGCTCCACAAGCTGATCCACGTGATCAAGATCCGCGACCTCGAGCCGGCGGAGCGGGTGGCACGGGAGCTGGCGCTGTTCAAGATCTCCTGTCAGGACGGCGAAGCTCGCGCGCAGGTCATGCAGTTCACGGAGATCTTTCGCGGCAACGTGGTCGACATCTCACGGCGTAGCGTGACCGTCGAGATCACCGGCACCGACGACAAGGTCGAGGCATTCGAGGAGATGGTCCGGCCCTTCGGCCTGATCGAGATGGTCAGGACCGGCGAGATCGCCGTGTCGCGCGGCCGCGGCGCCACCTGAGGGTCTCGCGCGGCAGTCCGCAACCCGAGGCAGATCCTTGAGCGCCTCCGTTAGCCAGGCTTCTCGCTAGGGCCTATTTGGGGCTCACCAGAGCGGGCGCAAGGTTTGCACAGGGTGGATCCCGGGAACCTGCAATCCTTCCACTCGTCGAGCTCTCCTGATCCTGACCGGGCCAACGCCGGTAGGAGCAGACCCCAGTGATGACTCTCCGCCGTACGCTCCCCGTCGCCGCGGCATGTGCCGGTCTGTTCGCCGCCTCGCTTGCGGCGGGAAACGCCATCCTCGACGACGAAGACGGCCCGAGCGCGCAGCCCACCCGCAACGCGCCGCCCGCTGAGTACGGCCCTCGCCCCCGACTCGACCTGGCGCTCGGTCGCGCCGCGGACCTCCCGGGTCTACGAAACCCAACCCCGGCGGCCAAACGATCATCGGCACAGGCCACTGCCGCCCCTCCGGCGCCCCCACCCACAAACGCCCCGCCGCCCGCCGCCGCCTCCCCACCCGCCCCCACGCCGGTCTCCGGGACGCAGCCGGTAGCGGCGCCGAAGCCGGCTCCGCAGTCCTCCCCGCCGGCCCCGCCGCCGCCAACCAAGGCCTCCACTCCTAGCGACGGGGCTTCCGAACCCGACGCGACGCCGAGCGTCCCCCGGCCCCCCACCCAGACGACTCGGCCCGATCCGCCTCGACCCGAAACACCGTCTCGACCCGAAACACCGTCTCTCGAGGGTCCGCTCCGAGGAGCCGGCGGCAACTAACGCCGGCCGTCCCGCGGCGGCGGGTCGGGAGCGGGCGTGGACTGGGCCCGATGAACTCGTCATCCTTCGGGGCCATGTCCACCCGCACCGCTCCCGGCCCGGGACCGTTTGCGCTGCCGCGCGTCGCGCGCGACCGCCTCGAGGACCGCGCCGCGCGCGCGGCCGAGCTCGCCAGGAGAGACGGGAGGCGCTCGATCGCCGCCGTTACCGTCGCGCTGCCCGCGGACCTCGATCTCTCCGCCGCCGTGCTCGCCGCCCGCGGGCCGCGCGACCGCTTCTTCTGCCTCGAGCAGCCCGAACGCGGCGGGTTCGCCCTCGCGGCGCTCGGCACCGCCGCCCTCATCGAGGCGCGCGGGCCCCGAAGGTTCGCGCAGGCGGCAGAGCGCGCGCGCGAGCTGGGGCGGTGGATGTTCGCCGACGATCCGGCCGAGGATCCCGCCCGGCCGCCCGCCGCCGGGCCGGTGTTCGTCGGCGGTTTCGCGTTCGCCGAGGACGGTGGGACGGCGCCGGAGTGGTCCTCGCTGGCGCCCGCGTCGCTCGTGCTGCCCGAACTGGCGCTTGTGCGCCATGGGGGAGAGGCGCGGATGACGGTGTGCGTCGCGGCCGAGGGCGACGAGGCGCCGGGGGCGCTCGCCGCGCGGGCGCTCGAGCGCGTCGACCAGCTGCGCCCGGCCGGGATGCCGCTCCTGGACCCCGACCCCGTCGAGCGGACGCGGGTGGCGAGCGCCGCGCCGCCGTCGCACTATGAGCAGGCGGTCGAACGGGCGGTGGAGCGGATCAGCGGCGGCGAGCTGGAGAAGATCGTGCTCGCACGCGAGGTGCGGGCGCACGCCCCGCGGTCCCCCGACCCGGCCGCGGTGCTCGGCGCGCTCCGCGAGATATTCCCGGCCTGCTACTGCTGGTGCGTGGGTACGCCGGAGCTCGCGTTCGTCGGGGCGAGCCCCGAGCTGCTGGTGCGCCGCGACGGGCAGCGTGCTCAGACCGTCGCCCTGGCGGGCACAACCAGGCGAAGCGCCGATCCGGCCGTCGACGACCACCTCGCGGAGAGACTGCTCCACAGCGCCAAAGACCGCGAGGAGCAGGCGATCGTGTCGCGGCAAATCGAGCGCACGCTCGAGCCGGTGAGCCTTTGGGTCGCGAGCGCCGACGAGCCGGCGCTCGTGAGGGTCCACAACGTGCAGCACCTGGCCACCCCCATCCGGGCGCAGCTGGCCGAGCCGCTCGCCGCCGTCGAGCTCGCCGGCCTGCTTCACCCCACCCCGGCGGTCGGGGGTGAGCCGCGCGATGTCGCCCTCCCCCTGATCCCGGCTCTTGAGGGCCTCGACCGCGGCTGGTACGCCGGGGCGGTCGGTTGGACCGACCTGTCCGAGGACGGCGAGTTCTGCGTGGCGCTGCGCTGCGCGCTCCTGCGCGACCGGGTGGCGCGCCTCTATTCGGGCAACGGGATCGTGCGCGATTCCGTGGCGGCCGAGGAGCTCGCCGAGACCGAGGTCAAGCTCCAGGCGCTGCTGCCGCTTCTCGCGTAGGCGCCAGCTCGATCAGCTCGTCGAGCGCGTTGCCGACCTCGCCCGCGAGGCGCTCCGGGTCGGGAACGGAGTCGCGGTCGGCGTAGACGCCGAAGAAGGCGCCACCCGCCACGGTCGTGAACCCGATCGAGAGGCCGTGCCGTTCCGCCAGCGGGACGATCGGGTACGCCTCGCGCAACGGACAGCCGAGCATGTAGAGCTGCTCCGGGGGCCCGGGGATGTTGGACACGACGACGTTGAAGGTGTGCGGGCTGGCCACGATCCGCGACAGCGCGCGCTGCACGGGCGACGGCGCGTACGACGCGAGCTCGAGCACGGTGTCGGCGCCCTCCGGCTCCCCGTAGGCCTTGGCCTCGCGGGTGGCCAGGTGCACCGCGGCGAGGCGGGCGATCGGGTCCGGCTCGTGGCAGGGAAGCTCGACGAACAGGAAGGCGATCCGGTTTCCGAGCTCGCCGGTGCCGCCGGCGCGGACGTTCACGGGCACCATCGCCTTCAGCCGCTGCGGCTCCGTGTCGTGGCGCTCGAGATAGCGCCGCACGCCTCCGGCCGCGGCGGCCAGCAGAACGTCGTTCACGGTAGTCCCGAAGGCGCGCTTTACGAGGCGCAGCTCGTCGAGCGAGCGCGACAGGGTCCCCAGATGGCGGTACGGGGAGAGCGGCTCGTTCAGGCGCTCGACCGGAGCGGTGCGCCTCAGCGAGTGGACGAGGGCGCGGCCGCTGCGCTCCACGCCGGCCAAAAGCTGCCGCGGGGCGAGAGCCATGCGCGCCGAGGCGGAGGCCAGGCGCAGCTGCCCGCGTGCCCGGTCGAGCACTCCACCGACCAGCAGATCACCCGTTGACGGCGCCGGTGCCGGCTCCCACGGATCGGGCTCATCCGGTGGGACGTCGGGCTCGGCATCGAGCAGCAGCGCCGCCAGCTCGACTGCCGCGATCCCGTCGACCATGCAGTGGTGCGCCTTGCCGACGACGCCGACGCGCCCGTCGTCCAGCTCGTTGGCGATCCACAGCTCCCACAACGGGCGCTCGCGCGACAGCGGCGTGGACATGACGGTCGCGGCCAGCTCGAGCAGGTCGCCGCCCGACGAGCGCCTGACGTGCCGGGAGACGTCGAAGCGGTCGTCGTCCACCCACACCGGGCGGGCCAAGCCGAGCGGCACGCGCGCCAGGCGCTGGCGATAGCGCGGCGCGCGGTAGAGGCGCCGCGCGACGTGGTCACGGAGCTGCTCGAAGCTGGGGGCGGGGCGGCCGTCCGGGGGTTCGAGCAACGCAACCCAGCCCACGTGCATGTGGGCAGCGGCCGTCTCCACGTCGAGGAACGACGCGTCCAGCGCCGAGAGACGCTGCGAGGGCATCTCCTCCTCCCAATCCGGGGCAAGGGGCACCGTAGCAACCCGGGTGGCGCGAGATCGTGTCGATCCGGTGTACGCGGGCGGTGGGATCCAGGCTCGCTTCAGGGGTGTCGACCTGTGAAAGGATGTCGCCAGCGATGGCTACCCCAGCCGTGAGCCGACGGGCGGGCTCCCCGTGGCCGGTACGCATCGCGGCTGTCGCGCTGGTGCTCGCGGCCGTCGTGCTGGTCGCCGTGCTGCTGTTCAGGGGCGGCACCTACGCGGTCACGGGCGAGTTCCTCAACGCCGGACAGCTGGTTGAGGGCAACCAGGTACGGGTCTCGGGCGCAAGCGTCGGAACCGTGGAGGACGTACGGCTCTCCGACGACGGCCTGGCGCTCGTGCGCTTCACGGTCGACGAGGAATATGCGCCGCTGCGACGCGGCACGAGGGCGATCATCAGGCAGAACTCGCTTTCGGGCATCGCCAACCGCTTCATCGACCTCCACCTGGGGCCAGCGGACGGCGCGGAGATCGATGACGGTGGCCGGCTCGGTCCCGACGAGACCCAGACCGCGGTCGAGATCGACGAGGTGTTCGGCATCTTCGACCCGAGGACGCGCCAGGCGCTGCGAGACACCATCAAGGGCTCGGCCGACCTTCTGCGTGGGCGTGGGCGAGAGATCAACGAAGCGGTGAGGTACCTCAACCCGGCGCTCTCGACCGGGGCCAGGCTGTTCCGCGAGCTCTCGCGCGACGAGCCGCTGCTCGAACGGTTCCTGGTCGACTCCGGGCGGTTCGTACGCGCGCTGGCCGAGCGGAGCAGGGACGTCAGCGGTCTGGTCTCGGGCGCCAACACGACCTTCCGCGCGCTCGGCGCCCAGCAGCAGGCGCTGGCGGAGGCGGTCGAGCTGCTGCCGCCCTTCATGCGGCGCGCGAACACCACCTTCGTGAACCTGCGCCGCGCGCTCGATGACGTCGATCCGCTCGTCGATGCGTCGATCCCCGTGGCGCGGCGCCTCGGCCCGTTCCTCGACGCGGCGCGCGGTTTCGCCGCTGACGCCGAACCCACCGTCCGCGACCTCTCGCAAACGATTCGCCGCAGCGGGGGCGCCAACGACTTGATCGAGTTGATGCGCAGCTTCCCGCCGCTGGCGCACGTCGCGCTCGACCCGCGCCGCATCAACGGCGCGATCAGGCGGGGCGCATTCCCCGAGTCCGAGGAGGCGCTGGTCGAGTCCGCAGAGACGTTCTCGCTCCTGCGGCCGTACACGCCCGACCTCGTCGGCTGGTTCGAGGACTTCGCCGGCACGGGCGCCTACGACGCGGCGGGCGGCTTCTCCCGCTCGCAGCTCAACCTGACCGAGATCCTCTACGGGGCGGAGCCCCTGATGCGCCAGTTCCGGCGCTGCCCGGGCGGCGCCGACGCGCCCGCCGCCGACGGAAGCAACGTGTTCTCCGCCGGAGAGCAGCGCGAGCTGCAGTGCGACGAGTCGGACCGGGCGGTGCCGGGTCCGTGAAGCGAGTCTCGGCCCTCGTGATCGCGGTCGTCGCGGTGGCGGCGGCGGCCCTGACGATCGGGGCGAACGGCGGCGGAGAAGACGACGACACCACCTACCGGGTCGTTTTCGACAATGCCTTCGGACTCACCGAGGGCGGCGACCTCCGGATCGCGGGGGTGCGAGCCGGGACGATCGAAGACCTGGGGATCAGCGGCGGCTACCCGCCCAAGTCCGTTGTGGACGTGAAGGTCAGCGAGCCCGGCTTCGCCGACCTTCGCGAGGACGCGACCTGCGAGGTGCGCCCGCAATCGCTGATCGGCGAGTACTTCGTCGACTGCCAGCCCGGCGACGCCGGCCGGCGCCTCCCGGACGGTGGCCGCGTGCCGGTCGAGCAGACCACGTCGACCATCCCGTTCGACCTCGTGAACACCGTGATGCGCCAGCCCTACCGCGAGCGCTTTCGGCTGATCATCTCGGAGCTCGGCGCCGGCCTGGCGGGACGGCCCCAGGACCTCTCCGAGGTGCTGCGCCGTGCGCATCCGGGACTGCGCGAGACCACCCAGGCGCTCCAGATCCTCGGTCGCCAGACGCGAACGATCGAGCGCGTTATCGCCGACGCCGACACGGTCATAGAAGCGCTGGAACGGCGCAAGCGCGACGTCGTCCGCTTCGTCGAGGAGGCGGGCGAGACCGCCGAGATCACCGCCTCGCGCCGGACCGAGCTAGGGGAGAGCTTCCGCCTGCTGCCGCAGTTCCTGGCCGAGCTGCGGCGGGGCATGGTTCAGCTCGGTGACTTGTCCGATGCACAGATCCCGGTGCTTCGCGACCTGGGCGCCGCTGCCGGCGACCTCGATACCTTCCTGACGCGGCTGCGTCCATTCTCGGACAACGCCGGCCCCGCGTTCCGGGCGCTCGGCCGCGCCTCGGAGGCCGGCCTCGACGCCATTCGTGCCACCGACGAGGACGTCGAAGTGCTGCGCCAGGCGGCCCAGGACGCTCCCGGAACGGCGAAGCCCCTGCGCCAGCTCCTGCAGACCCTCGACGACCGGCGGCGCGCCGTCGAGAACGATCCGCGCGCCAAGGCCACCGCCCCGCCGGCCCCGGACAAGACCCACATCCCCGCGTCCGAGCAGGGCGGGTTCACCGGCATGGAGGGACTGTGGAACTACTACTACTGGCAGGCGCTCTCCACCAACGCCTTCGACTCGATCGGCCACATCCTGCGCATCTCGGCCACGCTCGACCTCGGGGGGTGCTCGGCGTACTTCACGACGATCACCTCCGAGAACAGGCGCTGCCAGCGCTGGCTCGGCCCCTATCAGCCGGGGGTGAACGCCCCGGACCCCACCGAGATCCCGGGCGAGGAGGGCGAGCCCGAGGCTGAACCCGCCGCCGTCGGCGGTGGCGACGAACCGCTCCTAAACTACCTGATCGGCCCGTGAGGGGTCGCCGCACCGCAGCCCTAACCGGGAGCCCGGTGCTGGTGGGGTCGATCACCCTGCTCGTGACGATCGTCGCGGTCTTCATCGCCTACAACGCCAACGCCGGCCTGCCGTTCGTGTCGACCTACGACGTGAAGGTCGAGCTCCCCAATGCGAGCAAGCTCGTGGTGGGGAACGACGTGCGCGCGGGCGGCTTCAGGGTCGGCGCGGTGGACCAGATCCGCGGCGGCAGGAAGGTTGTCGACGGGGAGGAACGCTCGATCGCCGTCCTCCAGCTGAAGCTCGACAAGACGGTCGAGCCGCTGCCCGCGGACACGCTGGTGGCGGTGAGATCGCGCTCGGCGCTCGGGTTGAAGTACGTCGAGCTCGCACCGGGCTCATCGACGCGGAGCCTGCAGGCGGGCGACACGATCCCGCTCCGCAACTCGCGCCTTCGCGCCGGCGAGATCGAGGACTTCACCGCCATCTTCGACGACCGGACGCGCGTCGGCGCTCGGGCGGCGCTCGAGGGCTTCGGCAGCGCGCTGGCGGGCCGCGGGCCGTCCGTCAACAGGGCGATTCAGGAGCTCGCGCCGCTCTTGCGCCACCTCGAGCCCGTGGCGCGGAACCTGTCGGACCCCCGGACCGAGCTTGCGGGCTTCTTCCCTCGGCTTGGCCGGGCGCTCGGCGAGCTCGCGCCCGTCGCGATGGTGCAGCCCGAGTTCCTCGCCAACCAGGCCACCACGTTCGGAGCGATCGGCCGAGATCCCCAGGCCCTCCGCGAGGCGATCGAGGAGGGGCCGCCGACGCTGCGTACCTCCATCCGTTCGCTGCGCGTCCAGACGCCGTTCCTGGCGCGGTTCGCCGACCTTTCGCGCACGCTCCGGCCGGGCGCGCGCGAGCTGCGGGTGTCGCTGCCGGCGATCAACGAGGCCCTGAGGGTCGGGACGCCGGTGCTGCTGCGCGTCCCCGAGCTCGGCGAGGATCTCGAGCGGCTCTCCGGCGCGCTCGAGGACCTCGGCGACAACCCCAGCACGCTGCTCGCGCTCCGCGACCTGCGCCAGGCCTTTCGGGTCGCCCGGCCGCTGGTCGAGTTCGCCGCTCCGTACCAGACGGTCTGCAACTACTTCGTCTACTTCTGGCCGGCGACGGGCGCCCACCTTTCCCAGGTGACGCGCGCGCCCGACGGGCACGCGCTCGGAACGCTTCAACGGATCCTGTCGATCCCCCCGAGCGCCCAGGAGAACAGCCTCACGACGTCGGCTTCCTCGCGCCCGGTGGACGTGCCGCCCGGCACCGACCCGCAGGCGGAGGGCGCCGGCCAGGCGCTGCACTCCCAGCAGGGCGGCCCCGCGGTGGACGCCCGAGGCCGGGCCGACTGCCAGGCCGGGCAGTGGGGCTACCTGGACCGGCTGGCGACGGACGACCGCTACGGGCCGAACCGCCTGGGCGGAGCCCACATCGTCGTAGACCCGAATACCCCCGGGCTCGCGGGCGGCACCTGGGTCTCGCGCCGGCTCGGCATCGACAACGTGAAGGACGTGCCGTAGCGATGCCGATCCTGCGCAGAAAGCCCTATCGCCGCAGCGATCCGGGGATCTCGCCCTTCAAGGCGGGCGTGCTCGCGCTGGTGCTGATCGCGGTGTTCGGCTACTTCGGCTTCACGAAGGCGAACCCGTTCTCGAACCCCTACGAGCTGAAGGCCGTCGTGGACGAAGCCCGCAATCTGCAGGCCCGCTCGGCGGTGCGGATAGCGGGCGTCGACGTGGGCAGGGTCACGAAGGTCGAGGCCATTCCGGGCTCGGCCCCGGCCGCGCGGGTCACGATGGAGCTGCGCGAGGACGGGCTGCCGCTCCGCGAGGACGCCGAGCTCAGGGTGCGGCCGCGCATCTTCCTCGAGGGCAACTACTTCGTCGACCTGAAGCCGGGCTCGCCCTCCGCGCCGGAGCTCGAGGACGGCGACACCCTGCCGCGCTCGCAGACCTCGGCCGCGGTCTCCACCTCGGAGGTGCTGGGCGTGCTCCAGTCCGACGTGCGCACCGACCTGCGCACGCTGCTGTTCGAGCTAGGCACGCAGGGGCTCGTGGGCGGGGGCGCCGAGGGGTTCAACCGCGCGGTCCCATACTTCCGGCCGGCGTACCGTCGATCGGCGCTCGCGAACGACGCGCTCCTCGGCGAGGACCCCTCGCGCGACCAGCAGCGGCTGCTGCGGGGACAGCGGCGGACGCTCGCAGCCCTCGCGGCCGACCCCGACGCCCTCCAGGAGCTCGTGACCGACCTGAACACCACCGCCGGGGCGCTCGCGAGCCAGGACGTGGCGCTCGAACGGTCCGTCCCGGCGCTGCGCGACACGCTGCGGGCCGCGATGCCCGCGCTCGACTCGCTGAACGCCGCGCTGCCCACGCTCCGCGCGTTCGCGCGCGAGGCCCTGCCCGGGGTGCGTAGCTCCGCGCCGACGCTCGACGTCGGTATTCCGTGGCTCCGCCAGCAGCGCGCACTGATGAGCGAGAGCGAGCTGAGGGGCGTCGCGCGCTCGCTGCGTGAGACCGTGCCGAGCCTCGTGCGCCTCAATCGCAGCGGGATCGGACTCCTCGACCAGGGGCGCGCGCTGGCCTCGTGCACCAACAACGTGCTGACCCCCTTCAGCCGCTCGCCCATCCCGAGCGCCGAGCCGGGCAACAGCGGCCACGAGGTGCGGCGGCAGGTCTTCCGGGGTCTCGTGGGGCTGGCGGGGGAGAGCCGCAACCACGACGCCAACACGCCCTACTTCCACATCCAGACGGTCAAGCCAACCAACCTCGCCGCCGCCAACGGGGGGCGCCTCGAGCCGCTGGCGCCGCCGAATCCGAACGTCCCGCCGCCGCA
>OBLR010000182.1_pt1 | contig 13153 bp, 17 predicted proteins | sample 1519891 | NCBI WGS metagenome assembly OBLR01 (sample SAMEA3113583, study PRJEB22503) | soil metagenome | reverse complement strand
GATTGGTATCGCGCTCCTGATATGCCTGCCAACACTCAAGCTTAAGGAATCTCGCCCGCAACCGTGACCAGGCATCGGAAAAGCGCGACCCGAACTCGTCGAGATCGAGACGCTGACTGTTACGCAAAGCCCAGTGAGGTGGAATCATCTAGTTATCCGGGATGTCGTTCTTTGCTGACACGAGGGTCGCTCGGGTAACGCGTACGATGCGTTCGTTCGGTGCACACTTTGCATCAAACAACGGTTGTCGGCCAACTCGGTCGGTGATGTCTTCGCCGATAACAGCGAAGCTGCCGTCTTCGAGTTCGAGGATGTCGGGTGACCCGCTCACGCCCGTGGTGTCACCACGTTCTTTCGGTGACTTGCCGAGTCGCCGAATGGCCCGCATTTGGCTTGCTCCTTGCTCATGGTCCGGCTTGATCTAGGTATAGCATCACGTTGCGTAGGTGACCAGTGACCCTGCGGTCAGGCTGCGGGCGGTTCAGGGCCACCCAAATATGGCAGCCGAGGACCCCTCAAGACCCGGTAATTCGGGCTCCGAGGCGGATAGTTGATCCGGGCCTATTAGGAGTTGTGGCGACGGCGCCGTAGGCCGACGCCGCAGCGGCGGAGAGACATTGGTCCGGCAGGAGCCGTGGGCGGCGCCGTCGAGCAGCCGCCGAGTGTGGGCCAGCACGATCGGGTCGTTGTCGGCATAGACGACCCTCGATTCCTCGTGGGCCCGATAGCGTCAAGATAATGGATTCGACGAACTGTACGTCTATGTAGTCGAAGCCTGTCAGGCTCGCACATACCGTCAGTGCGCGTCGCGGCGGTATCGTGCTGATGCTGCGGACCGAGCACGGGCAGCATGTCCAGCGCCTAGTGCCGCCGGGCGGCGGGGGTGAAGATCGCCCGTTCGTCATTCATGCTGTAAGGAAGGAACTCGTCCAATGATCGAGCTCTCGCCGCAACAGCGTCAGATCGTCAGCGCAACCCGCAATGCCGCCAAGCTCCTGCTGATCGGCTGGTTTGCCGCGATCGCCATTGTCGTGGCGAAGTTGCTCAGCCACAGCTCGACGATCAGTGTCGGCGGCATCGACTTTCCGGTACGGCATGCGTGGGTTCTGGTTTCGGTCCTGACGGCAGCCCATTTGTTTGTGAGCTATTTCCTCATCCAAGCAATCCGCAACTACCTCGCCGACGACCCCGACCAAGAGCAGCGGAAAGCAATCCTCGATGAGATCAAGGCAGAGAGCAACCCATTCGTGCACGGCCTGATCCCTAGGGTCAAGGCGAGCGGACCCCGGGGGGTTTGGCACCGCATGCAGGTCAGTGACCCGTCGGCATGGGTTGCCTACGTCGCCTCGCTTGTTCTGGTTGCCGCGCTACTTCCCTGGTCGGCAGCGCCCGGCGGACTGCGCTGGGAAACCGGCCCTGGGCTCTGGGTATTCACCGGACTTGCGATGATCCTGGTCGAGGTCAACTGGTTGGCGGGATCGGCGTGGATCGTGTGGCTGTCTCGAATTCACGTCGATGACGACCGATCGACGCCAGCACGTGGGGCAGCCAACAACGACAGCCCATCGCCCTTGCCGGTGCCGTTTGTGGTCACCTTGCTTTTTGTCACTCTCGGCATCGCCGCCACGCTGGCTGTCTTGCCGGTCTTGATCGTGTTGTCGCCACTGCTCTTGATCCTCGGGCGATACATACGGTCCTAATCGCGCGCCGATAACTTGCGGGCCGGCCTGAAGCATTCGCTGCTGAACTGGCCGCGGCTCCTGCTTGTGCGACGTGTACCAGCCGGGACGTAGGGTTGCAGCCGCTTGCATACGCGACACGGGCCGGTGCCGAGCAGGCTTGCCGGATCCGCGCTACCCGTTCGGACAGCGCCCACAGCATCAGGAACCAGAGGCGCCACCTATCGACACGGACTTACGGGATGGGGTTGCAGTCCCTACGCATGGGGCTGTGCCAGTAGCCGAGCGGCGGCGATCCGGACAGCCTTGATCAGCTCGTCCAGGTTCCTCTTTTTGTGGGCAGGTGGGTAGATCGGCTCGTCGGGCATGCTCCCATTCATTGGCGACCCCCACTGATCCCTCAGTGGGGGTCGCAGGGGACACCGACACATACGGTCCGGCTGAAGGTTTAGCGGTCGCGGGCGGCCGCCTGGTGGAGGAGGGTGCGGAAGGCGCGGCGGCTGAGGGTCAGGTGGGGGCCGTCGGGGTTTTTGCTGTCGCGGACGCCGACGGTGCCGGACGCGAGGGCGGCGACCTCGACGCACTCGCCTTCGTCATTGCTGTGGCTGCTCTTGCGCCACCGCAGCGGGGGGGATTCGTTCACAGATTCTCCAAGATCGCTTTGAGCAGCTCGAGGGATTCTTCCTGAGGCAGCGCCGAGGCCCTGATCAGCTCGAACCTCACTGCGCATTTTTCCACTTTCGCGGCCTCTTCGACTAATTGTCCGCCTACCTGATTCTCGAAGTACGCGACGTCGGGGCCCTCGTCGAAGCCGAGGATCGTGATCGGCCCGGTGAGCCCAAGATAGGCCCCGCGGCCGTCGGGGACGATCTGAATGATGACGTTCAGCCGCCGGGCGAGCTCGATCAGGTGGGCGATCTGGCCCTTCATCACCTCGGGGCCGCCGACGCCGGTGTGGAGCGCCCTCTCGTCGAGCACCACCCACAGCCTGGGCGGCGTGCCGCGCACCAAAATCTCCTGGCGCTTCATCCGGGTGGCGAGTAGCTGGTCGAGCTTCTCCGGGTCCAGGCCCGAACGGAAGATCTCTCTGGCGTAGTCCTCGGTCTGGAGCAGTCCGTGAATGAGGCCGAAGCCGAAGGTGCGGATGCTGGTGGCCTCGGCCTCGAGGTCGGGGTAGGGGCGGAACCAGTCGGGCAGGATCTCCTTGTTGACCAGGTGCCACAGCTCGTGGAAGTACTCGCCGGTGCCGAAGAGCCGATCGAACTCCTTGGCGAGCTGCTCGGCCGGGCTCCGGATGGCGAGCTCGATCTTGCTGATCAGGTCGCCGGTGCAGAAGACCTTTTCGCCGAGCTGGTCTTGGGTCCAGCCGTTGGCTTCGCGGTGTTTGCGGACCTTGGCGCCGAACAGGGCGGCGGCCGATGCGGTGGGGTCGAGTGGGCGGGGGCGGCGGCCCATGGTGCACCTCCGAATTGGACGGCGGACGGGCGTCGGCTAACACCGATACGCAGGGTGGTCGTTCGGCGACAGGCTAAGTCATGGGGCGGACAGTTTCCGCGCAGATGAAACGATCGGCGGCGCCATGACCAGGCACATCACGGACGACACCGTACGAACCGACCACGAGGTGCGGGCCGACGCGCTCCGAACCACCCGCGCGCTCCGGCGGCACCTTCCCGGCTGGGTGTGCTGGTACGGGACGGCCACCATGCGTTGGTGGGGCATGCCGCCGCCCGGTTACCGGCGTACGGGGCTGGTCGAGGCGGCGACCGCCGAAGAGTTGGCCTTGCGCATCCGGCAGCCGTCATCGCCGCGACATGACTGATGGCGGCAGCAGACCACCTACCTTCGCTCGACGCGTGCGTCCTTTCTGGTGTGCGGCGCCATGACGGGCCTCTTCACTCGACAGGGGCGAGCGTCGGCTAACAACAATGCGCAACATGGTCGTTCGGCGCCAGGCTGACCTCTACCGCGTCCAGCGGCCGAACCGCCGGCAGGCCATGCCATCCACGATCAAGGAGAGGAACGAAAAGCGGTGACCGTTCACACCGACCTCAGCGGCCAAGAACAACTCCTCGCGACGGCCACGGAGTTGCAGACCATGACCGATCTCATCGAGAAATATCCGGCCGAGGCGCAACTCATCATGGCGGCGCTCGAAGACGGGCTGACGCTCGGTCCCATGCAGGTGGCGGCCGTCGACGTTCCGGACCGGCTCGGGGAAAAGCCCGCCGATTGACGCCAGTCGTGCCGATCACCCCTGAGAAAGATCGGCGCGAGCTAGCAGGAAAGACACAAAGACGTGACCGCCGCGGGCCGACGGTCCGTTCCGTGCGAATAGCTGACGACGTACGACCGACGAGGACAGGTCATCGATGGCCATTCCGACCCTTCCCACCTTGACTCCAGGCCCGGCTCGCCCCGCCGAGGCGATGTGCTGGCGCCGCACCTTTCCCGGCCACGCCGAACAGGCCGTACACGTACGACGGTTCGTGGCCTTCCTGCTGGCCGACTATGCCAAGGCCGGCGACGCCGTCCAGGCCGCGGCCGAACTGGCAGCGAACGCGATCCAGCACACGCACTCCGCGGCGCCCGGCGGGTCGTTCGTCGTCGAGGTGCGCCGCTGCCCCGGCCACGTCGCCGTCTCCGTCACCGACCAGGGCGGCCCGAACGAGCCGCGACCCGGCGAAGCGGACCTGTTGGCCGGACATGGACTTGGTCTCCACCTGGTCGCCGCCACCGCCACCCAATGGCGCTGGCGCGGCGACGCCACCGGCCGTACGGTGACCGCCCTCTTCGCCTGACCTGACCCACTGATCGCCGCACCGCCGCCCGCTCCCCGCCGCTTTGATGAACGCTCCATCGAATGAAACGCCTGGGAACCCAACTTGAAACGATCTCTTTCGAGTGTCATTGAGCGGTAGATCATGTGTGGCACGGTGCATAGCGGTGTGCTGGGGCGTAGTCGTTTGCTGATAGTTTTACTCGTGGCGCAGATACGAGTTGCAGTCGCCGATCGCGGAGATCGATAAGGCCGGCGTGCCGGGTCGCCAGGATGTCCCAGGAAGAGGGTAGTAGCCCACGGCCACTATCGGACAATCGCTCACTACCGAATCCTTGTCAAATCATGATTGACTGATAGTCATGACGATGTCCGGGACGTGTCGATGCCCTGTTCCGGAACGGGGAGAAGAGATTTTTTGTAAGGGGCAATGAATCTCAGCTGCGCACAATGAGGCGCAGACTTCCATCGGAAGTTCGGGTCGGGTGCGACAGCGGGGGTTAATCAGAGCATTGCTTCCACTCCATGCCGCATGCACCGTACCTGACGGTTCTGATCGCCTGCCCCGGATGCCGACCCGCCCCTGGGAGGAGAAGTACCGACACACGCACTGATCGAACTTCGAGGCACACCCGACCACTGATCAATTTACGAAAGAGAAAACATGTCGCATCTACGCAAGGCTCTCACCATCGCCGGCGCCGCGCTGGCCATGACCGTCCCTCTCATCGCCACTGGTTCGCCCGCGCATGCCGAAGCCAGGAATGGGGTCTGCGAAAGCGGTGAGTTCTGCTACTACTACTTCAGCAACCAAACCGGATCCGTCTCAGACTTCACCGTCTCGGTCGCCAACTACGGAACGACACAGCCGACCTGCTACGACTTCAAAGGCCCCGGCTCCGGCCAGGGCCAGTGCATCAAGAACAACGCGATGTCGGTGCGGAACCGCAGCGGCTCGGCGGTGCGGGTCTTCTTCAACAGCTTCTACGGCGGAACGAGCCAGCTATTCGGCGCGGGCTCGATTGGCAACCTCAACGCCTCGCTGAGTAACAACAACGCCTCACACCGGTTCGGTGGGTAGCCCAGGGCAGACGCCGCGCGACGATTAGACGGTGACGCGCGGACGATCATGCGTCACAACAGGGACACCACGTTCTCCTGACGGTCACCTGCCCCAACGGGCGGTTCCGTCGTTCCTCTCGGGGTGCCGGTAAGCCTTCTACCGGCACCCCGAGTCACGCGTGCGCATATCCAAGCCGCACGGGCGCGGTGGCTTGATGCCTGGTGACCTGGTTCTCGATGGTTTCGCCGGCGGTGCGTGCTCGGCGGGGCTGAGACCGCCAAGGACGCCGCAACGCCGCGAATGGCCGACTGGTAGTACGGCCTACGGCCGCGGCCTCCTGTCCGGCCGAGTATCGATCTATCCTTCCCTCCACGCGGCGCGTGCGACGAGCAAGCGGCGCATGGCGGCGATGCCGGCGAAGGGCCCGACCGCCAGCACGGCGAGCGCCACGTGCCAGCCGGCCGCCTGCTCGACGGCGGGTACGAGCCAGATCGTCGCGCCCGTCAGCAAAAACCCGAGCGCCATCTGCAGGGTTAGCGCGGTGCCGACGTAGCTTTGGTCGGCGAGCTCGGTGACGAGCGTGGAGAACTGCGTGGAGTCACCGACGACGCTGTAGCCCCACACAAGGCTCACCCCGATGAGAAGCCACAAGGGTGCCGTCATCAGCAGTCCGATCGTGGCGGCACACGTGCCCGACACGGCCATCATGGCGATCGCGGTGCGTTCCCGGCCGATCCGGTCGCCCAGCGCCCCGCCGCTCCAGTTGGCGAGCCCACCGACCGCGAACACCGCGAACGTGACGTAGGCGGCGAGCACCGGGTCGTCCAACCCGCGCTGGTGCAGCGCGGCGGTGAAGAAGACGAAGAACCAGGCCCACGCGGCGTACAGCTCCCACATGTGGCACAGGTAGCCGATCATGGCGAGGCGCGTTTCGCGGTCGCGCAACACCGCCCGGACCTGCCGCGGGTCGAACACCGCCGCCGGGAACGGGAACGGACCCTCCGCGACGACGGTCAGGGTGATCACCCCGCCGATGACGGTGAGGACCGACGTGGTCACGATGACGAGCCGCCAGTCCAGCCCACCGAGGCCGTTCACCAGATGCGGCACGCCTTGGCTGACGCTCAACGCGCCCACGAGAAGACCAAGCGCCGCACCACGACCGTGTCGGTACCAGGTGGAGATCAGCTTGAGCGCGGGCGGGTAGATCCCCGCGATGAAGAAGCCGGTGGCGAACCGTGCGGTGACGCCGAACCCGACACCCTGCGTTACCAGGAGCAGCAGGTTGGCGCCGGCCGCCCCCAGCGAACACAGGAAGATCAGCCGGTTCGGTGCGATCGTATCGGCGACGGTGAACGCCGCCGAGAGCAGCGCGCCGGTGACGAAGCCCCACTGCACCGCGATCGTCAGCCACGCGACGGCTTCCGCCGACAGCCGCCACTCGGCGCGTACCTGCGGGATCACCGCGGTCGCTGAGAACCACGTCGACATGAACAGCAGCGCCGTCGCCGTGAGCACGACGAGGGTGGCACGGGGCGACCGGCAAGCCACGGGTCAGAAGGCGTGCCGCGCCCGGAGGGCCGCGATACATCTGCGGTTCTGGTACGCCCACGAGCAGTACCGGCCGCGCAGGCCCGCCACCGCTAACGCCGTAGTGGCCTGCACCCGGTCGCCGAGGTGGCGGCGCGCATCGAGCAGCTCAGCCCGGCCCGCATCCCAGAGGCCGCCACCGCTCATCACCGCATTGACCACGGCCACCGCCGGCGCTGTCGACACTGTCGACCCTGTCCCCGCTCGTCTCCATGACATCCTTGGCTAGTGCAATGCCCGGGAAAGTAGCCGTACCTGGCAAATGGCGCAAGCACCCGAAAGCCCGGCCGACCATGGCGGGCGGCGAGGTCCAGCACCAGCGAGCTCTCCAGCCGCCAGGCGACGTCGACTCCGCCACGGATCCGTGTGCAGCGCAGGTGCCGGAGCCGATGTGGCCAGCCGGACGTCGGGACAGCATGACCGAGTCCTCCGCGGACGTGCCGGAGAAGGGCGGGCCAAGCGTCCGCCGGCCGGTACGGGCGCCGAGGAGGGCGGCGGCCACAAGCAGGTCTTAAGAACTCAGCCCGCTGCTAGGTGTTGAGATTGTGACGCCGGCCTTGTCCCGGGGATACGCGACCCCAAAGAACGCCCAGTGCGAGCTGAGTACGGCCGATCTCTTCGCTCGGCTTGGCCTGGGCCGCCCCGCCTGACCGGCTCAAGGCGCGGAATCGACAGTGGCGAACGTAGGCGCAAGCCCGTCGCCAAAGCCCCGCGGCACGCAAGGATTTCCGACCAGCACGTCTGCGCCCGGAAAATTCCTACAATGTTGGCTGAGGGGTGTCTGCCGGACTTCTCCCGGGGACGGAATGCAGATCAGATTTGCGGCGAGCGGGCTGGATCACGATCGTGACCTGGCGTCGCTCTACACCTGGCTGCGAGACGACCGAGCACTGCGCGGCCGGGTGAAGCTCGATGTCCTTGACCGGACGGCACCTGGTGAAATGGGCGGTGCCTTCGATGCGGTGGTGGCCGTGGTCTCGGCCGGTGCCGCTCTGGTCTCGGCGGGCGCCGCGGTGGGCCAGATGAGGGCATCGATGAAGGAGCTGGAAACGTCGATCAGGGAGTGGCGCGAGGCCCGGCGCCCTCGGTCGATCATTGTCGTCATCTCCGACGGAGACCCCAAGGACATACAACAGATCATCGCTGCCTTGTCAGACCCAGACCCAGCGGACCTAGACGCGGCGGACCCGGAGCCAGAGGCATGACCCCGGTGCCGCAGGGGGCGTCGGGTCCCGGGCAGCCCGACCACATCGATCCGGCGCGCTCGGCCTGCGTCCTCATCGGCGTCGACGCGTACACCAAGCTCGATGAGCTGAAGTCCGTACGCAACAACCTCACGCAGCTCAGGTCGGCGCTGACGGACAAGTCGATTTGGGGCATCGCGCCAGATCGGCTCCAGGTGGTGCCCAACCCGGATACGCCACACGCCCTGATCAACCCGATCCGGGAGATGGCAGAGCTGGCGGAAGACACGCTGATCATCTATTACTCGGGCCACGGGCTCAAGGATCTGGATGACGACCAGCTGTATCTCACGTTGCCCGGCTCCGAACATAGACGGCCGGAAACAGCTGTGTCGTTCGATCTCGTTCGCCGCGCGTTGCAGGACCAAAGCTCCACCCAGCGCAAGATAGTGATCCTCGACTGCTGCTACAGCGGCCAGGTGCTGGACGGGATGTCCGCCTTCGACGTGGCCGAGGAGGTCATGGCCAGCGTCACCGAGGTGCAGGGCCTGTACCTGATGACCTCCACGGCCCAAAACCGCAGGGCCCTGGCGCCAAAGGGAGAACCGCACACCGCCTTCACCGGTGAGCTGCTCAATATCCTTTTCGAGGGCATTCCTGATGGGCCGGCAAGGCTTGATCTGAACACAATCTTCCAGCATGCGCGGGTCCGGCTGCGCGACAGAAAACGGCCCGAGCCGCAAGAGCAGGATCAGAACGGAATCGGCAAGCTTTTCTTTGTCCGCAACCGGGCCCGAGCCCCGGCGGACGCACAGCCGGGGGGTCCCCCGAAACGTCCGCGTGGACGGGCAATCGCCGTGATCGCGGGCACGGCGGCGGTCGCGTTCGCCGCCGGGCTCGCGGTCCCGTACATAGCACACGTGTGGCCCAGGGAGGCGAGCGGTCCCTGCTCGAAGAACGCGACGCTGCTCAGCTACTCCGACCGGCTCGACAAGGCACAGGTCGAAAACGAGCGAGTCTCTGGGCTTTCGGCGCTCGCCCTCACCGGTCCATCGCAGGCGCTTGCGGTGACGGACGATTCGAATTTCGGACCGGGGCGGGTCTTTCCCCTTTCGTTGGGCTCGGCCGGGAGCTTGGAACCCGAGGCCATGCGGGCGATAACGCTGCGGGACTCCGCCAAGACCCCGTACAACAACAGCAGGTTCGACGGCGAGGGGCTGGTGGTGGAGAACGGGGGCGAGACCATGCTGATCAGCTCGGAGATAGGCCCGAGCATCCACCGCTTCCACATCGCCGACGGTATGGAGGTCGGCCGCCCGCTGCCGATTCCCCAGCGGCTGAAGACCGCACCTGAGGGGGAGGCGCAGGTGGGCCGCACCATTGAAGCGCTGACGGCCACCCCTGACGGGAGGTACCTCTTCGCCGGGATGGAATCCCCGCTGTCCGCCGATGGCGACGGGCGCGGCAGCAATTTGCTGCGCATCCAGCGCTATCGCGGCACGCCGGGAGGGACCTATACGCCGGACCGGCAGTACGCGTATGCGACCGGATCGGGGCTTCATCTGGTCGAACTCGTCGCGCTCAGCGAGAATAAGCTCCTTTCGCTGGAGCGGCAGTACGTAGCAGGACTCGGCAACGCCATTCGGGTCTATGCCGTCACGCTCACGGGCGCCAAGGATGTGACGGGCATCACGTCTTTGTTCAATCAGCCCGCCGACAACCGCGTCAGCAGTGAACCGCTCTTCGACCTCGCCGAGTGCCCGTCTGGCAGCCCGGGACAGGTCGAAAGCAAGCAAGAGCAGCCCGGGCCGCTGCTCGACAACGTCGAGGGCATGGCGGTGGGGCCGCCGCTGGCGACTGGAGAACACAAGGGCTGGCGTCCCATGTATCTCGTGTCGGACGACAACGACAGCGCCCGGCAGATCACCCGGCTGTATGCCTTCCGCGTCCGTGTCCCATAGCTCTCGTGCCAACAGGTCCATCGCCGGGTCATCTCTTGCCGAGCCGCCCCGGCACCCACCGCCCACCAGCCCGCGAACGGGCGTGAAGATCGTCTCCGTGGCGTCGCGAGCCAGGGCCGTTGGATGCGCCTTCGTGCGCGCCGTTGCGACATCAACCAGACAGCGCCGTTCGACCGGCTGACCGGCCGACGCGTCACCAGCCCACGCTCTCTGGCGTTCGTCCTCGCTTGGCCCGAAGGAGGGCCGTTCCGGTGCATGACCGCAGTTCATTCTCGACGAGTGCCGAACCCGTACGAGAGAGCCTTCCTCGCTTTCAGTGGTCGATCGACGACGTCGCGACTCCCCGGTGAAGGGGGTCGCGTCTGAACAGGTCAATCGCGACCGATGGCGGGTGCTCCCCCCTGGACCTTGACGAGCGCCGGCATCGACGTGCATACTCAACCCAACGGTTAATCAACTAAAAGGTTTAATAAAATGGCCGACGATCAGCTGAGTCAGACCTTCGCAGCGCTGGCCGACCCGACCCGCCGGGCGATATTGGCCCGGCTGGCCGACGGAGAGGCGACGGTCAACCAGCTGGCGGAGCCGTTCTCCATGAGCCTCCAGGCGATCTCCAAGCATCTGAAGGTGCTTGAGCGCGCCGGGTTGATCAGCCGGGGGCGCGAGGCCCAATGGCGGCCGTGTCGCCTCGAGACGGCGCCCCTGGAGAACGCGTCCGAGTGGATCGAGCGCTATCGGACGATCTGGAGCGAGCGGTTCGATCGGCTCGACCAGGAAATACAGCACATTCAACGCACACAGAAGGGACAGGACGATGGGTAACACCGAGTTCGTGATCGAGCCGGGCAGGCAGGACATCATCATCAGGCGCGTTTTCGACGCCGAGCCCGACGTGGTCTTCACGGCATTCACCGACCCGGCGATCGTCGCGAGGTGGATGGGGCCGGCCAAGTACGAGGCCGTGATCGACCAGTGGGACGCCGCCCCCGGCGGCAGCTGGCGGTTCATCCACCGCGACCCCGACGACGGCGCCGAGTACGCGTTCAAAGGCGTCTTCCATGACGTCGCGGCGCCCGGCCGGGTCGTCCGGACCTTCGAGTACGAAGGCGCACCGGGTCACGTCTCGCTCGAGACGGCCACCTTCGAGAAGGTCGACGGAAAGACACGGTACGTGGGCGTGTCCGTCTTCCAGTCGGTCGAGGATCGGGACGCCATGGTCGAATCCGGCATGGAGGAAGGCGCCGGCGAGGGCTTCGACCGGCTCGCCGAGATCGTCAGGACCATGTGATGGGCAGGCTCATCGTTTCGACCCAGATGACGGTCGACGGCCTCATCGAGGTCGGCGACTGGTTCCACCAGGGCGGCGAAGATGACACGCACGGCAGCTTCGACCAGCTGTTCGCGGCGGACGCGATGCTGCTGGGCCGCAAGACATATGAGGGCTTGGCGGCCTACTGGCCGACCGCGACCGACGACCGCGGGTTCGCGGATCGGGTCAACAGCATGCCGAAGCACGTCGCCTCGACGACCCTGGACGAGCCGCTGGAGTGGAACTCGACCCTGATCAAGGGCGACCTCACCGAAGCGATCCCCGACCTGAAGCAGCGTTATCGCGGCAACCTGGTGTCGTACGGCTGCGGTGAGCTGGCCTACCACTTGGTCAAGCTCGGCCTCGTCGACGAGCTACGGTTCTGGATCCATCCGTCGGTCTTCGGCGGCGGCGCCCGCCCCTTCCATGGCGCCGCCCCGATCCCGCTGGATCTGGTGAGCACGACGACGTACCGCTCCGGGGTGGCACTGCTGTGCTACCGCCCGGCATCCGCGGACAACGCCAAAGAAATCTGAGCCCAGACGGCGGCCGGCGACGAACTCGCTCGGCCGCTCGTCCGGCGTATGGCCCGCCGCTCGGCCGCTCGGCCGCTCGGCCGCTCGGCGTCCGGCGTCCGGCGTCCGCCGCGCGTCGCGGTCAGCGGGGGACCTTCGCGTCGAGGGGGAAGGGCCGGCCATGACCGGGCACGATGAGGGTGGCCAGCGCGGCGACGCGCTCTCGTCCCGCGTGCAACGCGGCCGGGTCGGTCGCGTACGGATCCTCGACCGGTCCCTCCGCATGCCACCACAGGTGGGTGGCGGCCACGACGCCATCCGGTGTCCCGATCAACGTCGTGATGTCTTGCGGGGTGTGGCCCGGGGTCTCGATGAGCCGTACCGAAGGCGACAGTTCGTAGCCCTCGGCCGGCCGTGTGGTCCACACGTCACCTTCGTAGAACGCCCAGTGATCGTGATACCGCGCCCGGGGGAAGAGCGCGGCGTTGATGGTGTGGTCGGGATGATGGTGGCTGAACACCACGTCCGTCACATCGCCCGGCGCGACGCCGAGCGCGGCCAGCGGATCGAGGATGGACGCTCGGTCGGCGACCATTCCCGGGTCGATCACCAAGCACAGGTCGCCGTCGCGGACCAGGCTCACCGTCGATGCCACGCGGCCGCCGACATAGCCGGCGGTCAACAGGTCGAACGACGCGCTGGCCGCCGCAGGGATATCCGTCACCAAAGGTGCCTCCGATCGTCTCCTCGATCATCCTCGCACCTGAGACGAGCCGGCGTCCCGCCGATCTTGCGCCACAGAAAGCCGCCGGTGGGGCCATCTGGCAGCCGGCCTCATTTTCACAGCTCGCCGATATCTTCCTGGCCTAAACCAGTCATGCGCGCGCCCGTTATTCCCCCGGGGTTTCCGCACACTTCAGGGGAACCTTAAGAAATCAATTCGGCGAGATATGGGACGGCAAATCGGTGCCAATGTAGTTATCAATAACTTGTGGCAAAAATGTCGCGAACCGGCTTTATTTCGAAGGTGTGGCGGCGCTGAAATGGTTCCGAGCAATTTCTTGGGGGTGGGG
>OBLR010000180.1_pt1 | contig 13214 bp, 13 predicted proteins | sample 1519891 | NCBI WGS metagenome assembly OBLR01 (sample SAMEA3113583, study PRJEB22503) | soil metagenome | reverse complement strand
CACAAGCATCTCGAAGTGTCCGCCGCGGAGGTGGCGGTATCGCCATCCCTGGTCCTGCGCGCGAGCGCTGGCCGCTGCGTAGTGGGGACTGAGCTCGAGATAGCCACACGGCGCGTCCGGCCAGCCGGGGATCGCCGGGAGCGGCTCTGCCCAAAATTCGTGCGGCTGCGGCCGGACCTGCGCCACGACTCTCGCGCGCAGGTCTTGGTTGGGGATCTCCTCCAGCAGGTCCTGGTCGCCCCAGGTGGGAAAGCTCCCGCCCGCGGCGAGCAGCGCCTCGAGTTCGTCGGCCAATACCGGCGATGCCTCTCGCAGCAGGTCGATCCGGCTGCCGCCCGTCCCTGGGGCGAGCGGAAGGTCTCCATCGACGAGCACGTACGCCGAGATAGTGCCGTCGATGGCCGTCCCAATCGCCGGGAGCAACGGGCAGGCCCCGCTGTGACCGACGAGCACCAGCGGGTCGCCGACGTCAGCGACCTGGCCCGCCACCGCTCCCGCGTGCAGACGCCAGTACGGCCCCCGGCGAGCCCTGGGCAGCGTGGGGAGCGCAACCGAGTAGCCGCGAGTGCCGAGCTCGTCGGCTACAAGCGACCAGCTGAAGGGACCGACGAGCGGGCTGTGGACGAGCACGAACGTAGCCACCGTCGGCTCGATTATCGACGGCTCTTGCCGCACGGTCGGGGACCAGGTTGCGGCACGTCACATGCGGTTCTCGGCGGTCCAGGGTGTGCCGTTTTCGGCTCCGCGAGCCCGGGCCGCGTTCTCCCCGGGAGCCCGACTTTCGCCTTACGTCTCGCGCCGCTCTTCCGGCCCCAACTCCGGCCGCTCCTCGGCAGCCTTCGGAAGCTCGACCGGCGGCGGGATCGGCCGCTCGAGCTCCTGCTGGGCTTGGGCCTCTGCCTGCTGCGCCCGGTAGGCAGCGAGGGCGGCCGACACGTCGGCGGACCGCACGATCTCTCGCCCGAACGGCCACAACGCCGCGGGGACGAGCTTCACGTTGGCCACCGCGAGCGGCAAACCGATGATCGTGATCGCCAGCAGCAGCGCGGATACGAGATGGAGCAGCGCCAGCCACCAGCCGGCGAACAGCAGCCAGATGACGTTGCCCACGACCGACGCGCCTCCCGCTTCGGGGCGCTTGACCACGGTGCGCCCGAAGGGCCAGAGCGAATAGCCAGCCAGCTTGAACGCCTGCAGCCCGAACGGGATCGTCACGATCAGGATGCACATGATCACCCCGGCGATCGCGTAACCAAGCGCGAGCCAGAGGCCCGCCAGAACCAGCCAGACGATGTTCAGCAGCGTCCGCAAAGCCCGCCTCCCTCGAGACCACCCGAGCTTAGCCGCGCCGGCGAGGCGACGACCCGACCCTACGGGCACAGGCGCTGCGGCGGCTCACCACGAATCCGCTCGAGCGCTCCGACCCCAGCCACATCGACCTGTCCGCCGTAGCGTGCTTCGAACTGCGGGATCCCCATTCTCCTAGAAGAACATCCGAATCGTCATCCCGTAGACGCGACCGATCGTCGGCACCCCTAGCAGGATCAACCGCCCGCACCGGATAAGACTCGGACCAGAGATCTGAAGCAAGAGTGTTCCAACCATGGGAAAGCAGGCGCGAGGTGGGCGCCCGAAGCACACGACTGCGTCTCGTCCGCAGCGGGCGTCTCGCGCTCGGCTACGGAGACGCTCGCATCCGGGCAGCAAGCAGCGGCCCGCTGACGAGCGTGATCGATGGCGCCGGCAGCAGGTGGGTCGCATCGACCCGAAGGAGGAGGTTGCCGAGTAGGGCATGGCATCCGCGGCGCCGGTAGACGAGCCGTCGTAACGAACCGGGTGATCGGGCGAACCGGCTGCGGCTCCCGGGCGGCAGCCGGCTCGATCCCACGCTCGTACCGGCTAGTCGATCGTGAACTCCTGGGTCTGCGGATTCGAGTACGGCGTGCGGAAGTACGCCCTCACGCGCGGATCGTTGATCCGCCATGTGAGGAGCCCGCGGACGAGATCCGACTCGAAGATGTGGCCGTTGTACCAGTAGGTCGACCAGTCGCCGCCCTCGAACCCGTTCGGGAACGCCGGCTGATCGGCGTAGGCGATCTCCTCCGCATTCGCCGGGTCGGTGAAGTCGACGACGCTGATACCGGACATGTAGTTGCCGGAGACGAGGACGTAGCGCTGCTCACCGCCCCGCTTCCTGAGCGGGATGACGTTGTAGTTGTGGATCGTGCACGCCTCATCGGCCCCCTGGTCACGCGGCAGCACGAACTTGCCGAGCAGCGCGCCGGTCTCGACGGAGAAGAAGAAGTAGGACTTCATGTCGTCCGTCTGCACCGTGAAGCCGGCGATCGGCGGGTTGAGCGGCGTGCCCGTCGCCTGACAGGCGGGGCGGAGACCGCCGCCGGGCTCCCAACCGAACACGACGACCTTGCCGTCGTACGTGAACGCGGCGGAGTGCCCGGAGGACGGGATGCCCGGGAGGATGTGGTGCATCTCCTCCGGGAACTCGAGCGAGCCGCCGTCCGGCCCGCCGAGGCTGTAGATCGTGAGGCTGTTGGCGCCCGCGCAGGCGAGCTTCATCGCGCTGCCGAGGATGACCCCGATGTCGTGACAGGGGTGCTCCTCGGTCGGCACTTGGCGGAGGAGCCGCGCGCCCGCCGGGTTGCCGAGCGGGATCTCGACGATGTCGAAGTTCGGGCACGAGGCGCTCGAGCTGCCGACGTAGACGAGCAGCCGGTTGTTCGCCAGGTCGGGAACCATCGTCTGCGTGTGAGACCCGCACGCGAGGTCCACCGATGCGATCAGGTCGGGGTCGTGCCTGTTCGAGATGTCGAAGATATGCAGGCCCTCGAAGCCGGGCATCACGAAGTCCCCATCGCACGAGGCGCCGGACGCGGGCGTGTTCGAGTTCCAAGAGCGGCTTAGGATGTTCCCGTAGATGGCGATGTCGCCCTGATTGCCGGGGACGGCGCCGGTCGGGTTCTTCGGCGCGCACTCCTCGTAGTCGATGATCTCGATCGGCTTCTTCGGCTGCGAGACGTCGACCAGCCGGAAGCCGTTGTAGTGGCCCTGAACTACCATGTCGCCCCAGAAGGCGAGGTCGGAGTTGATGAAGTTCGACTCCGGGCCGGACGTCGGCACCGTGCGCTCCGAGAAGCTCAGCGCGGTCAAATTTGGCGTGATCGCCCAGTCCTCGACGACCGGAAGTCGAGGCGGCGCCGCCGCGCTCACCGGCGCGGCGACCAACCCGATCGCCAGCACCGTCAGCGCCAGCACAAGCCGACGCATCAAAGGCCGTACCCCTGATCGTATGGAAAGCAACTTTCCCCCTCCAATCGTGGCGTTTGCCGATCCGCCGTATGTCCGCGTGATCTTGTTGGGCGACTTGGACGCTGTCAAGCGCGCCGATCGACCGCGGCGGACTCCTGCTTGGCTCCCTGGAGCAGTCGTCAGACGAGGCTGTCTCGCGCAGTTGGGTCTCGTCCGGGACCGCGCCGCTCGCCTCGCCCCGCGCGCCTCCTCTTGCCTCCAAGCAGCAGTCTCGACGGCGTCCCCGAGTTCTCGTGTCCACTCCGATGCGGGAGGTCCGGCGGGGTTCTCAGGGTGCGCCGCTGAGGCAGCGGCGCACCCATCGTGCGCGGAACCGCGAACGTGTCAGTCAACCGCCGCGGACCTGGACGTTGCCCCTCTGGACGATCCTCGCCAGCGGCCGATCGGAGTTGTCGTCCTCGCAGGTCTTCGGATCCGCGTTCCCCGGATTCTCCGGGATCGTGCTGACGCGGTCCGGAGCTGCGTCGGGACCCTCGCCGTTGTCCTGCACAGCCCAGCGGTTGAGCTCGCCGATAAAGCCCTGCGCGAGGTCGCTCGAGTGCGTGATGCGGCCGCTCATGTACGCGGTGTTCCCCTCCACGCGCAGACAGTCGACGCTGATGTGGACGAACACGTCGAAGCTGCGGCTGTTCAACTGGACCTGTCCGGTGACAGTGCCGTCCGCGCGCTTGGACGCCGCGAACGAGAAGGATCGGAACGTGCCATCGGGCCTGACCATGTGTCCCGAGCCCGTGGCCGACGTCACCACCGGGTTCGGCGTGGCCGGCGCAGGCTGAGCGAGCAACGTGGCGAGTGGAAGGGCGGCGAGGAGCAGGAACAGCCGCGGATGGACTATTCGGTTCACCATCGCTCCTCCTTTCGAGTCGGGCGCGCTCCCTATACCCAGACAAGTCAGTCTCCCCCGCGTCGCCTCACCGCGTCAAGTACCCGTCCGGCCGCAGACGCGGGCGCAATGTCGCTGTCGCCTGGATGCGGCCGTCTGCGCCATGGCGCACGAGACGACCGCACTGGACGATTACGAGCGGTCTGGGAGTTCGCGCTCCCCAGAAGCCCGCTCGCCGGCGGATCCGACACTCTCGTCGTCCCTCGTAACGCGGGCGGGCAGATGGGCGCTGCCTAGGCACCAGCGCGGTGGCGCGAACACCGAGCTCGCTACCGCGGCGGACGAGACACGGAAGCGCTGCGCGCTTCACGGCAGCTATGAGGTGGTGGCGGCGGCGAACGGCAAGACGATCCTGTACTTCCCCGCCCGCCACGACCACTGGATGATGCAGACAGGCGACGGCTGGGCGGCGCACGTAGCCGGCGCGATCGGCGTGTCGACCGACGCGCAGGCCTCGTGGTGGGGCGGGCGCGGCGTCGGCACCGTGCCGCACGGGCTGATCGCCGCCTACGGGGGCGAGGTGTCATAGACCCACAACGCGCCACACCCGGTGGGTCAGTCGCCCTGCTCCTCGTGATCGTCGCCGCGGCCGCCCGACATCGAGTCGAGTCCCGGGCCGCCCGAGAGGACGTCGTCGTCGTCATCACCCTCGAGGCGGTCGGTGCCCTCGCCGCCGTAGAGGGTGTCGTCTCCGTCGTCGCCCTCGATGCTGTCGTTGCCGGCGTCGCCGAACACGACGTCGTCGCCGTCACCGGCCTCAACCCGGTCGTCGCCGCCCAACGCACAGATCACGTCGTCGCGCCGCGTGCCGCGCAACCGATCACTTCCCTCTGTGCCCATCACCGTGCACTCCCGCGGCGAGGCGCTGAACTCCTCGACCCCGATCACCGGCCGCAGCTCGCGCTCCACGTCGCGCGTCGCGAACGCCCGCCGCAGCAGGTCGCCGGCCAGCGCGTTGCCGAGTGCGGCCATGATCATGCCCTGGTCGAGCGACAGGTAAGACGAGGACACCACCCCTGTGTCGACGTTGACCGAGTCGCGGAAGCCGAGCGGCGTGTACAGGCCGGGGAAGTCGCGCTCGAGGCGGCGCAGGTCCTCCAGCGCCTCGCGCGGCCGGTAGCGCAGCCCCAGGAACGCCGCGTGCGGGGTGACGACGCCGTTCGTGTACGCGCTCGGCGGCGGGTCGGGGAACGCCGGCCGGTCCGGGCAGCCCGGCCAGCCGTGGTCGATCAGCGTGCCGTCGTTGTTGGACGGATAGCCGCTGGGATCGGTGCCGATCCCGTCCACGCCGTACGTCCGGTAGCCGCCCTCCGGGATGTTGGACGGCGAGAAGCCCCAGTAGCCGTAGCCGGCCTCGACCAGACCGTGATGGATCTGGGCGTCGACGACCAGCGGATGGTTGACGCCCCAGCTGCCCGGCGCCCACTCCTCTTCGGGCACGAACAGCGCCGGCATCAGGGCCTCGAACATGCTGCCGCCCCAGCTCGGCGTCACGAGCATCTCGGCGTACGGGAGCGAGCCGTCGTACACGGGGACGCCGAAGTACGTGCGCGTGAACCCGACCGGCCGCGTCTCGGTCCACGCCGACGTGCAGTTGTCCGGCCACGAGCGGTTGGTCCCGAAGTGCGCCCGCTCGGGGACCTGGCCGTTGGCGATCCCGATGTACGGCGCGATCCGTGCCTCGGTGACCACGGTGTCGTAGCAGCACGGCGCGTTGCCGGTGTCGGGCTCGTAGTGGAACAGCATCCGGTTCGCGTCGGGCCGGTAGTAGAAGCCGAAGTCCATGCTGTCGTACAGCGCCCGCGCCCGACGCGACAACTCGGGCACGCGGTTGGCGACGATCCGCAGGCCGGTCGCCAGCCAGCCGTTGTCGACCGAGGAGAGCCTCGGCGTCTCCGGCGCGCCGGACGGCGGCCAGACGGTCAGCTTCTCCCCCGTGCGGTGGTCGTACCAGTTGTAGAACTGGCCGCTCGGCGCGTGGCGCTCCATGCCCTCCAGCGTCCCGATCGTGCGCCGCAGCCGGATCACCAGCTCGGAGCGGCGGATGATCCCGAGCCGCTCGGCGGTCACCGCGCTCCACATGTAGGCGCCGATGTTGGTGGTCGAGGTCTGCACGCTGCGCGTGCCGTCGGCCTCCAGGATGTCCGCCGGCAGGCCCGAGGCGGCATCGGTCATCGCCGCAAACGAGGCCCACGTGCCCTTCGCGTAGCGCTCGAGCGCCCGCGTGTCGTCCCTCCCCGCGCTCGCGGCAGCCGGCTGCACGGCGAGCGCCGCCGCAACCGCCGCGGCGACCAGCGTTCTCCTCCGCATGCGCGAAACTCTACGCCAGCTCCGTCAAAAGTGGGGCATGATCCGAGGGTTTCGGACCTTTGCGGAAGCTGCGATCGATCCCGCACGCGCGCAGCCGCTCGGCGAGCGGCCCAGACAGCAGCGTGGCGTCGATCCGGAGGCTCATCCTGCCGGTGGAGTGGCCCTGCCGGAAGTCCCACCACGTGAAGCCGGGCTCGTCGGGGTGCAGCGCGCGGAAGGCGTCCACCATCCCGGTCTCGAGCAACGCCGCGAACCGCTCGCGCTCGGGCTCCGTCACGTGGGTCTCGTCGGCAAACGCCGCCGGGTCGTACACGTCGAGGTCGGTCGGGCACACGTTGAAGTCGCCCGCCACCACCAGCGGCTCGCCCGCGAGCGCCGCCAGGCGCGCCGCCGCCGCCTCGAGGAAGCGCAGCTTGTCCTCGTAGAACAGCGACCCGACGGAGCGCCCGTTCGGGACGTACACCGACACCGCGCGCATCCCGTCCACCGTCGCCTCCAGCCACCGCGCCTCGTCGCGCGCCGGCTCACCCTCGAGCCCCGCGCACACGTCCTCGAGCGCCAGGCCCGCCCGCGCGGCAAGCGCGACGCCCGCCCACCGCCCGGCACTGTGGTGCACGACCTGGTAGCCGGCGGCCTCCAGCTCGAGCCCGGGGAACGCGTACGGCTCGGTCTTCGTCTCCTGCAGGAACAGCAGGTCCGGCGCATGCACGTCCAGGAGCTCGAGCACCCGCGGCAGCCGGACGGTGAGCGAGTTCACGTTCCAGGTGGCGAGCTTCACGCGGTCCTCGCGGCGGCGCTCGGCGACACCCCCACCGTGCGCTTGTAGGCGCGGCTGAATGCGGCGACCGAGCCGTAGCCGACCATCCGCGCGACCTCGGACGGGGTCCGGCGGCGGTTGCGCATCAACTCGGTCGCGACCCGCATCCGGTGGCGGGTGACGTACGCCATCGGGGCGACGCCGACGAGCGCGGTGAAGCGCTCGGCGAACGCGGCGCGCGACAGGTGGGCGGTCGCGGCCAGCGAAGCGACCGTGAACGGGTCGTCCGGCGCGGCGTGAATGCGCGCCAGCGCGCGGCCGACGTGCGGGTCGCGCAGCGCGCCCAGCCACCCGTCCCCGCGCCTCGGCGCTCGTCGCCAGCCACTCGCGCACCGCGTGGATGATCACGATGCACGCTTCCAGTTTCCGACGGCGATGCTGGCCGAACACGCGACTGCTCCCTTCGCGTGAACTCGGCACTCTCGCCGAGACTCAGTCGGCTCCTGCTGTGGACGATTTGGGGCGGTGTCAGAGTTCTCGATGTCGAGACGCTCGCTCGCCGGCGGGAGCGACACTGCCGTCCTCGCGGATCGGGCGGGCTCGTGCATGGCCGCTGCCTAGGCACGCGGGCAGGTCCGCGGACAGCGAGCTCGCTAGTGCAAGGGACGACCAGCGGGCGCGTCGGCTGGCCCTCCCACCGCGACTGCTCTCGAACGGGGGCGATCACGCCAGTGCGAACCGGCCGCGTCACCGCTTGGGCCACTTTGCGGCGACCGGGATCACGGGGACTGGATCGTGACTGCTGCTGAGGTTGTGTCGCGTTCCGCCCGGCGGCGTACGGCGTGCAACACGTCGCGGCGGATTAGTCCGGAGCCGGCGCGGATCGCCCACCAGTACGGCCGGAACGCGCGGGCCGCGGCGGCGTCGGTGGGTTGCACGCGGGTCTCGGTGCTCAGCCGCGTGCCGTCGCCGAGGCCCTCCAGCTCGAAGCTCGTCGCGATGAGGACGAACCCCGGGCGCGCGAACGCACGGAAGCCCTCGACGTCTTCGACGCCGGCGGTCTCGCCGCCCCGCAGCCGCCAGGGTTGCGCCGGGGCACCCGCCACCAAGGTCCACGGCGGATCGACACGCAGCTTGCGGTAGCCGCGCTCGAGGAAGGCCTCGATGAACCCGCGGTCCGCCGGTAGGCCACCGCCCGGCGGGCGGCCACCGGGCAGCCTCTGGGGAAGCGCGCGGATGCCTGTCAGCACGCGGGTGAGGCGCAGATCGCCGCTGGAGATCGCGTGGAGCGCGCTCCAGACCGCCTCGGGCGCGGTCGCGATCTGCGTGGCGTGCCGCTCACGATGGCGATAGATGGGCAGGATCTCGTCGAGCACAGCGGTCATGCTGGTACCTCCGGTGGGTGAGTGGTGAGCAGTCCCGCCGCGACCAGGCGCGCGACGTCGCGCGGGCGCGGCCTCGGCTTGGGTGCGAAGAGCGGGGTGAGGGCGATCGGTCCGACAAGTAAGCGGCGGACGAGCTCGGGGTCGGCTCCGGACCCCAGTTCCCCCCGCGCGCGGGCGCGGTCGAGGATCAGGGCGACGTAGCGCCGCTCGGCGGCGAACAGCCGATCCTCCAGCGTCCTGGTCAGCTCGGGGTCGCCAGCCAGCTCGGCGACGAGGCCCGCGAGAGCCGCCCGCGCCTGGTCGGTTCCGGTGAGCTCGGCGATGCGCTCGGCCAGCGCGACGAGGTCGCCTTCCAGCGTCCCGCTGTCGACCGGGCTCGGAAGCTCAGCGGAGTGGACCACGGCCGCAAATACCATCTCGGCCTTCGAGCGCCAGCGGCGGTACACGGCTCCACGACCGACACCCGCGTCGGCCGCCACGCGCCCGATCGTCGTGCCAGCGTAGCCCTCGCGGGCAAGCAATTCGTGGATCGCGTTGCGGACGGCCATGTCGACACGGGCCTCTCGAGGACGGCCGGATGTGACGCTTGGAGACATTACGGGACTAATAGTACCGTAAGCACCAGGCGAGAACCTCCCAGCTCCACTACTGCTCTCGCGAAAGAGCGAGCACGCACGCGCCGACGGTGGCGTCCCAAAGACGGTGGCGTCCCAAAGCTGCTGTAACTTCGCTGCGGCTTCGGTTCCCTTTGCGGTCAGTCTAAGCGGCTGCCACCTCCTCTCGTTCGGCCTCTGATTGCGCCGGCTGGTGCCGGAGCCGGTAAAGCCGCTGGCGGTCGATCTCCGAGAGCTTGACCCCGTTGCAGGCGTTGTTGATCTGCAGGTCGAGCACGGCCCAGACGAGCGAGAGGCAGCTCTCCTCGCCGGGGAACCTTCCGATCACCTTCGTCCGCCGCTTCACCTCGCCGAGCGTCCGCTCGAGCAGGTTGGTGCTGCGCCAGCGCTTGCGGTGGCGGAGCGGGTAGCGCAGGTGGACGACGAGCGCCTCGAGGTCGTCGCCAAGGCAGCGGGCGGCGGAGGCAAAGCCGCCCAGCTCGAGCTCGTCGACCAAGACCTCGAGCCGCTCCTTCGCGTCGCGCTCGTCCTTTGCCTCGTCGAGTGCCTTCCAGTAGGCCCTGCGCACGCGCTCGCGCTCTTGCTCGGGCAGCTTCGCGATCAGATTGCGGGCCCGGTGGATGGAGCAGTGCTGGCGGTCTGAGCAAGGCCAGCACTGCTCGACCGCCTTGATCAGCCCCGGGGCGCCGTCGGCGACGACCAGCATCGGCCCGGCAGGCCGCGCGCGATCAGGTCCCTTCCCAGGTCGAGCCAGTCCTCGTGCGACTCGCGCATCCACAGGCAGACCCCGACCAGGACCCGCTCGCCCTGCTCGGTGAACCCCACGCGCACAGCACGCCCTCCTTCGAGCCCTGGCGGCGGACGGCGAGGTAGATCGCGTCGAGGAACAGCGCGACGAGCCTGATCTCCTAGAGGTCGCGGCGCTTGAAGGCCTCGAAGCGCTCGCGCAGCTCGGTGCAGATCCTTGACGCGGTCGACTTCGAGAGCTTGCCGAGCCCGGCCTCCTCGCAGAGCGACTCGACGTCTCGCATCGAGAGGCCGCGGACGAAGGCGCCGACGACCATCGCCTCCAGGGGCTGGGTGCGAAGCAGCTTCGTCGAGTGCGGGAACAACTTCGAGACGAACGGCTCGGCGGCCTCGCGCACCTGCGCGATCTCAACCCGAAGCTCGCCCTCCGCGGTCTGCACCCGCCGCGGGCGATAGCCGTTTCGCAGCCCCGAGTCGAAGTTGCGAAGCCCGCGCTGATAGTCGGGCCGGCGCTCATACCTAGCGCGCCCGGCCGAGCCAGGCGTCGAACTCGTCCTCGACCGCCCGCTGGATGATCAGCCGCGCTCCGAGCTTGGCCAGCTCAGAGAGCGACTCGCGCGGGTTCTCACCGACTCCAACCGCGAGCAGCCGGTCGATCTAGACGGCGTATTCTGTCCCGACTCCGCCGAAGCTCAGGCGCTCGGCGACGAAACAGGGGGGAGATATGAGATCGCGCGCGCGAAACTGGGTGTCCGGAGTCATGGCGCTCGCGGCGGTCGTGGTGGCGCCGGCCGCGGCCGAGGCGCAGTACGTCGCGCCGGAGCCCGAGCCGGGCTTCGAGTACATCTTCGACGGCACCGCCACCGGCACGAACGCGTCGTTCGACAAGTGGCTCGCCGCCAACGGCGCTTCCGCGACGACGCTCGATGCCGGCGAGGGCGCGATGGACCCGAACACGTCCGGGTTCGGGATGATGTGGTACCCGGTCCGGCCGCTCGGCGACGTCGTTGTTAGGCTCGACTACAAGGTCGAGGACACGCCGACCGCGACGCCCAACGGCGGTGTCATGGTTCGCTTCCCGGAGCTCCGCTACACCGGCACCACCTCGGAGGTGCTCGCCCAGAAGCCGACCGGCTACAACTACGACCTCTGTCCGGGCGCGGCGCCGTCGTTCTGCGGCCTGCCCGCCCCGGCGCCCTCGACGACCTACAAGTGGCCGGGCGCCGACGGCCCGTTCGCGCCTCCCGGCGAGTACTCCGGCGCGTACTGCGGCCGCAACGGCCCGCACTTCGTCGACGGCCAGCGGCTGAAGAACAACGAGGGCAACGACCTGACCACCGCCACCACGGCGAACAACCATCAGCACTGGATGTCGGTCTTCTGCGGGCACGAGATCCAAATCAACGACAGCCTCCAGAACCCGGGGACCGACCCGAGGAAGACCGGCTCCGCGTACGGCTTCCAGGACCTCAACGCGAAGCAGTCGCGGACCAATGAGCGCCAGACCAAGGGTGTCTGGCACACGATGGAGATCCGCATGGTCGGCCTCCAGTTCACGGTCTTCGTCGACGGCAACCGGATCAACCAGTTCGACAACAGCATCCCGAAGGTCGCGTCGCGGAACATCGACCCCCCGACGATGGCGCGCCAGTTCCGGTCCGGCTATTTCGGGCTCCAGACGCACGGCGGCACCGACCGCGTGTGGTACCGGCAGGTGCGCGTCAAGGACCTGAGCGCCAGCCAGATCCCGCGCAACGTCGAGTCGCCCGAGGTCGGGGGCTCCGGCCGGGTCGGCAAGGAGCTGACCTGCGGCCGCGGCGAGTGGGAGAACACGCCGCGTGCGGACTACCAGGTCGACTGGTACCGCGCCAACCGGCTCGGCCCGGACCACCCGCGCTACCGCGCGCCGACTCAGGAGGACCTCGGCGTCGTCAGCAAGCCGCCGGAGTCGGACACGGGCCTGCAGTCGCTGCCGTACCTCGGCCCGCAGAACGTGGGCAGCGGGAAGAAGTACGCGCCGACCGCGGAGGACGTCGGCAAGGTCGTCTACTGCCAGGTGTCGGCGACGAACGACGGGGCGACGGTCTGGAAGACAGCGAGCGCTCCGGCGATCGTCGGCTGAGGACTGCTCCGGAGCGCTCCGCCCGTCTCTGCGGGGCGCTCCGGGCTCGTTCAGGCGTAGACGGTCGCGTCGATCGTGTCGGCCCCGCGCGCGCGACCGAGACGCGGTGGTGCCCGTCGCGCACCGCGTCGCCGTCGCCGACCCGCACGACAGAGATCGGCGGCAGCACGGTCACGCGCTGCTCGGCGAGCCACACCCGCATCCACCGGCACGCGGCGAGCTTCGCGGGCCGGAAGCAGCACTCCGACGGCATGATCGGTTCGCTGCTCCTGGCAGCGTGATGGCCAGCACTCCGCACGTCCGTCCCGGCTCCCCTGATCGTGCTGGCCGGGCTCGATTCGTCGTGGCTACGCGTCGTTCATCGCCGCTTGGACTGCGACGTGAGGTGCCACCCCTCGCAATGCGGACACGCGTACGCGCGACGCTCGCGGCGGTGCCGTCGCCCTCGCAGGTCTCCTGACAGAGCTGATCGGCTCGCCCGCGCTGAAGCCGGCGCTGCCGCAGCTGCTGCTCACGCTCGAGAGGGCCCCCGATCGCGTCGACGAACTCGTCTTCGCCCTCGCCGAGCGCTTCCTCGCCACGAACACCGAGGCGCTCGACAGCGTGGCAACGGCGGGGGCGGGCCACTCCAAGCAACTCGCTGAGCTCGTCCTGCGGGCTTACGCCCAGGCCCCCAACCACGCGCGGGCGCGAGCGCTCGATCTCATCGACCGGCTGATGGAACTGCGCGCCTACGGAATCGCCGACGCCGTCGCCAGCGCCGAGCGGTAGCGCCCGAGCACATCGCCCCGCAGCGGGGCTCCCTCGACGGGCTGGGATCGCAACCGGCAAGCCGGCGGCAACCGTGGCGATGCTTGCCCGCCCGCCCGTGCTTTCCCTTTCTCCTGGTCGCGAGCGTGTCGGCGCGAGAGCCGCAGACGCCCGCTGAGGACGACACGGAGCAGTCCGCCGAGCAGGCGATGGGCGCCGCGCCGCTCCTGCCTTTGCCTCTAAGGAGCAGTGCGGCGAGCGGCGACGGAACTACTCGGCGCGCTGCGCCGCGTCGTCCCAAGCTGAAGACCCGCGGCCC
>OBLR010000179.1_pt1 | contig 13223 bp, 8 predicted proteins | sample 1519891 | NCBI WGS metagenome assembly OBLR01 (sample SAMEA3113583, study PRJEB22503) | soil metagenome | reverse complement strand
CCCGACCAGCGCGCCTTGATGGCCCAGCGCGGCAACGACGCCGACCACCTGCACCTGCGTTACATCAAGGAGATCAACGCGGCCCTGGCGAACAAGCCGGCCGACCTCGCCGTCACCACGCACATGTGCCGTGGCAACTTCCAATCGTCGTGGGTGGCCGCCGGCGGCTATGACTTCGTGGCCGAGGCGCTGTTCGGCGAACTGGCCGTCGACGGCTTCTTCTGTGAGTGGGACGACGACCGGTCCGGCGGGTTCGAGCCGTTGCGCTTCGTACCGAAGGGCAAGATGGTCGTACTCGGCCTGGTCACCACCAAGCGCGGCGAGCTTGAGTCCAAGGACGACCTCAAGCGCCGCATCGAGGACGCCGCCCGCTACGTCGACATCGAGCAGCTGTGCCTGTCCCCGCAGTGCGGCTTTTCCTCCACCGTCGAGGGCAACAAGCTCACCTACGACGACCAGATGGCGAAGCTCCAGCTCATCATCGAGACCGCGCAGGAGGTGTGGGGATAGCCGTTGTCCCGGCGCCCTGACCCTACGGGAGAGCCCGGCGCCGGCCCGGCCAACAAGCCGTGCTTGAGCTGGCCGGGCCGGCCGCCGACGACGAGCGGGCGCCCGTGATCCGCGATGTCGATCTGGTCGTCGGCACCGGACGGGTGATCGCACGGGGGCCAACGGCGCGGGCCCGGACGGCCCGGACGGCCCGGCCGATTCCACTAACGGGCCGTGATACATGACATCTGCCGCAAAACTATCAACGCAGGCCGCAGGCGGTTTGTCATGGATCGGATTCATGCGTGGTCGTGACGGACGCAGGCAACCCTTGTGTGGAACTCATGGACGGCTAGTGAGAACAGTCACTAGCTCGGTCGGGCGCGTCTTGTAAGTCTCTGGTTGCAGTCAGCCCCGCGCCGGAGGTCGCGCCCCAACCTTAGCGGTGTCCAGCCCCCGCACCGATAGCGATCCACTCGGCGAGCCTGAGACCACCAAGGATGGCGTCGTGCGTTTGCGGTATGAGCACTATTGCCTTGCCGGTCCGCTCTTCTATGACTCTCCGGTGGGCCCGCCGGCCGGTGGATGCGGCTACGAGATCGCCGACCGTCCCGCACCGGCGGGCTGGCGCCGCACCACGCGGGGCGATTGGGTGGCCTTGGCGCCACGGGACGACATCGATCCACCCGAGGGAAGACCGCCGCGCCAGGGTTGGAAGATCCACGTCTCGGCCTGTCTTGACAACGCCGAGGAGGCCCTCGATGAGGTGTGGGACTACTGCGTTCCACGCCTCGTTTCTTTCAAGTTCCTCCGGGCGCCGCATGTGCTGCACATGCGCAACGCGAAGTATGCCTGCCGCGAGTCGAGCGGAAAGCTGATTACGCTATATCCGGAAAACGAGGCACGGCTGGCGCGCATCTTGACCGAGTTGGACGCGCTGCTCGGCGGTCGCCCCGGGCCCTACCCGCTGGGCGACCTGCGCTGGGCCGACGGGCCGTTGTACGTGCGGTACGGCGGGTTCGTACCGCGCTACCACCTGTCCGATCGCGGCGTCTGGGAGCCCGCCATCGAGGATCCCGATGGCCGTTTGGTGCCCGACCGCCCGACGGAGCACTTCTCGCCGCCTCCATGGGTGCGGCTGCCGGCGGTGCTCGAGCCACACCTCGCGGCCGCGTCGGCCACGCCATGGCCGGTGCCGCGGTTCACACTGGAGCGCGTGCTGCACCTGTCCAACGGCGGCGGCGTATACGCGGCCAAGGACACACGTACCGGCGAAACCGTCGTCCTCAAGGAGGCGCGGCCGTACGCCGGGCTCACGCTGGACGGGGCGGATGCGGTGGCGCGGCTGGCGCACGAGCACTCGATCATGGAGTCGCTCGCCGGTCTTGCCGTGGTGCCGGCCGTACGAGGCTATGTCACCATCGGGCAACGCACCTACCTGGTGCAGGACTTCATCGAGGGGACGACGCTCGCCCACCGGGTCCGTGAGCGCCATCCGCTGAGCGACCCGACGGCGGGGACGGAGCAGGCGACCGAATACACCAAGTGGGCGCTGCGCACGTACGGGCGGGTGGAGGAAGCCGTGACCGAGGTGCACCGGCGGGGCGTGGTGTTCGGGGACCTCCACCCGTTCAACGTCATGGTGCGGCCCGACGACAGTGTCGTGCTCGTCGACTTCGAGGCCGCGGCCCGGGCCGGCGAGGCCCGGGTTCCGGACCTCGCCCATCCGGGCTTCGCCGCGCCATCGGACAGGGTGGGCTTCGACCGGGACCGGTACGCCTTGGCCTGCCTGCGGCTCGCCCTCTTTTTGCCGCTCACCCGCATGCTGGTGCTCGACCGGAGCAAGGCGGCGCACTTCGCCGAGATCATCACCGCCCACTTTCCCGTCCCGCGTGGCTTCCTGGAGGAGGCGGTCGCCGAGATCCACCTCGCGCGGCCGGACATCACCGGGACCGACGTTGCCGCGACCGGAATCGCCGCCGCGACCATGGCGGGCGGGACCATGGCGGGCGGGGGCGTGGCGGGCGGGAGCGTGGCCGGCGGGGCCGCCGCGGGGGAGGGCGCGGGCGGGCATGCGACGTTCAGCCCGGACACGGCCGGATGGAAACGCGCCCGGGCGTCGCTGACGGCCGCGATCTTGGCCAGCGCCACGCCGGAGCGCCATGACCGCCTTTTTCCCGGGGACATCGAGCATTTTCGCACGGGTGGCCTCAACATCGCCTACGGTGCGGCCGGGGTGCTCTACGCGCTCGACGTGACCGGCGCCGGCCGCTACCCGGAGTACGAGGACTGGCTGGCGCGGCAGTCGATGAGTCCGCCCGAGGACGTTCGCCTGGGCTTCTTTGATGGCCTGCATGGCGTCGCGTACGCCCTTGACCTGCTGTGCCGGCGCGACGAGGCTCTGAAGATCATCGACCTCTGCATGCGGAGGAAGTGTGAGCAACTCGACCTCGGGCTGCGGGGTGGGCTGGCCGGGATCGCGTTGAACCTCCGCCACTTCGCGCGCCAGGCCGGTGAGCCGAGCCTGTACGACGCCGCCGTCCGGGTCGCCGACATCGTCGCCGACAGGCTGGAGGCCGACGCCGACGCGGACGCGGACGCGGACGGCGCCGCCACCGGCGGTGCGGGCCGTCCCCGCGCGGGACTCTTCGACGGAGCTTCGGGTCCGGCCCTGCTGTTCATCAGGATGTTCGAGGACAGCGGCGACCAGGCGTGGCTCGACCGCGCGGCCGTCGCGCTCGGCCATGACCTGCGGTCGTGTGCAGACGAGCCGGAGGGTACGCCGCCGGCAGGCGTGGGCACGCGCCCGGCGCCCTACCTTGACCGAGGCGCCGCGGGCATCGCCATCGTCTTGGAGGAATACCTCGCGCACCGGGTCGACGAACGGTTCAGCGCGGCCGGCGCGGCGATCCGGCGCGGGATGCGGCTGCCGTTCCTCATGCAGTCGGGCCTGTTCAACGGGCGCGCGGGGATCCTCGCCTATCTGGCCGGCCGCTACCAGCCCGGCCGCGCCTGGGCCGACCCCGATGTGGCCCTCCACGTGCGGAACCTGGCCTGGCACGCGCTGTCGTACCGGGGGCATCTCGCCTTTCCGGGCGATCAGCTGTTTCGGCTGTCGATGGACCTCGCCACCGGTGCGGCCGGCGTGCTCCTCGCCCTTGGTGCGGCCCTGCACGCGGATCCCGTCGCGCTGCCGCTGGTGGGGCCGGGCTTGCGCGCGGCCGAGGCCGGGGTCGAGCCATTCTGAAGCCCGCCAGGCGCTGCTGATAACCGGCCCGTCCACCGCGGACGGGCCGCTCGCATCTGCTCCGGCGGGTTAGATCCAGCCCTCCTCGCCGGCGATCCGGATGGCGTCGACCCGGTTCCGCGCGCCGGTCTTGTTGATGATCCTCGTCAGGTGATTGCGGACGGTGCCCACGGTCAGACAAAGATCCTCGGCGATGTCGTGCGGCGGCGCGCCTTGGGCGGCCATGCGCAGCACCTCGAGTTCGCGTGGGGTGAGCGGGGTGTCCGGCGTGTTCAGGGCGGCGAAGGCGAGGTCGGGATCGACCACGCGTTGCCCCTTGGCGACCTGGCGGATGGCGTTGGCCATGTGTTTCGGCTGCGCGGCGTGCAACACCAAGCCGTACGCCCCGGCCGCCACCACCCGGCGCAGATCACCCGCGCGCGGTGATGACGCCATGATCAGGCTACGGCAGCTGGGGAGCCGCTCGTACAACTGGCGAGCCGCGGTGTAGCCGTCGGTGCCCGGTAGCTCGCTGCCGATCAACGCGACATCGGGGAGCCGGGTGACGGCCACCGGCACGACCTGATCTCCGCGTTCCGCCTCCGCGATGACCTCGATATCGGCCTCATGGGACAGGAGGGCGACCAGCCCACCCCGCAACAGCGGCATATCCTCCGCGATCATGATGCGAATCGAGGCGGCGTTACTCGTCCCGTCTCCGTATGCCAGAGCCACGTGCCAGGCATCCCCCCATAGACGTGTTTCATGCAGATCTTCGAGATCACTTCGAGTAAGAGATATGTTGTTAGTCAACACAGTATATACACCAAAAGTCAAATTATTTGACAAAGCGCAGAAGTCGGAGTACGGGCTGATGACGTTAGGTAAGCGTCCGTTTGCGTTATGTATTTGTTAGATCGGCGGCGCCGAAGGCAGCAGCCAGCCCTCCTCATTCGCGATTCGAATAGCGTCGATGCGGTTACGTGTGCCGGTCTTGGAGATGGCGCTCGAGATATGGTTGCGGACGGTTCCGGGGGACAGGCCGAGTCGTGTGGCGATCTCCGCGGTCGAGTAGCCTTCCGCCGCGATCCGGAGCACGTCGGCCTCGCGCGGCGTGAGCGGATTTCCGGCCATTCGGGCGGCAGCGCCGTGGAGGGTGGGATCGATCACCTTCTGTCCACTGGCGACGCGCCGCAGCGCACCGAGGATGAGATCCGGTGGTGCGGTTTTGCGGATGATGCCATGCGCGAAGCGGCTCGCGGTGCGCGGCTGGGTGTCGTGCCCAAGTCGGTCGGACAGGGCCAGGGTATGGCAGGCCGGCAGCGCGTCGCGTAGCCGCAGCAGCGCCGCCTGGCTGCCGGACATGTCGATGTCGATGACAGCGACGTCTGGCCGCAGCACTCGGGCCACCGGCTCGATGAGATCACTGCTTTGCAGTTGTGCGATAACTTCTATATCGGTCGGCCGGGAAAGGAGCGCGACCAATCCGGCGCGGAGCAAACGTACATCTTCACATATTAGCGTACGGATCAAGGTCTCATGCCTCTCTGTTCACTCACCGCGTGTGAAATACGCCTGTCTCAAGGCGCGTAGGGGTTTCAATGCGGCTGGCGGATAAAGAGGCCCGGCGGCCACGAACTCCGAACGAGATTCAAATCTGTCCGGAGCAGCGCCCAGCTGTCGGCCGCGGGCAGACCGCGATCAATCGGGCGAGAAAGCGGGCTCGTCCGCCGCGGTGCTGATGGCGGGAGGAGCGACAAATCCGGCGGGCACGAACGCCTCGGGGACGCGCGCCTGCCACGAATGCGGGGTGTCGCCGCCGCCGTCGTTGTGCGACGAGCCGGACAGGGCCCGATTCGAGGTGCCGGACAAGGGGACGTTCGAGTCGCCCGGCGAGAACGGATCGGTGCTCTGCCCGCTCAGGTAGGCGTGCGCCACATCGGGCGAGCGCGGTGGCTGCGGCCACTGCCCGCACAAGAAATCCGAGGTGACGGCGTAGGGCTCGACGCCGAGCGGCTGGGCGGCGGGGGCGGCCGGTGGGTAGGCGGTCAACTGCTCCACGGACCCGCCGGCGGCGATCTGGCCCGACCCGGCGGGCACCGCGGTCGCGGGCCAGGGGCCACCGGGGGGCGAAGGTCCGGGGGGCGCGCACGCGGTCGCGAGGCCGGCCGGCGGCAGCACCGACCCGAGCGGCGTGGCATCGGCCAAGGCGCCCGTGAGGCCGAGCCGGTCGATCGGTCCGAGGAGCCTCGCGCCGGGTTCAAGCAGGCCGGCGACCTGCGCGAGCAGCTGCGTGGTGAGCCGGCCGAGCTGCCGGAGCACGCTCTTGAGCGGCGCGGTGAGGGCGTCGAGCGCCTTCGTGCCGAGAGCCGTGGGGACGAGGGCGCCAAGTGGTCCGGTGAGTACGCCGGCCGGGCCGCTGACCAGGGCCGCGACGGCTCCGATGGCATCGTACGGGCGCTGGATGATGCCCGGCCCAGAACCGATGACGTCGGTCCCCGAGCCGGGGAGGGCCACGATGCCACCGACCAGCGGAAGGGGATGCCCGGTCAGCCCGGTGACGAGGGCCGGGGCGGCGCCCGGAACGCCGGCGGGCGCGGCGAAGGCCAGGTGCGGGTCGAGCCCGGTGGTGTCGCGAAGCGCGGTCGCCGGGTCGAGTGCCGTGGTGCCGTGGAGCGAGCCGATAACGCTGCTGACGGCATGCGTGACCAGCCCGGGAATTCCCGCGCCGAAGAACGGCGGCGGACCGAGCCCGGAGGTGCCGCGGAACGGGCCGGTGACGAGGTCGGGGAGGGCGCCGATGGCATGCGTCGCCGGACTGGGAGCCTGGGAGAGCTCGGCGAAGACCGGAAGGGGGGCCGGCACGGCGGCGCCGTGGGACGCCGCGGCGGGGCCGGGCTCTAAGGGAGCATGGAGCGCCGGGAGCTTAGCGAACGCCTGGGTCTGGCCGAGCACCGCCGAGCCGGCGCTCCGGGTGGCAGGACGGGCGTGCGCCTGGGGGCCGCGAGAGATCGGCTCGGCCGCCGCCGGTATCTGGTGGACGGCCTGCCGGGTGCCGGTCAGGATGTCGCGCACGGCCTTGTCCGACTGGGTGCGTGCCAATGGAGCCGATGACCGGGTCGCCACCGCGTCGGCCGGACGCGTGAACATCTGGTAGGCGGTCCTGTCCGCCCTCTCCCCCCTGTCCGCTCTGTCCGCTCTGTCCGCGTGGCGGCGATGCGGGCGGCCGGGCGCGCCGGCGGTCGAGACGTCGTGATCGCGGGTGCGCGTGGCGGCGCCGTGCGTGGTGATCGCCCGGATGCCGTCCGCCGCGTTGGACATGGCCGGGGGCGGTGCCACGTCGGCGGCGTGCGCGGACTGCGGGCTGCCGAGCAGCCATCCGCAGATCAGCAGCCCGCCGACGACGAGGAGACGGCGCATCGACTTCGCGATCCGCAGCGGCGGGCGCGCCCCGCGCATGAGTAGGGCCGCCCACAGGAAACCTGGGGGGCCCAGCTTGCGCGGCGGCACCTGGCGCGCGCGCACCCGGTCCGGCTTACGCCGCACGCGATCTCCTCATGAGCCCTCCGCACCAACCCTCGCCCTGATTGTCGTCTGCTCAGCGTTGGACAACAAGTCCAGGATGGCTAGTTGGTAGTTCCCAGAAACCGGCTCGTTACTCATCTGGTACGCCCGCGGTGACGCCGGACTCACGCCAGGCCGTTCACCTGGGAAAATCCGTCACACTTTGTGCTGTGCCACAAGACGTCGGCCGACAGGCTTGTGCCGCCAGGCGATGAAATGGGGACTTGGCGTCGGCCACAGTGGTAATCGTGCGAGCCCATGTCGCGTCTCAAGGACGCTTGCCAAGTCAGTGGGCGGAACGCTCGTTCGACGACCGTTATCGCGATATGGCACGGCTGTTGATCACCTGTTCCGGCCACGGCCCGGACGACCGCTTTGGCGAGAAGGAGGCGGCTTTCGCCGGCTTTTCCGAAGCGTTGCCCAGGCGCTGGATGATGACCCAGGCCGCCGAGCCGAAGCGTATGGCGATCTTCGTTTTCGACGTCGATGTGCCGGCCCGTTACACGCAGACCCTATCGCCCGCCTTCCTTTCTCAGCGAGTTCACTGCGCCGATCATCAATATCCATCACGGTTTCCCGCCGGCTTTAGTGCGGGCCGACCCGTACCGCGCCGCCCATGAACGCGGCGTAAAACTGGTCGGCGCGACGGTCCCGGATAGAGCGGAAAGAGGTGAGCCACGTGACGCCGGCGATTCAGGCTCCGGAAAGCGAGTCGGCCGACACCGCGCGCGGCCGCCGACAGCCGCGTCCCCACAGTCCCCGCCTGTCCGCCCGCTCGATGTACCGCGTTCAGCGGCTGGTGCGGCCGAACGCCTTCTATCGGGGCCTCGCGGCCCGGCTCGAGTCCTTTCCGCGCCTGCGCAGGCTGTTCACCGCGGCCGAAGAGCGGGTCAAGACCGACTTGTTCGGCTGTTCGATGTGCGGCCAGTGTGCGCTTCCCGTAACCGGGTACGCGTGCCCGATGAGCTGCCCCAAGCAGATGCGCAACGGGCCGTGCGGCGGCGTCGGGGCGGACGGGGCCTGTGAGGTGTACCCGGACATGCGCTGCGTGTGGCTGGAGGCGTACGAACGCGCGGACGGCCAGGGGCGGGCGGCCGATCTGAACCGATTGCAGCGCCCCATCGACCAGCGCGCCTGGGGACAAAGCTCGTGGATCAACTACTGGCAGAGCCGCGACGAGGGCCTGTGGACCGACCCCGGCGCCATCGCCGTACGGCCCGGCCTGCGTCGCACGACACATCAAGGGGACGGCCGGGGCGGCCCGGTACGGCGGGCCCGGCACAAGAGACGAAGCGACGGCGACGGGCAGGTGCCTTCATGAGTTCGAGGCTGCGTAAACGCCTGGAGTCCGGAGGTTTCGCGGTGACCGCGGAGATCGGCCCGCCGCGCGGCGCGGATCTGGCCGCCGTACGGAGCAAGGCGGAGATCCTGCGCGGCTGGGTGGACGCGGTGAACATCACCGACAACCAGGGCTCGCACGTACGGCTGTCCAGCTGGGCGGGGAGCCTGGCCGCCATGGACGCCGGCGTCGAGCCGGTCATGCAGATGACCTGCCGCGATCGCAACCGCATCGCGCTGCAGTCCGACCTGCTTTCCGCGTCCGCGATGGGCATTCCGAACGTGTTGCTGATGACCGGCGACCACCCGAAGCTCGGCGATCACGCCGAGGCCAAGGCGGTCTTCGATCTGGACAGCACCCAGCTCACCTGGACCGCGCGGACGATGCGGGACGAGTGCAAGCTGCTGTCGGGCCGCGCTCTCGACCCGGCGCCCGACTGGTTCATCGGCGCCGTGGAGAACCCGTTCGCGCCGCCCGAGGGCTTCCGCGCGCAGCGGCTCGCCAAGAAGGTCGCCGCCGGCGCCGAGTTCGTCCAGACCCAGTTCGTCTTCGACATCCCGGTCTTCGCCCGCTGGATGGAGCAGGTGACCGACCTCGGCCTCACGGAGCGCTGCCACATCATCGCCGGCGTGGGGCCGATTCGGTCGCTGCGCGCGCTCGACCACATGCGCGGCAACGTGCCGGGGCTGCACATCCCCGACGAGGTCGACCGCAGGCTGCGCGGCGTGCCGGCCGACCGGGTCGCGGCCGAGGGGATGCGGCTGGCCGCCGAGATCGTCCAGCTGGTGAGGGAGATTCCGGGGGTGTCGGGCGTCCACGTCATGGCCTTCGGGTACGAGCGCGGGATACCAGAGATCCTCGAGGGGGCCGGTATCGGCGCGCGCGGCGACTCCGTGGGGAGTGATCATGCGGATTGACGTTCGTGCGGTGAAGCGACTACGCGAGTCGGTGGACGCGGCCGCCGTCTTCGGGCCTATCGTCCAGGCCATCGGCGCGTCGTCCGCCGACCTGTCCCGGGTACGCGTGGTGTGCGACTGGATCCAGTACAAAAACAACTTCCGCGAGGTCGTCGACCATCGCCCCGTACTCGGCGCGTGGCCGGGGCGGCGGGAGGACGGCGGCCTGGAGATCGCCGTCGACCTGCGCCGCTGCCCCGACGTCGATCTGGCCACCCGCGTCAAAGAGGTGCTGGCCGAGGCGCTGGCCGATATGCCGGGCGGCATGTCGGGCGGGGTGCCGCTCGCGGCCGAGCGCCGGACCGATGGGCGGGCCGATGGGCGGGCCGCGGGCTCGGACGGTGGTCCCGGCGGAAACAGGGTCACGCTCGAGGACTGGGTCCCCGGCCGGGACAGCTGTGTCTGGCGGTTCAACGCGCTTTACTGGCAGGCGCTCTCGCAGTGGGAGAAGGCCACCGGCCGGGAGTACGAGCAGGCGCTGCCCGGCGGCGAGAGCGATGCCCGCAACCAAGAGGCCGTACGCGAGCTGATCCTTGAGCTGTTCAAGGTCTGGGACGATCTGGACGCGCGGCAGGCCCTGCCCGAGGAGCTGTACATCGTCGAGCTCGGCGTGGGGAACGGCAACCAGGCCCGCACCTGGCTGGACGCGTTCGCCGAGCTGGACGTCGCCCGCGGCCGCGACTACTACCAGCGGCTGCACTATTTGATGGGCGATTATTCGCCGCACGTGCTGGAACGCGCCAGGAAGGCGGTCGCCCACCACGGTGACCGGGTCAACGCGCTCGTGCTCGATGCCACCCGGCCGGCCCACACGCTCGGCTTCCTGGCCGGCAAGGCGTTCCTCGTCTACATCTCCAACCTCTACGACAATCTCCCCTCCGACGAGGTGGCCTGCATCGACGGCCGGATGTACCAGGTGGAGGTGCGCGCCTACCTGCCCGCCGCGGCCGCCCGCACGATCGCCCAGACCTACGGCCTGGGGCCTGTCTCTCCCGGTCGGGGCAACCCCGACCGACCTCCCGGCGATCTCGGCACGGTCATCGACCGGCTGTTGCGGCTGGGGCCCGAGCTGCTCAGCGTTTCGCTGCCGGACCGATTCCCCGACACGGAACGAGCGGTCGCGTTCTGGCGGGACGTGTGGAACGGGCTGCGGCTCCAGGAACGCTACGTGCCGATGGCCGGCCTCGACCTCTATGAGATCGCACCGTCGCTGAGCGGCGAGATCCTCCGGTCGGTCCTCGAGGCCGCCGGCGACATCCGCATGCACGTCAACAACGGCACCTTGAGCAGCTTCGCCGACACGTTGCGGCTGCTCCATCCGTACGGCCGGCTGCAGTGTCACGACCTGTTCCTGACCGACCGGCGGCAGTACCGGACGGGTTTTTACGGCCCGGGCAAGTACGACGGCTCGGTCGTGAACTGGGTGAACGGCCCGCTGCTTCAGCTCATCGGCAACCGCCGCGGGTTCGACGTCAGTTTCAGCCCCTTCAAGCAGCGGCCCAGCGCGAACGTCAAGACGCTCACCGCCCAGGCACGCGACTAGAGGGTAAAGCGAGGAGCGCGAAAGGCCATGGCTCGAAAACGGCAACCGGTGCTGCCGACCACCGTCGTCGGTTCGTATTCGGTCCCCGAGTGGCTTGAGCGGCTGAAGACCGACTACTACCAGCGGCGCATCAGCGGCCAGCACCTGGCCGAGATCCACGAGATCGCCATCAAGGCCGCGATCAAGGACCAGGAACGTGCCGGCATCGACATCGTCTCCGACGGCGAACTGCGCCGCGACAACGACGTCGACTACTTCCTCGCCCGCATCCCCGGGGTGCTGGTGCCGCACCACGCCAAGACCTATTACTTCGATTACTACGAGGCCGAGGTCACCCGCCCGCTGCCGGAGGACCCGGAGCCGAGCCTCGGGCTCGCCGACGACTTCGCCTTCACCCGCGGCCAGACCGACCGCCCGATCAAGTTCTCCTTCACCGGGCCGTTCTCCTTGTCCCGGCGGATCACCGACACCGGGGCGTACAAGGACCAGGCGGACCTGGTGCGGGCGATCGCGCGGAGGCTGGGCGCCGAGGCCCGCGCGCTCGTCGCCGCCGGCGCCGAGCTGCTGCAGATCGACGAGCCGTTCCTGGCCGGCTACCGAGAAGACGTCGAGCTCGCCGTCGAGGCGGTCAACATCGTCACCGACGGCGTCGCCGCCACCTGGGCGCTGCACGTTTGTTACGGCAATCGCTATGCGCGCCCGCTGTGGGAGGGACACTACGATTTCCTGTTCCCTGCCGTACAGGCCGCGAAGGTCGATCAGCTGGTGCTCGAGTTCGCCCGGCGGGGCCTCGACGACCTGCGCCTGTTTCGCGCGTATGAGTGGGATCGGTCGCTGGGCCTCGGCGTCGTCGACGTCAAGAGCGCGGAGGTGGAGACCCCTGAGCTGATCGCGCGGCGCATCAGGCGGGCACTTGAGTACGTGCCGGCCGAACGACTGGTGATCAATCCCGACTGCGGCCTGCGGCATCAGCCCGCCGAGGTCGCGCGGGCCAAGCTGCGGGCCATGGTGGCCGGGACCGAGCAGGTGCGGCAAGAGCTCGCGGCCGAGGCCCGGAAGGCGTCCGCACCGCCCGATGACCGACAGCGGTCCGCCACCGGCGCCCCCGCCGGGCAGCGCGCGTGAGACCCGGGAGGAACGACCCATGAGCAGCCAGGATGGCTACCTGTTCACCTCTGAGTCCGTGACCGAGGGGCATCCGGACAAGATGGCCGACCAGATCTCCGACGCCGTGCTCGACGCGGCACTGGCCCAAGACCCCACGTCGCGGGTGGCGGTCGAGACCCTGGTGACCACGGGCTTGGTCGTGCTCGCCGGTGAGCTGACCACGCAGGCGGCCCTCGACTACGCCGGCATTGCCCGGCGGACCATCTGCGAGATCGGCTACGACAGGGGCGAGTTCGGCTTCGACGGCAACGCCGTCGGCGTCATCACGGCGCTTGACAAGCAGTCGCCGGACATCGCGCAGGGCGTCGATGAGTCCCACGACGTGCGCACCGGCTCCGGGTCCCATGCCTATGACCAGGCCGGGGCCGGCGACCAGGGCATGATGTTCGGCTACGCCACCAACGAGACGCCGGAGCTGATGCCGACCCCGATCGTGCTCGCGCACCGGCTGGCCCGCCGGCTGACCGAGACCCGCCGCGCCGGCCTGCTCCCGTTCCTGCGCCCGGACGGCAAGACCCAGGTCACCGTCCACTACGACGACGACGGCCGGCCCACCGGCGTGGTCAAGGTGCTGATCTCCACCCAGCACGAGGATGGCGCGGAGGGCAAGCTCCCCGACGCCCTGTGGGACGAGGTGGTCACGCAGGTGCTCCCGCAAGATCTGTACGACCCGGCCGCACTGCGCCCGGAGTTCTACGTCAACCCGACCGGCCGGTTCGTGGTCGGCGGCCCGGTCGGCGACGCCGGGCTCACCGGACGGAAGATCATCGTCGACACCTACGGCGGCTTCGCCCGGCACGGCGGCGGCGCCTTCTCGGGCAAGGATCCGACGAAGGTCGACCGCTCGGCCGCCTACGCGGCGCGCTACGTCGCGAAGAACGTCGTCGCGGCGGGCCTCGCCGACCGCTGCCAGCTCCAGGTCGCGTACGCGATCGGCGT
>OBLR010000177.1_pt1 | contig 13232 bp, 14 predicted proteins | sample 1519891 | NCBI WGS metagenome assembly OBLR01 (sample SAMEA3113583, study PRJEB22503) | soil metagenome | reverse complement strand
GCGAGGCGGTACAGGGCTTCTTCCCGGCGCTCTTCGTCTTCCTCTTCATCTCGTCGATGAACATGCCCCGCGACCTGATCCCGATCGACTGGTTCCGGATCGCTGCGAGTGCGAACCCGGTCTCGTACCTGATCGAGGGCGTACGGAGCCTGATCATCACCGGCTGGGACGAGCAGGCGCTCGCGCTCGGCTTCGGGGTCGCCCTGGCCGTCTCGGTCGTGGCCCTGGCCGCCTCTTCCTGGGCGCTCGTCGAAAGGCTCGCACGAACATGAGGCAGAGCACCTTCCTCTCGGCCGCCCTCGGAATCGCATGGCGCGTGATCCACAACGTCTTCACGAACCCGACCTTGCTGATTCCGCAGCTCGTCTTTCCGCTCTTCTTCTTCACCGCGTTCGCCGGTGGCCTCTCGGAGTTGACCGAGGTACCGGGATTCGACGAGGAGTACCCGGCCGGCTACACGTCGTTCCAGTTCGTCTTCGTCTTCCTGCAGTCGGCTGCGTTCGGCGGCGTCTTCACCGGCTTCGGAATCGCACGCGACTTCGAGAACGGCTTCACGAGGCGACTGCTCGTCGCCGTCCCACACCGGAGTGCGATCATCGTCGGCTACGCGATGGCCGCCCTGGTGCGCTGGGGCGTCACCGGCCTGATGCTGTTCACGGTCGGCTTGGCGGTCGGGATGGAGATCGGCGGCAACGGCGTCGACCTGTTCGGGCTCGTGCTGCTCGCCCTGCTCGTGAACGCGAGCACGCTCCTCTGGTCGGCCGGCGTCGGCATGCGGCTGCGCACGATGCAGGCCGGGCCGATGATGCAGCTGCCCGTCTTCCTGCTGCTCTTCTTCGCTCCCGTGTACGTGCCGCTGGAGCTGCTCCAGGGCTGGATGGAAGCGGTCGCCTCGGTCAACCCGACCACGGTGCTGCTCGAGGCGGGGCGCGGCTTCGTGTCGGGCGAGCCTGCCGACACGGCGGCGGCCTTCGCCGTCGGCCTCGGGCTCGTCTCCGCGTTCACGCTGTGGGCGCTCCGAGGGCTGCGCCGCGCGGAAGCAGCGGGCGGCGGCTAGAGAGCTTTGACGAAGCGGCCCCCGGTCGTCTCGAAGCCGAGCGCCTCGTAGAAAGCGTGCGCGTCGGTGCGCCGCTCGGCCGAGCCGAGCACCAGCCTGCTGCAGCCTCGGTACCGAGCCTCCCGCTCGACTGTGGCCACGAGCTCCACACCGATTCCTCGTCGCCGGTACCGCTCCGCCACGACGATCGCGGTCAGCATGCAGCCGACTTCGTCGTGCTCTATCAAAGGGAGGACTTGCAAGCCGGCTAGCCCTGCGATGTCGCCGTCCGTTTCCGCGACGAAGAGGCGCGAGCTCGCATCGCTCCTGATCCGCCCGAGCCTCCGTCTTACTGCAGCTCCGTCCGACGGATAGCCGAGCTCGCCGAGCAGCGCCGCGATCGCCTCCGCGTCGCCCGGGCGCGCGTCGCGAATGTCGACTTCGCTCTTCGACTTTGCAACAACGTCTTGCAAAGTCATTCGGCCCTCTGGTGCGCAGGGCGGAGCGCCGTCTGGCGCAGCGCCCAGGCCGTAGCGAGGCCGAATGCCGTGCCGAGCGCTGCTCCGGCTGCGACGTCGAGCCAGTAGTGGACGCCGAGGTACGCCCTCGAGATCGCGATGATCGCGGCGAGAGCGTAGAGCGGCACGCGCAGGCGCGGATGAAGTGCAGACAGGAACGCGGCCAGCGCGAAGGACATCGTCGCGTGCCCGGACGGGAAGGAAGCGGATCCGGGGAGGCCGATCAGCGCTTCGCCCTCGGGCGGACGCGTCCGGTCGAACGTCTCCTTGAGGCCGACCGCGGTCAGGTCGGCGAGCATCCCGACGAGGAGCGCCACGATCGCGGTGACGGGAAACCAACGCCGCGCCCGGGCATCCATGATCGCTCCGATCGAGGCGAACACGCAGCCCTTCACCCACCACGCGGTGGCGAGGACGAACAGGGCCGTCAGCGGGCCCCAGCGAAGCGCTTGCGTCGCTTCGAGCGCTTCCCGGTCGAAACTCGCAAGCTGCTCGAGCAGGGACGACACGGGCGTGTCAGCGTAGCCGAGGCCCGCGAACCGTGGCCGTGACCGTCCTTTGCACGGAGCGGGAGCCTTCCGAGACGACGATCAAGGCCCGGAGGCGCTTCCCGGCGGCCGTTCGCGGGATTCTCCACGCGCATCGCGCAACTCCCCCGCGGACGCTCCTGGCGTTCGCCCGCAGCGACCGTCGCTCGAGCTTGGCGGAACAGGTCACGCGTCGGAGAGCTCCGCGTGCGCTCGTCGCGCGCGTCCCGACGCGGAGAACGAGCGCGAACGACCGTCCGGCCTGAGGAGTGCGCGGCGTCCGAGAGAGGCCGAGGACGACGAGGCGAGCTGTCTGGGCGGAGTCGGGGTCGCGCGAGCTCGGCGGCGAGACCCCGCTTGGCGGGATGACTCCGGTCGGCGATGAAGTCGGCACGCCGCCCGAGATCACGGCTGAAGGAGGTGACGTCGCGGCAACGGTTCCGGCCACGTTCGCGGCCCTCACGCGCACACGGGTCGTCGTGCCGATGTCGTCCGACCCGAGTTGCCGCGTGGCCGCGGTTGCACCAGCGACGACGGCGCAGGCATCGCCGCTCGCATCGCACCGGAGCCATTCGATCGCCAGTGCGAGCGGTTCCGTTCCGGACCAAGCCCCCGCCGCCGCGCTGAGAGTCTGGCCCAGTTGCGCCACGCCCACGAGCGACGGAGGAATGATGTTGGCGGGCGCCTGGGCAGGCAACTGAATACTCGCCGTGTTCGTCGACAGCGCCTTGGTCGAACCACCTGCGTTGGCCGCGGTGACGCGCAGCCGCAGCGAGTGGCCGACGTCCGCGGCGGTCGCCACGTACGTCCCGCCGCGTGCCGCCGGGATCGGGACGCAGTTGCCCCCGGTCGCGTCACAGCGCAACCACCGGAAGGCGAAGACGAGCGGCGAGCCGCCCCATCCGCCCTCCGAGGCGGTCAGCGACTGACCCTGATGAGCAGCACCCGAGATCGTCGGAGGCGCAACGTTCACCGGCGCCGGCGGCGGCGTCGGAGGCGCGGCGCCGAGCGCCAGCCTGCCGGCGCCGGACAGGCTGTCCTTGCCAGACGGCGGAAGATCGACGGTCTTGCCCTCGAGTGCGGCCTGCAGCTCGGCGGGCCCGTAGCCCGGGTTGGCCTGCTTGATCAGCGCCGCCGCCCCGGTCACGTGCGCCGCGGAGGCGGACGTACCGGCGAAGCCCGCCGCACAGTCGGGTGCGCTCGGGTCGTACGTTTCCGTCGAGACCGCGTCCGGGCCGACGAGGTCGGGCTTGATCCGGTTGTCGATTGTCGGCCCGCGCGAGCTGTAGTTCTCGAGTGCGCCGGTCTCCCAGCATGCGGCTCCTGCCGCCAGTGCCGCCGGCGAACTCGCAGGCTCGACCACGCTCCCGGCGGGATCGCTGTGCTCCAGCGAGTGGCCCTCCGTGACGATTAGGTCGAAGCGAGGCGACTGGGTGGCCGCGAAGCTGCCGATCGCGACGTAGTAGGAGCCCTCGACGTCGGCGCAGACGGCCTCGATCGGCTCCTGGGAGCCGTCTTGTTCGGTTTCCGAGATGCCGACCAGCTCGTCGGGCCCGGCTTCCGAGGGCTCGAGGAGGAAGAGATCGAAGTCCTGATCGGAAGCGGGCCAGTCGTCCCACTTGAGGAACACACAGCCGCCTGCCAATAGGTGGACCTCGTTCGCCTCGTCATCGGAAAAGTTGTGGATGTTGTCCGCGTCCGGATCCGAGAACGTGCCACTCCAGTGCTCCTCGCCGTAGTTGCCGGCCGCGTTGACCCACAGGACTCCTTGCGCGCGCGCCTCGGCGACGAACGCGTCGGGGGTTCCCGGGCCGCCGCTCCCGTCGCCGCGGCTCGTGTTCAGCCAGGCGATCGAATGGTTGACGATCGGGATGTCATTGGCGACGACGTAATCCTTCGCCTGGCCGAGCGAGATCAGGTCGTCGACGCAGACGAGGTGTAGCTTCGCGCCCGGCGCGAGCTCGTGCACGATCTCGGCGACCGCGGTGCCGTGGTCGTCCGCAGTCGGCCCGTCGAACGCGCCGGTGGAGCAGAAGTCGGCTGTCGCAACTTGCGCGGGGAGCTCGCCCTGCGACTGCCTCTGCTGCCAGTCCCGAAAGCCGAGGTCGACGACCGCGATCTCGACTCCCGCGCCGGACGTCTGGGCCGAGTGCCAGGCCGCTGCGCCGGTCGACGCGATGCCCTCTCCCGGGACGGCCTGCGCGTGCGGGCGAACGGGCGTCCGAAGGCGACGAGCGGCCGGATGCACCGCGAGCCTCTCGAGCGCCCGTACGGGAACGCGCGCTTCGATGAGGTTGCCGTAGCGGCTGCTCGTCGTTCCGCCGGCTCCACGAATCGCCGACTCGAGCTCGGCGCGGCGCGCGCCGCGTGCGACGACTTCGACCCGGACTGTCCGCCCCCGCGCCCGCGCGGTATCGGCCAGGCGCGCGAGCGGCGAGTCGAGCTTCGGATGCTTCGCCTCGCCGCCCGACGGAAGTCCGGACTCGGGGCCGGTTGCGGCCTCGAAAGCGCCGGTCGAGGCAGGAAGCGACAGAGCCGTAAGCACGGCTCCGAGCGCGATGACGACGCGGTTTAGGTGCACCGAGGACCCCGACCGCATTTTCGCAGCTTCGGGAGAAAAATCGAGAGCGAGATCAGCTCTCGAAGCGCTCTTGCGTCCCGCGCAGACAGGCAGCGGCATAGCGCCGACTCAGCCGGCGACACGTCGCCGCTTGCTCCTGCGTCTCCAGGATCGTCCCGATCCCGTAGAAGCAGCGCTCGCGGAGGGCCGCCCTGGCGCGCAGGCACAGCGTCGAGGCTCGCTGCCCGTTGCCGTAGTTCGCCGTCATGTCCCGCGCGGCTGCGTACACGCATTTGCCCTCGTGTTCTCCGGCGATCCGGCAGATCGGCACGATCTTCGAAGGCGTCTGGCGGGTGGATCCCGAGGCGTCGCGTCCGAACGACTCGAAGCACGTCGCCACCCAACCGCGCTCGACGCCTCGGCAGATCCGCGCCGCGGCGTGCCAGTCGTACCCGTTCGCCTCGAGCACGCGTGACGTCACCATCAGGTAGCAGTACTGCTTGTGCCGCTGCGCGACCGTGTTGCAGGGGTAGACGAGATCGTTGTCTCGGAGCCAGCGAGACTTGATGCCGTACGACGAAGAGATGTTCTCCATGAACACACCGCCCGTGCACGAGACCTGATCCCACGCAGTCGCCAGCCGGTCGCACACGGACAGCGAGAAGGGAAGGTCGTACGCGGTCGTGATCATCAGCCCGTGGCCGAGGCCGTGGACGCATTGGTACGCAAGCCACGTGGTGGCGCGAACGTCGGTTCCCTCGCAGACCCCGCGCGCCACACGGATCAAGCCGCTCTTTTCGGAGACGCCTGTGAAGGCGCGTTCGAGGATCCCGTGGTAGTAGCCCGACCAGCAGCTGGACGAACCGTTGACGAAGGCAACTCCGACGTTCCCTTCGAATCGCGCGAGGGAGGCCGATCCGATCGTGTGCGCGATCCGATGGCAGCCCGACTCGACCTTGGAGTCTGCGCGAATCCTTTCGTCGAAGAGCCGGATCGCGGTCTTCGGCCCGGCCCGGAAGGCGAGGTTCCCGAAGGCCTGCTCCAGGCAGCGGTACTCCCCATCGCAGTCGGTGAGCTTGGTGTCGTCGGGTTGGAACGTCCCGGCGACTGGATGCAGGGTGTTCCTCGCGGCGATGCTCGCTGCGTCGCCGCCGTCGCTTCCCGCCCAGAGGGCTCCGATGAGCCCGAGAGCGAACAGGAGGCTTCCGGCTGCGCCGGCCGCGAGGATGAGCTTTCCGCGGCGTGCCATCAGCCTCAAAGTAGCGCCGCCGGCGCGGCCTTGCCAACCGGCGCGGGCCCGCCGGAGCGAGGGAGCGAGTCCGTAGACTCGGTCTCATGACGCGAATCGGTGCAGGCCTGTCGACCGAACCCGGCGCTCCCGAGGCTGCTCGAGAGGCGGCAGGCCGGGCTCGCGCCGAGTTGGAGGGCGCCGCAGTCGACCTGGCCTTCTGCTTCCTCTCTCCGACCCACCTCGAGCAGGCCGAGGATGCGACGGCCGTCGTCCATGAGCAGCTTCGGCCTCGACACTTGCTGTCGTGCGTGGCCGACGGGGTCGTCGCGGGCGCGCGTGAGCTCGAGGGCGGCCCGGGCGCAGCGGTGTGGGCGGCTGAGCTCCCGGGCGCCGAGGTCGAGTGCTTTCACCTCGAGGCGGTCGAGACCGAGACCGAGATCGCGGTCACCGGCTTCCCTCCCCTCGAAGATCCTTCGGTCGTCGCCTTCCTCGCCGATCCGTTCACGTTCCCGGTGGGTCCGTTCCTGACGAAGCTGAACGACGAGCGCGCCGGTGTTCCGCTCGTGGGCGGTATCGCGGCCGGCGGCGGCGAGCCGGAGGCGCAAGCATTGATCGTCGACAGGGAGGTGCACGCGCACGGCGCGATTGGAGTCGTCGTTTCCGGTGCGCCGGTCCTGACGGCGGTCTCCCAAGGATGCGCGCCGATCGGCCGCGACTCGGTCGTGACGCGCGCAGACGGCAACATCGTCCACGAGCTGGCCGGCAAGCCCGCGCTCGAGCGTTTGCGCGAGGAGATCGAGGGACTGCCGCCCGCCGAGCGCCTCCTTGCCGCGCAGGGGATCCTCGTTGGCCTCGTCATCGACGAGAACAAGCCAGAGTACAGCCGAGGCGACTACCTGATGCGGGCCGTGCTCGGCGCGGACGAGGAGACGGGCGCGATCGCGATCGGCGAGCAGGTGCGGGTTGGTCAGACGCTGCGGTTCCACGTCCGCGACGCCTCCTCGGCCGACGAAGATCTCAGGGAGACGCTCGAGCACACACTCGGCGACGCCGCCGCGCATGCTGCCGGAGCGCTGCTCTTCACCTGCAACGGCAGAGGGACGCAGATGTTCCCTGCGCCCGACCATGATGCGAGCATGGTCAGCCGCGCGCTCGGCGGGCGGCCCCTGGCCGGTTTTTTCTGCGGCGGGGAGATCGGGCCAATCGGCGGCCGCGCGTTCCTGCACGGTTTCACTGCGACGATGGCGGTCTTCCTCGAGCGATGAGGTCGCGGCTCGTCGGAATCAACCACGTGGCCCTCGAGGTCGACAACGTGGAGGAGGCGCTCGAGTTCTACGGACGGTTCTTCGACTTCGAGCTGCGCGGGCGCGCGGGCAGCATGGCCTTCATCGACATGGGCGACCAGTTCATCGCGCTCGCGCGGGGTCGCGAAGGCGGGCCGGACCGCCATCGTCACTTTGGCCTCGCCGTCGACGACAAGGAGCAGGTGAGGCGCGCCCTGCAAGAGGCAGGCGTGCCGGTTCAGGCGTCCGGATCGCTCGACTTCCGCGATCCCTGGGGCAACAACGTCCAGGTCGTGGACTACCGCGAGATCCAGTTCACCAAGGCGGACAACGTGCTTCGTGGGATGGGCCTCGATGGGCTCGAGAAGACGCAGGCCGCGCTCGACGAGCTCCGCGCGAAGGGACTGGAGCTCGACTAGCGGATCTGGCCGCGGCGAGCCCGGGCCGGATCCACGACTTCTTCTGCAGGGAACGACTTAGGGTACGGCGCACATCCTGCCCCTCAGCCTGTGGCCGTCCGTTCAGAGGTGAGCCACAATGTACGTGTGTTCATGACGCCACCCGAGATCCAGCATCAAACTCTCAAGGGCGGGCGCGGCTACGACCGCGCCGATGTCGACAGGCTGCTCGACCACGTCGCCTCGAGCTACGAGCAGGTCTGGCTGGAGCGGGATGAGCTGCGCTCTCGCCTGACCGACCTCGAGGGCGAGCTCGCCGCCTTCCGCGAGTCGGAGCGTTATCTTCGCGAAACGCTCGTCACTGCCCAACGCGCAGCCGACGAGCTCCGTTCGCGGGCCGAGCAGGACGCGGAGCGGCTCAGGGCGGAGGGCCTGGCCGAGCTGGAGCGGGCGCGGGCCGGGGCCGAGCGCGAGCTCGAGGCCCTTGGCGCCGAGATCGAGCACGCTCGCACTCTCGAGCGCAGGCTTCGGTCGAACTTGCGTGCCTTCCTGGAACAGGCGTTGGGCCAAGTTGAAGACGGCGGTGTGCAAGCGCCGGCCGTCGAGACGCTCGCGGACGCACTGTCGCCCGAGACAAGAACGGCCGACCGCCACGACGGCTGAATCGCCCGAGTCGGGAGAGACGCTCCGCAGGCACCGCCTGCAGCAAGGGTTGGGCCTGGAGGATGCCGCCCAGGAGCTCGGGATCCCGGCCAAGATCCTGCGTGCGATCGAGTGGGATCGCCGCGACCTGCTGGGAGATGCCGCGGACGCCGATCGGATCGAGCGCCGCTACGCAGCGTTTCTCGGTCTCGAGCCGGCTCCCTCGGGGGACGTCGAGACGGTCGAGCCGCCTCCCTCCCGGCGCAGTGCGCGAAGCTTCGTGTGGGTTGCGCTCCTAGGGCTGGCGCCGCTGCTCGTGATTGCGCTCGGGTACGCCCTTCAAGCGGGTGCCGATGAGGACGATTCACCGAGACAGCTCCAGCCGCGCGTCGCTGCGAGTGTCGATGCCTCGCAGGCGAGGGAGCACCCGGCAAACGATGAACAGGCGCCGGTTCCGCAGCGTCAGCGCCGGGCGAACCTCGTGATCACCGCCGAGCTCGGTGGGTCGTGGGTCGAGGCACACTCAGGGTCGCAGACTGGGCCGCTGCTCTTCCGCGGAACGCTGTCGCCCGGCCGCAGGCTCAGGCTCGATGCACGAGAGCGGATCTGGGTCCGGCTCGGCGCCGCGAGCAACCTCTCGCTGACGGTGAACGGACGGCCTCCCCCAATCGAGCTCGAAGGAACGCTGGACGTCCTCGTCACGGCGCAGGGGATCCGGTCCGCTTAGTCGTCTCGGCTCGGGGCGCTGCGCTCCTGCTCTTTCGTCTGGAGAGCGAGTGAAAATGTCTGCGGTGTTTAGCGACGGCTGAGTCTCCTCAGCTGGGAGAGAGACTCCGCAGGCTCCGCCTGCAGCGAGGGTTGGCCCTGGACGAAGCCGCCCGGGCACTCGGGATCCCGGCCAAGGTCCTGCGCGCGATCGAATGGGGTCGTCACGACCTGCTGGGAGACGCCGCGAACGTCGATCGGATAGAGCGCGGCTACGCCGCGTTTCTCGGTATGCCGCCGGAGAGGCCGACCTCCCCCGTGATCGAGTCGCCGCCGTCCGGGCGCAACGCCGGGCGATTCGTGCGGCGCGCGCTGGCCGTGCTCGCGCGTTTGCCACCCTTGCTCGTCGCTGTCCTCCTGGCGCCGCTGATCGTGATCTCGCTCGTGGCGCTCCTTCCGCCGGTCGTAGCGGGGGCGGGCGACGTAGAAGGGGATGGCGTGGTCCTGGGCATCTGGCTGGGGCTGCTTCTCTTCTCGTCGTTGCTGTTCGCTGCGTCGGTGCTTCCTGCGAGCGTCGTCGAGCGAACGCCGGTCTCGCCGGCCAGGTACGGGCGCTATCGGCAGCCACTCGCGCTCGCCGCGATCGGGATTCTCGTCCCGCTCGTCCTGTTCGGGCTGCTGGTCGTGCTGACCTAGTCAGTACCACGAGAACCAGGCCGAAACTCGTTAACCACACGAACGAGTTTTGTTAACATGGTTAACGTATGACGGTCACAAACGTCGGTGCTCCCGTGGAAGTCGCCAACCGGCTCCGGCCTGTGCTGCTCCAGCTCGTGCGTGAGCTGCGGCGCGAGGTTCATCCGCTGGGGGTGACCGGCGGCCAAGTGTCCCTGCTCGTCCAGATCAAGCGTCACCCCCGAATCGGCGTCCGTGAGCTGGCCGCGCTCGAGCGCGTATCGCCCGCCGCGATGTCGGGTGCCGTCGATCGGCTGGAGCGTGCGGGACTCGTCCGCCGTCGGGTCGACGCTACCGATCGACGACGGCAGGGTCTGACGGTGAGCGAGGCGGGCGCGCGCGTGTTGCGCGCCGTCAAGCGACGCCGCACCGCTTGGCTCGCGAGCAAGCTCGAGCGGCTGTCGCCGGAGGAGCTTCAGGCGATCGACGCAGCGATCGAGCCGCTCGCCGTCCTGCTGGAGGACGCGGAGTGACCGCTGCCCTCCTGGCGTTGCAGGCGCGGACGTTCGCGAGCCTGCGCAAGCATCGCAACTACCGGCTCTTCTTCACCGGCCAGGTGATCTCACTCAGCGGCACCTGGATGCAGAACATCGCGCTCGCCTGGCTGGTAGTCGAGCTGACGCACTCGCCGGTCGCGCTCGGGATCCTCGCCTTCTGCCGCTTCGGGCCGTTCACGTTCTTCGGTTTGTTCGCCGGCGTGCTCGCGGACCGCTTCGACAACCGGCGCCTCGTGATGACGACTCAGGCGGCTGCGATGTGTGTCTCGATCGCGCTGGCGGTGCTCGCGCTGACCGACTCGGCGACGGTCTGGGCCGCTTACGCGCTCGCCTTTCTCGGCGGCACGACATTCGTCTTCGACGCCCCAGGGCGCCACGCCCTGACGTTTCAGCTCGTCGGGCGCGAAGAGCTGCCCAACGCCGTTGCGCTGAACGCGAGCCTCTTCAACGCGTCGCGTACGATCGGCCCGGCGATCGCAGGTGTCGTGATCGCGGCCGCTGGGGTGGGCGTCTGCTTCGTCATCAACGCCTTCACGTTCCTCGCCGTGCTGTCGGCGCTGGCCTTGATGCGGAAGGAAGAGCTCCACCCCGTCGAGCGCGAGGAGACGCCGCCCCCGCTCCTCCGAGGAATCCGCGACGGGCTCGGCTACGTACGCCGGTCGCCGCGCGTGCGGCTCCTGATCGGCGCGGTGGCCGTGATCAGCCTGATCAGCCTCAACTTCAACGTCGTGCTCCCGGTGCTCGCCTCCGAGACGCTCGAGGTCGGGCCGGAAGGATTCGGGATCCTGACCGCGGTCTTCGGCCTCGGCGCCCTCGTCGGAGCACTCCTGTCGGCCGCCCTCGCGCGGGCCAGCTGGAAGGTGCTCGTTGCCGGCGTGGGCGGGTTCGGGGTGGCCCAGCTCGCGCTCGCGCCCCAGGAGACGATGATCGTGGCGTGCGTGCTCCTCTTCGTCGCGGGCGTCTCGTTCACGATGTGGATGTCGAACACTCAGTCGATCCTGCAGTTGACGTCGCCCGACCACCTGCGCGGGCGCGTCCTCGGTCTCTGGCTGTTCGCATTCGCGGGGTCCGCCCCGATCGGCGGCCTCGTCGCAGGCTGGCTGACCGACATCGGAGGCACGGCCCTCTCCTTCACGGTCGGGGGAGTGGCGAGCCTGCTGGTGGCGGCGGTGATGCTGGTGAGGCCGTGGCAGAGCCTCGTGCCCGCACGCCGACTTGCGGACTAGCGGCATAGGTAGCATCGTCGGCGTGGCAAGCGAGTTGCTTCGCGCCGATCTCGAGCGCGCATTTCCCGAGGCGACAGAGTTGTCCGTCGTGGATCGCACTGGCTCCGGTGACCACTTCCAGGTGACCGTGGCGAGCGGTCGGTTCCAGGGGCTCTCCTTGGTGGAGCAGCACAAGCTGGTCTATGACGCCCTTGCCGCCCCGCTCGCCGACGGGACGATCCACGAGCTGCGGATCAAGACGCGATGAGCGAGCTTCGCGACCGCATTCAGGGCGTGATCGACGAGGCTCCCGTCGCCCTGTTCATGAAGGGAACGCCGAGCTTCTGCGCCTGCGGGAACTCGCAGCGCGCCGTCCAGGCGCTGCGCGCAGCGGAGGCGCCGTTCACGGCGGTCGACGTGCTGCCCGACCCGAAAATCCGGCACGAGCTGTCCTCCATGTCGGGCTGGCCGACGATTCCGCAGGTCTTCGTCCGAGGCGAGCTTGTGGGGGGCGCCGACATCGTGGAGGAGCTGGCCGAGACGGGCGAGCTCGAGCGCAAGCTCGAGCAGGCGTTGGGGCCCGACTACCGCGGTTCGGCCCACGAGCGGGTGGCGGAACTGAGCGCTTAGCAGGAGCAAATGTGTCAAAGTAGTTCGACCCGATGGCTGGGGTCAGCTTCGACCAAGTCAGCAAGGTCTACCCCGACGGAACGCGGGCCGTCGACGAGATCTCCCTGAGCATCGAGGATGGGGAGTTCATGGTGCTGGTCGGCCCATCTGGGTGCGGCAAGACGACCGCGCTGCGCATGGTCGCCGGGCTCGAGGAGGTCACCGAAGGCGTGATCCGGATCGGGGAACGCGTCGTCAACCACCTCCCGTCCCGCGACCGTGATATCGCGATGGTTTTCCAGAGCTACGCGCTCTACCCCCACCTGTCCGTGTACGAGAACATCGCCTTCGGACTGCGCCTGCACAAGGTGCCCAAGGCCGAGGTCGATACGCGTGTGCACGAGGCGGCTCGGATCCTCGACCTGGAGCCGTTCCTGAAGCGGAAGCCGCGCGCACTCTCCGGTGGCCAGCGACAGCGTGTGGCGATGGGTCGCGCGATCGTCCGGCAGCCGCAGGCGTTCCTGATGGACGAGCCCCTCTCGAACCTCGACGCGAAGCTTCGCGTACACATGCGCGCCGAAGTCAGCCGCATCCAACGCGACCTCGGCACGACGACGATCTATGTCACCCACGACCAGGTCGAGGCGATGACGATGGGCGATCGGGTCGCGGTCATGCGCAAGGGGGAGATTCAGCAAGTGGAGACACCGCAGGAGCTGTACGACCGCCCGGTCAACCTCTTCGTCGGCGGCTTCATCGGCAGCCCGGCGATGAACATGGTGGAGGCGACGATCGAGCGCTCGGACGGAACCCTGGCGGCGGTCGCGGGTTCGCAGCGGATCGTCCTCGACGACGAGACGCTGTCAGCGCGACCGGCCCTCAGAGCCTACGAGGGTCGCGACGTCATCCTCGGCATCCGCCCAGAAGACCTCGACGACGCCGCACTTGCCTCCGACGTCTCCGAGGATCAACGGCTCCGAGGCAAAGTCGAGCTTCGTGAGGCGCTCGGGGCCGAGGTCATGGTGCACTTCTCGGTAGACGCAAGGCCTGCCCTGACCGAGGACGTACGTGAGCTCGCAGAGGACGCCGGCACGCCGGGCGCTACGGTGCAGCCCACCCACGAGGAGGGCGGTACCTTGATGGTCGGACGCTTCAGCCCTCGCTCGCGTGTCCGCGAGGGCGACGAGCTCGGCGTTGCCGTCGATACTCGCGCCCTGCACTTCTTCGACCAAGAGACCGGCCTCGCCGTCTACGACGAGGCAGATCGCACGAAAGGAGTCCCCGCA
>OBLR010000176.1_pt1 | contig 13256 bp, 11 predicted proteins | sample 1519891 | NCBI WGS metagenome assembly OBLR01 (sample SAMEA3113583, study PRJEB22503) | soil metagenome | reverse complement strand
GGTGCCGGTGACGCCCGTGGCGCCGCCCTCCGCCCCTCGGCCGGCCGTCCCGCATGTCCCGCAGGCACCGCCCCGCGCGGCCAAGCCGCGGCAACCGGAGCGTCCGGCACCGTCCCGGCCCCCGACGCCGACACCGGCCGCGGCTGAGCGGCCGCGCACACCCGTCGCCCAGGCGCGACCGCTCACGAAACCCCGCGACCCGCTGCGCGCCGTGCTGGCGGTCGGCGTCATCTCCGTCGTCATCTCCGCCGGCGCCACCGCCGTCTTCAAGGCGCGCGTCAGATAGGCCGGACCTGGTTCAAAGGGAGACGGCCACGCACGTGTCGAGGCGGGCACGGACGTCGGATACGCGGTCGACATGCAGGTCGTGGAAGATGGCCAGGGCCTGGTTCCAGCATTGCCGCGCCAGGTCGAGCCGCCCGGCATCGGCGTGGGCCTTGCCCAGGTTGTATAAGGCCTCCCCCTGTCCCCACCAGTCACCGAGCTTCGCGAAGAGCACCAGCGCCCGATCGTAGTACTCGACGGACTCGTCGAGGCCCCCGAGACCGCGATAGCCGTAGCCGAGACCGTGCAGCGCCCAGCCCTCGGTCCGCCGGTCGTCGTCAACGAACTCGATGGACCGCCGGAAGCAGCCGACGGAGCGCTCGAACTGGCGCAAGCCGCCGAAGGCGTAGCCGAGGCCGAGGTGGGCGAGACTTTGACCCAACCTGCTGCCGACCTCGCTGAAGAGCGTCAGCGCTTCCTCGTAGCACCCGATCGCGTCCTTGAAGCGCCGCAGCCCACGCGAAGCATGACCGATCCCCAGGATGGCCCAGCCCTGACTTTGGCGGTCGTTCGTCTCACGGAAGATCTCCAGCGCCCGCCGGTAGTACCCGATTGATTCGTCGAAGCGGTCGTCTTGGGCAGCGAACCCCATGGTCGCGAGAACGTGGCCTTCGGCCACCCGGTCACCCAGGCGGCGAGCCGAGGCGAGGGCCAGCTTATGGGTGGCGATCCAGTCGACGCAGTACCTGTGCAGGTAGAAAAAGCCGTTCATCACGACAGTGAGATGCCACGCGATGTCATCGTGACCGGCGTCGGCGGCGAGGTGAACGGCCGCGATCAGGTTGAGGCGTTCGGCCTCACACCATCGCTGCGCCTCGATGGAATCGGCGAAGGTCCCCGGCCGGCGGGACGCGTCGGAGCGGACGTCGCGCACAGCCAAACGATGCGGGAAGAGTTTGCGCCGCGCGTTGTCGGCGGTGTGCAGGTACCAGACGAGCATGCGCCGTACGGCGTCCGAGCGGGCCTGCTCCGACTCCTCCGCACGCGCGCGTTCCTCGGCGTAGCAGCGCAAGAGATCATGCAGGCGGAAGCGGTCACGTGCGGTCTGTTCCATCAGGTGCTTGCTGATCAACACGTCGAGCGACCGGCGCGCCTTGGCCGGGGAGGTGTCGATGAGCGCGGCGGCCACGGCAAGGCTCATATCCGGACCGCGGTGCAGTCCAAGCAGCCGGAAGGCCCGAGCGGCCGAGTCGGGCAGGGCCCGGTAGGACCAGGAGAACGCCGTGCGCACTCCGGTGTATTCATCCTCGGTGTCCAACAGGTCCAAGCGGTCTTGTTCGCTGGAGAGCTCATCGGCCACATCGGCCAGGCTGTTGTGCGGCCGGGTGGCCGCGCGTTCGGCGGCGACCCGCAGCGCCAGCGGCAAGTAGTCGCATTGAGCGGCGATGATCGCCGCGGCCTCCGGCTCGGCACCGACCTGCGGGGCGCCGATGATCTGCTCGAGCAGCGTGATCGCCTCGGTCTCGGCCAACCGGTCCAGCCGGATGCGGCGGGCGCCGTCCCTGGCGGTGAACCCCGACAGCCGGCTACGGCTGGTCACCAACACCACACAGCCGGGCGTGCCGGGCACCAATGGCCGGACCTGTTGCACGCCGGCGGCGTTATCGAGGACGACGAGCACGCGCCGCCCGTTGAGCAGCGACCGGTAGAGGGCGGCCTTCGCCTCGACGCTGGTCGGGATCTTCTCAGCGTCCACGTCCAGTGCGCGCAGCATCCACTCAAGTGCCTCTTCGGGACGGAGCGCCGGGCCGGGGTCGTCGCCACGAAGGTTGATGTACAACTCGCCGTCCGGGAAACGATCACTCAACCGGTGTCCCCAGTGCACGACCAGCGCCGTCTTCCCCACGCCGGCCGGACCTGTGATCACCGCGACCACGACGGCCGCCCGTCGCTGCCCTTGCTCGTCGAGCAGTCTGGTCAGCCGGGCGAGTTCGGCCTCCCTGCCGACGAAGTCGGGGACCGCGGCGGGAAGCTGCCGGGGCCGATGCCGGGAGCCGGCGGGTGGTCTCCTTGGCCGTGATCTGAACCTGCCGGTACTCCTCCGGCGTGGCCGTCGGCTCGTGCCGGACGACTTCGTCGAAGAACCAGTCCGATGCGACGAGGACCAGCGCTCCCGGCGCGCGGCGCAGCGCCGACTTGACGACCTCCGCGTCGAGCAGCCGGAACGCCAAGATGATCGGCCGGCCGATGACTCCGTGCGCGTCATGGCGCACCTCGCCGGCGTGCAGCGCCACCCGCAGCTTGATCCGGGCCAACGGGGCGTGCGTCCGGTTGTGCCGGTCGAGCGCCGCGGCCAGTGCGCGCGGAAAGATCGTGACGAGATCGCGTTTGGGGAACTCGGGCGGGATCAAGACCAGCGCACCGTCACCGCGATCCTCGCGATAGCAGCTGTCCCATCGCACGTGCGATTCCGACAGCGCGCCGCGCAAAGCCTGGTAAAGACCTCCCCGTACCCTGGTCTGATCCAGATCGGTCCGGCGGCGGTCGCTGAAGTTCTCGACGTCCACGCACAGGATCGATCGGTGCATCGCCGACGTCGGCTGGCTCATGGGCCACTCCATGTATCCGACGAGATGATTAAGTGATGCACTCTGCACGAGCATCGGTACATGCATCTGCACGTGCACGCTGACTGTAGCAGTAAACCGTGAGTGCGGACCGTCGGTTTCCCTGCAATCTCGCGCATAACAGCCGCTAGTGGCGGGTTTCGCCCGGAGCGGCGGCACGGGATGGAGAAGATGGAGGCCATGGTGTCGCCGGCCGTACCTCAGGGAGCCGCGCCCGCGGGCGCGGCGGAGGTGGCGCGGCGCCGGCGGGGGACGCAGCGGCGGCAACGATGGTGGCGGCGGTGGTCGCTACCGCTGCTCGTGGCCGCGCTGCTCACCCAGATGGCGGCGGCCATGGTCACCACGGCCGTGCGGCAGACGCCGACCATCGACGAGCCGGTCTACGTGGGCACGGCGGCGGTCTACCTGCGGCGGCACAGCCTGCAAGCCAACCCCGAGCATCCACCGCTCGGCAAGCTGATCATCGAGTCGGGGGTGGCGGCGGCCCACCCGCACATCGACGCCGCCTATCGCGGCTCCGCGCAGGACGTCGGGCGGCATCTGCTGTACAGATCGGGCAACGACGCGGGGCGGCTGCTGCTGTGGGCCCGGCTGCCGATGATCGCGATGACGTTGCTGATCGGGCTCGTGGTCTTCGGCTTCGCCCGCGACGTCGCCGGGGCCGCCGCCGGGCTGGTGGCGCTCGCGCTGTACGCGTTCTCCCCGGACATCATCGCCCACGGGTCGCTGGCCACGCTCGACGTGCCGGCGGCCGGTTTCTTGCTGACGGCGGCCTGGTGCCTGTGGCGGGCGCGCCGGCGGCCGGCGCGCTACCTGCCGCTCGCCGGGGCGGCGCTTGGCGCGGCCATCGCCACCAAGATGAGCGCGCTGGCGGCCATCCCCGTGCTGGTGCCGCTCGCGGCCTGGGCGGTCTGGGTCGCCGGCCGAAGCGATCGCGCTCGCTCGCTCCGGCGCCGCGTGGGCGCGGCGGCCGGCGCGGCCACCGGCGTGACGTTGTTCGCCGTCGGCGTGGTGTGGGCCACCTACCTGGTCGTCGATCCGCGACTGCGCTGGGCGACGCCGCCCGGCACCCCGGTGGTCAACGGCTTGCGGGGGCTGGTCGTCGACTGGCTGCCGTTCCCGGGGCCGTACCGCGATGGGATGCGCATCCAGTTCGGCTTCGAGAACGCGCGGTGGGGCGGCTTTTTGTTCGGCCGGCAGTATGTCGGTTCGCTGTGGTACTACCTGCCGGCCGCGCTGTTGGTGAAAACGCCGCTCGGCATGCTCGCGTTGTGGTTCGCCGGCGCCGCGGCCATGGTGGCGACGCCCCGGCTGCGCCGGGCCGCACCGTACGTCCTGGTCCCCGCCGCCTTTCTCATGGCCGCGGAGATGACGGGAGCACGCGACCTGGGTGTCCGGTACGTCATCTTCGTACCGATGTTCCTCGCCGTCGCGGCGGCCTGCGCCGTCTCCGTCGCGATCGCCGCCCGCCGGCGCTGGGCGCTCGCCGGACTCGCGACGCTGACGCTGTTCGTCGCCGTCAGCTCACTTCGCGCCTTTCCGTACTACCTGCCGTACTCCAACGAGGCCTTCGGCGGGCCGGCGAAGACCCACCTGCGCCTGCACGACTCCAACGTCGACTGGGGGCAGGACCTGGGCCGGCTGGCCGACCGCCTGCGGCAGCGCCACCGCGGCGAGCCGGTCTGGCTCGTCTACAAGGGCAGCGGCGTGCCGTCCTACTACGGCATCGTCGCACGCGACCCGCGCACCGTGCCGCCGGCCGAGGTGCGCGGGCTCCTCGTCGTCTCCAACAGCCGCGTCGCCCGCCCCGGCGCGTGGCTGACCGCACTGATCAACAGCAGTACGCCGATCGACGAGGTCGGCCACTCCATCACCATCTACCGCCGCGCTTGAAGGCCGACCCTGCCGAGCCCGGCCGAGCCCGGAGCCCGGAGCCCGGCCGGGCCTAGGAGAAGGCGCGCAGGAAGCGGTCGCGGAAGGCGTCCATGCGCCAGACCGGGGCGCGGGAATCGGGGCGCAGGCCGTCCTGCCAACCCCAGCGGGAGATCCGGTCGAGGACGGCGGGGTCGCGGGCGACGATCGTGATCGGCACGTCGTGGTCGGCGTCCGGGCCGGAGACGATCGGCGCCGGCTGGTGATCGCCGAGGAAGACCATCACGAGGTCGTCGCCGCCGTAGGTCTCCACGTAGGTGAGGACGGTGTTCAGGGAGTAGACGACCGAGTTCGTGAACGCGGCGCGCACCCGGGACGGGCTTCTCCACACCTCGCCCGGCTGGTCACCGGCCGCGGCCATGGGGCCGAAGACCGAGCCGTCACCGACGTCCTTCCAGTCGATGAGGCGCGGCGTCGGCGCCCACGGTGAATGGCTGGTGACTAGCGCGACCTCCGCCATCACCGGAGGATGGTTCGGCGCCTGGCGCTCGAAGCGCTGGAAGGCCGACATGGTGTATTGGTCGGGCGGTGTGCCCCAGTTGAAGCCGGGGCCGCGGTAGCCGATGTTCCAGTGGTCGTAGACCCGCTGGGCGCCGTAGAAGGCCGCTTCCGCCCATGGCCTGGTGTTGCCCGGCATGACGGCGACCGTACGCCAGCCCGCGTTCTTGAAGGCCCTGGTGAGGGTCAGCCGGTCACTCGAGACGAGGGAGTCGTATCGCCGCTGGTTGTCGATCCACAGGCCGGACAGCAACGTGCCGTGCGCCAGCCAGCTGCCGCCGCCGAAGGTCGGCGAGGTGAGGTAGGCGCTGCGCGCCGCGAACCCGGCCGCCCGCAGCCGACCGCTCCCCGCGTCGAGCGCCGCCACCACGTCGGGGTTGTCGATGGCGACCCGACCGTAGCTCTCGACGAACGACACGATGACGTCCTTGCCGCGAAGCCCGGTCAGCAGCCGGCTGCCGGGAGTGCCGCGGAAGGCGTCGTGGGCGGCCTGCGCGGCGAACTTCTCGTGGTCGTTCAGGTCGGCGGGCACCTGGCCGAGGCGGCCGAGGGCGGTGCCGGCCACCGGCACCCCGGGGACGAGCTGTGCGCCGAGCGCGGCGCAGGCGACCCATGCGACCGCGAGGACCGCGGTGCCGCGCAGCGCACCGGCGGCGTGCCGGGCGACGACGCGGGTGAGCCGCAGCAGCGACAGCGTCATGAGGACGAACAGGCCGGCGAGAAGGATCCCGATCACGGCGATGGCGGCGATGCCGCCCGCCTGGCCGAGCGTCTGAATGAGGAATTCGGCTCCGGACCCGAGGATGGGCCAATCGAAGACCGGATGGAACGGCCGGTTGAGCGTCTCGTAGAAACCGATGTCGGCGATCTTCAAGATGGCCAGCAGCCCGAGGACGATGCCGGCGACGACGGCCACCGCCAGCCGCGGCCGCGGCGGCAGTACGGCCACGAGGGCGACGCCGATGAGCCCGTCGATCGGGATCCGGACGAACTCACCCGGGGTGATGCCGGTGAGGTCGCTCGGCACTACCAGGGCGAACAGCAGGAGCAGGCAGGCCAGCGTGGTCACCAACCCCGCCCCGGCCCGCCGGACGTGGCTTCGCCTGGCCGGTGTGCCCGACGCGGCGGGCTTGCCCGAGGGCGCGGGCTCGGCGGCGTCGGCGGGCTCGGCGGTCGTACGGACCGAGTCGTCCGGCACCACGCCTTCGCCGCGCTCGGCGACCGTCCCCGAGCCGGCGGCGGACGGATCCGTGGAGCTCAAGTCAGACGACAACGCAACGGTCCTCTCACAGGGATCTTCTTACCGGAACGCGTGGCGTGACGGCGCGGGCGCCCCCGACCTTGATACGGCAGGCCCGCGGAGCGGGTTCAGTCGCGAACACCCCGCCGTGCGGCGTGATCGCCCTGGTGGCAGACTTTCCCAGGTGACCGCGCGTCCCCACGTTCTGCTGAGCGTCGCCGCCTCCGTCGACGGCTACATCGACGACACCGGCCCGGAGCGGCTGGTGCTGTCGGACGCCACCGATCTCGACCGGGTCGATCAGGTACGGGCCGAGTCCGACGCGATCCTCGTCGGGGCGACGACACTCCGCCGCGATAACCCCCGCCTCATCGTGCACTCCGCGCGGCGGCGAGCCGAACGGGCCGCCGCCGGCCGGCCGCCGTACCCGCTCAAGGTCACGATCACGACCGGCGGAGACCTCGACCCCGCCCTGCGCTTTTGGCATGACGGCGGCGACAAGCTCGTCTACTGTCCCGACCCGGTCGTGCCGAAGCTGCGCGCCCGGCTCGGCGATCTCGCCGAGGTCGCCGGGCTCGGCGCCGACCTCGATGTCGCCGCCGTCCTCGCCGACCTGGGCCGGCGCGGCGTCGGGCGGCTCATGGTCGAAGGCGGCGGCACGGTGCACACGCAGTTCCTGACCGCCGGTCTTGCCGACGAACTCCAGCTCGCCATCGCGCCGTTCTTCGTCGGCGACCCCGCCGCGCCGCGCTTCGTCAACGCGGGCGCCTTCCCCCACGACCCGGCGCACCGCATGACGCTGGCGGAGGTCCGCGCCGTGGGCGACATGGCCCTCCTGCGGTTCCTGCCGGGCCCGAGACGGTGAACGACGACCGTCGCTGGCTCACGCTGGCCATCGAGCTGGCGCACCGGTGCCCGCCGAGCACGACCGCGTTCTCGGTCGGCGCGGTCATCGTCGACGAGCACGGCGCCGAGATCTCCCGCGGGTTCTCGCGAGAGACGGGGCGCTGCCACGCCGAGGAGTCCGCGCTGCGCAAGCTGGCCGCGACCGCCCCCGCCGCGGCCCCCACGCTCGGCGGCGCGACGCTCTACAGTTCGCTCGAACCGTGTGTCCGGCGCGCGTCCGGCGCCCGCGCCTGTACGGATCTGATCATCGCGGCGGGCATCGGGCGAGTGGTGATCGCGTGGCGGGAGCCACCGATATTCGTCACCCGGCCCGGCGGCGTGGCGGCCCTCGCGGCCGCCGGCGTCACCGTGGCCGAGCTCACCGACCTCGCCGGCCGCGCCGCTGCGGTGAACGCCCATCTGCTCCCGGTGCCCGGCGGGCCCGGAGCATCCGGCACCCATGTCCCTGGCGAGGAAGGACCATGACCGAGTTCGAGAGATTCGACGGGGTCGACGGTTTCGACGGGTTCGACAGATCGCCGCCCGCCCTGCTTCCGCTGCGCACCACGAACGAGGAACGGGACCGGGCGGCCGAGGTGGCGGTGCTGCCGATCGGCAGCTTCGAGCAGCACGGCCCCTATCTGCCGCTGACGACGGACACGGTGATCGCGGTCACGATCGCCGCGGCGATCGACGCCGCCTACCCCGTCCTGCGGCTGCCGCCCATCACGATCTCGTGCTCGCACGAGCACGCCGCCTGGGCCGGGACGGTGAGCATCTCCGCCACCACGCTGACCGCCGTCGTCCACGACGTCGCCGAGTCGCTGCGCCGGTCGGGGGTCGGCTCGCTGGTGCTGGTCAACGGGCACGGCGGCAACTACGTGCTGTCCAACGTCGTCCAGGAGGCCGGCCCGGCCGGGGGCTCCATGGCTCTTTTCCCGTCGCTCGAAGCCTGGTCAACGGCGCGCACGGCGGCCGGCATCGTGACGTCCATCGACGACGACATGCACGCCGGGGAGTTGGAGACCAGCCTCTTGCTGCACGCCCATCCGCATCTGGTCCGCCCGGGGTACGAGTCGAGCGATCACCTCGCCGCCGATCGGGAGCACCTGCTCACGCTCGGCCTGGCGGCCTATACCGAGTCGGGCGTGGTGGGCCGGCCCTCGCTGGCGTCGGCGGAAAAGGGCAGGGACGTCCTCGCCAGCCTGGTCACCTCGTTCGCCGAGACGCTCGCGGCGCTCGCGGCGCTCGGCCGCTGACCGTTGCGGGCCGGGGGCGGGGCCGGGGCAGTGCCGGCACCGGCACCGGCACCGGCACCGGCGGCGATCTCGTCTAGGTGCGGCAGCTGGTGGCCGAGCCGCTCGCGCTTGGTCCGCAGATAGCGCAGGTTCTCGTCGTTCGGCGGGATGAGCAGCGGGACCCGTTCGACGACGTCGACGCCGTAGCGCCGCAGCGCGTCCAGCTTCCGCGGGTTGTTCGACAGCAGCCGCACCGAACCCACGCCCAGGTCGTGCAGGATCTCCGCGGCCACCCGGTAGTCGCGGGCGTCGGAGGGGAGCCCGAGCGCCAGGTTCGCCTCTACCGTGTCGAGCCCTTCGTCCTGGAGCCGCATCGCCTGCAGCTTCGCCAGCAGGCCGATGCCGCGCCCCTCGTGTCCGCGCAGGTAGACCAGGACGCCGGCGCTCGCAGCGACGATCGCGCGCAACGCCGAGGCCAGCTGGTCGCCGCATTCGCAGTGGTTGGAGCCGAAGACGTCACCGGTCAGGCACTCCGAATGCACTCGGGTGAGCACCTCACGTCCCTCGCCGACCTCGCCGCACACCAAGGCCACCTGCTCATGGCCGGTCGCGCCGTCCAGATCGCCGACCGCGCGCAGCTCGCCGTGCACGGTGGGCAGCCGGGTGTCCACCACGCGCTCGATGGCCGACCGCCGCGAAGCGTTCAGGACGACGTCAGGTTCTGACATGCACTTTTCCCATCTACGCAACTGTCCGAAGAACGTTACGCGGCAGAGCGGCCATATTCGGTCATTTATCGCGTAGCTCACAAATCACGATGGTGACCCATCGGGGCGGCCGGCGAGCGCGGACGCGGGCAGCGGCGCGACACGTCCCGCGGGTCGCGGCGCGACACGTCCAGCCGGCAGGGCGGCGACGCGCCTCGCGACGACCGGCCACAGCAGCACGAACGCGCCGGGCAGGCCGGCGACGAGTGCGAGCACCCCGTACACCACTGCGGCGGTAAGGCCCTGCGCCGCGCTCAGCCCGGCGGCGGCGAACGCCAGCGCGGCCACGCCCTCGCGCGGTCCCCACCCGCCGACGTTCACCGGCACCCCCATGGCCAGCAGCGTCAGCACCATCAGCGGCAGCAGCTGAGCCACCGGCGCGCTCGCTCCGGCCGCGCGGGCGGCGAGGAGGAACATGGCGAGATGACCGGCGAACGCCAGCGCCGACAACAGCGTGACGCCCGGCCAGGCGTCGCGGGCGAGCAGGCCGCGGCGCAGGTCGCCGAGTGAGGCGGCCGATGCGCGCCGCCAGCGCGACCCGCTATGCGTCCAGCGTTTGCCGGCGAGTACGGCGACGGCCGCGGCGGCGGCGGTGACCGCGGCGACCACCGCCGCCGACGTCACGACCGCGCCGTGAAAGCGCTCCGGGATCACGGCGGGCCGGGCGAGCAGCACCGGCACCGCGATGCCCACGACCACCACCTGCCCGGCGAACCGTTCCAGCACTACCGCCCGCACGCCGCGCCCGACGTCGCCCTCTTGCCGGCCGTGCCGCACCGCGCGATGGACGTCGCCGAGGACGCCCGCCGGCAGCACCGCGTTGAGGAACAACGCCCGGTAATAGTCCTCGACGGCGCCGCGCAGCGACAGCCGCAGGCCGAGCCGCCTGGCCACCAGGCACCAGCGCGCTGCGCAGCACAGTGTCGTGCCCAAGCCGATCGCCAGCGCCGCGAACACCGTACGGGCGTCGATCACCCGCAGGCCGTCCAGGAACGCCCGGGTGCCGAGCTGCCACAGGAGCACGCCGATGATGCCCGCGCCGACGAGCACCCGCGACCATGCCCACATCGTCCGCTTCACGATTCATCCATCCGGTCACGGTTCGGCCGCTCCGCGGGGAGGGCGAGCAGGTCGTCGTGGCCGACCAGGACGCGCAGCTCACCCGCCGAGCAGGCGGCGAGCCGGCGGCACAGGTAGGCGTCGGCCGCCGCGGCCAGGTCGGGGCGCTGCTCCACGGCGGCCCCGACCCAGCCCTGGAGCCATCGGGCGAGCAGCGCGGCGTGGTCAGGGCCGAGCCGCCACGGGCTGGGCCGGCGGTGCACCTGCGCGCCGCATCGTTCGAAGGCGGCGATGGCGACGCCGACCGCGTCCGGGCCGAGCAGGCGTCGGCCGGCGGTGGTGCGGCGCTGGTGGTCGTCGAAGGCGGCGGCGAGCTCGGTATCGAGCGGGTCGGCCGGAGTGAGCCGGACGTACCCGGTCACCGACAGCGCGAGCAGGGCGGGGCAGCCGGCCGCCGCGCAGGCCGCGGCCAGGTCGGCGACCTCGTGGGCGGTGAGCAGGTCAAGCAGCGCGGACGCGGTCAGCAGGGACGTGCCGGCGAGCTCCGCCGCGCGAAGACCGGTGACGTCGCCGCGCTCGAGCGCGACCGTGACCCAGTCGCCGTCGCCGGACATGCCGGGCAGCCCGACGGCCGCCTGGACCAGCAGGCGCGGGTCACGGTCGTGCAGGATCCAGTGTTGGGGGCCGGGCAGCCGCCCGGCGAGCCAGCGCCCCATCGAGCCGGTGCCGCAGCCGAGGTCGCGGATGACAAGCGGCGGCCGGGGCAGAGCTGGGACCAGCATGTCGATCAGCTCGGTGGCCCGGGCGGCCGCGTCCGCGCCCTCCCGCAGCTCCAGCCACTCGGCGGTGAACGTGCCCGGCGCGCACTCCACCGGCCCGCTCATGCCGTGCTCCCGGATGCGGGTCCGGACGTGGTCGCGGAGGGCTGCCGCAGCCAACCGAGCAGGTCCGTCCAGCGCCGTGCCGCCGCGTCCCAGCCGGCCAGCGTGTCCCGGCGCAGCCGGGCCGCCGCCTTGAGCCCGCGGCGCAGGTCGGGCTCGGTGAGCCAGCGGCCAAGCGCGGCCGCCAGCGCCCCGGCGTCCCCCGGCGGCACCAAGATCCCCGGTACGCTCCCGTCCGGCGTCCGCCCGAGGGCGTCCGGAATGCCGTCCACGGCGCTCGCCAGGACCGGGAGCCCGCGGGCCAACGCCTCGGTGACGACCATCCCATACGGCTCGGCCAGCGACGGCAGGACGGCCAGATCGGCGGCGGCGTAGCCGACGGCCAGATCGGTGCCGGTCCACGGGCCGGTGAGCGTCACCCGGTCGCCGAGGCCGCGCCGTTCGATCAGCTCGCGCACCCGGTGGGCGTACGCCGGGTCGCGCCGCACCGGACCAACGCACTCACAGCTCCACGGCAGGCCGGGGTGTCGCGCTGCGACCTCGGCGAGCGCGTCGACCAGCACGTCCTGTCCCTTGCGCGGGGTCACCGCGGCCACGCAGATCAGCCGGGAACGGCCGTCCGTACCGGGGGCGAGCGGGGCCGGCTCGGTGCCCGGCGGAACCCAGGTGACCCGGCTCGCGGCGAGGTCGTGATGTTCGACGAGCCGGCGCGCGGTCGCCGCGCTCGTCGCCACCACCAGATGGGCGGCCCGCAGCGTCGCGCGCTCGCGGTCGTCCAGCTCGGCCGCCGTCTGCGGCGGCAGGCCGGTCTCGTCGGCCAGGGGCAGGTGCACCAGCACCGCGATCCGCAGCCGGCGCGCCGCCGGCACGATGATCTCCGGGACGCCGCAGGCCACGATGCCGTCGAACACCACGACCGTGCCGTCGGCCAGGCCGGCCAGCGCGCGGGTCAGCCGATCGCGGGCGGCGGCCTCCGGCCGGGGCCAGGTGCCGGGTACGGCGAGCTCGCGTATCGGCCGCCCGAGCGCCGCCATCGCCCGGCACACGCGGCGGTCGTAGGTGTTGCCGCCGCTCGGTACGGTCACGTCGTCGATGTCGCCGGGCACGACGAAGACCGGCGATCGGCTCGTTACGGCCGCTCCGGCGGGCCCGGCGTTCTCGGCTGTCATGGCGGTGTCCATGGGCGGCATGGCGGTCACGGCGATCCAAGCGGGCGTTCGTAACTGGCTTTGGCCACGTGGGACTCGTGCAAGGTCACCTCGATCGCCGCCAGCTCACGGGCGCCGGCGCCGAGCTCGCCGGCCCGCGCCCGCTCGGCCAGGCGGTCGGCGACGACCTGGGCGAGGAACTCGGTCGAGGTGTTGATCCCGGCGAACGCGGGCTCGTCGTCGAGGTTGCGATGGTTGAGCTCGTCGAGCACCTCCCGCAGCCGCCGGGTGGCCAGTGCGATGTCGACGACGATGTTGTCCGCGTCCAGTTCCGCCCGCCGGAAGGTGGCGTCCACGACGTACGTCGCGCCGTGCAACCGCTGCGCGGGACCGAAGACCTCCCCGCGGAAGCTATGCGCGATCATCATGTGATCACGAACGGTCAGAGCGAACACGCCACCTTCCCAACAGGTCAAAAACCCCGCAAGGTCGTTGCGAGGTCAACTATTTGTCGAGCCCCCGATTTCGCCGCGCATGACCGTACGCCCTACGCCGCGTCGTAGGCGACCCGGTGGCACAGGGCGGGCAGTTCGCCACTGGCCAGCCGGGGCAACACCGCCGGCAGTTCGTCGAAACGGCAGTCACCGGTGATCAGCACGTCGTACGCCGGGTCGGCGAGCAGCTCCATGGCCAGCGCCAGCCGGTCGGCGTGGGCCC
>OBLR010000175.1_pt1 | contig 13265 bp, 14 predicted proteins | sample 1519891 | NCBI WGS metagenome assembly OBLR01 (sample SAMEA3113583, study PRJEB22503) | soil metagenome | reverse complement strand
CACTCCGCGGCGCCGTTCCCGGCCGCGGCCGACACCAGGTTGCACGCCCCCCTTCGCATGCGCCGAGGCGATCCCGCCTCGATCGACGGCCTCGAGCGCTCGTACCGCAGGTACGACCGCGGGCTCCGTAAGGCGGCGCAGCGCGCCGGCCTCGAGCGGCCGGCGGTCATCACCATGCATCCGATGGTCGCCGGCTTCGCGCCGTTCGAGTGGGCCGGTCCGGTGACCTTCTACTGCACCGACGACTGGTCGGCCCACCCGGTCTATCGGCGCTGGTGGCCGGCTTACCGCGAGGCCTACGAGCGCGTGCGCGCGGCGGGGCACGGCCTCTGCGCGGTCTCGGACGCGATCGTCGAGCGCATCCGCCCGAGCGGCCCGCACGCGGTCGTGCCAAACGGGATCGAGCCCGGCGAGTGGGTCGCCCCCGGCGAGCCGCCCGCCTGGTTCACTGCTCTACCGGGCCCGCGGCTGCTCTACCTGGGCACGCTCGACTCGCGCCTCGACCACGAGTGCATCGAGCAGGCCGCGGCCGCAGTGCCCGGCGGATCGGTCGTTCTCGTAGGCGCCACCGGCGACGCGGACCACATGGCCCCGCTTCGCGAGATCCCGAACGTGCACGTGCACGACGTCGTCCGGCGCCCCGGTGTTCCAGGCCTGCTCGCGGCAGCCGACGCCTGCCTCATTCCGCATGCGCGCAGCGCGCTCACGACGGCGATGAGCCCGCTGAAGCTCTACGAATACCTCGCCGCGGGCCGCCCCGTCGCGAGCATGGACCTGCCCCCGCTCCGCGGCATGGGTCGGGGTGTTGTGCTGGCGGATTCGCCGCGGGGCTTCGGCGAGGCCGTTCGGCGCGCGCTCGCCATAGGGCCGCAGCCCGAGGACGAGCGCCAACGCGTAATCGCTGAGCACTCCTGGCGCCGCCGGCACGAGCGTGTGCTCGAGCTCGCCCTCAGGTCCGCCTGAGGCGGAAGTTCGGACGATTCAGGCCCGTTCGTTCGAGGCATGCCTCCCAGCAGCGAGCCGACGTACGCGCCCCACGGACGGGTTGCGCATGTGGTGCGCCGCTACGGGGTCGCTTCGCAGACCTTTGTCGCCGACACCGTGGCGGACCTCGACCGGCTCGGCTGGAGCGGCTGGGTGCTGGCCCGCTCAGTGGAGAACCGGAGCCTCTATCCGCTTCCGCCCGAGGAGCGGATTCTGCTGGGCAGCCGCCCGCCGCTGAGTCGGCGCGTCGCCCAGCGCGCGCTCATGCGCACCAGCGCGGAGCGCCGCGCCGCCTGGTGGGACGAGGCGCTCGCGGCTGCACGCCCCGACCTCCTGCACGCGCACTTCGGCTGGGCGGGCGTGGATGCGCTTCCGGCGGCGCGCAGGGCCGGGCTGCCGCTCGTCGTGACCTTCCACGGAACCGACCTCACGGTTTACCCGCACACCACGCGCGGACGGCGGGAGTACGCCGCAATGCTGGCCGGGCTCGACCAGGCGATCGTCGTATCGCGCTTTCTCGCGGACAGACTCCGGGCCATCGGCTACGACGGGCCGCTCGAGGTCGTGCCCACCGGCGTGAGGCTCGACCGGCCGCCCGTGCGCCGTGAGCCCCGGGCCGGCGGATCGACGCGCCTCCTGTTCGTTGGCCGCCAGGTCCCGGTGAAGGGGCTGGACGTGCTCCTGCGCGCCCTGCCCCGCCTCTGCGCGGAGGAGCCGCGGCTCGTGCTCGAGGTGATCGGCGACGGCGCCGAGAGCGCCCGCAACGAGGCCCTTGCGCGCGAGCTCGGCGTTCGCCGTCATGTGAGCTTCCGTGGCGCCAAGCCGCGCGAGCAGGTGCTGGCTGCCCTCGAGCGCGCGGAGCTCCTCGTGGTGCCCAGCTGCGCGACCGCCGACGGCGCCGCGGAGGGCGCCGGGCTCGTGCCCAAGGAGGCAATGGCGGCGGGACTGCCGGTCGTGGCCACCGACAGCGGCGGGCTCCCCGAGACGGTGCCTCCCGAGTACCGCCACGAGCTCGTTCCCGAGGGCGACCACGAGGCCCTGGCCGCTCGCATCGCGTACGTGCTCGAACGGCGTGAGAGCTGGCCGCGGCGGGCCCACGCCCGCCGCGAGTGGGTCGAGAACCAGTTCGACCACGCGTGGGTGGCGCGCCGAACCGCCGCCATCTACGCAGCGCTGCTCGACCGAGCCGCCGAGCGGCGCGAGCCCGCGCCGGCACTCGCGGCGGCCGGCGGCTGAGTGATGGCTGCCGACAAGGGGTCGACGGGGCCGCTCGAGCGGCACGAGTTGCGCGAGGCGGCCCTGCACGGCGTGCGCTGGATGGCCATCGCGAAGGTGGCAAGCGAGGTCGTCCTGCTGGTCTCCACTGTCGTCCTGGCGCGCCTGCTGTCGCCGGCGGAGTTCGGCCGGGCGGCCGTGGCGATGATCGCCGGGGCCTTCGCGCTCGCGATCACGAGTCAGTCGTTCGGCGCCCCCCTCGTCCAGCGGAAGTCAATCGAGCGCGAGCATGTCGAGAGCGCCTTCTTCATGAGCCTCGCACTCGGCGCGGGTCTCAGCCTGGTCACGTTCGCGCTCGCGCCCATCCTCGCCGGCCCGCTCTTCGGCGACGCGACCGCAGGGCTCGTGCGGCTCGCCTCACCCCTCTTCTTCCTTGCCGGCCTCAGCGTCGTGCCCTATGCCTCGCTTCAGCGGGAGCTCGACTTCAGGCGCCTCAGCAAGATCGAGATCGCGTCGCGGATCGCCGGCACCGCCGCATCGGTCGCGTTTGCGGCGGCTGGGCTGGGCGCGGAGTCGCTCGTGCTCGGTGCCATCGTCGCCGCGGTCGTGTCGACCGCGCAGGTGATCGCGGCCGCCCCGCTCAGCCGGCCGTGGCCGCACCGGAGCGCGGCTGGAGAGATCGTCTCGTTCGGCCTTCCCGCCGCACTCTCGGGCCTCGTGCGACAGGCCAACCGGAACGTGGACTACGCCATTCTCGGCGCCCAGCTGGGGGCGGCGCAGGTCGGGTTCTACTGGCGCGCATTCCAGTTCGGGATCGAGTACCAGACCAAGATCAGCTCGATCATGCTCCGCGTGGCCTTCCCGGTCTACTCTCGCACCAAGAACCTCGAGGACATGCGCCTGCTTCGCTCCCGGATCGTGCGGGTGCACGCCACGCTTCTGTTCCCGCTCCTGGCGCTGCTGATAGCGGGCGCCCCGGTGCTTCTGCCGTGGATGCTCGGCGAGCGCTGGACGCCCGCGGTCGAGCCCACGCAGATCCTGGCCCTGGCCGGAATGACCGCTGTGATCATGACCGGGCTCGGCCCGCTGGTCCTGGCTCTCGGCAAGCCGCGCCTACTGCTCCAGTGGAACGTGATCTCGCTGGTTCCCTACGCGATCATGATCCTTCTCACGGCACCGCACGGGATAACCGCCGTCTGCTGGGGCGTCGTGGCGGTCCGAACCGCGATGGTCTTCGCCACGCACGCGTTCCTGTTCAAGCCCCTCGCGGGTATTCCTGTGCGGGCCCTCTGGCACGACGCCGCCCCGGCCGCCGTGTCGAGCGCGGCGCTGCTGATCGTGGCCTGGCCGCTCGCGCACTGGCTCGCGGACGCCGGCCTCCCTCCGTTGCTATTGCTGCCGACCATCGGCGCGGCCGGACTTGCGGCCTACCTGCTCGTGCTCCACACCCTGTTCCAGGCCGCCTGGGCGGACGTCATCCTGCTCGTGAGCCGCGTCCTCCGCCGGCGGCGCGCGAAGGCCGGCGCGGTGTCCAATCTCGCCGACTCTGCCGCCGGGGCTGGTTGACGTGGAAGGGCGGCGCCGCCCCGCGCGTTGGTGGACCGATGACGGAGCTCCCCCTCGTCTCGGTTGTCGTGCCCGCACGCAACGGGGAGAACAGCCTCCCTCGCCTGCTCGAGGCGCTCGGGCAGCAGACCGCGCCCGTCGAGCTGTTCGAGGTCCTCGTGGTCGACGACGGCTCGGAGGATGGGAGCGCCGAGATCGTAGAGGCCAGCCCCCACGCCCGGCTGATACGAGCGCCCGAGCGCGTCGGCTCCTACGCGGCGCGCAACCGCGGTGTGTCCGAGGCACGCGGCACCGTGCTCGCGTTCACGGACACGGACTGCGTGCCCGCCGAGGACTGGATCGAGGCCGGCTGCGCCGCGATCCAGGCCGATGGCGCTGACGTGGTGGCGGGTCACGTCGAGGTGCCGCTCGGACAGAACCCCTCGACCGCGGCGCTGCTCGACTTCACGCGCTACCTGGACCAGCAGCGCCACGTGGACGAGCACGGCTTCGGGGCCACCGCCAACCTCTGGCTTCGCCGCGAGGTCCTCGAGCGCGTTGGCCCGTTCAACGAGCGACTGACCACCGGGGGCGACCTCGAGTTCGGAGACCGTGCCGCCCGTGGCGGCTTCGCGTTGCGCTACGCGCCCGACGTCGTCGTGGAGCACCAGCCGCGCAGCCGGGCGCGGCAGCTGGCCCGAAAGGGCTACCGGATCGGGCTCGGCACCGCGGAGCACCGCAGACACGCGAACGCACCGACGCGCCATCGACCGCGCATCTACGCGCGCCCAGGCGCTTACGTACCGCACCCCAGGCGCGCTCTCGACGGCTTCAAGCGCCTCGAGCGCAGCGGCTACACGCCGACGCGCAGCCGCATGCTGGCGATGCACACGCTCCAGTACCTCTGCCTGCAGCTTCCGATCGTCGTCGGCAGCATCGTCGGCTCGATCTCCGCGGTCGGCGCGGGGCGACGGAGCAGCCGCAGGCCTCGCTGACGTGACGAGTCGGGCTGCGCGTCCCCACCTGGTGCTCGCGCTCGCCGCGCTGCTGGTGACCCTGCCCGCCGCCGCCGCCGCCGCGCCTGCGCGAGCGGCGGTCACCATTGGAAGCGACCTATCGGCGCCGGTCGGCGACCCCTTCAGCTGCGGCAGCGGCTGCACGATCGCGACCACGTCGCTGCCCGGCCTGACGGTCGCCTCGCCGATCGACGGCGTGCTCGTGCGCTGGCGCGCGCGCGTTTCGATCCCTTCACGGCCGCTCTCCGACACGATCGAGCTGCGCACGCTGCGGCCCGCGGGCGGCGGCTCGTACACCGCGCGCGGCTCCGATCGCGGCACCCCGACCGCGAACGGCGCGGTCAGCACATTCGCGGCGCGCCTGCAGGTGAGCCGCGGCGACCTCATCGGCCTCGACCTGGGCAGCGGTGAGGGCATCGGCGCCGCTCCGAGCGGCAGCGGGATCGCGACCTTCTCGCCTGCACTCGGGGCGAGCGAGACGCGGGCTCCAGCGTCCCTCGCCGCGTCCGGCTCCCAGCTCCTCTACAACGCCGACATCGAGCCGGACGCCGACGGCGACGGCCATGGGGACGAGTCACAGGACCAATGCCCCCAGCTTGCGGAGAAGAAGACCTCTAGGTGCGTCGCCGACCTTCGGCTGAGCCACGGCGGAGCAGCGCCGGCAGAGGCAGTCCTGGGCGAGCTGATCCGCTATTACGTGAAGGTCACGAACGGCGGCCATCGCTCGCTCGGGATCACGCTCGACGCGGCGATCGCACGACGGCTGACGCTCATCTCCGCGAGCGTCGACCCCGGCTCCTGCGGACGGCGGTCAGCGGGGCGACTGAGCTGCTCCCTGGGCGAGCTTCCGGCAAACAAGAGCCGGACGGTGAGGTTCGTGCTACGCGTGGACGGTGTTGGCCGCGGCGCACCGGCCGTCAGCCGCTTCTCGGTGGCCGGCCAGGTCCCCGAGCGCGATCTCGCGAACAACACCATGGAGACGTCAGTGTCGATCGTCCCGCCGGGCCCCTGCATGGTCCGGCGCGCGGGCGGTGATGACGACGACCGCATTCTCGGCGGCCTGCTCGGCAACATGCTGGTCGGCGGCCGCGGCGACGACGGTCTGTTCGGTCGCGCCGGCGCCGACTGCGTCTCGGGCGGCCCCGGCAACGACAGACTTGACGGCGGCTCGGGGGTCGACCGCCTGGGCGGCGGCCCCGGATACGACCGGCTCAAGGGAGGCCGGGGCAACGACAGGCTCGACGGCGGCACGCACGACGATCGCCTGATCGGCGGGCGCGGACGCGACCGTTTCATGGGCGGCGACGGCGATGACCGCATCAACGCGCGTGACCGGCGCCGCGAGCGCATCGACTGCGGGCCCGGACGGGATCGCGCGAAGGTCGATCGCAAGGACCGCGTCGTCCGCTGCGAGCGCGTGCTCCGCCCCAAGCGTCCCCGCCGCGGCGCGCACTGGCAACGGGTCGCGAAAAGTTGGAAGTTCGGACAGTGGCAGGGCGTTGGTCAGGCATGGATTGCCAGGCCCAAACGCTGACGCGGGGCGTCGAGCCCGCGGCGCCGCCGGTGTCCCTGCGCGTCGTCGCGCCGAGAGTCCTGGAGATGCGCGGCATCGTGAAGCGCTGGCGGCGCGACCGGCCGCCGGTGCTCGACGGTGTGCACCTCGATCTCGAGGGCGGCACGGCCGTTCGCATCAGCGGAGTCAACGGCGCGGGCAAGACCACGCTCCTGCGGATCGCCGCCGGGCTGATCGGCTGCGATGCGGGCACGAGCGCAATCACGGGGCTCGACCCCGTGCGCGAGCGCCGCGAGTACCAGCGCCGCATCGGCGTCGTGACCGCGGGGGGCGGCCTCTACGCCCGGCTCTCGGTGCGCCGTCATCTGGAGCTCTGGTCCCGCCTGGCGCTGCTGGCGCCCCGCGACCGCGGCCCGGCCATCGAGCGGGCGATCGCCGACTTCGGGCTCGAGCAACTGGCAGACAGCCGCGTGGACCGCATCTCGATGGGCCAGCGCCAGCGCGTGCGGATCTCGATGGCCTTCCTGCACCAGCCGCTCGTCGCGCTGCTCGACGAGCCCGGGAACAGCCTCGACGAGGACGGCGCAGAGCTCCTCGGCGCGGCGGTACACGCCCTTTGCCGGCGCGGCGGCGCCGCTCTCTGGTGCTGCCCGTCGGGTGACAGACCTCGCTTCGACTTCGACCGCGCCTACGTAGTGGACGCCGGCGCCCTTCGCCACGAATGACCCCCACAGCCCACTGAGGAGGAGTTTTGATTTCGAGCGCGCGATCCGCGGACGACCGCCTGATGGCCGCCACCGTGACGCTGCCACGGCATGTGGTGCACCGGCCGTTTCCGACCGAGACCGTGATCCTCAACCTGGAGACTGGCAAATACCACGGTGTGAACCCGACGGGCGGCAGGATGCTGGCCGTGCTCCTGGAGCGGCGCGAGGTGCGCGCCGCTGCCGAGGCGCTCGCCGGCGAGTTCGAGCGCCCGCTGGGCGAGATCGCAGCGGACGTGTGCGCGTTCTGCCGCGAGCTCGCCGCGCGCGGGCTGATCGATCTGAGCCAACTCGAGGCACGTGGCTGAACACCGCGCCAGCCGGACCTACGAGGCCTTTGGCGTCGCGCTCGAGTGCGCGCTCGAGCTGCCCGGCCTGGCGGAGGTCACCGAACGCGAGCGACCGCTGCGCGTTGGCCTGGCAGCCCGCGCCCCTGCGCCGAGCCCCGGCGTGCTGCTGTGGGAGACAGCCATCGACGGACTTCCGTACAGGATGTGGCAGCGGCCCGACGGGTACCTCATGGTGCACGAGGACAGCTGCGACTATTTCCTGAGCGCCACGCTCGACGAACTCGTATGCAGCCCGCGCGATCCGACCTCATTGGGCTGGCGGCGCTTCCTGCTCGACACGGTGCTGTGGTCCACGAGCCTGCTGCGCGGCTTCGAGCTCCTGCACGCGGGCGCGGTGGCGGGCCCGAATGGCGTCCTCGCCATCGCCTCCGGAACTGGAGGCGGCAAGACCAGCCTCGTGCTGGAGCTGATGCGCCGCGGCCTCGCCCCGTTCAGCGACGACATCGTCGCGCTGCGCAGGGGCGACGATGGCGTGGCAGCCTACCCCGGCCCGGCTTTGATGAACGTTCCCGCGGCCGTAGAGGGTGACGTCGGCCAGGAGCTCGCGCGCTTCGGCGGCGAGCGCTGGGTGGCGGTCACCGGGGCCGACGCCGGGCCCCTGCCCGTGGACGCCATCTGCCTGCTGGAACGCAGGCCGGGCGCCGAGCTGGCACTCGAGCGCGTCGAGACGACCGCTCTCGGCCTGCTCCGCCACTCCGTGGGCTTCGACGCACTGCGTGCGCGCAGGCGCGCCCGCTTCGAGCTGTTCGCGGAGCTGGCCACCGGGCCCGTGTGGCGCCTCACCGCCGACCTCGATGACGAGACCGGCCGGATCGCCGACCTGCTCGAGCCGCTCACCGCGGCGCCGGCTGTGGTCGCATGAGGCTCGCGGTGCAGTATGGCTCGGCGGCCGCTGCGATCGTGCAGCGCGACTTCCGCATCTACATGAGCTACAAGCTCCGCTTCGCCACGCAAGTCGCGGGCAGCCTGCTCAGCATCGTGATCTTCTACTACGTGTCGCGCATGATCCGGGTGGAGGGCTTCACGCCGGACACCTACTTCGCGTTCGTGGTCGTGGGGCTGTTCATCTTCGCCATGCTCACCTCCACGTTTGCGTGCGCGGCGGTACTCCGCCAGGAGCTCGTGGCCGGCACCTTCGAGCGGCTTGCCACCTCCGCGTTCGGCCCAGTGGCCAGCGCGTTCTCGGTGATGGCGTTCCCGGTCCTGATGTCGCTCGTGCACGGCACCCTCGTGGTCGCGGTCGCGGCGGTGTGGTTCGGTCTTCCGCTCGAGTGGTCGACCGCCCCGCTCGCCGTGCCCGTGGCGGTGCTCGGCGCGCTCGCGTTCATGCCGTTCGGCGTGTTCATCGCGGCGGCTGTCCTGGTGGCGAAGCAGGCGATGTCAGCCGGCAACTTCCTGGTGGCCGGAATCTCGATCGTGGCAGGGCTCTACTTCCCCGTGACGCTCCTGCCGGGCTGGATCGAGTGGACGTCCTACGTCCAGCCCTTCACCCCGGCCGTGGACCTGGTGCGCCACCTGCTCGTCGGCACGCCACTCTCCGATCCGGCGTGGGCGGCGCTGCTGAAGCTCGCCGGTTTCGCGGCGGTCCTCCTCCCCGTCTCGGCGATCGTGCTCACGGCCGCCCTGCGGGTCGCGCGCCGGCGCGGCACGATCATCGAGTACTAGGGCCGATGTACACGGGCTCCGCCTTCGGCCTCGATCTCGCCGCCCGCTTTCGGGTGGCCGGCTTGCTCGACGAGCAGCTCGCCCCCGCGCGCCCCGACCCGACCGTGCTGGTGCGGAGCGCGGGTGCCGAGCTGGAGCGCGATTGGCCCGCGGACGCCGAGCGGATCTGCGATCTGCGCTTCCCCGAGGGGCCACGACTGACGATCGAGCATGCGGACGCCGGCTACCGGCTCGAAGTCGACGACTGGGGCGTGTACCTCGTCTCCGCCGACGGGCGCATGATCACGTTCGCGCCTCCGCACGCGGAGGACTGGCGTTGGCAGCGGCTGCTGACCGCACAGGTGCTCCCGCTCGCCGCGCTCGTGCGCGGACGCGAGCTGCTGCACGCGAGCGGGGTCGAGCTGACCGGCCGCTGCGTGGCCCTGCTGGGCGATAGCGGAGTTGGGAAGACCACGCTCGCCGCGCATCTCACCGCGCGCGGGGCACGGTTCGTGACCGACGACGTGCTCGCGATCTCCGCCGATGCGCGCGGCGTGAGCGCGCATCGGGGGCCGGGCCTGATGAACCTCCGTCACTCAGCGGCCGCGTCGCTTGGCGACGGCGAACGCGCTCACCTTGGCGAGCTCGTCGGGCATGACTCTCAGGGCCTCAGGCTGCTCGTGCGGCGCTCCGTGGCACCGCTGCCCCTGGGCGCCGTCTACTTCCTGCGCCGCGGGGACGCGCCGGCCGCCGCGCCGGCCGTCGAGGCGCTGAACGGCGCGGCGTGCCGCGAGTTGCTCGGCGCAAGCTTCAATTCCTCGCTGCGGACGGAGTCGCGGCTGCGCAACCAGCTCGAGGTGTACTCCGCGCTGGCCGCGAGCGTGCCGCTGTTCCGCGTGGTGATCCCGAACGGCAGCCGGCCAAGCGCCGTGGCGGAGCGCATCGACTGGCATGCGCGCGAGAGGATCGGAGCATGGGGCGCATAGCCCTCGCGGTCGAGGTGATCGTCACGTACCTCCGGGTTACGTGGTGGCGGCGCGGGGGCGACATCCAAGCGGCCGCCGCGGCGGCGCGCACCGGGTTCGGCGCGCCGTGGAGCGGGGGCGACCCCTACGAGGAGTCCGTGCGCCTCGGCTTCGCCGTCACGCGCGTCCTGCGCCTGATGCCTGGCGACAGCCGCTGCCTGTCCCGCTCGCTCGTGCTGACCGCCATGCTCGCCCGGCGCGGGATCCGGAGCGCGATCGTGATCGGCGTCCGCCCCGCGCCGGGCTTCGGTTCGCACGCCTGGGTAGAGCACAGCGGCCGGCCGCTACTCGACGCCGGCCCGCGCGAGTACCGCCGCTTGGTGGAGCTGTGACCGCCTTCGCGGGCGTCTACGACCCTGCGGCGCGCAGCTCCGCGGAGGAGCGCCTCCGCGTCGCTCGCGCCGCCCTTGCGGGCGAGGGCCAGGTGAGCGGCTCCGCCCTAGGGCCGCTTGCGCTCGCCTGGACGGGGCCCAGCTCGCCCGGCCCCGGCCCGTTCTGCCTGCTGGCCGGCGAGCTCCACGAGCCGGGCGACCTGCGCGGCTTGCCGGACGACGAGTGTCTCGCGCGGCTGCGCGGAGAGTTCGCGCTCGTGGTCTGGGACCCGCGCACGCGGCGCGGGCTGCTCGCACGCGACCAGCTCGGCGAGCGTGGCCTCTTCGTCCACGACGACGGCGACCGGCTCGTCTTCGGCACCGAGGTGAGGCAGCTCTTGCGCGCGCTGCCGCGCAATCCGGGACCCGACGACCTCGCGTTCGCGCGCTGGCTGGCGGGCCGGCCCACCGAGGACGGGCGGACGCTCTACGCGGGCATCAGGAGCGTCCCGCCCGGCTGCCGGCTCGAGCTCGCGCCGGGAGAGCGGCGGACGCGACCGTACTGGCGACCGTCCTACCGGCCGCCCGAGCGAATCGCGTTCGAGGATGCCGCCGGCGCCGTAGGCGCCGCACTGGAGCGGGCTGTCGAGCGGCGCCTGCGGCCTACCGATGCCGCCTGCCCGGCGGCGAGGGACTGCGCGCCTACTCGGCCGTGTTCCCGGACCACCCTGAGGTGGACGAGTCCGAGCTGATTGACCTGACCGCGCGCCATCTGGAGATCGAGGGCACGCGGACCGTGGCCCGGGCGGGCAGCGCGCTCGCGGGGGCGCTCGGCTATCTCGACGAATGGCGGCTCCCGCCGCCTCCGCCTGCTCATTTCCTGTGGCAGCCGCTTGTGGAGCGCGCGGCGGCGGACGGCACAACGCGCCTGATCGACGGTGAGGGGGGCGACGAACTCTTCGGCGTGGCCCCCTACCTCCTCGCCGACCGGCTGCGACGCGGGCGCGTGGCCGGCGCGCTGCGACTGAGCGTGCGCTTCCCGGGGACGGGCGATCGAGCGCGGCCACGGGTCGTGGCCCATCTGGTGCGCAACTACGGCGTGCGCGGCGCGCTGCCACCCTGGCTCGATGGCTCCGCGCTGCCGGCGCCGGACTGGCTCGCACCAGAGCCGGCGCGGCTGCTCGCCGATGACGATCCGGTCGCGTGGAAGCGTGCCAGCGGGCCTCGCTGGTGGGCCCAGCTCTCGCACATGGTCGCCACGGGCCCTGACGCCATGGGCGCCTGCGACTACTTTCGCCGCCGGGCGGCCTCCGCGGGCGCCAGCGCCCACCACCCGCTGCTCGACGTGGACCTCATCGAGCTGGTCCTCGGCCTGCCGCCCGAGCTTTCCTTCTCCCCCGGGCTCGATCGCCCGCTGCTGCGCGCAGCCATGCACGGTCGGCTTCCAGAGCGCGTGCGCCTCCGAAGTGACAAGAGCTTCTTCAACTACTTCGTGGACGACTGCCTGGCCGGCCCGGACCTGCGTGCGATCCGGGATCTGCTCGGTAGCCCTGATGCCGAGGTTCGCGCCCATGTCGATTCCCGGCTGCTCGACCGGCTGCTGGCGGGGCCCCCCGCTGATGAACGCACCCGGCTTGCGTTCTGGTCCGGCGCCGTATGGCGGCTCGCGACCGCCGAATGCTGGCTTCGAACGCACGCCGATGCATCGCTCGCGGCGCGCATTCCGTCAGCACTTGGCCTGCGGCCAGCGCAAACCCGGCTCGAGGCGTTCCCCGTCCCATAACCCTACTTTCTTGGTCCTTGCCCAATCCGCAATTGGGGCTACCTTTGTGGGGACAGCGGATCCCGAGTGACCGTATGGAGCACACACTAGATATGGACTACGTCAAGCCCGAGATCGTCGACTACGGCGACATGGTGGAGCTCACCGCTGGCACCAATGGCGGGAACTACCTCGACGCGGCGTTCCCGAGCGGGACCCCGCGAGGGGACCTCACCTTCTCCGTCTCGCCGTAGCGCCAAGGCGTCGGCAGATGCACAATCGCGAGCCCCGCAATTGCGGGGCTCTCGGCGTTTGGGGGTAAAAGTTCCGCGACCTCCGTGCCGTTGGGTGGACGTGCAGACAGACACCGTCCTGACCCCCTTCCCGGTCTCCCAGTCGATCGCCATCGTCTCCGGTGACGAGGTGCGCGCCCGGCGCGTGGTTGCGGCCCTGCCGCGCGTGCCGGCGCCGCTGTGCGCGTCGACCGTCGAGGAGCTGCTTGCGACCTGCTCGGGCAGGCAGGCGCCGCGTATCGTGACTGTGGCCGAGAGCCGCGCCGACGTCACGCGAACGGTCATCAAAGCGCTGCACGAGGCGCTCCCCGGAGCGCGGATCGTCGCCGTCATCGGCGAGCCGCGCGGGGTGCGGCGGATTCTCAAGTCGGGCGCCGACGGCGTGGTCCTCGAGAGCGAGCTGGAAGCAGCGCTCGAGGTGACGATCCAGGCCGTGAACGCGGGCCAGATCGTGGTCGCGCGCGAGCTCCGTGCGGGCGTCGAACGCGAAGCCCTCTCGTTCCGCGAGCGCCAGATCCTGGGGCTCCTCGTGCTCGGCTTCACGAACGGCGAGATCGCCGGTCAGCTGTGCCTCGCCGAGAGCACAGTCAAGAGCCATCTCTCCACGGCCTTCAGCAAGCTCGGCGTCCGGTCCCGCAAGGAGGCCGTTGCGCTGATCCTCGACCCCGACGAGGGCCTCGGCACCGGCATCCTCTCCATCTCCGGGTGCGAGCAGGCGCTCGCCCGCGGAGGTGCCGTGTGATCTCTCCCACTGCTGCCGCGGCGACGCTGAACGGCTACGGCAAGGCCGAACCCGCGGTCCGCCCGCTGCACATCTGCATGGTCCATTTCTCCGACTTCCAC
>OBLR010000174.1_pt1 | contig 13292 bp, 13 predicted proteins | sample 1519891 | NCBI WGS metagenome assembly OBLR01 (sample SAMEA3113583, study PRJEB22503) | soil metagenome | reverse complement strand
CTCGCCGTAGGCCGTGAGCTCGAGCACGTGCTGCTGTGCCCGGTCCAGCCGGCCCACCCGTTCGGTGATGAGCTCGCTGAGGCGCGGCGCGACCACCCAGGGCCCGTCCCAGCGCCAGACGCCCCCTGCCTCGGTGAGCGCGCCGCCCTCTTTGCCGGCGTCGACAAGCTCTCTGAGCAGGAGCATGTTGCCGCGGGCGGCCTGCCAGAGCCGGCGGCTGGTGGCCCCGGTGACCTCGCCGCCGAGTGCCGCGACGAGGACGTCGCGGGTCTCCTGCTCAGACAGCGCTTGGACCTCGAGCCGGGGGGTGAGGTCCTCTTTCCACAGCGCCGTGATCGAGGCGGGCGCGCGCTCGCCGCTGCGCACGCAGGCGAGGACGAACGCCCGGTCGGACTGGGCGAGCTGATAGACCAAGGCGGCGGAGGTCTCGTCGAGCAGATGCGCGTCGTCGATGCTCAGCAGCAGCCGGCGCCCCTCGGCGCCCGCCAGCATGGCGTCGGCGGCGAAGCGCAGCAGGTTCGGCCGGTCGGGCGCCGCCGGCAGGTCGACGGGCAGCAACGGCGCCAGCGCGCCGAAGGGAATCGGCGCGGTCGCAGACGTGGCCGCGACCCGCCGGACCATGAATCGCGCGGGATCGGCGGCCTGCACGGCCTCATAGGCCAGCCGGGTCTTGCCGATGCCCGGGGCGCCGGCGAGGACGATGCCCGGGCCGTTCGTCATGGCCTCGGCGATGAGGTCAAGCTCCTCACGCCTGCCCACGAAGGGCCATCGCGGACTCACGAAACGTAATCGTACGGAGGGTACGTACCACCCGCCAGACCCATAGGTACGTGACGTGACAAAGGGCTTGCGCTCTGGATTGAGCATGGGGGATAGGGGCGCTCCCAAAAGCGAGCATCGCTCTACTCAGGCGGTCGGCTAACCCCGCCGCCACACTCGTGATATCCGCGGGGAAGCCCGCCCTTCGCGCCGCGTACAGGGGGATTCGGTCGCCTCCGGGACGTTGGCAGGTGTCCCGGCCGGCGGGACGTTGTCGAGGGGGTCCATCGAATGTTCCGCGATGAGGAGCTCAACTTTGTGCTCGCGGTGGTGGCGGCCGTGGCGCTCATGAGGGGGGAGGCGCCGGGACTCACGCACGTGTTGTGCGGCCGGCCGGCGTGCGCCGCTTTTGGCGGTGCCGCCGTCGCGGGGACGCCCCGGCCGATGGCGGCGCGGGAGGAGGGGAATTGCGGACACCCACCCGCGCCCGGCGCCGTGCCGCGGGGATCGGCGCCGGGCGCACCCTCGTGGCCGACAGCGGCCGTGCCGGGGTGGGCGGCGGCAGCGGCTGCCGGGTCGGCCGCGACGGAGATGCAGGCGGCGGGGCGGCATGCGGGGCGGCGCGCCGGCGGCGACGGCGGGCAGGACCGGTTGGTCTTCGCGGTCGACATCGCCGGCTTCACCGACGCCAGCCGCGACGACGAGGTGCAACTCGTCCTCCGGCGGGCGCTATACCAGTTGCTGGGCGAGGCGTTCGAGGCGTCGGGGATCTCGTGGACCGACTGCGTCCATGAAGACCGCGGCGACGGGGTTGTCGTGGTCATGCCGCAGGGGCTGCCCGCGATCATCTTGATCGATCCGCTGCTGTATCAGCTGCGCGCCGCGCTGCGGCGGCACAACCGGATGGCCAGCGAGGTCGCCCGCATCGGGCTCCGTGCGGCCGTCCACCTGGGTCAGGTGCACCGGGACGAGCACGGTCTGGCGGGGCGGACCGTCAACCATCTGTTCCGGCTGCTCGACGCGCCGGTGCTGCGCACGGCGCTGACCGCGAGCGGGTCGGAGCTGGCGCTGATCGTCTCCGACCACTACTACGAGTGCGTGGTCCGGCAGCGGCCGAGCATGCTCGAGTCGGCCGCGTTTCGGCCGGCCGCCGTCAAGGTCAAGCAGACCAGAGACCGGGGCTGGATCTGGACGCCTCCGGCCACCGTTCCTGCTCGGCGGACGGCGGCGGTGAAGAGGTGGCCCACGGCCTTCGGTGGCGCCGAGCCGGTATGGGCGGCCTGCGCGATGCTGTGGGCCGGCGGCGCCACCTTGATCGCGACGGCGGGCGCTCATCAGTCGCCGGTGGCCGGGCTCGTTTTCGGCGTTGTGGCTCTCACCGGTCTATTGATGGCGGTGCTGACGACGGTGCTCGCCGTCGATGGCATGCCACGGTCGGCCGGGTCGGTGCGGTCGGTGCGGTCGGTGCGGTCGGCGCGCGTGCCGCGGGCGCCGAAAGAGGATCGATGAGCCGACGGCGGAGCGGACCGAAAACGGCCGCTCCGCCAGCGATCTTGAAATGGCGTGACAGCGGCTCGCCTGACCGGCCGGCAAAGATCATTACGACCATCGTCCACCGAACGATATTCGCTCGATATCGTGCCGGAACTCCATTACGGGCGGCCTAAAACAGATGGCGAACGCACTGGCCAGCGGAGGTAGGAAGGCCGGGTGCGGATATGGACCGGTGACCACTTCCCGGCATATCTGGAAATTGGCGTTTTCTCTATGCCAAAGCAAGATTATTTGATAGATCTTACCCCTGGTCACACGACGCTCGAAGCTTTCTTCCCGTCAGCCGCGTTGCCCGTACAGGGACTGATTGTGCACGCACATACTGGGCTCCCCGCCTTGGTCGATACGTCGCCGCCCCACCTGACCCTGGCGGCGCCGGACCCGCGCCGGCGCCGGCGGCGCTGACCATCGCCCGAGGAGACCGACGTGGGGCTGGCCGACGAGTTCTTTTTGATCGCCTGGGACACGGCTGGTTCCGGTGCGCCGCAGCTGCACCCGCGCGCGACCTCGCTGGGTCTGGCCGGTGCGCTGCTCGGCGAGCTCACACTGGCGCAGCGGATCACCGTCTGGCGCGCCGAGGTGCGGGTGACCGACCCGCGGCCGGTGGCTGACGCGCTCGGCCAAAGCATCCTGCACGAGATGATCAACGCGCCCGAGCACACCGACGTCCGCACCTGGCTGGCCTACCTCGCCAGGAACAGCGTCGAAGACGTGGCCGCCCGGCTGATCAACGCGGGCCTGCTGCGGCGCACCGAATCACGGTTGCTGTGGCGTAAGAGCGTCCGGTACGTGGCCACGAATTACGTCAAGGGGGCCTGGCCCGCGGTCCGCATGGAGAAGATGCTGGTCAACGGAGAGCGGATGACGCCGGCCGACATGGCGCTCGCCGCGCTCGTCGAGGCCACCGGACTGCTGGACACGATCTTGCTCGACCGCCGGGACCGGTTGGCCGCGCGCCGCTATCTCGCCACGTTCATGGCCACCATCCCGCCTCCGCTCCGCGATCTCACCGGCCACGTGCGCGCCGCGGTGGGCGACGCCGTGCTCTCCTATCGCGCCTGACCGGCCGCCGCCCGCCAAAACCAGCCCAGCTTCCCCACCTCACAAGGAGACCTCTACATGACAGTACGCACGAGAAGCGCCGATACGATCGTCACCGCGCTCGCCGCCGACCGGCTCGGCGTACCCACCGTGGTCTATTTCGTGCTCTCGGCCGCCGCGCCGCTGACCGTCGTCGCCGGCGTCGTGACCACCAGCTACGCCGTGACCGGCATCACCGGGCTGCCCGTGGCCTTCCTTGTGGTCGGCGCCGTGCTCGCCCTGTTTTCCGTCGGCTATGTAGCCATGGCCAGGCACATGGTCAACGCGGGCGCCTTTTATGCCTACATCGCCCGCGGGCTCGGCCGCCCGTGCGGGGTGGCCGGGGCCTGGGTCGCCCTCGTCGCCTACAACGCCCTTCAGGTCGGGCTTTACGGGGCGCTCGGCGCGGCCGCCGCGCCGCTGCTCGACCAGTGGTTCGGCATCAGCCCGCCGTGGTGGCTCATCGCCCTCGTCGCCTGGGCGCTGATCGCGGTGCTCGGTGTGATGCGCGTCGAGGTCAACGGCTCCATCCTGGCGATCCTGCTGACCGCCGAGGTGCTGGTCATCCTGCTTTTCGACGCCGTCGACCTGCTCAACCCGGCGGGCGGCGCCATCGCGATCTCGGCCCTGTCGCCGGGCGAGCTGTTCGCGCCCGGCGTCGGCGCGCTGCTGGTCATCGCCGTGCTCGGTTTCGTCGGCTTCGAGTCGTCGGTCGTCTTCTCCGAAGAAAGCCGCGATCCGCGGCGTACGGTGCCCGTGGCGACCTTCGCGGCGGTCGCGATCATCGCAGCGCTCTACGCCGTGTCCTCCTGGGCGATGACCGTGGCCACCGGGCCCGCCAGGATCGTCGAGGTGACCCGCCAAGACGGCCCCGAGACCATCTTCAACCTGGCCGGCGCCCACCTGGGCGGCACCGTCATCGACATCGCCCGGGTGCTCTTCGTCACCAGCCTGTTCGCCGCGATGATCTCCTTCCACAACACCACCGCCCGCTACATCTTCGCGCTGGGCAGGGAACGGGTGCTGCCGGCGATCTTCGGGCGGACGAGCGTCCGCAGCGGCGCGCCCAAAACCGGCTCCGTCGCCCAGACCGCACTCGGCCTCGTGGTGATCATCGTGTACGCCGCGTTCGGGCTCGATCCCCTGGTGCAGCTGTTCTTCTACGGCGGCACCTTCGGCGGCTTCGGCGTCCTGCTGCTCATCACCGCCACCTCCATCTCGGTGATCACGTTCTTCGCCCGGCGACCCGGCGAGGAGAACATCTGGCGCCGGCTTGTCGCGCCGGTCGGCGCGACCGCCGCGCTCGTTGTCATCGTCTATCTGGCGGTCGCCAACTTCGCCACGCTGCTCGGCGTAGACCCCTCCTCGCCGCTGCGCTGGGCGCTGCCCGCCGCGTACGTGGTGGCCGTGGTCATCGGCCTGGCCTGGGGACTGGTGTTGCGCGTGACCCAGCCGGAGGTGTACGCGAAGATCGGCCTCGGCGCCGAGGCCGCCACCGGCCGGGCCACGCCGGCGATGGCCCGCCCGGCCGGCAACCAGCCACGGCACGCGCGGAGCCGCACCCGATGACCACCGACAGCAGCACCACCATCCGCCGCGCTACGCCCGCCGACGCGGCCGGTGTCGCCGAGATCATCGCGACGGCCTTCGCGCCGCTGGCCGCCGTGCGCTGGCTCGTGCCCGAGCCCGCCGAACGGACGCGGGTCATGACGGCCAACTTCCGGATCTTCGTCGAGCATGCGATCGAGTACGGCTACGTCGACCTCATCGACGAGGCGCCCGCGGCCGCCGTGTGGTTCCCCCGCACCGGCCCGCTGCCGGAACCGGCCGACTACGACCGCCGCCTGGCCGCCGCGTGCGGCCGCTGGACCGACCGATTCCGCGTGCTTGACTCGCTCTTCGAGGACAACCACCCGAGCGAGCCGCACCATCACCTGGCCCTGCTCGCCGTACAGCCCGGACGGCAGGGCGGCGGGCTCGGCAGCGTCCTGCTCCGCCGTGCGCACGCCGAACTCGACGCCGCCGCGATCCCGGCGTACCTGGAGGCGAGCAGCACGCGCAGCCGCGACCTGTACCTGCGGCACGGCTATGAAGTGCGCGAGCCGTTCCGGCTCCCCGACGGCACCCCCTTTTGGCCCATGTGGCGCCCGCCCAGGCTCGCTCCGCCGTGACGCTCGCCCGCCGCCCAAGCCGGGACGGCCCGCCGACCCCCGGCGCAGCCGTCACGCGTCCGCCGCCTTGGCGCCGATGACGACGGTGGCCGCCTGCTCGTCCGGGCCGGCCACCCACGGGCGCAACCCGTTGCGGGCGACGATCTCGGCGAGCAGCGGTGCCTGGCGTTCGCTCGTCTCGACGAGCAGGTGACCGCCGGGCGCCAGCCAGCCCGGCGCCGCGCCGGCCACCCGGCGCAGGATGTCCAGGCCGTCCGCGCCTCCGTCGAGTGCCGCGCGCGGCTCGTGGACGCGCGCCTCACGGGGGAGCAGCGTGACCTCGCCGGTGGGCACGTAGGGCGCGTTGGCCACCAGGACGTCGACGCGGCCGCGCAGCGTGGCCGGCAGTGGCCGGTCGAGGTCTCCTTCGTAGACCCGGCCGGCTGCGGTGGCGACGTTGCGGCGGGCGCACCGGACCGCGGCGGGGTCGATGTCGACGGCGTGCAACTCGATCCCGTCCAACGTCGCGGCCAGCGCCGCGCCCACCGCGCCCGAGCCGCAGCACAGGTCGACCACCATGACCGGCCGCCCCGTGGCCCGCGCGGCCGTGGCCTGGCGAGCCGTGGCCCGGCGGGCCGTGGCCTGGCCGGCGAGCGCGGCGGCCTGCCGGACGAGGAACTCGGTGCGGCGCCGAGGTACGAAGACCCCGGGATCCACGGCGATCCGCAGGCCGCAGAACTCCGCCCAGCCGATGACGTGCTCCAAGGGCAGCCCGGAGGCCCGCCGGTCGACCATGCCGGAGAGGTCGGCCGGGGTGGCGGCTGCGGCGATGAGCAGGAGCGCCTCGTCCTCGGCGAACACACAACCGGCGGCTCGCAGTCGCGCGACGATCGATCGCGTCCGTGCCGCCGGTGCGGGCGATGACGGAGACGATGGCGAGGACGGAGAGGAGGAAGAAATCGACATGAGAGCCTTTCGGGATGCGCTGCGCGCCGTCTGGCGCTCTCCCGATGACTCGTGCCGAAACCGGTGGGCTATGCCGCTTGGATCGGACCGCCGCGAGGTGAGAGCACCCGGCCTGAACTGGCGGTAACGGTTCTCACCTCCCTCGGCGCGATCTCGCTGGAGAAAGCAACATTACCCGAGCCGGCGGGGGCTGAGCCGTGCGGGTCACCCCTCCGCGTCGTCCGGAAGGCCGAGCCCCGCCGGGGAGGCGATGGCGGCCCGGATCCGCGTCAGCAACTGCTCCCGTACGAGCAGCTTGGTCGCGGCATGGGCGGCCATGTCCAGCTTCGCCGCCTCGGCCGCGGTGGCGCGCGCGGCGGCGGCGAGATCGGCGGCCGGCACGACCCTGTCGAGAATGCCGGCGGTCACGGCGTCGCCGGGGGAGAAGCCTTCGCCGAGCACGATGGCCCGATTGAAGTGCGCCGGAGCCAGCCGCTCCCGGCAGATCTCGATCGCGGGCGACGGCAGCGTCATGCCGAGCGCCACCTCGTTCACCGTCATTTTGTACGAGCCCGCGGCGCCGACCCGGTAGTCGCCCGACAGCAGGAGGAAGACCCCCATCGCCACGGCGGCACCGGGGCAGGCGATGACGACCGGCCGCGGAAACGACAGCAGCCGCGCCGCCAGCTCGAACCCGGATCGGACCAGTGCGTAGGCGGCGGCGGGGCCCCGGCCGAGCTCGCCAAGATCGAAACCCGCGCAGAACGTCCGCGCCGTGCTGGTGAGCACGACCACGGCCTCGTCGGCGATGGCCAGGTCGAGCGCGTGGTTCAGCTCGGCGATCATCTCCGGCGACAGCACGTTGACCTTGCCGTCGTCCATTGTGATGGTCGCGATGGACTTTTCGACCCGATAGGTAACCCGTGCGTCCACGCCGCCCGAGCTTAGAGGGTCTCCGTCGCGACGCGGTAGGCGGATCGGCGCCCGGTCGGCCGCTATCGGCCGCCGCCGAGGCCGAGGCCCCTGGTAGATCGCCACGGCCGCCCGGAGACCGCCTCGCGAGTCGGCGGTCCGGCCAAATCGACTCCTCGTCAAGTCGGCGGAGAAATGGAAACATCTCGGGCCCCGTTGGTCAATCCCTATCCTCGGTATAGGGGCGCCTATAGGGATCATGAGCGGGCCGTTAGGGGCTGACTCCGGCGACCGACTTGCTTAGATTGTCGATGAATCAAGCCCCGGTAGCCCAATTAGGCAGTTAGGCGACGGACTTAAAATCCGTGGAAGTGTGGGTTCGAGCCCCACCCGGGGTACCAAGATCTGTCCGGTCTCGGTGGCCGATCTCGGTGGTCTATACTGCATATTCTGCCGAGCGAGGTGATCATCAATACCGTGGCCGGACAGGTATGGGCTATCAGCGATCTGCACGTCGGCTATGCCGAGAACCGAAAGATCGTGGAGGACCTTCGTCCGGAGTCGGCCGCCGATTGGCTGATCGTGGCGGGCGACGTCGGTGAGATGGTCGCCGACATCGAATGGGCGCTCAGCACCCTCAACGAACGCTTCGCCAAGGTGATCTGGGTGCCGGGCAATCATGAGCTGTGGACGCCGCGCGACGATCCCATCGCGTTGCGCGGCCTGGCCCGCTACCGGCGGCTGGTCGAGATGTGCCGCGGCGCCGGCGTGGTGACGCCGGAGGACCCCTACCAGATCTGGGAGGGCGAGGGCGGGCCCGCGGTGATCTCCCCGCTGTTCCTGCTCTATGACTACACCTTCCGTCCGGCCGGCACGACGTCCGAGGAAGAGGCGCTGGCCAAGGCGTACGAGTCCGGCGTCGTGTGCACCGACGAGATGCTGCTGCACCCCGACCCGTACCCGAGCCGGGGTGCGTGGTGCCGGGCCAGGGTCGCCCAGACGGAGCGGCGGCTCGCCGCGAGCGACGCCGACATCCCCACGGTCCTCGTCAACCATTACCCGCTTGTTCGCGAGCCGACCCGATCTTTGTATTACCCGGAGTTCGCCCAATGGTGCGGCACCGAACTCACCGCCGATTGGCACGTCAGGTTCAACGCGGCCGTGGTCGTGTACGGCCATCTGCACATTCCGCGGACCACGTGGTATGACGGCGTGCGATTCGAAGAGGTGTCGGTGGGTTATCCCCGCGAATGGCGGCGGCGCGCCCGTCCGCCGGGCACGCTTCGCCGCATCTTGCCGAGCCCTAAGCCGACTCCATGACTTAGCGGGAACCGGTCCGGACGAGGAGGATCTGGTCCGCACCCGAGGCCGCGCCCCACATCTCGCCCGGCCTGCCGTGCAACTGCCGTACGGCGGGCGCGTCGCCGTTCGCCGCAGTGAAGGTCTCGGTCGCCGGGTCGAAGCGCACCAGGCGGTCGCTGCCGAAGTCGCTCAGCCACACCATGCCGACGTCGTCGACGAAGACGGCGTACGGCTGCGGCTGGTCGCCGGGCAGCCGCCATTCGCGCCAGTCGCCGGACCTCGGATCGTAGCGGCCGAGACGCCCGCCGTTGTACTCGCTGACCCAAACGCGGCCCTGGCCGTCGGCCCACACGCGGCGCGCGCCCTGGTCCTCGGTGGGCGGTTCGATGACCGTGGCCTGGCCGGTATCGGTCGCGATCCGGGCGATGTGACTGCCGGCCAGGGAGGCGTAGTAAACCTCGCCGTCCGGCGTGGTGGTGATGCCGTACGGGCCCGCGCCGCGCGGCGCGTCGTAGACGTCGACCCGGCCCGAGGCGGGATCGACCCGGCCGTACACGCCGTTTTGACCGGTGAACCACAGCTTCCCGGCGTCGTCGAAGGTCGCGGTGTTGAGATTGGCGTCGCCGCGGCCGGCGGGCAGCGGGAACCGGCGCACCCGCCGGCTCTGCCCGTCCACCCGGACGATCGCGTTGAGCCCGCCATCGGTCACCCAGGCCGCGTCGTCCGGCCCGGTGATCACACCGTGCGGACGTGCGCCGCTCCCCAGCGGCACCCTGGTCACCTCGCCGCTCTTCGGGTCGAGGTGCCCGAGGTAGCCCGCGTGCTGAGCGGTGAACCACACTCCGCCGTCGGCGGCGGGCGAGACGTCGTGCGGCCCCGCCCCATCGGGTACGTCGAACCGCTGGATCGCCGGCCCGTCGGCCCGCGCGCTCGACGGCGCCGCGCTGGTCTGCGTGGCCGGCGCGGCGGGCGGCCCGGCCGATGGCGACTCGCTGGAACACGCGGTGAGCGCGGCCATCGCCGTGATCATGATCAGCAAGCGTTTCATCACGTCACCCTCGCAACGAGCGCCAGTCGTCGACGCCGATCGTCGCCACCGGCGTGAGCGGCTGCCGGGCCGCCGGGTTGAAGACCACCATGTCGCCCTCCGCGATCGAGATGTCGGCCGCCTCAGTGATGTTGAAGCCATGAGAGACCAGCACAGTGTTGGTTCCCGCGCTCGGACGCTGGCGCAGCAGCCGCCGCAACTGCTCGGCGAGCCGGGCGTCGTCGGTGCCGGGAAAACCCTCACTGATGAGTTCGCGGGTTTCGCGCGGCCGCCCGGCACCGAAGGCGATCTCGGCGGTCTCGCGCGTCCGGTCATAGGGACTGACCAGCACGGTGCCGATCGGTATGCGCAGGCGGCGGACGGCCTGGCCGATCTCCCGCGCATCGGTCCGGCCTGCGGCGGAAAGATTACGTTGTGTGCCGGGATCGTTGAGGTCGGGGGTCGGGTCATCTTGGGCGCTTTCGGTCGCCGCGTGCCTGATGTACAGCACGTATCCGCCCTGCCGCAGCTGGGCGATCAGGCCCGGGCCCGCCGACGCCGTCCCAGGCGAGGGAACCGACAGCGCCGACGGCGCCTGCGGTGCTGATGGCGGATCAGGGTCGCCACCGCATGCCCCCAGGAGACAGGCAGCGGCGACGGCGAGCACGAGGCGAAGCAACCGCACGTCTTTCATCCCTACACACCGGCCCTAAGCACGGTGTAAAGATCCGAGTGATGTGGCTTCGGCACCCGAGGTGCGTCGGAAGAGCTAGTGAACAGAGCCCTTGTCGTGCGTCCTTTCCGCGGCGCCTGCCCGGTCTGACGATTGGCCGAGGAATTCGAGCCCGAGGGGGGTAAGCCAGTGCTGAACGGTGTTGCCGTAGCGCTCACTGTCGACCAGCCTGGCGGCGCGCAGGAGTGACGCGTGCTCGCTTGCGGAGGCGACCGAGATGCCGAGGGTTCGGGCGATTCCGCTCGTCGAGTGGACGCGATCACTGAGCGTTAGCAGCACCGAGGCGCGAGTGCCGCCGAGCAGCCGGCGCAGCACATCCTCGGGCGGTCCCGTGCCCCGCGCGGCGCGGGCAAGGAACGATATCGGCTCATGGCCGACCGGATAGAGGAGTACCGGTGGGAGCGACGGATCGCGGTAGGTCAGCGGGCCGTTGACGCAGAAGAACGCGGGGACCAGGGTGAGACCGCGGCCTCGCAGGTGCATCTCCTGGTCGCGGTTGTAGGGCAGTTCGAGCGTGACCGGCCGACGCGGCGGCCGGTCCTTGAGCCGGGTGATCTCGGCCACCGGCCGAGGCGCCGTGGTGCGGATCGATGCCGCGCCGTCGGCCGCGACCTGGGAGATGTAACTCCAGTACGGTCGTACGGCGGTATTGAAGTAGGTGCGGATCGAACCGCCCAGCGTCCGCATGGTGGTGACGTCCTTCCGCGCCAGCCCGGCGGTCCAGGGCGGACCGGCCCGGGCGCCGAACCGCCGGTCGAGGTCTTCGGCGATGCGTTGCCGAGGGGTGTTCAGGACCGCGTCGATTCCATCCTCGGGATCCTGTCCGCCCACGAGGGGGCTCAGGAAGTCCGGTGAATAGCCCTTGGGGGGCACCAGGTCAAGAAGCATTCTGTTTTCTGGCGCTATCCGGGATAATACGCGCTGCCTCCATTGTCCGAATACTTGTTCGTCGGACGCCTCTCCCAACATGTACAGGCTAAGCAGGATCTCCCACATGGGATCGGGTTTGGTGACGAAACGAAGCCGTTCCCAATCCGACGGCAAAAAATTGATCCGCAACAACTGTTTCCCCCGGTGCGCATACGCGGACAGATTTGATCTTGCGTGGCTCAGTCGACCCACGGCGAGTCTAGATTCCGTTACTCACAGTCAAGATACAACATTACTGGCATGGCTGCCCTGGCTTGCGGCCAGAGCGGTATCTCCGGCTCTGTGCGGATAAAGATCAAATGCCCTCTCCGTCCCCACCACGCGCGACTTTCGGCCACTGCCGAAACAGCGGTCTGTTGTCTTTCTGTGACGCCGGAGTCAGGCCTACCGTCGCCCCGTGAGATCGAGCAACTCAATAAGCAGGCGGAGGTAGTAGACGATCATGCGAAGTCCGATGAGGGCGGCCCTGGCTGGGCTGCTCGGGGCCGCGATGACCGGGGGCTCGCTGGTGGCCACCACCACCGCAGCGTCAGCCGCGTCGTACAACGGCGCGTGCGGCGGCGGCTACGGGGTCGTCAACCAGCGGACCATCAGCGGCAAGGGCACCGTGTACCTGACCTACAACTCCGGCAACGGTTACAACTGCGTCGTTACGATTCGCGACAACCCGGGCACGGCCGTCCCGATGTTCGCGGGCATCGCGCGACAGTCCGACCCTGCCTGGGCGGACGTGGACGAGGGCGACTACACCACCTACGCCGGGCCCGTATACCGCTATGCCAAGGGTTCGTGCGTCACCTGGGGCGGCGCCATCAGCGGCTCCTACGCCGGCGGCGTGAACACCAATTGCGGCTGACCTGACCGCTAAACGGCCCATCTAACGAGGGATCGATGAAAACCTTGCTCTTGAAAACCGGCTTGATCGGTGTCGCGGTCGTGGCCACCGCCACGGGGACGATCGCCACGGCAGGCCCAGCCGCCGCCGCTACCTACGGTGGGCAATGCGGCAGCGGCTACGGTGTCGTCAACCGCTTCGACCTCCCCACCAACCGTGGAACCGTATTCCTGACCTACAACTCGGGCAACGGCAACAACTGCGTTGTCACAGTGCGTACGAATCCGGGCGCCGCCACGCTGATGGAGGCGGCTCTCAAGCGATCCTCCTCTTCCACCTGGAACGTGGACAGCGGCAACTACACCACCTACGCCGGGCCCGTTTACGTATCGGCGCCGGGTCAGTGCGTCGACTGGGGCGGCACCATAGGCACGGCCAGCGACGCGCGTTTCGGCACCAACTGCGGCTGATCCGCACGGCGAATCCGCAGGACACCGTCATATATGACACGAATCCGAAGAAGGGCAAGACATATGACATCTATGAGGCAGGCCACCGCCGTGGCCGGGTGCACCGTCGCCACCGTTTTCGGGGCGCTCGCCGCGGCGTCGCCGGCGGCGGCGGCGACATACGGAGGTGAGTGCGGCTCCGGCTATAGCGTCGTCAACTCCGACCCGATCGGCAGTAAGGGAACGGTGTTCCTGACCTACAATTCCAGCACCGGCCGAAACTGCGTGATCGCAAAACGGAACACCTCAGGCTCGCCCATCTTGGTCGAGGCGGGTTTGTCGATCAGTCCGGCCGGAAGTCACTGGGATGTCTTCGACGGCGGCTTCTATAGGAGCTACGCGGGGCCGATCTACCTGGCGGCGGCGGGCAAGTGCGTTGACTGGATGGGTCGCATCACCGGCACCGAGGGCGGCAAACGCGGAACGAACTGCGGCTGATCCATCGCCGGTCCGTGCGGGCGCCCGCCGTCTTCCTCTTCGCGGCCGCCGCGGTCTTTGGCCGCGGCGGCCGAGCGACCCGGCCCCACGAGCGCGTGCGTCCACCACTGCGTTTCCG
>OBLR010000173.1_pt1 | contig 13297 bp, 10 predicted proteins | sample 1519891 | NCBI WGS metagenome assembly OBLR01 (sample SAMEA3113583, study PRJEB22503) | soil metagenome | reverse complement strand
CCGAGCGCCCGGCCCTATGCGACCTGGTCTCGCCTGGCCACGACAAAAACGCGGCGGAAGGGGAACACCGTGCCGTACGACCGGGGCGGATAGGCCGCGCGCAGACGGGCCGCTAGCTCCGCGAGGAAGTCGGCCTTGGCTTCTGGGTCGTCGGCCGCGTCGAACGCGGCGAGCACGGGCCGAAGCGCGGTGCCCTTGATCCACTCCAGCACGGGGTCGGCGCCCGCCAAGATCTGCGAATAGGTCGTCTCCCAGGCGTCGACCGGCCGGCAGCCGTGTGTCGCGAGCAGCTCAAGATAGTCGCCCGGGGTGTCCACGGGCTTGCCGAACACGACTTCGGCGGCCGCGGTGCGAGGCGGCTCGCCCAACAGCTCACGCCAGCGCGGCGAGCGGCACAGCTCCCGCACGGCGTCATGGCTGGCGCCGTCGAAGTTGCCCGGCACTTGAAACGCCAGCCAGCCTCCCGGGCTCAGCGCCTTGACCCACTTAGGCAGCAGCTCACGGTGGGTCGGCACCCAGTGCAATGCCGCGTTGGACACGATCACATCGACCGGGTGCGCCGGTGCCCAGGTGGCGATGTTCCCCACCGCGAAGCGCAGGCCGGGGACGGCGCGCCGCTCGGCCGCCGCGATCATCTGCGGAGAGCTGTCGATGCCCTCGATGCGGGCCGCCGGCCATCGGTCGGCCAAGGTGGCGGTGAGCTCGCCGGTGCCGCAGCCGAGATCCACCACATAGACGGGATCGTCGGCGTGCACTCGGCCGAGCAGCTCGAAGAAGGGCCTGCTCCGCTCCGCGCTGAAGAGCCCATACTGCTCGGGGTCCCAGGAGGTGTCTGGACGTTCCCTATCTCTCGACATCAAGACATATGGTGTCTCGGCCGCCGCGTTCATGTCAATCAGTATCTCGATGTCGAGACAGGTAGGCTGTTCAGCGTGGAGGATGAGGTCGACCGGCTCGTGGCTTCCTGGCAGACCGAACGCCCTGATCTCGATGTCGAGCCATTGCAGGTCCTCAGCAGGGTCTCGCGGCTGGCGCGACATCTGGACCGGGCCAGGCGCTCGGCGTTCGCCGCACATGACCTCGAGTCGTGGGAGTTCGACGTCCTCACCGCACTGCGCCGGGCGGGCGAGCCCTACCAGCTGAACCCCGGCCAGCTGCTACGCGCCACCCTGGTCACGTCGGGCACGATGACCAACCGCATCGACCGGCTGGAAGCCGCCGGCCTGGTCAAGCGCCATCCCGATCCACAGGACAAACGCGGCGTCCAGGTCCGCCTCACCGAAGCCGGCAAGTCGCGGGTGGACGCGGCGTTCGCCGACCTGATCGACCGTGAGCGCCTGCTGCTTGGCGGCCTCAGCGGAGCCGACCGCCGGCACTTGGCGAACCTGCTGCGCACGCTCCTCGTGCCGTTCGACACGGCCGCCCCCCGCCACCCCGACCGCCCGCCGCGTCCGCGTGGATCTTGACGAAAGCTGCGCGGATCAGGCGTCGAGGTCGGCGGCGAGCTGAAGCCATTCGTCCTCGGCCTGCGCCCGCTCGGCCTCTATGGACTGCAGCTCGCCGTTCAGTTCGAGCAGCCTTTCGTAGTCGGTCGCGTGCGCGGCCAGCTCAGCGTGAAGCTCGGCCGCCCGGGCCGTCAGCTTGTCGATGCGCCGTTCCAGCCGGTCCAGCTCCTTGCGCGCCCGCCACCCCCGGGCGGCGTCGTTGGAGCGGGCCGGGGCCGCGTTCCGCCCAGTGCGATCGGCGTTTTTGGCCGTCTCGCGGCGGGACAGATATTCGTCGACGCCGCCGGGCAGCATCGAGATTCGGCCGTCGCCGAGCAGCGCCACGACATGGTCGGTGACCCGCTCAAGGAAGTAGCGGTCGTGGCTCACCACGACGAGAGTGCCCGGCCAGCCGTCGAGTAGATCCTCAAGCTCGGTGAGCGTTTCGATGTCGAGGTCGTTGGTCGGCTCGTCCAGCAGCAGCACGTTCGGCTCGCCCATGAGCAGGCGCAGCAGCTGCAACCGGCGGCGCTCGCCGCCGGACAGGTCCGCGACCGGTGTCCACTGGGCATCGCCCCGGAACCCCAGCCGTTCCAGCAGCTGGCCGGCCGTCCAGTCTCGCTTGCCGACGGTGATGCGGCGCTTGATCTCTTCAACGGACTCGAGTACACGGCGCGCGGGATCCAGCTCGGTCAGCTCTTGCGACAGATGGGCCGGCTGCACGGTCTTGCCCCGGGTGACCCGGCCGGAGATCGGGGCGATCGCGCCGGTCAGCAGCCGGAGCAGTGTGGTCTTGCCGCTGCCGTTGCGGCCGAGCACGCCGACACGGTCGCCGGGCCCGAGCCGCCAGGTCATCCGTTCGAAGATCGTTTGATCGCCGGCCGCGACGGTCACGTCTTCGAGGTCGTACACCGTCTTGCCCAGCCGCGCGGTCGCGAAGCGGGTGAGCTCGACCTCGTCGCGCAGGGGCGGCACATCGGCGATGAGCGCCTGCGCCGCATCCACCCGGAACCTGGGCTTGGAGGTGCGGGCCCGCGGACCACGGCGCAGCCAGGCCAGCTCTTTGCGGAGCAGGTTTTGCCGCTTGTCCTCGGCGGCGGCGGCGATGCGATCGCGCTGCGCCTTGGCGAGGGTGTAGGCGGAGTAGCCACCCTCGTAACGCTCCACCCCGCCGTCCACCACCTCCCAGGTGCGGTCGGTCACCTCGTCGAGGAACCACCGGTCGTGCGTGACGACGATCAAGGCGGCGGCGCGCTCACGCAGCCGGCGGGCCAGCCAGTCGATGGCCTCGATGTCCAGATGGTTGGTTGGCTCGTCCAGCACCACGACGTCCGATTCGGGGACGAGCAACCTGGCCAGCGCCACCCGCCGCCGCTCGCCGCCCGACAACTCACCGACCGCGGCGTCGAGGTCGACGTCGCCGAGCAGCCCCGTGAAGATGTCGCGAATCCGGGCGTCACCCGCCCACTCGTGCTCGTGCCGCTCGCCGAGCACGACGTCACGAACGCTGCCGCGGCCCGGGAACTCGTCGCGCTGCGTGAGGAGGGCGATCCGAAGGTCACGTGCGTGGGTGACCCGCCCGTCGTCCGGCGGCACCCGCTTGGCGAGGATCGAAACGAGCGTGGTCTTGCCGTCGCCGTTGCGACCCACGACGCCGATCCGGTCGCCCGCGTCAACGCCGAGCGAGACCCCGTGCAACAACGGCTTCGGCCCGTACGCCTTTGTGACATCGGCAACGTTGATCAGGTTCACGAGGTGGCACGGCTCCGCTTGAGAGGGCGAGTCATCGGCCCCGAGGTTACCCGCGGGGCAGGGGCGGCGCGGGCACCGGAAACACCTGTGGAAAACTCCGGGCAGCCCTACAGAACCGTCGCGCCGGGGACGGGGCCATGGGCCTGGATCACCGACTTGGCCACCGCCCGCTGGGACAAGGCGGTCGCCAGGTCCCGCGCGTGGTCCTCGGATGCGGCCAGGAAGGCACAGGTTGGTCCGGAGCCCGAGACCAGCGCGCCGAGCGCGCCGGAGTCGCGGCCGGCGGCGAGCGTGGAACGCAGCGATGACCGCAGCGTCAGCGCCGCCGGCTGCAGGTCGTTGCGAAGCTCCTTGCCGAGCGTTTCGGCGTTCCCGGCCGCCAGCGCCGCGATCAGCCCCTCGGCCACCTGCGGCGGCGGCACCGGGCCGCCGTCGGCGGCACGCAGCCGGTCGCATTCGCCGTAGACCGCGGCGGTTGACAGGCCGCCGTCGGCGAGCGCGAACACCCAGTCGAAGCGGCCACGGGTGAGCACCGGCGACAGCCGCTCGCCCCTGCCGAGCCCCACCGCGGTGCCGCCGAACAGGGCGAAGGGCACGTCGCTGCCGAGGTCGGCGGCCAGTTCGAGCAGCGTGGCCTCGTCCACCCCGGCGTCCCACAGCTCGTTGCAGGCGATGAGCGCGCCCGCCGCGTCGGCGCTGCCGCCCGCCATGCCCCCGGCGACCGGGATCGCCTTGTGGATGCCAATCTGTACGGTGGGCTCGACGCCGATGTGCGCGGCCAGCGCGGCGGCCGCCCGTGCGGCGAGATTGTCCGGGCCGACCGGCACCGCGTCGATGTCAAGGCCGGATTCGGCCTCGACGACCACGCTCAGCCGCGGCGCGGGGGTCGCGGTCACCTCGTCGAACAACGAGACGGCATGGAAGACGTTGACCAGGTCGTGGTAGCCATCGTCGCGCAACGGCCCCACGCTGAGCTGGAGGTTAACCTTCGCTGGCACGCGTACGGTTACGGCTGTCACGTTCCGAAAGCGTACGGGAGCCGCCGCTCGGGGGCGCATCGGGGCGGCCGCTCGATACGGTTGCTCCTACTCGGCGACAATGCGACCAGGTGGGGGCTCGGTGCGGGAGCAGACTGGGTGGACCGGCGCGGGCCATGGAGCCGCGCCGCCGGCACCGGGCGATCCGCCTCGCATCGGGTCGTACGAAGTGATCGGCCGGCTGGGCGAGGGCGGCATGGGCACCGTCCATCTCGGCCGGGACGGGCGGGGGCGGCTCGTCGCGATCAAGGTGATCCGCCTCGAGCTCGCGGCGGACCCGAGCTTTCGGGCGCGGTTCAGGGACGAGGTGCGCAACGCCCAGCGGGTGGCGTCGTTTTGCACCGCGCAGGTCCTCGAACACGGCGAGGAGGACGGCCGGCCCTATCTCGTCACGGAGTACGTCGACGGCAGGCCGCTTGACGAGTACATCGAGACCGAGGGCGCGCTGCCCGCCGCCACGCTGCATGGCGTGGCCGTGGGGGTCGCGGCGGCGCTGACCGCGATCCACGCGGCCGGGCTGGTGCACCGTGATCTCAAGCCGGCGAACGTCCTGCTGTCGGTGTCCGGACCCAGGGTCATCGACTTCGGCATCGCGCGCGCCGCCGACGCGACCGCCCAGCACACGAAGGCCGGCGTCGTGGTAGGCAGTCCCGGCTGGATGGCGCCTGAACAGGTGCTGCGAGGAGAGATCAGCACGGCCGTCGACATCTTCGCGTGGGGCATGCTGGTTGCCTTCGCCGGCACCGGGCGACGCCCGTACGGGACCGGGCCCGTCGTCGCCCTGGCGGCCCGAGCGGAGCATGGCGAGCCCGACGTGGACGGCCTGCCCGAGTCGTTGCGCGCGACCGTGCTGCGGGCGCTGGCCGCCGACCCCGGCCGCCGGCCATCGGCACAGCGGCTACTGCTCGCCCTGGTCGGCGGGACCCCGGCACCGGACGCCGGCGAGCCCGGCGGGCCGCCGCCGGACGCCGAGGCGGTCGCGGACCTGGAGATCAGCCGGACGTGGCGGGCCCAGCCGCCGATGTTGCCGCCGCCGCCCGCCCGCACGTCACCCGGCTCGGCGGCGCCGATCGCCCCCCAGCCGTACGCGGCACATCCGTACGGGCACCAGTCATATTCCGCGCAGCCGTACGCGACGGCGCCGGGCGGGCCGGCGCCGGGCGGGCCGGTGGCAGGCGACGGCGCCTACCATCACCCCGGCGCGGCGTACCCGCCGCCAGGGCCGGCGCCGGGCGCGCTCGGCGCCCATCCGATGAGCTCGTCTCCCACGCCGCCGCAGCCGTCCTACCCCGCCGGGCGGGCGGCGCCGGGCACGCGGCCGCCGCGGCGGCGCGGCTGGCTCGGCTGCCTGTTCACCGGCGTTGGCCTGTTCGTGGCCGTCTTGGCCGCGCTGGTGCTCCTCGTTTATCTGACCCAGCCCAACGAAGGCGAACTCGGCCGGCCCGCCAAGGACGGTCAGTTCACTTTCGTCATGCGAGGGCCCGCCAAATGCGGCGCGGCGGCGCGGATCGCCGGGATCACCCCGAGCAAGGGCAAGCTGTGCCAGGTCCCGTTCACGGTGACGAACACCGGGGCGAAGCGGCGCACGCTCGCGCCCGGCTATCAGGAGCTGCGCGACGCCAATGACGACGACCACCCAGGCGCGATCTTGCTGCGTGGCGGCGCACGAGCGCACAACCGGGTGGCGCCGCAACTGCTCTCCCCCGGCACGACGTTCTCCGGCGTGGTGCTCTTCGACGTGTCGCGCGGGTTCCAGCCGACCTCGGTCGTGTTGCACGACGACAGCACAAGCAACGGTGTCCGGATACCGGCGTCCTGATCCCCGCCGGCAAACACGAACGCATGATCATCACGGCCGGCGGTGGGCGGCGACCCGGGCGAAGGCGGCGACGTCCAGGGACTCGCCGCGGGCCGCTGGATCGACACCGGCCCCCCGCAGGGCGCGCTCGGCGGCGGCCGCCGAGCCGGCCCAACTCGCCAGCGCGGCGCGCAGGGTCTTGCGTCGCTGCGCGAACGCCGCGTCGACGACCGCGAACACCTCCTCACGGGTGGCGGCCGTCGCCGGCGGGTCGCGCCGGGCGAACGCCACCAGACCCGAGTCCACATTGGGCGCCGGCCAAAACACCGAACGGCCAACCGCACCCGCGCGGCGGGCGTCGGCGTACCAGGCCATCTTCACCGAGGGCACCCCGTAAATCTTGCCGCCGGGCCGTGCGCTGAGCCGATCGGCCACCTCAGCCTGCACCATGATCAGCCCATGCCGCAGTGACGGCAGCAGCGCGAGCAGATGCAACACCACGGGGACCGCGACGTTGTAGGGCAGGTTGGCGACCAAGGCGGTCGGCGGCGGTCCCGGCACCGAGTCGAGGCGCAGCGCGTCGGCCTGGACGACCTCGAGTCGCTCGGCCAGGTCCGGCGCGCGCTCGGCCACCGTGCGCGGCAGCGCCCCGGCCAGGAGCGGGTCGATCTCGATGGCCACCAGCCTGCGTACGGCCGGCAACAGCGCGAGGGTCAGCGACCCGAGCCCCGGCCCCACCTCGACCACGACATCGTCGGGCGCCGGCGCCGCGGCTCGGACGATCCGGCGTACGGTGTTCGCGTCGATGACGAAGTTCTGCCCCAGGGTCTTGGTCGGCCGGATCCCGAGACGCCGGGCCAAGTCCCGTACGTCGGCGGGCCCAAGCAGCGACGGCGCCCGGGCCACCCGATCACCAGGGCCCAAAAAGGCGCTCCCCGGTGGCGGCGATCGCGGCGCACATCTCGGCCACGTCCACCTGCTTCACCTCGGCCATGCTGCGCACGGTGAGCGGGATCAGGTACGAGGCGTTGGGCTTGCCGCGGTGCGGCATCGGGGTGAGGAACGGCGCGTCGGTCTCGACCAGCACCAGCTCCAGCGGTGCGACTCTCAGGGCCTCCCGGAGCGAGGCCGCGTTCTTGAACGTCACGTTGCCGGCGAAGCTCATGACATAGCCCTTGGCCGCGCACTCCTTGGCCATCGTGGCGTCGCCGGAAAAGCAGTGGAAGACGACCTTGTCCGGCGCGCCCTCCTCCGCCAGGATGCGCAGCACGTCGTCGTGCGCCTCCCGGTCGTGGATCACCAGCGTCTTGCCGGTGCTCTTGGCGATCTCAATGTGCGCGCGGAACGATCGCTGCTGGTCCTCGAGGGGCGCCCAGTCGCGGTAGTAGTCAAGCCCGGTCTCGCCGACCGCCCGTACCTGCGGCAGCTCGGCCATCACCGCGATGTCCCTGAGCACGTCGTCGGTGATGCCGGTCGTCTCGTTGGGGTGCATGGCCACCCCCGCGTACACGTCGCCGTGCTCGCGGCCGGCCTCGGCGGACCACGACGAGGAGGACAGATCGACGCCGATGGTGAGCACCCGCCGGACGCCGACCGCGTGCGCCGCCGCCAGCGCCCGCGGCACCGGCACATCGAGCAGATCGAGGTGGCAGTGGCTGTCGAAGACCTCGACCGGCAGCCGCTCCGGCAGCGGCGGGAAGCTCGAGCCCCGGGAACCGTCGATACCCCGCGAACTGGTCATGGGACGCTCCGCCGGTCGCGCCGCGGCCTGCCGAGTACGGCCACGGACGTGCTGTGTTTGGATCTTTCCACCAATGTGCCGATCATGCCCGGTTTACCAGCACAATCGCCCCCTTGACCGCTCAAGTAGTGCCCTTGGCGGGGTCCCCGGAGATCGCCTCAAGACGTGCCAGCTCCTCATCGATCACGGAGGTGTCGAGCTTGGCGAACAGCGGCTTGGGCGGGGCCAGCGGGGTGCCGACCTTGATCGGCCGCGACTCCCACCGGGCCTCGGTGTCATACGAACCGGTCAGCACGGGGTAGTCGGCGCCCCCCGGCTCGGAGACCGTCTCAAGGCGCGGCATGCCGCTCCACACCCCGGTGCCGCCGAGCATGTCGTACACCTTCTGGGAAGAGCTCGGCAGGAACGGCGTCAGCAGCGACTTGGCGTCATCGACGAGCTGCAACGCCACGTGCAGGATGGTCTTCATCCGCTCGGGGTCGGAATCGCGCAGCTTCCAGGGGGCCTGGTCGGACAGATACTTGTTGGCCTCGGCGACGGTGCGCAGCGCCTCGTGCGCGGCGTTCTTGAAGCGCGACCGCTCCAGCTCGGCCCCGACCGCGGCGAACGCCTTGCGCGAGCCGTCGAGTACGGCGCGGTCGACGTCGGTCAGCTCGCCGGCGGGCGGGATCGCACCGATGTTCTTGGCGGCGAAGGAGAGGGACCGGTTGACCAGGTTGCCCCAGGCCGCGACCAGCTCGTCGTTGTTGCGCCGGACGAACTCGGCCCAGGTGAAGTCGGTGTCCTGGTTTTCCGGGCCGGCCACCGCCACGTAGTAGCGCAGCGCGTCGACGTCATAGCGGTCAAGGAAGTCGCGTACGTAGATGACGACCTGCCGGGAGGAGGAGAACTTGCGGCCCTCCATCGTCAGGTATTCGCTCGACACGATTTCGGTGGGCAGACCGAGCGCGCCGAGCGGGCCCGAGGCGCCGTTCCGGGCACCCCGCCCGCTGTAGCCGGACAGGATCGCGGGCCAGATCACGCTGTGGAAGACGATGTTGTCTTTGCCCATGAAGTAGTAGGAGTCGGCGGCGTCGTTTTGCCACCAGGCGCGCCAGGCGTTTGGGTCGCCGGAGCGCTTCGCCCACTCGATCGACGCGCTCAAATAGCCGATGACCGCGTCGAACCACACATAGATGCGCTTGTTGGCCTGATCGCGCCACTCGTCGAGCGGGATCGGCACGCCCCAGTCGAGGTCCCGGGTGATCGTGCGCGGCTGCAGCTCGCCGAGGAGGTTCAGCGAGAACTTGAGCACGTTGGGCCGCCACTCGCCCTGCTTGGCCTGCAGGTAGGAACCCAGCGTCTCGGTGAACGCGGGCAGGTCGAGCATGAAGTGCTCGGTCTCGACGAACTTCGGCTTTTCGCCGTTGATCCGGGACACGGGGTTGATCAGGTCGATCGGGTCGAGCTGGTTGCCGCAGTTCTCGCATTGATCGCCGCGCGCGCCGTCGTACCCGCAGATGGGGCAGGTGCCCTCGATGTAGCGGTCGGGCAGCGTGCGCCCGGTGGACGGCGAGATCGCTCCCATCGTGGTCGTGGGAAAGATATAGCCGTTTTTGAGCAGGCCGAGGAACAGCTCTTGCACGACCTCGTAGTGGTTGCGCGTCGTGGTCCGGGTGAACAGGTCGTACGACATGCCCAGCCGGCGCAGGTCTTCGGCGATCACACGGTTGTAGCGGTCGGCGAGCCCGCGGGCGGTCACGCCCTCTTTGTCGGCCTGCACCTGGATCGGCGTGCCGTGCTCGTCGGTGCCGCTGACCATCAGGACCTCGTTGCCCGCCATCCGCTGGTAGCGGCTGAACATGTCGCAGGGCAGGGCGAACCCGGAGACATGCCCGATGTGCCGAGGACCGTTGGCGTACGGCCAGGCGGGTGCGGTGAGGATGTGGCGGCGCGACGAGGACATGGCTCCAGCCTAGAGGGCGCGGCACCCATGCTCGCGCCATATTTCCGCGCGCACGGAACATGCCCGTCGGTGACCTGCGGGCGGACGGCGGTACGGGCGGTTACCCGAGCTTGGCTACCCGCGTTCGGTTACCCGGCGTTTCGGCTACCCGCGTTTGGCGGCGATCTGTTCGGCGGCGGCCTGTTCGGCGGCGGCGTCGACGACGCCGGCGGCCTCCTCGGCGGCGTCGGCCTGCGGCGGGTGCGAGCGGCGTCGGATGCCGAGAATGCTCAAGAACAGCGAGGCCAAGATCATCTGAAAGGAGATGACCAGCGCCGTGGCCGACGGCACCACGAGGCGCAGCGCGTACCGTGGGTCGAGCTCACCGAAGTTGTTGACCTGCCAGTGGACCATCGACAGGACGACGCCGACGAGACCGGCGAGGGCGAGCAGGCCGCCGATGACGATGCCGCGCTCCAGGCTCCACCAGTCGATGATCCTCTGCACCCGCCGGTCGTGCGGGAGGAACCCCTCCTCCATCGCGTAGACCTTTGTGAGCAGGGCGAATAGCACCGCCTGGAACCCGATCACCAGGATCGCCGACGCGGCCACCAAAGTGTCGACGTCGAAGGCGACATCGCCGATCCGCACCGGCCCGAACGACAGGGCCAGCCCGCTGACGAGACCCAGCGTCATGAGCACGAGGCCGGGGATGAAAAACAGCCATCGCGGGCTGTACAGCAGGAGGAAGCGCAGATGCCGCCAGCCGTCACGCCAGGTGTTCAGGTGCGGCGCCCGGGACCGGCCGTCGGGCGAAAGCGTCGTCGGGACCTCACGGATGTCGAGCTTGGCGAGCGTGGCCTTCACCACCAATTCGCTGGCGAATTCCATGCCACCCGTTTGCAGTCCGAGCCGCATGACGGCGTCCTTGCGAAAGGCCCGCAGCCCGCAATGGAAATCGCCGATCTCGCTGCCGAAGAACAGCCGGCCGATATAGCTGAGCACCGGGTTGCCGAGGTAACGGTGGAGGGGCGGCATGGCACCGGGCGCGATGCCGCCCTGGAAGCGGTTGCCCATCACCAGATCGGCGCCGTCCCGCAGTTGCTCGAGGAATGGCCACAGGCCGGTGAAGTCGTAAGAGTCGTCGGCGTCGCCCATCACGACATAGCGGCCTTTAGCGGCCCGGATGCCGCCCATGAGGGCGTTTCCGTATCCCTTATCCGAGACCGGCACCACGCGGGCGCCGGCGTCGCGGGCAAGCTGCTGGCTGCCGTCCGTACTGCCGTTGTCGGCGATGACGACCTCGCCGTCGACGCCGTGCTCTTCGAAGAAGCCGATCGCCTTGCGAACGCAGGTTTCGATGGTTTCGGCCTCGTTCAGGCAAGGCATGACTACGGAGAGTTCCACGTCACCGTCTCCTCCATTACCCCTGGCTCATCGGCTCGTAGGGCATTCGACTACTCTCATCCTGGTCATGGTTTCAATGACGCTCGTAGGGTTCCGACGTGTAGTGCGCGGTGCCATAATGCCCGCCTGAGCCGCGCCATGCGGGTCTATCGCGCGGACAGGCCCGCGGAGAGGACGAGAGGACGCTCACCGCGTTGCCAAGTTGCAACCTGAAGTCCCACAACGGGACGACTGGTGGCGGCAGGCTAAGCAGAAAGCATATAGGCGGCCTGCCCCGGGAAGTTCGCCGAGGGCGTGCCGATCACCCAAGACCGCTGGTCAGGGGTCGATCTCCGCGCTCGGGGCAGGTAATCGGAAGAAGCTAATCGAAGCAAGCACAGGACCCGGCGAAACCGGCCGCACCGACGGCACGGGTGGGGCCAGGCAGGATCGGACGACAGGATGCCGCCGACGGGCGGCCGGTCAGACATGGAGGGGAGTCGCCCGTGGCCGGGGCAGCGCTTGACACCACATCGTCATCGCCGGCCACGCCGACTGAGCCGGCGGATCGGAGCCGACCGGCCGATCCGGCGGCGGCGTCTGGGCAGACCGGCCGCGCCGAGCAGGGCGGCTTTTGGGCCCTCGTCCGCCGCCATCGCACGTTCACCGCCATACTCACCGTGGGCGTGCTGCTGCGGATCGTCACCATGCTCGGCTACCGCCCGGCGATGTGGTTCAACGACTCCTTCGACTACCTGCACGTGGCGATGTCGCCCTACCCGCACGCGATCCGGCCGGACGGGTACGCCTTCTTCCTCTTCCTGCTCCGCCCCTTTCACAGCTTCGCGCTGGTCGTGGCCCTGCAGCACCTGATGGGCGTGATCATCGCGATCATCATCTACGCCCTGCTGCGGACGCGATTCACGCTGCCGGCGTGGGTGGCCTGCCTGGCGGCGGCGCCGGTGCTGCTCGACGCCTACCAGATCCAGCTCGAGCACCTGGTGCTGTCCGACGTCCCGTTCACCTTCTTGGTGATCTTGGTCATCGCGGCCCTGATGTGGTACCAGAACCCGTCATGGAAGGTCGGCGCGGCCGTCGGGCTGCTGCTCGGGCTGGCGTCGCTGACCCGCTCGGTCGGGCTGCCGGTGCTGTTCGCCGTCGTCGTCTACATGCTCGCCCGCCGCGTACGCTGGCGCGTGATCGCCGCCACGGTCGCGCTGTGCGCCCTGCCGCTGGCCGCCTATGCGGTGTGGTTCCACTCCTATTACGGCAAGTTCGCCATGACGGAGAGCAATGGCGTTTTCCTGTACGCCAGGGTCTACAAGTTCGCGGACTGCAACAAGATCCAGCCGCCGACCGAAGAAATCCCGCTGTGCGTCCAGGCCGACCACAAGCTGCCGTTCTCGCAAGACGGCATCTGGAATCGGCGGTCGCCGCTGCACCGCGTTCCCGCGCCGCGATTCACCGAGATGCAGAACAGAATCGCCGGCGACTTCGCCAAGCGCGCGATCCTGGCGCAGCCCGGAGACTACTTCAAGGTGGTGGCGGCCGATTTCTTCCGCGTCTTCCAATGGAATCGCACGGTCTTCCCGGATCGCGACACCTATGAGGAGTACGAGTTCGGCACGCACGCCGCCGCGCTGCCCGACTGGCGGATGAGCCAGGACAAGACCGCCGACCAAGAGGCGGCCGCGTACGAACGGGGCCGGGCGAGCACGCAGATCGCCGAGCCCTTCGCCGGCGTCATCCGCACCTATCAGGACGTGTTCTACCTGCGCGGGTCGATCTTGGGCGTCATTCTGCTGGTGGGGCTGGGCGGGATGATCCCGCTGTGGCGACGGTTCGGCGGCGCCGCGCTGCTGCCGTGGACGACCGCGATCGGGCTACTGCTCGCCCCGGCCGCGACGGCGGAGTTCGACTATCGATACATCCTGCCCGCCACACCACTGGCCTGCCTCGCCGCCGCGCTCGCGATCACCCCAAAGATACGGTCCTGGTATCCAAATCGCTTCCGGCAGCGTCGCGGCGTCGTATCGGCGCAGGGCGCCCCGGGCGGTGCGCCCGAAGCGCCGGAGTCCGCCGCCGAGCCAGACATGGAACCCGCCGCCACCGCCAAGTAGGCGGATGTCCACCTCGCGATCTGGCCGATCTGGCCGAGCTGGCCGAGCTGGGCGA
>OBLR010000172.1_pt1 | contig 13338 bp, 7 predicted proteins | sample 1519891 | NCBI WGS metagenome assembly OBLR01 (sample SAMEA3113583, study PRJEB22503) | soil metagenome | reverse complement strand
CCGCGCGCCGACGTGCCCAACGTCCAGGACCTGCAGTACGTCGTGAGCGACGGGTCCACTTTCGTCGATCTCGAACGCGACGCCACCACGCACACGGTGTCGATGCCGACCGAGCAGGCGCTCGAGTACACGGTGACTAACACCGCCATCAGCGGGCGGTATCGGCTGACCAATACGTACGTGACCGACCCGGCCAGAGCCACCCTGCTGATCAAGACACGCTTCCAGTCGCTGGACGGCGGCGCGTACCAGCTCTACGTCCTGTACAACCCGTCGTTGGCGGGCGGCGCCGGCAACGACACCGGCGCGTGGGACGGGGCGAACGGCGCCCTGGTGGCAAGCGATGGACAGCCGGTGTTCGGCGGCACGGTCGCCTCCGCGCTTAAGTCGTCCTTGGCCTTCTCCGCCCACTCGACCGGATACAGCGGCACGTCGAGCGACGGTTACGTCGATCTCGCCGCGGATCGCCGGCTGACCAACCAGTACGACACAGCGAGCGTCGGCGGCAACATCGTGCAGATCGGACAGGTGCCGGTCGGCGCGGACACCACGTTCACGCTCGCGCTTGGCTTCGGCGCCAACCGAGGCGGCGCGATCGCGGCCGCGAACGCCTCGCTGTCCGCCGGTTTCGCCGCCGCGGAATCGTCGTACCGCTCCGGTTGGGCCGGCTACCTCACCGGCAAGCCGGTGCCGGCCGCCGTCTCCGGCGACACGTCGCTACGCCGGACGTACAGGGTGGGCGTGATGAGCCTGCGCGCCATGGAGGACAAGACCTTCCCCGGCGCGACCGTCGCGGGCCTCGCCACGCCCTGGGGCGACTTCGTCGACGGCGCGGCGCTGGGCGACGGATACCACCGGGTGTGGGCGCGCGACCTCTACCAGCAGGGCACCGCGATGCTCGCGGCCGGCGACGCGGCGCAGGCGAGACGCATGGCGCAATGGCTGTGGAACCGTCAGCAGATCACGACGTGGACGCAGGGCGACGGCGTGTGGTACGGCCCTGGCTCCTTCCCCCGCTACTCGCCGGTCAGCGGGGTGAGCGGCGCGACGCCGCGTCAACTCGGGTGCTGCGAACAGCTCGACCAGGACGCCTTCGCTATCGTGCTCGCGTGGCAGACCGGGCTGACGGACGCGGCCACATGGAGCAAGATCAAACTCACCGCCGACCACCTCGTCGACTTTGGCCCGGCCACGCCCGGCGAGCGGTGGGAGGAGCAAAGCGGCGTCTCGCCGTCCACCGTCGCCGCCGAGATCGCCGGGCTCGTCTGCGCCGCCGACATCGCCCGGCGCAACGGCGACACCGCAAGCGCGTCCACCTACGAAAGCACCGCCGACGCCTGGCGGGCCGCGCTCGACGGCTGGACGTTCACCACCACGGGCTCCTTCGGCGATCACCGGTACTACGAACGGATCGAGCACGACACCAACCCCAACGACACCTTCGCCCGGAGCCTGGAAGACGGCACCTGGTGGGAACGCGACATCGTCGACGGCGGCTTCCTCGACCTCGTACGGCTCGGCATCCGGCCCGCGTCGCATCCGAACGTGACGGCGTCGCTGCCTGAACTCGACGCGGTCGACTCGGTCACCACGCCGAGCGGGAACGTGTACTGGCATCGGTACAACCACGATTCGTACGGCGAAAGCCAGGCCGACGGCACCGGCTGGCCGGCCGGGCACGGCCAGCGCACCGGGCGGGCCTGGCCGCTGCTGTCGGGCGAACGCGGCGAGTACGAGTTGGCCGCCGGGCGCTCGGCGACGGCGCACCTGCGGGCGATGGCGAACGCGGGCAACGCCGGGAATCTGCTTCCCGAGCAGGTCTGGGACCGGGCCGATCAGTACGGTTTCACCTTCGGCGAGCCCACCGGCTCGGCAGCCCCGCTCGCCTGGGCCGAGGCTCAGTACGTCAGGCTGGCGCTGTCGATCGACGCGGGCCGTCCGGTCGAGACACCGTCCGTCGTGGCCGCCCGCTACGGCGGCCGCCCCTGACCCAGCGCGACCCGGGGCCTTCGGGCCTTCGGGCCTTCGGGCCTTCGGGCCTTCGGGCCTTCGGGCCTTCGGGGGCCGCCGTACGCCTTCAACCCCGAGGCCCGCAACCCAGGCGGCCTGCCGGACGTCGCCGGGACGCGGCCGTCCCGCGTGATGGCGACCGGCCGCCAACGGCGGACGAGATCCGCGGCGGGACTCAGCCGGCGACCGGACGGGTGCGCCTGCTGGCGGTGGTGACGCTGCTCGCCGGGGCTGCGCTCATCCAATTCGCCTGATCAGCACACCATCAGCATCCGATCAGCACCCGATCCGGCCGGGGCCGGCAGTCCGACAAGCTGCGTTCCGTAATATAACGATGTACACCGGGATGGGCATCCCTTTTGACAGCGCCATCACCGCCTTTACCTGGCAATTCTCCCGTTCCGCAATGACTGACTGACAAAAAGTCACAAAACGGAGTCAAGGCTTTCTCAGCAGGCCGGCCGTATTACGTGTTGAATAGACCCTCGTGGTTGCGAAACCCGCCGGAGGGCTGGAAGGCCGGGACGGAGGATGGCGCGATGACCCCAGGACCACGCTCGACACCCGCCAGCGCGGAACGGATGTCCGCGCGGGCAGTGGCGTGCGATCAGATAGACGCGACCCCCAATGCGGTGACATTCCCGCACAAGGAGGGCCAGCTCGCCGCAGGCGAGTGGCTCATCGAACGGCTGCGGCCCGGAGCACGAGTGCTCGACGTGGGATGCGGCACGGGGGTGCCGACCGCACGACAACTCGCCGACGCCGGCTGCGACGTCACCGGCATCGACGCCTCGGAGGGGATGCTGGAGCTGGCCAGGCGCGAGGTCCCGGGAGCTACGTTCCTTCGCCTCGACCTCGCTGAGGTACCCGAGGTCGGCCGGTCGCGGGGCGGCTTCGACGCCATCGTCGCGTTCTTCTCGCTGCTGATGCTGCCGCGAACGAAGATCCCCGCGGCCCTGCGCCGCCTGCATGACCGGCTCGAGCCCGGCGGGTACTTCTTGCTGAGCATGGCCGAGACCGACCTCGACGACGTGCCGATCGACCTGCACGACTGCCCGCAGCGGGTCACCGGGTATCCGGGCGCTGAGTTGCGTGCGCTCGTCAGCGAGGCCGGCTTCGAAGTGCTCGACCTGCGTCATCTGTCCTTCGCTCCGGCCGACCCGGAGATGCCGCCGGAGGCGCAGCTTTTCGTCTACTCCCGGCGGCCCGAGAGAGGGTGGCGCCGGCGGTGAGGCCCCGCTCCCGTATACCAGAACAGAGCGATCTGTTCCGCCGGCGCCGGGACCGTTGACGCCGAACCCGTTCTGGGAGACAGTCACTTCGGTACGTTTCGGACGATGTTCGTCATCTCGGACAGCGCGGGGGCTCCGACCACGCAGCTCAGGAGGACCCCATGCGCCGACCGTTCCGCCGGACCGGCAAGCGTTTGCCGCGATGGATCGCCCTCCTCGTCGCCCTCGCCATCGCCGCGACAGGGCTCGCTGAGCTCCCAGGCCCGGCCGCGTCGGCGCAGGCCGCACAGGCAGCACACTCCGCACAGGCGACGCAGGCGCAAGGGGCGGGAGCGCGAGGTACGGGGGAAGGCCGGGGCGCCGCCGAAGCGCACACCGTCGGGTTCGATCACTACTCGCTGATGATCGACGGGCGCCGGCTCTACCTTTGGTCGGCGGAGTTCCACTACTGGCGACTGCCCAGCCCCGACCTATGGCGCGACGTGCTGGAGAAGCTGAAGGCCGCCGGCTACAACGCCACCTCGATCTACTTCCACTGGGGCTACCACTCGCCGGCCCCCGGCGTGTACGACTTCAGCGGCGTACGCGACATCGAACGGCTCCTGAACATCGCCGAAGACGTCGGCATCTACGTCATCGCCCGCCCCGGCCCGTACATCAACGCCGAGACCGACGGCGGCGGCTTCCCCGCCTGGCTGGTCACACAGCAGGGGCGGGCCCGCTCCAGCGCGCCCGACTTCACCGCCGCCTACCGCGACTGGCTGCGGAACGTCAACCAGATCATCGCCCGTCATCAGATCACCGACGGCGGCGGCCCGGTCATCCTCTACCAGATCGAAAACGAGTACGGAAACAACACCGACGCCCAGTACATGCGGGACCAGCAGGCGCAGGTCCGGGCGGACGGCATCAACGTGCCGCTCACCCACAACCACTGCTGCGGCCCGTCCACCTGGGCGACCGGACCGGGCGCCGTCGACATCCCGGGCCGCGACAACTACCCGCAGGGCTTCAACTGTTCCACGCCGGACCGCTGGAACGGCGTCAGCACGCTGCCCCGGTTCCGCGACGACTCGCCGATCTTCACGCCGGAGTTCCAGGGCGGCTCGTTCGATCCGTGGGGCGGGCCGGGCTACGACAACTGCCGCACCCTCACCGGCCCCGACTTCGAGAAGGTCTTCTACAAGAACAACATCGCCGCCGGCGCCACCATGCAGAACTTCTACATGACCTACGGCGGCACGTCGTGGGGCTGGCTGGCCGACCCGGGCCTGGTCTACACGTCGTACGACTACGGCGCGGCGATCAAGGAGGACCGCGAGCTCACCCCCAAGTACGACGAGACCAAGCGTCTCGGCTACCTCACCCAATCGTTCGGGCCGCTCACCAAGACCGACCCGATCGCGGCGCAGGCCCCCACCAACCCCGCGGTCCAGGTCGACGGGCGGGCCAACCCCGACGACAACACCCACGTCTACGTCGTGCGCCACCGCGACAGCACCGCCACGACTACCGATCGCACGCACATCGCGGTCGACCTGTCCACGAAGGCGACGTACACCCATGACGATCCCGACGGCGCGCTGTCGTATGCGGGCAGCGGGTGGAGCCACGTCGCGAACCAGCCCTTCACCAGCGGCGACTACAAGAACACCGAGTCGTTCAGCGACCGGGCGGGCGACAGCGTGACCGTCACGTTCACCGGCACCGCCGTCCGGTGGATCTCCTCCTTTGACAGCAACCACGGCATCGCCGACGTCTTCCTCGACGGCACCAAGGTCGCCACGGTGGACGGCTACGGTGCGTCCAAGCAGTTCCAGCAGGTGTTCTACGCGGCGGACGGGCTCACCGACACCACGCACACGCTGCGGATCGTCGCGACGGGCGCGCGCAATGCCGCCGCCTCGGGGAGCTTCGTCGTGGTCGACGCCATCGACGTGCCGGCCGGTCCCGGCGTCGGCGAGGTCTATTCATCGGTGCCGCAGCGGCCGGGGACGGCCATCACGCTCGCCGGACGCGACTCAAAGCTGATCATCGCCGGGTACGACATGGACTCCCAGCGGCTGCAGTACTCCACGTCGGAGCTGATGACGCACGGTCACATCGGCGGGCGGGACGTGGCGCTGCTGTATGGGCGGTCCGGGCAGGACGGCGAGACCGTGCTGCGCTATGGCGCCGAGCCGACCGTGACCGTGCTGTCCGGCGAGGTCTCCCACACCTGGGACGCCGACCGGCACGACCTGCGGCTGAACTACGCGCACGACGGCCTTGCCCGGGTGCTCGTCACGCCGGCGGGCGCCGGCGCCGGCGCGGGCGCGGGCGCCGGGGGTCCGGCGCCGTTGCTGCTGCTCATCGGCACCGACGAAGTCGCCGCACAGTTTTGGCGGCACGACACCGCGGCCGGGCCCGTGCTGGTCCGCGGGCCCAAGCTCGTCCGCTCCGCCTCGTACGGATCCGGCGTACTCGCGTTGCGCGGCGACACGACCGCGCCCACCGGCATCGAGATCCACGCCGCCCCCGCCATAGGCACGATCACCTGGAACGGCGCGAGGGTGACGACCCAGCGGCGCGACGACGACGGCGCGCTCACCGGCCGGGTGGCCGGGCCGCGCCCGGTGACGCTGCCCGCTCTCACCGACTGGCGATTCCGGCAAGAGTCACCCGAGGCACTGCCCGACTTCGACGACGGGCGCTGGCCGCTGGCCGACAAGGCGACGACGAACAACCCGGCGCAGCCGGCAGCGCCGCCGGTGCTGTACACGGACGAGTACGGCTTCCACCACGGCGACGTGTGGTATCGCGGCCATTTCACGGCGCACGGAGACGAGACCGGGGTCAGCCTGTCGGCCATCACCGGGCGGGCCGGCACCTACTCGGCCTGGCTCAACGGCACGTTCCTCGGCAGTTCGGGCGACCGCACGCACCGCTTCGACTTCCCGGAGGGGAGCCTGCGGCCCGGGCGCGACAACGTACTGGCGGTCCTCGTCGAGAACATGGGCCACAACGGGGACTTCAACGCCGACGACACGCACAAGGAGCCGCGCGGACTGACCGGGGCGACCATCCTCGGGTCGACCGCCCAGCTCAGCTGGCGGATCCAGGGCAATCGCGGCGGGGAAGACCTCGTCGACCCGGTGCGCGGGCCGATGAACGTCGGCGGCCTGTTCGGCGAGCGCGGCGGATGGCACCTGCCCGGCTTCCCCGACTCGGGATGGAGCCGGGTGACGCTGCCGCGCCCGGGCACCAGGCCCGGCATCTCCTGGTATCGCACGAGGTTCGATCTCGACCTGCCGCAAGGCCAGGATGTGCCCATGGGCATCAAGATCACCGACGATCCGGCCCGGCGCTACCGCGCGCTGCTGTTCGTGAACGGCTGGCAGATCGGGCGCTACATCAACCACGTGGGACCACAGCGCACGTTCCCGGTGCAGCCCGGCATCCTCCGTACGAACGGCACGAACACGCTGGCGATCGCGGTGTGGAACGAGGACGGCGGCACCGGCGGACTCGGCGCGGTCGCGCTCGACCAGTACGCCAACCTGGCCACCAGCCTGAAGGTGTCGGACGTGCCGAGCCCGGCGTACGACCCGCGCGTCTACGGCCCGCCGGCGCCGTCGACCGCCGCGCTGTCGGTGTCCGCTCCCGACGTGATCGAGCGGGGCGGCTCTGGCACGGTGACCGCGACGTTCACCGACCCGGCCGACCGACCGCCGGCGCACGACGTCACCGTGGGGCTGCGCGTCCCGGCCGGGTGGACCGCCACCACGGCGGGCGGCACCTCCCTGGGCACGGTGCGGCCGGGCACCTCGGCGTCGGTCACCTGGAAAGTCAGCGGACCGCCCGGCGAGCAGCCGGCGGCGGCGGTGTTCGCCGCCTCGGCGACCTACAGTCAGGGCGGCAGCGCCGACACGGCCAACGGCGCGGCCGTGGTCAAGGTGCCGCCTCCGCCGCCGACCGGGTCGGTGTTCGTGAGCGACATCCCGTTCACCTCAACCAACGGCTGGGGACCGGTCGAACGGGACACCTCAAACGGCGAGAACGCGGCCGGCGACGGGCGCACCATCACGTTGAACGGCACCACCTTCGCCAAGGGCCTCGGCGTACACGCCGTCGGCAATGTCTCGATCTTCCTGGGCGGCAACTGCAGCCGGTTCACGGCCGTCGCCGGCGTCGACGACGAGGTCGGCTCGGGCGGCTCGGCGACCTTCAGCGTGATCGCCGACGGCGCCGCGCTCGCCGCCACTCCGACGCTCACCGGCAACTCCGCCTCCGCCCCGATCGACGTCGACGTCTCCGGCGTTCAGCAACTCGACCTCGTCATCGGCGACGGCGGCAACGGCAACGGCACCGACCACGGCGACTGGGCCGACGCCCGCCTCACCTGCGCCCCATAGGGCCGCCGCGCGGAGTGCGCCCACCTGGGCGCGCCGGGCGGGGCAGGCCGCCGCCGCTACGGGCCGCGGCGGTGGGCGGGCAGGTGGCGGACGGCTCGGAGGATGAGGGGAATCGCGGCCCAACACACGTACGCCCATCGGGTGAGGAGCGCGACGGGGATCGACACCGCGAAGGTGCCGGTGAGGACGGCCGCTCGCCAGGAGTAGGCGCCGATCATGCCGGGCGGAGCGGCCGGCCGGAGCAGGCGGTGGCGGGCGATCTCGCGGATCATGAGGAGGGAGAACAGCCCGGCCAGCACCTGCACGGCGGCGTAGAAGATGAACCTGCTCTCGAAGGCGCCCTCCTCCGAGGTCAGCACGCGCGTCGCGAACGGCGTTGTGATGATCATGAGCAGCCAGAGCATGTTCCACTGCCCCAGCCGCCCGCCGAGCCTCGGCACGTAGCGGAACGTCCGGTGGTGGGCGAACCAGTGGCCGCCGATGACCGCGAAGCTGATCAGGAAGGCCAGGTAGTCGTCCAGATGGTCGCCGGCGGAGCGCAGCAACTCGGCGTTGGTCGCGCCCCGCGGCACGGGGAGGCCGAGCGCGAGCAGCGTGATCGCGATCGCCACCACGGCGTCGGAAAAGAAGGTCAGCCGCTCGGCCGCCAGGAGCTCGACCTCCGCGCGTTCGACGTCGGACCGCTGCGTCAGGACAGCTCACCCAGGTAGAAGCGGGTGCCCTGGTCGTCGGCGCACTCGGCCATGACGCCGTACGGCTGCTGGGCGGGCTCGGTGGCGGTGCCGCCGGCGTCCCGCACCCGGTCGACCGCGGACCCGATGTCGTCGACGAAGAACATCGGCACGACGGTGGACCGGTCGTGGCCGCCGTGCATGCCGGTCATGTAGTGGACCTCCTGCCCGGCGTTGCGTACCGACCAGCCGTCCTCAACGCTGCCCGGCGTGAACTCCCACCCGAGCACGGCGCCGAAGAACGCACGGGCGCGCGCGGAGTCGGGCACCTCGATCGTCAGGTAGCAGATCTCGCCATGCTGGTAGCGCCCGGCGGCCACCCCCGGCGACTCGTCGGCCGGCAGCTCGTAGACGGCGAAGCGCATGCCCTGATCGTCGACGCAGTTCGCGATCAGCCCGTACGGCTCCCGCGTCGGCTCGTCGGCCCGCCCGCCGGCGGAGCGCACGCGCTCCGCCGCGGCCGCCACGTCGTCGACCGCGAAGCACAGGAACATCGTGTTGTGCTCCTCTCCGCCCCACAGCCCGATGCGCTGGCCGAGCCCCTCGACCTGACGGCCGCGCGACTCGCCGCCCGGCGCGTACCGCCAGCCGAGCACCGAGCCGAAGAACGCCGCCGCGCGGTCGACGTCCGGCACCCACAGCGACGAGTAGACGACGTCGCCGTGCCGCAGCCGGGTGCTCTCCGGCACGCTGGCAGTGGACGGCGCGGCGGCGGCGACCATCCAGCGGTGCCCGAACGGGTCGATGATCACGCCGTTGCGGCCGTACGGATGGTCGGCGACCGGCCGGTCGAGCTCCGCGCCGAGCTCGACGGCGCGCTCGACGGTGGCGTCCACGTCGGTCACCTCAAGGCGCAGCGAGTGGCTCACGCCGCCGCGCGCCTTGGGACCGCGCAGCCGGATCTCCGGGAACTCGTCGGCGAACATGAGCACGGAGTCGCCGAACGCGAGTTCGGCGTGCCCGACGCGGTCGTCGTCCATCACGATCGGGTCCCCCCTGCGCCGCGCCCCGAGCGCGCGGACGTACCAGTCAAGCGCACCGCGCGCGTCGTCCACCGTGATGTACGGGGTGAGGCTGTGCAGCGGCAGGTCGGCGGCGGTCGCCGTGCCGGTCGTCGTTGTCGTGGTCGTCATTGTCGCTCCTTCCGGTGCGAGCAGCGCGCGTTCCAGGCGGACGCGCAGCCGCGCGGCGAAACGTGGATCTGGGTCGACCGGCACCAGCGGCTGGCGGAGGGCCTCGAACGGATCGGTCATCGTGGGCCCTCCTTTCTTTGGTAGGCCTGCCGGAACGCGGCCTTGGCCCGGACCAGCAGCGCCTCGGTGGCATGCACCGTACGGCCCAGGTGCTGGGCCACGTCGGGGACGGACAGCCCGTCGATGTAGCGCAGGGTCAGCGCGGCGCGATGGTTCGGGCCGAGCGTCATGAGCACCTCACGGGCCAGCAGCGCGTCCAGTCGTTCGTCCCAGGGGTCGTCGTCCGGCCGGTCCTCGGCGACCAGGCGCAGCCCGCGCACCTCGCGCTCGCTGCGGCGCCAGTGGTCGACGAGCTTGTGCCTGGCCACCCCCACCAGCCAGGCAGTGGTCAGCTCGCGGGGCGGCCGGCGGCGACCGCTCTGGTCGCCGCGTACCGCCTCCACCGCGGCGAGGAACGTCTCGGCCGTCAGGTCCTCGGCCAGGGCCCGCTGGCCGCAGCGGGACAGCAGGTACCCGTACACCTCGGGCAACGCCTGGTCGTACAGCTCCAACAGCGCCGGCCCGGGATCGGGTCGCATGCTCGACCGTGGCCCCATATCCCTCCATCGTTCCCTGGCCCACTTCTCCAACGGTGGGCTCGCTGTTTTTTGCGGAAATTTCAGGATTCGTATGCGGGCGGGCGTCGCCTCCCGAGCGCGTTACCGTTGAGCGAGTGGGCGATGTGGTTTCAGCTCGTAGGTGGAGCTTCGATCGCGAGGCGGACGCCAACGCGCGGTGGCGGCCTACCCCGACCGGCTCTATGCGATTCTCGAACGGGTCTGCGGGCTCGGCTCGGAAACGACGGTGCTGGAAGTCGGGCCGGGCACCGGTCAGGCCAGCCGCGAACTACTGGCCCGCGGCGGCTGCGAGCCGACCTCCCCGATCTCACGGTGATCAACGCCGACTTCACCGCCGTCGCTTTGCCCGCCGCCTCGTTCGACCTCGCCGTATGCGCCACCACACTCCACTGGCTGGACGCGTCCGTGGCCGTACCCAAGATCGCCCAAGCGCTCCGGCCGGGCGGTTGGCTGGCGGCGTGGTGGACCGTGTTCGGGGACACGTCGCGGCCCACTCCCTTTCGCGAACGCCTGGTCCCGATGCTGGACGAGCGCCTGCCCGGCCCGCCCGAGAGCCATCTGACGCCGCGCGCCCTCCAGACTGCGGCGCGCGTACGCGAACTCACCGCCGACGGCTGGTTCGCGGACGTCAAGACGGAGCAGATCCGCTGGTCCATCGACTTCACGCCTGCCGAGGTGGCCGGACTTTTCTCGACTTTCCCCAACATCTCCGGTCACCCCGACCGCGACGCCATCCTGACCGACATCACGGCCCTCGCGGCTGAACACGCCCGCGACGGCGCAGTCACCGAGAACTGTCGATGCCTCACATTGACAAGAACTACCTCGTCGCCCTACCTGGCACGCCGCGGATCTGCCCGCCCCGCCGCATGCAGATCACTTCATCTCTCCGCGCAGCGCCGCAGCGAGACCATTCATCTCCTGGGTCATGGATCTTGCACACGAGCCCGGCTGCGCACTGCTCCAGCTCACGAGGGACAAGGCCCGCACCGCCTCGACGCGGCCCTAACTTCACCGTCGGCACAAAAGGGCATGAAGCTCAAGCTTGACCTGACGTCACAGCTATCCTGGATAGGCGGGCCAGTTGGCGCTTGCAGACGGCATCGCCTATGCTTTCGGTCGTTGCCTACGTCTGAGGCACTCGGTCGGGGAGCTCGCCAGCCCCGCCACGTATGGTCCTGTGGAGCAGCTAGGAGTGCTCGCCACCCTGTCAAGGTGGAGGCCGCGGGTTCAAATCCCGTCAGGACCGCTGAGCCCGCACCGCACTCGCGGGCAGGTAGCTCAGTCGGTATGAGCGTCCGCCTGAAAAGCGGAAGGTCGGCGGTTCGATCCCGCCCCTGCCCACATCCCTAAGCAGCGAAGATGACCCCTGACCAGCGCTTATGCGGGCAGGGGTCGCTCTCGTTTGTCCGACTGCGTCCGGCTGTCACCGGTGGTTTGCGATTGGCTGTGCGGAATACGTGCGGAAGCCAAGTGCTGCGGTCGACCAGGGAGTAGAGGGGGCGAGGTGCTGGGCTATCGAGGCAACGAGACATGGCGAGACATGTCGGAGTACCTTGTCCACCTGACCGAGGAGCAGTCCGTCACGAGCATCCTCAGCACTCGCGCTTTGAAGGGCGGCGGCCCATTCGGCGCAGCCCGCAACCTCACCGATCGAATCGGGTCGCAGCAGGCGGTCTGCCTCAGCGAGATCCCTCTTGATCGGCTTGATCGCCTAGTTGAGCGACGTGGGTCCTACGGCCTCGGGTTTCGCAAGGATTGGATTCAAGAGCGGGATGGTGCTCCGGTCTGGTACCTGCGGAAGGGGACGGCAGCCGCCACGGCGTTCAGCGAGTTGGTTCGCAAGTTCCTAATCGGTGATATCGATCATGAGAACAAAGGGGAGATCTGGAAGCTCACACGCTTCGTGGACAACCCGAGTGCGGACTACAACTACGACTTCGACTGGGAGCGTGAATGGCGCGTGCCGGATGACCTCGCGCTTGATCCCGGCAAGGTCATGTTCCTGATTGCTCCCGAGGTAGCGCATACAAATATAAACGCCGCATGGTGGTCCTACATTGAGAGCTACCCAGTCCCTCCTGTACTGGATCTGGCTTGGGACTTGGCCAGGTTGCAGGAGTTTCTCCGAATGCACCAACTTTAGTCGTTGTGGATATCGCTGCCCAGTCTTCCGCAATACAAGACTTCATTCGCCTGCTCTCTGTGGTTTGTCCACAAGTAGCGACGGATAACGCGGGCACCCAATCCGTCACAATTGGGTGCCCGAACCCGCGGAATCCAAAGGTTACTCGCGCAATGCTCTCTCAATGCGCCGTTTGGCGGTCTCGTCCTGTCCTTCGATGCACTTGGCGTAGACGCGAAGCAGTACTTCGACGCTGTGGCCGGCCCACTCGGCGATCCGGGTTGGTGGTACTCCCCCGTTGAGCCAGGTGGACACGCAGGCGTGCCGGAGGTCGTAGACCCTTCTGGCGAGCGGTGAGACGTATTCGGCGTTGCTCAGCGCCGTCTGGCGGGCGGTGTCCCACGCGCGCCGGTAGGTAATGCTGGCCAGCTCGGCGCCGCGGACTCCCCAGAACAGGCGCCCGCCGGGTCCGGGGCCGATGTCACGGAGGTGGGCGCGCAGGATGCGGGTAAGCGGCGGCGGAGTCGGGACGCGACGCCATTCGCCCTCGGCGCGGCCCTTGAGTTGGCGCTGTTCCCGGTTGGCGCCGTCGTCGGTCCAGTCGGCGCCGACCTCGGGACTCGCTGTGTTGAAGTGCAGTTCTCCCCAGTCGTCGGCGGGTTCGTGCCACTTCTGCGCGATGTCGTCCCAGATCAGGGCAGGGAGGGTGACGTTCTCGACACGGAGGTTCACGGCCTCTTCGGGGCGAAGGGCGGCGTAATAGATGACGGCGAAGAATGCCATGAGGCGTTCCCCGCTTGGCCTTTGCCTGCGGACTGCGTCGAGGAGTCGGCGCGCCTGGTCGTGGTTCACCACCGAGCGCCGATCGACTTCCGCAGAACCTCTGCTCCGCGCCTTCCATTTGGTGGTTTTGATGGGGTTGGCGGGTAGTACGCCGATTTCCACGGCGTATTCGCAGGCATGGTGCAGGATCGCGCGATTCCGTTGCACGGAGGATGGTGCGGCCGGTTTTCCGTCTAGGCGGGTGGCGGCGGCG
>OBLR010000171.1_pt1 | contig 13366 bp, 11 predicted proteins | sample 1519891 | NCBI WGS metagenome assembly OBLR01 (sample SAMEA3113583, study PRJEB22503) | soil metagenome | reverse complement strand
TCCCAGCCCCCTCGGTGCCCGGCTCACCGAGGGCGAGGCCGAGGTCGTGGTCATGGGCGATCTTGAGGCGGAGTTCGTGGCACCCATCGACCCCGACGCCCCGAACATCTTCCAGCCGCCCGACGGCGGCTTCGCCCTCAATTGGTCGGACCAGTCCTCGCAGGGCTTCGGCGTCGGGGGACCCCTGTACACCGGCACTCGGGAGACGGATCAGGAGCTGTCGCTGTCGATCACCCTGGTGGAGGACGAGCTCCCGGTGGTGTTCTCCTCGTTCGACGGCGAGTGCATCGTTGGGATCAGCACCGTGGGGAACGACCTCATCTCCGGGTCCTTCGAGTGTGCCGGCCTGGTGGTCGGTGACACCACGATCGAGGCCGAGGGCCAGTTCACCGCCGGTGGCTGAGGTGGTTGCCTAGCCCTTCCCGGCGGCCTGCTCCACCAACGCGTCGAACAGGCCCTGCTGAGAGGGATCCGAGTCCGCGGTCCGCTCGGGGTGCCACTGGACGGCGACCACCCAGCCATCCCCGGGCCGCTCCACCGCCTCGATGATCCCGTCGGGCGCTCGCCCGGTCACCACCAGCCCGTCGGCCAGCCGGTCGATGGCCTGATGGTGGGAAGACGAGACGGTCAGGGTGTCCGACCCCACGGCCTTGGCCGTCCAGGTGCCCGCTTCGATGGCGACGTCGTGCATCACGGCGCCTTCGCTCGGCACGCCGTGGTTGATCAATCCGTCCCGTCCGGTGATGTGCTGGTCGAGGGTACCGCCGAGGGCCACGTTCAGGACCTGGAACCCCCGGCAGATGGCCAACACCGGCTTCCCGAGACGGACCGCCGCCCGGACCATGTGCAGCTCGAAGAGGTCCGCCTCGCTGTCGATCCCGTAGCACTCGGGGAGCGGGTCCTCGCCGTAGTGGGATGGGTCGATGTCGCCGCCGCCGATCAGGATGAGCCCGTCGAACCGGCTCATGAGGTTCCTGGCGTCCTCGCCTTCCAGGGGATGCGGGGCCAGGATCGCCTCCTGCGCCCCCGCCCGCTCAACGGCCCGGACGTACGGGGTCGGGAGAGCCACGGAATCCTCGCTCCAGGAGCTGGTGTCTCCGGCGCGCAGGTTCTGGGCGGCGATGGCGATGAGCGGTTCGGCCACGGATCCCAGTCTACGCGGTCAGATGCGTTCGAAGTTCCGCTGGAGCTCCCAGTCCGTGACCACCTGGTTGAACCGGGCCCACTCCTGCTTCGCCGTGTGGACCAGGTGGTAGTGCACCTCGTCCCCGAAGGACTCCCTGGCCACCTTGCTCTCTTCGAACAGGTCGATGGCCTCCACGATGTTCCACGGGACCCGGGGGACGTCCGCGGCCTCGTAGGCGTTCCCCCGGTATTCCTCGGGCGCCGCGAGCTTGTTCTCGATGCCGTGGAGCCCTCCGGCGATGGTGGCCGCGAACGCCAAGTACGGGTTGGCGTCGGCGCCGGGGATCCGGCACTCGGAGCGGAAGGACTTCCTGTGCCCCACCAGCCGGAACCCGCAGGTCCGGTTGTCGTGGGCCCACACCACCGCGGTGGGCGCCCACGAGTCGGGCTGGTACCGCTTGTAGGAGTTCACGTACGGGGCGAACATCCAGGCCATCTCCCGGGCGGTGTCCATCAGGCCGCCCAGGTAGTAGCGGAACGTCTCCGACATGTGATCGGGGTCGTCGCCGTCCCAGTCCAGGTCCTCCGAGCCGTCCTCGTTCCACACGCTGGAGTGAAGGTGGAAAGAGGATCCCGCCTCCGCCATGGATGGCTTGGCCATGAACGTCACCGCTCGCCCGTTCAGCGAAGCCATCTCCTTGACGCCGTTCTTGTAGATGGTGTGCCGGTCGGCCATCTCCAGGGCGTCGGCGTACACCAGGTTGATCTCGTGCTGGCCCCGGCCCCACTCGCCCTTGGAGAACTCGACGGGGACGCCGGCGCCTTCCATCCCGTTGCGGAACTGGCGGATCAGGTACTCGTCCTTGGTGGTCTGGAGGATGTGGTAGTCCTCGATGTACGGGGCGTGCGGCGCGAGATCCTTGAACCCCTTGGCCGAGGCCTCATCGTAGCTGTCCTTGAACAGGAAGAACTCGAGCTCGGACCCGATCTTGATGGTGTACCCGTGCTCCTTCGCTCGCTCGATCTGGCGCTTGAGGATCTGACGCGGGGCTACCTCCACGATCTCGCCCTCCTCGGTGAGGACGTCGCAGATCACCAGAGCGGTCTTGTCCAGCCAGGGAATGTGCCGGAGGGTGTCCATGTCCGGCACCAGCTGGAAGTCGCCGTACCCCTTGTCCCAGTTGGCGAACTGGTACCCAGGAAGGGGCTCCATGTCGACGTCCACGGTGAGGAGGTAGTTGCAGGCGTGCATGCCCTCCTCCCCCAGGATGTCGTTCAGGAAGAAATGACCGGTCACCCGCTTCCCCATGAATCGGCCCTGGAGGTCGGGGAAGACCACCAGGACGGTGTCGATCCCCCCGTCGTGGATGAGCTTCTCCAGCTCGCCGCGGTCAAGGTTCCCCGGCATCTCTTATCCCCCCGTGGCGTCGAGCTCGGCTTCGGCCTTCTCGATCACAGCGAACTCCTCCTCGGGAGCTTCCGCCACGAGGCGGTGGCGGCTGTACAGCCAGAAGTACCCCATGCCCAGGAGGAACGCCACGATCGTCCACACGATGGTCCACCTCGTTACCGTGGTGTACACGATCCCCGCGAACAGGGAGACGATGGCGATCACCATGGCGATGGCCGGCATGACCACCCCGCCGGGAGCTTTGTAGGGTCGCGGGAGGTCGGGCTCACGCCGCTTCAGCCGGATGTACGCGAACACCGAGATCTGGATAAGGATCGACCCCGCGTACCCCAGCTCGGTGAATCCCTCCGGTGGGGTCAGGCCTCGGGCCAGGGTGACGATGAGGACCATGGAGATGATCGCGGGGACGGTCAGCGCGAAGTACGGGATCCTCCGATTCTTCGAGGTCAAGGACAGCCAGCGCGGGAAGTACCCGGCCCGGGACAGCGCGTAGATGATCCGGGAGTACGCGTAGATCACGCTGTGGAAGCTGGCGATCAGACCGAAGAGCCCGATGTACACCACGAACGTGTAGAACCAGTTCTTGCCGTGGATGGCGGCCACCGGGTCCCCGATCGGGTTCCCGGCTGTGGCCAGGGCGTTGGGACCCATGGTCGCGCCCGCGGCGATGAACGCCAGCGCGGAAAAGGCGATCAGCGTGAACATCGCGGCGATCGATCCCTTGGGGACGTCCCTGGCTGGATCCCTGGTCTCCTCGGCGGCCATCGGTGTCCCCTCGATGGCCAGATAGAACCACGCCGCGTAGGGGATCGCGGCCAGGATCCCCACGTATCCGGTGGGGAAGAACGTGCTGGCGCCCGCGGCTCCCCTGTCGACGGGAACGTTCGAGAAGAGGCTGAAGTCGAAATCGGGAAGCAGATACAGGAACCACACCACCAGCACCACCGACGCGATCCCGGCGATGATGAAGATCGACACCAGGGTCTCCCGAACGCCCACGAAGTGGATCAGCAGGAACAGGACGAAGACGATGATGTACAGCCACTCCCCCGGCTCCAGCCCGAGGACGTTCGGCAGGTTCGTGAAGGGATCGACCCCTGTCAGGTACAGGCCGATGCCCGTCCCGATGACCGAGATGGCCAGCAGGTACTCGATCACGGCGCCCAGGCCGTTGATGAATCCGCCCCACACGCCGAGAGCCCGGCGGCCGAACGCATACGGCCCACCGGTGGTGGGGAGGGCCGCAGCCATCTCGGAGATGCCGTAGACCATGAACAGGTACATGGCGGCGATGACGATCGTGGCCACCAGCATCCCGCCCACGCCCTGGGCGAAGCCGAATTGCCAGCCGTAGTACTCGCCCGAGATGACGTAGGCCACCCCCAGGCCCCAGATCAGCCAGGCGCCGGCTCTCCGCGACAGCCTTCGTTCCTCGAGGTAATCGGCGCCGACGTGCTCGTATTCGACGACACCGACCTTCTCGGTCCTGGGCTTGCCACCCTCAGGGTCCGACATGAGCTCCCTCCCTCTGGGGTCCCAACACGAAGCGGGGGACGGGCCAACCCCTCGGGCTGAGGTGGGTCCGTCCCCCGCTCATCGCGCCATTCGCCACATTTGTCTGACCAATGGCTGGTCTCCCGCATCGTAGGGACCGGGTCGGCGCGGTGTCAAGTTGAGAACGGGACACGCGTGGCTCTAGAGTTGTCTGACAAATGCAAGCGGGCGGTCAGGCGACGGGGGACACGTTGGCGGTCACCGTGAGGCAGGAGCTGGCGCGCCGCATCGAGGGGGGAACGTGGCGGCCTCGCCAGCGGCTCCCGGCCGAGCCGACGCTCGCGGCCTCTTTGGGGGTCAGCCGGGCCACGCTCCGTGAGGCCCTCCGGTCCCTGGAGGAGGACGGGTTCGTGACGCGGGTCAGGGGAGCGGGCACGTTCGTCACCCACCGTCCAAGGCTCAAGAACAACCTCGATGTCAACTTCGGCGTGACCGACCTGATCCGGTCGATGGGGATGGAGCCGGGGACCGAAGGCCTGAAGGTCTACGAGGCCTCGGCATCGGCGGAGGAGGCCCGCCTCCTCTCGTTGCCCAATGCGGCTCCGGTCCTGTGCGCGGAGCGGACCCGGACGGCGGACGGCCGACCCGTGGTGTTCTCGCTCGACCTCGTTCCGGCGGCGCTGCTGGAGGGAAGGGAGAACCTGCTCCCGCGGCTCGGCCAGCGGTCGATCTACGAGCTGCTTGATCGGGATCTGGGGATCACGGTGCGTCAGGGCGTGGTGACCGTGCGTCCCGCCAAGGCGGACCGGTCGCTGGCCGCGTACGACGCAGAAGCGACCGCGCTGATGACGCGGTCCCGCCAAGGCGGACCGGTCGCTGGCCGCGGCCCTGCGCGTGCCTCGCGGCGCGCTCCTCCTGTACCTGTTGCAGGTCGACTACGACGCCGACGGGCGGGCCGTGTTGCTCTCGCACGAGCATCATCTGGGCGACGTCTTCGAGGTCACTGTGGTCCGCCGAGGTGCGGGAACGCTTCCGAGGGAGAGGACGTGAACACCGGCAAGCGCATGCGGATGAAGCGTGTCGTCGATCCGTCCGGGGTCTCGATCATCTGCGCCCTTGACCACGGGATGACCTCGCCGACGTTCCTGGAGCCCTTGAGCCAGATCGAGGCTCGGACCGCCGAGGCAGTGGCGGGGGGAGCCAACGTGATCATGATGAGCAAGGGCATGATCCGGCGGGCGGATCCCGCGTTCTCCCGGGAGATCTCTCTGGCCCTGCTCCTGTCGGCCTCCGCGAACCCGGCGGAGGACCGCCCCAGCGTGGTCCAGGTGGCGCAGGTCGACGAGGCGACCAGGCTCGGTGCGGACGCCGTGGTGCTGTTCACGGCGCTCGCCGGCGACACGGAGCCGGACGTGATCCGGACGCTCGCGTCCATCGGAGGCGAATGCGAGCGACTGGGGATGCCACTCATCGCTGAGGCCGAGTTCCCCACGACCTACGCCACCGTCGAGGACCTGTCGGAGTCCTACGGGTTCGACTACCTGCGACGGAACGTCCGCCTGTGCGCCGAGCTGGGCGCGGACATCGTGAAGACGAACTGGCCTGGCGACGGAGAGAGGTTCGGACAGCTCGTGGAGGCCACCGCGGGCGTCCCGGTGGTGTTGGCGGGGGGGAGCCAGATTCCCGACCGGGAGCTCCTGGAGCGGATGCAGGCCGCGGTAGAGGTGGGGGGGATCGGCTGCTCGGTCGGGCGGAACATCTTCATGCACGACTCGCCCGAGGCCATCACCCGGGCGCTCTCGCGGGTCATCCGGGAGCGGTGGACCGCCGGCAAGGCGTTCGACGCTCTGCAGGAGGAGCTCGGGGTGGCGGACGGGTGAGCGGCGTCGTCCTGGCGCTGGATCAGGGAACCTCGAGCACCCGGTGCTTCGTGGTCGATCCAGACCTCGAGGTCCGGGCGGTGGCCTCCCGGCCCGTGATCTCCTCCTACCCGCGGCCCGGCTGGGTGGAACAGGACCCTGAGGAGATCGCCGCGACGACCGTGGAGTCCATCCGGGCGGCCATGGACGAGGCCGGCTCGAGCTGGGACGACGTTCAGGCCATCGGTATCGACAACCAGACCGAGACCTTCCTGGTCTGGGAACGGGCCACCGGCCGTCCCATCTACCCGGCCATCGTGTGGCAGTGCCGCCGGACCGCCGAGGAGTGTGAGCGGCTGCGTGCGGCGGGACGGGAGCCGTTGATCCGCAGCCGGACCGGGCTGGAGCTCGATCCAAGCTTCTCCGCCACGAAGCTGAGATGGGTGCTGGATCACGTGGACGGCGCGAGGTCCCGGGCGGAGGCCGGCGACCTGGCGTTCGGCGACGTGGCGTGCTGGTTGATCTGGCGTCTGTCCGGGGGCACGGCGCACGTGACCGAGCCCTCGAACGGGTCACGAAGCATGCTCCTCGATCTGTCGAGCCTGGGATGGGACCCGGAGCTCCTGGACCTGTTCGCCGTCCCCCCGGCGCTGCTTCCGGAGATCCGGCCCACGGGATCGATGCTGGCCGAGGCCGAGCCACGCGTCGTGGGAGGACGGGCGCCGATCACCGCCGCCCTGGGCGACCAGCAGGCGGCGCTCTTCGGTCAGCAATGCTGGGAGCCGGGGATGGCCAAGCTCACCTTGGGGACCGGCGCGTTCGTGTGGGCCAATGCGGGATCCTCGCCGCCGGAGCCCCCGGACGGGATCCTGGGGACGTGCGCCTGGCGCCTGGCCGACGAGACGACCTACGCGCTGGAGGGGTTCATCCCGGTGGCCGGAGCGGCAGTCTCGTGGCTTCGCCAGGTGGGGGTGCTCGAGGGCCCCGAAGCCAGCGAGGCCATGGCCAGGAAGGCGCGGGACGAGGTGTGGTTCGTGCCCGCGCTGGCGGGCCTGGGGGCGCCACTGTGGGACTCGCACGCCAAAGGGTCCGTCCTGGGCTTGACCCTGGGAAGCAGCAGGGAGGACCTCGTGCGGGGCGCCCTCGACGGCGTGGTGCACCAGGTGGCCGACGCCGTGGAGGCCATGGATGACGGCGTCCCGGGCGGCCTGGCCCGTCTCCGCGTCGACGGTGGGATGGCCGGGAACGACTGGCTGCTGCAGCGCCTGGCCGACCTGCTCGCCAGACCGGTCGAACGCCCGGTCAACACGGAGGCGTCCGGGCTGGGCGCGGCGAGCGTTGCCGGCCTGACGGTCGGGGTGTGGGCGTCGCGAGAGGACCTCCGAGAGAGGTGGACCCTCGACCGGGCCTTCGAGCCGGCGATGTCGGATGGGGATCGAAAGCACCTGCGGCACCGATGGAGGGGCGCGGTTGAACTTGCCCGGGGGTGGGGATGACCCCGCGGCTGCGGACCGTGGTGGTCGGGGATGCCCTGCTGCCAACGCCGGTGATCACGACGGCCCTGGAGCCTCTGGCGGACGGGCTGGAGGTCACGGACGCCTTGACGTGGGGCCCTCCGGACGAAGCCGAGGTCGACCGGATGGCGCTCGGGTTGGAACGGGAGGGCCCGGAGGCGGAGCCGCCCCCGGAGGCGCTCGCCGACCTCCTCTCCGAGGCGGACGCCTTGGTCGTCCATTATTGCCCGGTCCCGTCGAAGCTCCTCGATGTCGCGCCGGATCTGAGGATCCTGGCCACGTGCCGGGCCGGGCTCGAGAACATCGCCGCCCGCGAAGCTGCGGACCGGGGCATCCTGGTCCTCCACGTGATCGGGAGGACCACCGAGGCCGTATCCGACTTCGCCATCGGGCTGCTCCTGGCCGAGGCTCGGAACATCGCTCGCGCCCACCACCGCCTGGTCGGAGGGCGATGGGACAAGGCGTTCCGGAACTCGCCGTTCACGCCGGAGCTCGAGGGAAAGACCGTCGGCATCGTCGGCTTCGGAGAGATCGGACGGGCGGTGGCCCGGAAGCTCTCCGGGTTCCGGGTGACGCTCCTGGCGCACGATCCGTACGTGGACCCGGACCGGATCAGTGAAGGGGGCGCCGAGCCCGTGGAGCTTGACCTCCTGCTGTCCCGATCCGACTTCGTGTCGCTGCACGCCCGTCCCCAACCCGGAGCCTCAACCCTGATCGGGCGGGACCAGCTGGCACGGATGAAGCCGACCGCCATCCTCGTGAACACGGCGCGAGCGGCGCTCGTGGACACGGAGGCGCTGGTGGATGCCCTCCGGGAAGGCGTCATCGGTGGGGCCGCGCTCGACGTGCACGACCGCGAGCCGCTGGGAGAGGACCACCCGCTGCTGTCGCTGGACAACGTGACGGTGACCCCGCATCTGGCCAGCAGCACCAGGGAGTGTTCGGAGAAGAGTCCTCGCATCCTCGCCGACGACCTCAGGCGCCTGTTCGAGGGCTCGGCTCCACGGTACGCGGTGAACCCCGAAGCCGTCACCGGCCCGAGGGCACCGATCTCGGGAGGCGTCAAGGGATGAGGGCGGCGCTCATGGAGGACGTCGGATCGGTCCGTGTCGATGACGTCGCCGACCCGGCCCTCGACCCGGCGGGGGCCATCCTGCGGGTGGAGGCCTGCGGGATCTGCGGCACCGACGCCCGGACCTTCTTCAACGGGGATCCTCGAGCTCCGAGCCCGTGGGTCCTGGGGCACGAGCCGGTGGGGGTATTGGAAGAGGTGGGCCCCCGCGCCGACCTGCCGCCGGGGATCGCGGCGGGCGACCGGGTGTTCCTCGGTTCCATCCTCACCTGTGGAGAGTGCCGCTGGTGCGTGGACGGCTTCCAGAACCTGTGCGAGCGTCACGAGCTGTACGGGTACGAGCCGCACGCCGGCGCGTACGCGGAGTACGCGGGCGTCCCCCCGGTCGCCATGAAGAACCTCTTCGAGCTCCCGCCGGACCTTCCCTCCGACCTGGCCACGGTGGCCGACCCGTTCGCGTGCGCCCTCAACGGGGTGGAGGTCCTGGACATCGCGTACGGGGACACCGTGGTCATCCTGGGGTCGGGCCCCATCGGCTCGTGGCAGTCGGTGCTGGCGAGGGATCGCGGCGCCGGGCGCGTCTTCCTCTCCGACATCAGCAAGGAACGGCTGGAGATCGCTCTCGAGGCGGTGGGGAGATTCGTGGACGACGCGTGGGTCGCCGGCGAGGACAACGGCGTGGAGGAGGTCCTGTCCCGGACCGGAGGCGCCGGAGCCGAACGGGTGATCGTGGCGGCGCCCTCGAAGGATGCCCAACGCGCGGCATTGCCGATGGCCGGCCGGCGGGCGCGGGTGGTGTACTTCGCCGGCCTCCCCAAGTCCGACCCGATCAGCCCCCTGGACATGAACCAGCTGCACTACAAGGAGCTGGCCGTCCTGGGGGCCTACGGCGCCACACATCGTCAGTACCGCATCACCATGGGGTACCTGGCCCGACGCCGCGAGGAGCTGGCCCCGGTGGTCACCCACCGCTTCCCCCTCGAACGCATCGAGGAGGCCTTCGCCACGATCAGGGACGGGACCGGGCTGAAGATGGTCATCCTTCCCGGCGGTTCGTCGTGAGCGGCCGGTACGTCATCGGCTGCGACGTGGGGAGCCAGGGGACGAATGCCGCTCTGTACACGGAGGACGGCGCGCTGGTGGCGTCACGGTACGAGTCCCACGACCTGTCCTTCCCCCGGCCGGGATGGGCCGAGCAGGACGCCACGGAATGGCCGACGGCGGTGGCGTCGGCCGTCGGGGCGGTGGCTCGAGAGGCCAGTGATCCGTCGGCCGTGGTGGGCCTGTCCTTCGGGAGCCAGCTCGACGGGATGGTCGTGTGCGATGCGGCGGGCACGCCGCTCCGGCCGGCGATGATATGGATGGACCGGCGAGCGGAAGCCCAGGCGGCCGCGCTCTCGGAGCGGGTCTCCCCCGAGGACTTCTACAGGCTGTCGGGAACCAACCTGGATTCCTCGCACGCCGTGTTCAAGGCCCTGTGGGTCCGGGACCAGGAGCCCGAGCTCTTCCGGCAGGCCGCTCACTTCATGCCTCCGGGCGCGTTCGTGCTCCGGGAGGTCACCGGGGTCCTGGCGGTGGACTACTCGAACGCGTCCTCGCTGGCCCTGCTGGACCCGCGAACCCGGACCTGGTCGGAACCCCTCCTCGAGCACACCGGGATCGAGCCCGACCGCCTCCCCGAGCTCGCTCCGGCGACCCAGGCGGTCGGCACCGTCCGACCGAGGTTCGCCGAGGCGACCGGGCTGGATCCGGGGACCGTGGTTGCCGTGGGATGTGGAGACGAGATGGCGGCCACGCTGGGGGCCGGGGTCTTCGAGCCCGGTGAAGTGTGCGACGTGGTGGGCACGGCGGAGCCGGTCTGCGCGGCCAGCGACTCGCCTCGCGACGACCCAACCAGGTTGGTGGAGTGCCATCCGCATGCCGACCCCGACGCGTGGCTGCTCGAGAACCCCGGTTTCGTGTCCGGGGGCAACCTTCGGTGGTGGCGTGACCAGTTCGCTCCCCTGGAGCGTCAGGCCGAGACCGACGGCGGCGGGGATGCGTACGACCTCCTGGCCACCGACGCCGCGGCCGCGCCGCCTGGCGCGGACGGGCTCGTGTTCCTGCCGTGCATGCAGGGAGCCATGGCGCCGGAATGGAACGGCGCCGCCCGGGGAGTGTTCTATGGCCTCACCCTGGCGCACACGCGCGCGCACATGACCCGGGCGGTGCTGGAGGGAAGCGCCTTCGCTCTCAGGGACATCCTGGAGGCCATGGTGAACGCAGGCCTGGGCGTCCGACGCCTGACTATCGTCGGTGGTGGGGCCAAGGGCGCGCTGTGGCGCCAGATCAAGGCCGACGTCACCGGCTACCCGATCCGGGTGCCCACCAGCGTTGAGACCACCGCGACCGGAGCGGCCATCCTGGCCGCCGTGGGGGCCGGCGTGTTCCCCTCGGTGGCCGAAGCCACCTCGGCGTTCGTGTCCTACGAACCGGAGGAGCACCCGCCGGACCCGGATGTCAAGGCCCGGTACGACGAGGCCTACCGCCTGTATCGGGATGTCTACGCCGCCCTCCGGCCCGTGTTCGCTGGGGGCTGACGCTTCTCGTGGCCGACCGGGGACTGAGACCTCCGGGAGTGTCCTCGTTGGACACGCTGCGGGGGGTCGCCTCCAAGTTCTGCCCGCCATACCGGTTGGGGAAGGTCGAGCCGCGTGCTCTGTCGCTCACCCTGGAGGATCCCGACGGACGCCGGCCGGACCTGAGGCTTCGGCACAGGCACGAGCGGCGGCTGTTCTTCCGGGCGAACTACCTGGTCGCGGAGTCCTCCGTCCCCGGTGAGGGCCCCTCCGAGGACGGCGAGCTCCGGTTCAGGTTTCGGGGCCCCCCGAGCCGGCGGGGGAGCCGCCTGCGATGGCGCGGGAACGCGGCAGGCGGTGCGGACTGGGCCGACCGGCTTCGCGAGCCCCTGATGCGGGGGCTCGCCTCGGTGGAAGGGGTCGAGTCACTGGAGATCCACTGGAACGCCCGGCGTCGCCTGTGGCAGCTCCGCCTCAAGACTCTTTCCGGCTCGATGGTCGGAGGGTTCATGATCCTGCTCCCCATCTCTGTACCAATGGAGCCTCAGGAGGCCGAGGGCATCATCCTGATGATCGACGCCCTGGCCCGGACTCGCTCCTGACCTCAGGAGGAGCGGGCCCGGCCTGCGGCCGCGGTCAGAAAGGCGATCGCTGCGAGCGCCACCAGGGTCGGGAGGGTGAGCCCTTTCGTCGCCACGGCGGCCGCCCACGCCGCCCCGCACGCGGCCGCCGCAAGGGTCCTGAGGAGTGTGAGCGGCGTGCCGATCACGAAACGGAGGATCAGGACGGCGCCGATCATGGCCAGCAGGGGCGTGAAGTCGGCGGGGCCGGGTCGAGCCCAGTGGACGGAGACGCCGAGCGCCAGCGGGCCGATCATCACTCGGGGGTGACGTACGCGGCGGTGACACCGCCGTCCACCACCAGCGCCGCACCGGTCATCAGTGACGACTCGTCCGAGGCCAGCCAGAGTGCGGCCCGGGCGACCTCCTCGGCTTGTCCCAGGCGGCCGATCGGGATGTGGACCATCCGCCGGGCCCGGCGGTCGGGGTCGGACATGAGCTCCGCCAGGAGCGGGGTCTCGATGGGCCCGGGACACAGGGCATTGGCCCGGATCCCCCGGCGGGCGTACTCCACGGCGATCTCCCTGGTCATCGACAGAACCCCGCCCTTCGTGGCCGTGTACGCGATCTGGGCGGTGGCGGCGCCCATGAGGGCCACGAAGGACGCGACGTTGATGATGGAGCCACCTCCGGACTCGAGCATCGCGGGGATGCCGTGCTTGCAGCCGAGCCACACGCCCTTGAGGTTGACGGCGATGACCCGATCCCAAACATCCTCGGACGTCTCCACTGCCCCGCCGTCGTCCGCCAGGAAGATCCCGGCGTTGTTGTACAGGACGTTGAGTCCTCCGTAGGTGTCTACGGCGAACCGAACCATGGCGGCGGCGTCCTCGGACCTGGAGACGTCGGCCCGCACGAAGGCGGACTCCCCGCCATCCGAGCGGATCTCCTCAGCAGCGGTCTTACCGGCATCCTCGACGACGTCGGAGATGACTACCCGGGCGCCCTCGCCGGCAAACAGTCTTGCGGCCTCCCGCCCCATCCCGCTTCCCGCGCCGGTGATGAGAGCGACCTTGCCTTCAAGCCTTCCCACGATCCCTCCTTTCGCCGGCCACCTACTGAGCCGTCATGCCCCCATCGGCCACGAGGACGCTTCCCGTCACGAAGGACGATTCGCCGGAGGCGAGGAACAGCGCGCAGTTGGCGATCTCGCGGGGATCGCCGGGCCGGCCGATGGGCTGGAAGGAGTCGATCGATGCGTACACCTTGTCGAGGCCACCCAGCAGCTCGCGTGGGCGTAGTTGATCGGCGTGTCCACCCAGCCGGGAGCGATGGCGTTGCAACGGATCCCCTGCTTCACGTAGTCGAGGGCGATGCCTTTCGAGAACATGATCACGGCCCCTTTCGAGGCCGCATACACAGACAGGAAGGGCTCGGCGACAAGACCGTTGACCGAGCTGGTGTTGATGATCGAGCCTCCATCATTGTCGAGCATGTGGGGGATCGCGGCTCGGCAGCCGAACATGCCCCCTTTGATGTTCACCGCCAGCGTTCGATCGATGACCTCGTCCGTCTGCTCGTGGAACACGCCCGGGAGATTGACACCGGCATTGTTGAAGACGACATCGATCTTCCCCCACCGCTGGGCGGTCTCGTCCGTGTAGGCCTGCACGTGAGCGGGGTCGGCAACGTCGGCCTGAACCGGGAAGGCTAGCGCTCCGATCTCGTTCGCAGTTTCCTCGACGGCCTCGGCGTTGACGTCGACGCAGGTGA
>OBLR010000170.1_pt1 | contig 13371 bp, 13 predicted proteins | sample 1519891 | NCBI WGS metagenome assembly OBLR01 (sample SAMEA3113583, study PRJEB22503) | soil metagenome | reverse complement strand
CGCCCGAGCTCCCCGTCGGCGCCCCGATAGTCGCGGAGCGTGGCGCCCTGGCGGGCGATGCCGAGCTCGAGCGCCTTGCGGATCCCTTTGCGGAGCGCTGCGACACCCGGGGCGGGTACGTCGCCCGCCGGAGTGAGGGGATGGATCCTCGCGTACCAGAGCGCCTCGTCCGCGTAGATGTTCCCGACACCCGCCACGGCCCGCTGGTCGAGAGAGCGGCCTTGACCGGCGCCCGGCGCCCGGCGAGGGCCGCGCCGAGCGCCGCGGTCGTGAACGTCCGCTCGAGGGGCTCCCTTCCGAGGCGCCGCGCCTCGAAGTACGGCTCCAGCTCACCGGGCTCGAGGAGCTCCCAGGTGCCAAACCGGCGCACGTCGCGATAGAGGACATCCGACCCATCGTCTAACGTGATTCTTGCCCGCACGTGGGGATCGCGTTCCGCCCCCTCCGTCGCCGGGTGGAGCACGTTCCCCGTCATGCGCAGATGAACGAGGAGGTGCCGCCCGCTCTCGAACGTCACAATCAAATACTTTCCGCGCCTCGCGACCTCCGCGACCCGCTCGCCCTCGAGGGCCCCGGCGACCGCCTCGGGCGGCTCCGGCCTCGTGAGTCGAGGGTCGAAGATCCACGCTCGCTCGATCCGCCTCCCCGTCAGTGCGGGTGCAAGCCGGGTGCGAATCGTCTCGACCTCGGGCAGCTCGGGCACGACTCCCCCGTGCTGCTTCAGGTGAGCACGTCGAGGACGATGGGCCGCGGCTCCGGCGCCTCGGGGCCGATGCGATAGCACGCCTGCAGCTCGGCGACTCCACGCCTTGCCGAGTGTTCCTCCCGCGCGTGCACCTCCGCGAGCGGCTGCCCGTTCTCCACCTGGTCTCCGCGCTTGGCCAGGCAGACGACGCCGACCGCGTGGTCGATCTCGTCCTCCTTGGTCGCCCGGCCGGCGCCCAGGTGGAGCGCCGCGAGTCCGACGCCCGTTGCTGCGATCGCGTCGACGTAGCCCGCTTCGGGCGCGGGCACGACCTCGACGACGGGCGCCGTCGGCAGCACCTCGAGGCTCGGGTCGCCGCCCTGCGCGCGCACCCAGCGCTCGTATAGGTCGAGTGCGGCGCCACTCGCCAGCGCCTCCTCGGCGCGCGTCCGCCCCTGGTCCGCGTCGACGCCGAGGTCGGAGAAGGCCAACAGATGCGCGGACGCCCCGAGCGCGAGCTCGACCAGGTCAGGTGGGCCCTCGCCGTGCAGCGTGGCCACGCACTCGCGGATCTCGAGCGCGTTCCCGACCGCGCGCCCGAGCGGCTGGTCCATGTCCGTCAGCTCGCAGACGACCTCGCGGCCCGCCCGGCGGCCGAGCTCGATCATGGCCTCGGCCAGCTCGCGCGCGGACTCGGGCGTCTTCATGAACGCGCCGTCGCCGACTTTGACGTCGAGCACGATCGCGTCCGCGCCGCCGGCGATCTTCTTCGACATGATCGAGGAGGCGATCAGCGGGATGATGTCGACGGTCGCCGTGACGTCTCGAAGCGCGTAGAGGCGCTTGTCGGCGGGGACGAGGTCGGCCGTCTGGCCGATGATCGCCATTCCCAGCTCCCGCACTTGGCGGAGGAACTGCTCGCTGCCGAGCTCGATGCGGAAGCCGGGGATGGACTCGAGCTTGTCGAGCGTCCCGCCGGTGTGGCCGAGCCCGCGGCCGCTCATCTTCGCGAAAGGCACCCCGCACGCCGCGACGATCGGCCCGAGCACGATCGACGTCTTGTCCCCCACCCCGCCGGTTGAGTGCTTGTCCACCACCTTGCGCCCGAGCGGAGAGAGATCGATGGTCTCGCCGCTTCGCACCATTGCCTCGGTCAGCGCGTGGGTCTCGGCGGGGGTCAGCCCCTGGAAGTAGACGGCCATGCAGAAGGCGGCCATCTGGTAGTCGGGAACCTCGTCGTGCACGTAGGCAAGCACGAGCTCGGCGATCTCGTCCGCGGAGAGCTCGGCGCCGTCGCGCTTGCGCTGGATCAGCTCGGCCGGATGGATCACGAGGCCTTCTCGGCGACGAACACGGCCTGCGAGCTCCGTGCACGGAAGGCGCCCTTCCAGGGAGCGAGGAGCCGCTCCTCGCTCCCGTACCCGCGGTGGACGAGCTCCGGGTCGCCGACCCTCACGGCTCGAGCAGCGGTGCGCCCGGGATCCCCCGTGACGGCGCCTTCCCGCCGAGCCAGGCGTTCACCGTCGCCCCCACGTCCGCGAACTCGCCCTCGTGCACCGCTCCGGCGGCGTTCCGCCCTTCCACGTAGGCGAGGAGGAGCGCGTGCTCGCGCGAGTGATCCGTCGACGGCGTGGTGGGATCGCAGCCGTGGTCGGACGTGAGGATGAGGAGGTCGCCGGCGCGGAGCGCGTCCAGGAGGTCCGGGATGCGCCGGTCGAAGTCCTGCAGGCAGCGGTGGAAGTTCTCCGGATCGTTGCGGTGCCCCCAGAGCATGTCCGTCTCCACGAGGTTGACGAACACGATGCCGCCGTCGAGTTCGCGCAGGAGCCGCTCCGTCTCCTGGATCCCTTCGATGTTCGACTTCGTCGGGTGGGACTCGTCGATGTCGACGCCCGCGAAGATGTCGTGGATCTTCCCGACGCCGTGCACCGTGGCGCCCGCCTCCCGGGCCAGGGTCAGGTAGTTGGGCTGCCGCGGCTTGAGCGACCAATCGTGGCGGTTCGGCGTCCGCGTGTAGCTTCCGGGCTCGCCGACGAAGGGACGGGCGATGACGCGCCCGACCGCGTGCTTGCCCGTGAGGATCTCGCGCGCGATCGTGCAGCCCGCGTACAGCTCCTCGAGCGGGATCGTCTCCTCGTGGGCCGCCACCTGGAAGACCGAGTCCGCCGACGTGTAGACGATCCACTTGCCTGTGCGCTGGTGCTCCTCGCCGAGCTCCTCGATGATCTCGGTCCCCGACGCGGCCTTGTTCCCGAGCACGCCACGGCCCGTGCGGTGGGCGAACTCCTCGATCACCTCGAACGGGAAACCGTGCGCATACGTGGGCATGGCGACGGGCGTGACGATGCCCATGAGCTCCCAGTGACCCGTCGTCGTGTCTTTCCCCTTGGAGCGCGGGACAAGGCGCCCTGCGATCGCGGGCGCATGCGGCTGCGGAGGGCAACCCTCCAGCTCGTCGACGTTCCCGAGCCCGAGCTGCTCGAGGTTGGGGAGGTCGAGACCGCCCACGGCGCGGGCGACGTTTCCGAGCGTGTGCGACCCTTCGTCGCCGTATTCCGCAGCGTCCGGCAGCTCGCCCGCCCCAACCGCGTCCAGCACGATCACGCAGGCGCGCGGCATGGGACTATTCTATTGAGGCAATGGACGCCGTCCTCGGCATCATCGGCATCGCCCTCTGGATCGTCGCCGTCATCGCTCTCGCTGCGGCGGTGACCTACGTCGTCGTGAAGGTCAGCCCCGGCAACGGGGACGCGAAGCCGAAGCCCGAGGCGTAGGCCGGCTGGCTAGACCGGCTCGAGCGGAAGGACTTCCGCAAGAGGCGCATACGAGAGCCCGTGGGCCTCGGCGACCGCCTCGTATGTGAGCTTCCCGTCGAAGACGTTGACCCCGCGGGCGAGGGCGGGATCGCGGGAGATGGCCTCGCGGACGCCGTGCTCGGCGATCGCTTCCACGTACGGCAACGTCACGTTTGTCAGCGCGAAGGTCGACGTGACCGGCACGGCGCCCGGCATGTTCGACACGCAGTAGTGGGTGACCCCGTCGACGACGTAGACGGGGTCCGAGTGGGTCGTGGGCCGAGACGTCTCGAAGCAGCCACCCTGGTCGATGGAGACGTCGGCGACGACCGCGCCCTCCTTCATCTCGGAGATCATCTCACTCGTCACGAGCTTGGGCGCCCGCGCGCCGGGGATGAGGACGGCGCCGATGACCACGTCGGCCTCGAGCACCGAGTTCTCCACCTCGAGGGCGCTCGAGTAGACGAGCTCGACCCGCCCCGAGAGGATCTCCTCCAGGTGTCGCAGACGGTCGACGGACTTGTCGAGGATGCGCACCTGCGCCCCCAGCCCGAGCGCGATCACCGCCGCGTTGTAGCCGACCATGCCCCCGCCGATGATCACGACCTTGCCCGGCGGCACGCCGGCGACCCCGCCGAGCAGAAGCCCCCGCCCGCCGAGCGGCTTCTCCAGGAAGTACGCGCCCGCCTGCGCGGCCAGGCGCCCCGCCACCTCGCTCATCGGCGCGAGGAGCGGCAGCTGCCGGTCCTCCGTCTCGACGGTCTCGTAGGCGATGCAGGTGGCGCCGCTGTCGAGGAGCGCGCGCGTGAGCTCCTCGTCGGCGGCCAGGTGCAGGTAGGTGAAGAGCACGAGCCCGTCGCGGAGGCGTCCGAACTCCTCCGGCAGCGGCTCCTTCACCTTGAGCACGAGGTCGCTCGAGGCCCACACGTCCTCGACGAAGGTGAGCCGGGCGCCGACGGCCTCGTACTCCGCGTCGGGAAAGGCGCTTCCCGCGCCTGCCCCAGCCTCGACGAGGACGTCGTGGCCCCGGCCGCGCAGCTCGCGGGCGCCGGCGGGCGTGAGCGCGACCCGGTACTCGTCCTGCTTGATCTCCTTGACGACGCCGATCTGCAAGGCGGGCGAACGATATCTCAGGGCACAAGCGTGCGAGCCACCCTGCCGGCGGCGTAGGCCGCGGCGAAGAAGGAGGGATCCTCGTCCGGACCGCGCCCCATGTGCGAGAGGGGAAGACCCTCGCAAGCCCCCCGCCAGGCCGAGACCTCGACCGACTCGACCGCGCCCACCGCGGACGGGATGCTCACCCCCTCCGGCCAGGCGATCCTGACCGGCCCGAGGCAGAGCTCGATCGCGGCGAGGGTGTGGTGCGAGACGCCGCGGTGTCGCTCGCGAGGGTCGGCGTCGGAGATGCGGGGCGCGAGGATCGAAACCCCTCCGAGGGCGCTCGCGGCATTCGCCGCCTCTGCCGCGGCGACCCCTCCGTGCCCGTAGCGGGTGTGCGTTCCCACGATTCCCGGGCCCACCGAGCACACGACCGCCTCGACGCCCTCCCGCGCGCACCAGAGAAGCGCGGAAGCGATCGTGACGCAGTCGACGTCGCCGTCCAGAGCCGGGCCGGCGGAGAGCGCTACCCGCAGGAAGCCGTCGCTCCGCAGGGCGCGCACCGTATCCGAGAGCGAGACCGGGAGCGCCCCGCCCGCGAGCTGGACGTACGCGACGGCGCGCTCGCGGCCGAGCCCGGCGCAGACCGGAGCGAGCTGGCTGTGCAGCGAGCAGCAGACCACCGGCATCCCGCCCAGGCGGTCAGGCCATTCCTCGGCATCCTCCTCCGCGTGGAGGACGGCGTGCTGGAGCGGCGTGTAGGGCAGCTTCATCACGTGCGCGCCCTGCGTGGGCCCCAGGCCGAGGCCGCGGGTGAGGTTCGCGTGGAGGACGTCGAAGCCGCCGGAGCCTAGGCCGAGTTCGACCGCCTGGATGTTGACGAGTACGTCGTCCCCGAGCGCGACCGGCCCCGTCATCCGGGGGTAGGCGACGCACGGGCGGTCGTCGACCTCGAGGCGCACCAGCCCCGCGTGGCGCTCGCGGACGGCGGTGACGGTCCCGCGCCTAAGCGTCAGCGGCACGGGCGGCGTCCGCGAGCTCGAGGGTCACGCCGACCATCCCCTCGAGGTCGGCGACCGCGATCTCCTCCTCCGCGGTGTGCACCCTCGACATGCCGTTGGCCATGTTCACACAGGGGACTCCGGCAGCGTTGAAGACGTTCGCGTCGGCACCGCCGCCGACCTCGACGTCTCGCGGCTCGTACCCGGAGCGCTCGAGGGCCGCTTTCGCGAGGAGGAGAGCGGGGTCGTCCGGTGCGAGCCGGTAGCCCAGGTACTTCTCCTCCACGGTGGTCTCGACCTCGCACTCGGCCACGGTGGCGGCGAACGCGAAGCAGTCGACCATCTCCTGGACGAGCTCGGCGAGCTTGCTGGCGTCGCGCGAGCGCGCCTCGGCAGCGAGCGCACACCGCGCCGGGATCACGTTCCGGGCCGAGCCGCCCTCGATGCGACCGACGTTCGCGGTCGTCTCCTCGTCGATCCGCCCGAGCCGCAGGTCGGCCACGGCCTTGGCGGCGGCGAAGATCGCTGAGCGCCCGTCCTCGGGGTTGATCCCCGAGTGCGCGGGCCGGCCGGTGAAGACGACGTCGAGGGTGCAGCCGGACGGAGCGGCGACGACGACGTCGCCGACCGAGCCCGAGTAGTCGTAGACGAAGCCGAGCCGCGACCCGAGGCGCGTCGAATCGAACTCCTTCGCCCCTTCGAGGCCGGTCTCCTCACGGGTCGTGAAGAGCAGCTCGACGCCTGCGTGCGGCCGTCCCTCAGCGAGGAGGAGGCGAGCCGACTCGAGCAGCACGGCGACGGCAGCCTTGTTGTCCGCGCCCAGGATCGTCCCGGCCGCGTTCCGGACGACGCCGTCCTCCACCACGGGCTCGATCGGGCCCGTCGGCGGGACGGTGTCCATGTGGGCGCAGAGGAAGATCGGCGTGCCGCCCTCCTCCGTTGCTGGAAGCCGCGCGAGGAGGTTCCCGCTCTCGTCTTCCTCGGCGGCGAGCCCGAGCCGGCGCAGGTAGTCGCGCACGTAGCCGGCGACCGCGCCCTCCTGTCCGGAAGGGCTGGGGATGGCGGCGAGCTCGAGGAAGACGGGTAGGACGTCGGAGGCCCAGGTCGTCTTCACCCGGGCGATTCTACGAGTTACTGTTCGTGGGGCCGATGATCGTGGACGCGCAAGATCTGATCCAGACCACACTGCTCGGGGAAGCGGCCGAGAACGCGCCGCTCGGCATCTTCGTCGCGGACGACGAGATGGGCTACGTCGCAGTCAACCGGCGCGCGTGCGAGCTCCTCGGCTACGAGCGGGAAGAGCTACTGTCCCTCACGATCGCCGACGTCAGTCCCGTCGCGCCGAGTCCACAACGGTACGGAGAGATGATCGCGCGCGGCGAGCTGACCGGGAAGTCACGGCTCCTGCGTAAGGACGGGAGCGAGGTCGAGATCGAGTACTGGGCGTTCTCCACGCAAGTCGCACAGATGACCGTCTTCGTCGGCTTCGCCCGCCCGCTCGACGAGTCGGCCTGAAGCCACTCGCACATTCGGCGCACTTGCATCACAGCCGGCGTGCCACGCGTGCGGCGGCGAGGGTTACGCTCAAAGCGGGTGGTGGCACGGGGTGGCCCCAGGCGCGGGTTGCGGAATGACGGCACGGACTTCTCGGGCTTCCGCGGGCGTAGGAGGGAGACGTGCGCAAGCATGCCTCCCGCGCCGTCGCGGCCGCAGTCGGGGCCATCGCGCTTGCGGCTGCGGTCGCGGCACTGCTGGAGGGTGAGCCGCCATCTGCCGAGCAGTCGCATACAGCCCCGGCAACGCCGGCGCAATCAGCGGGCGAGCGCCCCTCGATCCCGCCGTGCGAACCGAGTCAGCTCCACTCCCGCATCGACGCCATCGACGGGCCGGTCGCCGTTCTCGAGCACGTTCGAGGAGCGTCCTGCCGGCGGCCGGATCGTCCGCTCCGGGTGCGTGTTCGCAGAGCTTCCGCCCAAGCGGGCGGCATCGTCTTCGGCCCCGAAGGGAACCTCGGCGGCACGTTCTCCCCGGGCGTCGAGAAGCGAGCTGCCTTCAGGTACCGGCCGACGTGCGAGGAGCATGGGCCCTTCCTCGCGGTAGCTCGGAGCGGCAGCTTCCTCGCGCGCCGCAGAATCCCGGTCGAGCCACGTTGCGTCCCGCTGACGGTGCGCGGCGTGATACGCCTCGGGCCAGGGCCCGATGAGGGGTATGTCGCCTTCTGGGCACCCGACCCAGCTGTCCACGCCTTCAGCATTCGGGTGTCGATGCCGCCACGAGCACTCGAGGCCTCCCTGGAGCTTCCGTCGCTCGATCTCGACCTGGACAGGCGCTCCAGCATCGGGTGTCGGAGACGTGGGACGAACGAGACCTGCGTCTTCCACTATCCGCTCCTTCCGGCGGAGTCCTCGGGCAGATGGGTCGTGTTCGTCCGCAAGACGTCCGCCGAGCCGGCGACGGTGCGCTTCCGGATTGCCTTCGAGGCCGTTCACTAGGAGGGTGCGACTGCCGCGACGCGGCCGCGGGTCCGCGCCCGCTCGAGCGCGGCGCCGACGAACTCGCGGAAGAGCGGCGCCGGACGCGTCGGGCGCGACTTGAACTCCGGATGGAACTGGCTGGCCACGAACCAGGGATGGTCGGCGAGCTCGAGGATCTCGACGAGCCGCCCCTCCTGGTACGTCCCCGAGACTACGAGGCCCGCTTCGACCAGCCGCGGGCGGAAGTGGTTGTTGACCTCGTAGCGATGCCGGTGCCGCTCGTAGATGACGTCCTCGCCGTACGCGGCCTGCGCCCGCGTTCCCTCGGCCAGGTCGACCGGCTGCGCGCCGAGGCGCATGGTGCCGCCGAGGTCCTCGATCTCCTTCTGCTCGGGGAGGAGGTCGATGACCGGGTACGGCGTCTCCGGGTCCATCTCGGTCGAGTTGGCGCCGTCCATCCCGGCGACGTGGCGGGCGAACTCCGAGATCGCGACGTGCATCCCCAGACAGATGCCGAGGTAGGGAATGCCATGCTCGCGCGCGACGCGGCAGGCGGTGATCTTGCCCTCCCAGCCGCGCGAGCCGAAGCCGCCGGGCACGAGCACGCCGTCCACCTGCTCCAGCTCGGCGACGGCCTCCTCCAGGCTCATGCCCTCGGCGTCGACCCAGCGCACGTTCACGCTCGTGCCATGGTGGATGCCCGCGTGCTTGAGCGCCTCGTGCACCGAGAGGTAGGCGTCCTGGAGCTTCACGTACTTGCCCACGAGGGCGATCTCGACCTGACCCTCTCGCGCGCCGATCTTCTGCGCGAGCAGCTCCCATTCGCCCAGGTCGGCCTCACCCTCCGGGAGGCCGAGCCTGCGACAGACGAGGCGGTCGAGCCCCTCCTCGCGAAGCGCGCGCGGGACGAGGTAGACGTCGCTCACGTCCTCGTTGGAGACCACCGCCTCCGCATCGACGTCGGCGAAGAGCGCGATCTTGTCGCGGATGTCGTACGAGATGCGGTCGGCCGAGCGGCAGACGACGACGTCGGGATGGATACCGATGCGGCGCAGCTCGTTCACCGAGTGCTGCGTCGGCTTCGTCTTCAGCTCGCCGGCGGACTCGATGAAGGGCACCAGCGTGACGTGCAGGTAGAGGACGTTCTCCGGGCCGGCCTCGCGGCGGAACTGGCGGATCGCCTCCAGGAACGGGAGCGACTCGATGTCGCCCACCGTGCCCCCGATCTCCGTGATGACGACGTCGGTGTCGCTCGCGGCCGCCACCCGGCGGATCCGCTCCTTGATCTCGTTCGTGACGTGGGGAATGACCTGGACGGTCGAGCCGAGGTACTCGCCCTTGCGCTCCTTGCGAATGACCGAGTACCAGATCGACCCCGACGTGTGGTTCGCGTTGCGGGAGAGGTTCTCGTCGACGAAGCGCTCGTAGTGGCCGATGTCGAGGTCCGTCTCGGCACCGTCCTCGGTCACGAAGACCTCGCCGTGCTGGAAGGGGCTCATCGTCCCCGGATCCACGTTCAGGTACGGGTCGAACTTCTGCACGGACACCGAGAGCCCGCGCGCCTTGAGCAGGCGGCCGAGGGAGGCGGCGGTGATGCCCTTTCCGAGCGACGAGACGACGCCGCCCGTCACGAAGACGTACTTCGTGGGGCGCGGCCTCATCGCGGCCTCCCGAGCGCATCCAGGTCGCGCAGCAGGGGCGTCCGCTCGATCAAGGCGCCGAGCGAGCGGCGCTCTCCGAGGACGTTCAGCCCCGCGAGCATCCCGATCGCGACCCAGCGACCCCTGCCGTGGAAGCGGTCCACGGAATTCAAGCCTAGCACGGCCCCAAGCGCATTCGATCCGGCGTCCCCGAGCATCACTCTCTCGCGGAGATCGTAGGGAAGGAGGAGGACGGCGAGGCCGAGCGGCGCGCGCAGCGCAACGGCGGCGGCGAGGTAGGCCTTCAACGCTCGTCCGGGCTTCGTGTCCAGCTGGTTGAGCGTGTTGGCGGCGAGCGCGACGAGCAGGGCGGCGCTCGCGCTCCTGGTCCGCCAGAGGGCAACGAGCGGGATGCCGACAAGCTTGAGGATGCCGGTCGTCCGGACTGCGCGCAGGTGGGCGCGGAAGCCACGCTCCTCCCCGCCGAAGACGTCGTCGAGGAAGCCGAGGAGCATCACGAAGGTGACGCCCGGATCGCTCGGGTTGAACGTCGTCCAGCCGACGAGCGGCAGGCGCAGCCCGCGGTGGTTGACGGCCAGGGGCCCGGCGGCCAGGAGCGCGTCCACGAGCTGACGGCCGCGGTGGACGAACCCAGCTGCGTCCCGCTCGGTGGCGCGGTGGTCGAGGTCGAGCTCGACCTCCTCGAAGACGAGCCGTGCCCGCAGCGCGTCGATCGTCATGCGGACCTCGCACCCGAAGCCGGGCGCGAGCGGGAAGCAGGCCGTGCGGGCGCGCTCCGAGAGGTACCGCTGGCCCGAGAGCGGCTCCCGCGGAGACACGCCGGTGCGCAGCCGCACGAGCTCGCGGGCGATCCGCTTGGCGACCCCGAAGCCCCCGCCCACGCCGCGTGCGAACGCCGCCACCGCCAGGTCGGCCCCGGTCTCGGCCAGCGGCGTGAGCGAGCCGCGCAGATCGGCGTCGCAGAGGAGGAGCGGGCCCGGACCGGCCGAGCGCTCCGCCGCGGAGAGGGCCTCACCCTTCCCGCGGCGTCCGAGGCGGAGGACGATCGCTCCCGCGGCCTCGGCCTGGGCGGCGGTCTCGTCCTCGGAGGCGCCGTCGACGACGATCACCTCGCTTCCGGGGAAGTCGCGGCGGAGCCCCGCCACCGTCCCTCCGATCCGCTCCTCCTCGTCGCGGGCGGCGACGAGGACGGTCAGCTCACTCACTGGGAACCGTGTCCACCGGAGGCGTGACGCCGTCGGTGGCCGTCTCCTTGATCCCGTAGTGCCCCGGCTCGCCCCCTGCCAGGAGGAGCGCGAGCGCCAGCCGACCCGCCGCCGTCTCGACATCGTCGACGCTCGAGATGCCCTGCTCGCGGTAGAGATCGGTGAGCGCAGTCGGCTGGCCCGTCGTCGACACCCCGACGACCGGCACGTCGGAGGCGTCGAGTCCCGCGACCACGCCCTCCGCGAGGGAGACGGTCGCCGCGTCCCGGCTCGCGAGCTCGGCGTCTTCCTGCTCGCCCTCGCTCCCGAGAGGCGTCCACGAGTACATGACGATGGCGCCGTCCACCTCCGCGGAGAACGCCCCGGTGCGCTCCTGGACGAGCTCGCTCTGGAGCGTGTCCCAGAGGGGCGTGTCGCCGCCGGCGATCACCTCCTCGCCCAGCTCGCGGCCGAGATCGCCGAAGTCGCCGCCGTCGTCGGCGAAGCCGGCCAGGAGGTCGTTTCCTTCGATGGCGCTCTGGAGCTCTTCAGGCTCGAGCGGGATGTCGAGAGCGATCATGAACGCGGGCCCGCCCGCGCCGGCGTCGAAGAGCGTTCGCTCGACGGCGGAGCGCACGTTCCCGTCGACGGGCCCGAGGAAGACGAGGGCGAACTGCGTGTCGTCGAGGCGGTTCGCCATCAGCGCGGGGTACGCGCTCTCGACGAGCTCCCTCGCCGCCTCCCCGCTCCGCTCGGCTGCGTCCGCCCGCTCGTTCGCCTCACCGACGTCTTGCTCGAGGTTGCTCAGGCGGTCGCGCTCCGCCCTCTCTCCCACCTCGGAGACCTTCCCGGAGATCGCCACGCCCAGCAGGATCCCGACCGCGAGGGCCAGGAAGACGGCCGCGAGCGAGGCGACGTGGTAGCGGAGGCCGAACACCCTGGGAGCGTAGACGTCACAAACGGGCGGCCGTCTGGCAGAGCGCCTGCAGGCGGGCGAGCGCCTGGCGCGGGAGGTTGCGGGCGCCCTCCGTGTAGAGCCGCCACCAGGCTCCGTCGACCGTCACGACGGCACGGGTGCGGCCGGTGCCGGCGTTGTCGAGCGCGATTCCGGCGTCGAGCGCCTGCTGCACGTCGTGCCAGCGGAGCTCCCACTCCTCGACCACGCGGGTGATCACGATCAGGCCCGGCCCGCCCGGGCGCCGGAAGAAGCCCGGCGAGGCGCTCCTGAGGATCTCCCAGCGCGCGTTCTCCGCCAGGCCCCTTCGGTCGGGCTTGACCCCCTGGTACCCCGGCCACCAGTCGGGGAGATGGTACGGCTCGGCCACGAGCGCCCAGACGTCGGCGCGTGGGGATTCGAGCTCGCCCGACGCCTCGATCACCCGAGCCCGAAGATGGAGCGGAGCCGCTCGCCGAGGAGCGAGAGCAGGTGGCGGAGGTCGGGCGAGGCGATGAGGACTGCGCTCACCGCCGCCACCGCGCCGAGGGTGAACGCCGCGATCGCTCCGAGGCCGATGCGCGGCCGGAAAAGCCGCGAGACCCCACGGGCGTCCACGAGCTTCTCCCCCACCTTGAGGCGCGTGAGGAAGGTCGAGGACATGCCCGCGCGGTTGCGCTCGAGGAACTCGATCAGGTTGAAGTGCGTGCCGACGGCGACGATCAGCTCGGCCCCCTTCTCGTAGGCGAGCAGCATGGCGGCGTCCTCCGAGAGCCCGGGAACGGGCAGCACGGCCGAATGGAGGCCGAGCCGGTCGACCCGCGCCCTCCCGGGAGCCGCGCCGCCCGGGTAGGCGTGCACGACGAGCTCGGCGCCGCACTGGAGGGCCTTGTCGGAGACCGAGTCCATGTCGCCCACGATCAGATCCGGCTTGTAGCCCCCGTCGAGGAGCGCGTCGGCGCCGCCGTCCACCCCGACGAGGACGGGCTTGAAGTCCGCAATGTAGGGGGCGACGATAGAGAGGTCGCGCTTCGTCTCCTGGCTTCGGGCGACGACGAGTGCGTGCCTGTCGCGGAAGACTGTGCGCAGCTGCGGAAGCTGGACCCCCTCCGAGAGGACGGTCGTCTCCTCGCGGATGTGCCGAAGCGTGTTCTCGGCGAAGCTCTCCAACGCCTCGCTCACACGGCCGCGCTGCTCCCAGAGGGCGCGCTCGAGCTCCTCGGCGCTGAGCGCGTGGCCCGCTGCGAGACGCGTTCCGTTCCGGAAGAGGCTCGCACCGCGCACGATCAGCTGCTCGCCGTCCTTGATCTCCTCGAAGAGATCGACTCCCGGGGCGTCGATCAGGCGCACGCCTCCGCGCACGAGCGCGAGCGGCCCCGCGTTCGGGTAGGTGCCCGTCGTCGAGGGAGCGACGTTGACGACGACCCTGACGCCGCTCTCGAGCAGCTCCTCCGCGGAGATTCGGTCGAGGTCCGCGTGGTCGATGATGGCGATGTCGTTCGAGCCGAGGCGCTTGACGAGATGCTTCGTACGCCGGTC
>OBLR010000169.1_pt1 | contig 13388 bp, 10 predicted proteins | sample 1519891 | NCBI WGS metagenome assembly OBLR01 (sample SAMEA3113583, study PRJEB22503) | soil metagenome | reverse complement strand
CTCGGCAACCCAGGTCAGGCAGCGGAGTGCGTGGTGAGCTCGAAGAAGCAGTCGTCGGCCAACCCCCGATCCCAGCAGCGGACGAACGCGCGGAAGGGGACGAACAACCAGGCAGGGGGAAACGCGGGGAAAGCGAGCGCCGGGAAGGGCGCGGCCAAGCAGGCGGGCGCCGGCAAGCAGGCGGGCGCGAACAACAACGCGAACAACAAGAAGACGGGCGCGCAAAAGCGTGAGTCGCCCGCACAGAAGCGGCTCAGCGCGCGCGAGCGCGTGGCGGCGGCGCGGGCCGAAGAGCGGCGGCGGGAACGGCGACGCTGGTTCGTCACCTTCGGTGCGACCGGAGCCATCGTGGCCGCGCTGGGCGCCGGTGCGGCATGGGCGATCGTCTCGAACGACGACAAGACCGGGCGTTCCGCGGCCGATGGGGGCACCGGCAACCCGCCGTGGCCGCTTCCCGCCGACCCGCTCGCCGGCGCCAGGGCGGCCGGCCTCGACATCGCCCCGACCGAGGGCAACGCCTTGCACATCCACGCCCATCTCGACGTGATCGTCAATGGAAAGAACGTGCCGGTGCCGGCCAACCTCGGCATCTCCCGGGCCGGCAACCAGCTGGCCGAACTGCACACGCACGACGACAACGGGGTGCTCCACATCGAGTCGCCGACGAGGAACAAGCGGTTCACCCTCGGTAACGTCTTCAGCGAGTGGAACGTACGCCTGAGCCCCACACAGATCGGCGGGCTCAAGACCGACGCCACAAAGACGCTGACCGCCTATGTCAACGGCAAGGTGCAGCCCGGCGACCCGGCCGCGATCGAGCTGACCGCGCACCGCCAGATCGCGCTGGTGTACGGCGACAAGAACGCCAAGGTGGACGTGCCGTCCAGCTACAAGTTCGCACCGGGCGAGTAGCCCGGAGACGGATGACCCGGGCGGGTACGAACCGGCCGACGGGACGGTGATTCCCGGCGCTCGGTGCCTGCCCCTCCGGGACACCGAGCACCGGGAATCACTCTCCTCAGGCCACGGCTACTCTCCGGCAGACCGCAAGCCGATGGTCGTGAGGGCACGGCGGTAGGTGTGCGCCTGCTGCCGTTCGCTTGACCCGGTGTGGCGCAGCAGCTCGGCCACGTCGAACCAGGCCTGGGCGGCCTCGCGCGGCAGGCCGGCCGTCTCGAGGTATTCCGCCCCGCGGGTCAGCGTGTCGATGGCCTCGTCGTGCCGGCCGAGCCGTACGTACGCCTCGCCCAGCACCGACAGCGCCTGGGCGCTGGCCCGGCAGGCGACGGGACCGATCAGCTCGATGGCCCGTTTGGCCTGCTTGACCGCCTGCTCGGGCCGGCCCAACGCGATCTCGGCGCGGGCCAGCTCGATGACGCAGTCGGCGAGGTCGCCCTCGTCGCTTGAGGTGACGGCCATTTCCCGTTCGTGCGCGAGCAGCAGCGTACGGGCGTGGTCGGCGGAGTCGGGCCGGGCCCGCAGCAGCAGGCTCGCGTACTCCACCCGCAGCCAGCCGATCGCACGGAAGTCGTCGTCCTCACTGAGCACGGCCAGGGCGCGTTCGGCCAGCCTGACGCCGGCGTCGTAGTCGCCCTGGACCTCCGCGGCGATGGCCGCCTGCCGGTAGGCGGCGATCCGTACCTTGGGGCTGCCGCCCTCGTCCGCGGCGCGGACGAGACGGGCGGCGAGCTGGCGGGTGGCCAGCACGTCGCCGCCCTCCAGGTAGGCGTCGAGCAGCGCGACGCCCACCCGGATCGCGGGATCGGCCGAGCCCTCGCCCACCGCTTGCAGGGTGGTCAAGGCCTCTTCGCCGGTCGCCACACAGGCGGCGAGGTCATCGCGTTTGCGGTGACACCGGCACAGCGCGATCTGTACGGTCGCCCACTCGTCCCAGTCGAGCCCGCGGACGCTCGCCGCGATCTCCTCCAACTCCAGGACGGCATCATCCAGCCGGCCCGCGGACTCAAGCGCCATCGCGTGCCCCCGCTGGATCTCTCGATACAGCTGGGGGAACGCGTCGACGCCGTAGGCCTCGAGCAGTTCGTTGAAACGCGTCAGGGCCTCGGAGGTGCGCCCGGCGGCAAGCGCGCCGTGCGCCTGCCGGACGCCCGCCTTGAGGTCCGCGAGCGCCTCCTCGCCGACACCGCATTCCAGATAGGTGGCAGAGCACCCCAGCTTTCTGGCGAGCGCTCTGATGACGGCGGGGGATGGATCTCGCTTCCCTGACTCGATCAGCGAGATGTAGCTATCGGAGAAGTCAGGCTCAGCTAGCCTCGCCTGGGACATCCCTAGCTGGGTACGCCGCTCGCGCACTCGGTCGCCGAGGCCCGCCAGCGAGGTGTCGGTGACGATAGTCATACGTCATCCTCTTTGCTCTGCCCGATACCGGCCGACATCGCGAGTAGCGCGATCTCTTGGACAGTCCAGAGTTATTGAACGTTCTGAGTATCTATCGGCAGTCTGACCCCGCAAGGGCTTTGGCCGAACATCGCCATGTCGGTGTCAAGGACCGGTGTCGAACGCGTTGGACTGTCCATAGCCGTGGGCCTTGTCGTGGGGGTCCGGTAGTTATGGCCGGTCGAATTGGCCGGTCTTGGCGTGGGCGAGGAAGCCGGCCCACTCGCCGCGGGTGAACTCCAGGACGGGACCGCGACCGCCCTGCTTGGAGTCGCGGACGCCCACGGCGCGGCCGTCCGCGGCGAAGGCGATCTCCACACAGTTGTCGCCGCCGCTGGAGCGGCTCGACTTGTGCCAGTCGATGAAGGTGGTGTTGTGAGTCATGTTGTTCGCTCTTTCCTATCGTCGGGCAGCATCTTCGCTGCTTGGATGAGAAATTCGAGGCTGTCGTCCATCGGCAGTGCGGCCTCACGCAACTTGCCGTAGAGATCTTCGTAACGACGTACCGCGTCCAGTTCGGTGAGCACGAGGTCGTCGGTCACCGTGTCGACGGCGACCACGGCCGGGTCGCCGGGGTCGGGGAAGGTGTACAGCGAAAAGGCCGAACGCGGCACGCTGAACTCGCTGATCACCGCATCGACGGGCAGCACCCGGACGGTGATCTTGGGATGGCCGTTCACCGTGGCGGCCAGCTGGTAGAGCTGCTTTTTCACCACTTCTGTGGGGGCGGCGAGGCGGCGGACGGCGACCTCGTCGATGATGACTTCGTAGTTCGGACCGCCCGGCCGGCGCAGCATCCGCTGCCTGCCCATTCGGGCCTCCACGGCCTTGCCCGGCTTGTAGCCGACCGGGCCCATCGCACGATCGGCCTCCACGCGCGCACGGGTGAACTCGGGCGTTTGCAGCAGCCCGGGGATGAAGGTCATCTGGAACTCTCGGATCGTGGCCGCACCCGCCTCCAAGTTGGCGAACAGGGCTTGGCGCTCGCCCATCGCCTTGTTGGACTCCCACCAGCCGCGCTCACCTGCTTCTCGAGCGATGGTGATGATCTGTGTCCACCGGTCACCGTCAACGCCGAGCGTGTCCAAGATCTGGATGATGTCGGCCTGGTCAACGACGTGCCCGTTCTCCAACCTGGAGATTTGCGCCCTGGACTGGCCGATCCGCTTCGCAAGCTGCTCGTGGGTCAGCCCGGCATCGGTGCGCAGCGACCGCAGCTCGGCGGCCAGTCGCAACCGACGTACGTAGGGGCTAATCATTGACGTCCTCCGGACAACAGAGGTGTCTGGACGGTACGGAATCCTCGCATGTTCAGAATATCGGTATGACGCGTCCTCACCTAGCCCACAACACAAGAACATCGCCCTGCCGTTCCGAAGCCGCCGTGCGGGATCCGTCGTCGAGCCACTACGGTGCGGGGTTGCGGGGACACTAGATACAGCTGAATACTCTGCAACGACCAGACATCTGGACAGTCCCGCTCTTCGACCCGTCTTCCCGGGGCCGATCTAGAGGCGAAATACCTGTTGATGGCGAGGAGAGGGCAGCCCGATGACCGACGACCCCGGCGAATCCGCCGTGCTCGGCATCGAGATCGACACCACCACTGCTCACCCTGCCCGGGTCTATGATTACTGGCTTGGAGGTAAGACCAATTTCGCGGCCGATCGCACGGCCGCGGAGCAGTCGATCGCCGCCAATCCCGACATCGTGCCCGCCGTGCGGGCCAACCGCGCCTTCCTCGGGCGCGCCGTACGGGAGCTGGTGGCGGCCGGGGTCGACCAGTTCCTCGACGTCGGCACCGGCATCCCCACCGAAGGCAATACGCACGAGGTGGCGCAGGCCGCCGCGCCCCACGCGCGCGTCGTCTATGTGGACAACGACCCGATCGTGCTGGCGCACGCACACGCCCTGCTCAAGGGCTCGCCACAGGGCCGCACCGGCTTTATCTCCGGTGATCTGCGCCGCGCCGACGCGTTCTTGCGCGCGGCCGCCGTCACACTGGACTTCGCCCGGCCGGTGGGTGTCATGCTGGTGGCCACGTTGCAATACATCGGCGACGACGATGACCCGTACAGCGTCGTGGCGCAGCTCATGGCGGCGGTGTCGTCCGGCAGCCACCTGGTGATCTCCCACCCGGCCGCCGACATCGGCGCGGACAAGGTGGCCACCTCGATGCGCCGCTACAACGAGCGCGCGGCGGTCGCGGCCACCCCGCGCAGCCACGCGGCCGTCACCCGTTTCTTCGACGGACTCGAGCTCTTGGAGCCGGGAGTCGTGCAGCTGCCGCAGTGGCGGCCGGATCCGGACACGCGGAGCACCGGTCCGTTGCCGATGTGGTGCGGCGCCGGGCGCAAACGCTGACTCGCCCAGTCTCCACCCCGCGGAGGGCGGCCGTACTCCCGCCGGCGTAGTGCCGGTGCCGCGCTGCTCCCCCCGCGGTAGCGCCGAAGTCCTCCCCTCGCGCGACGACGCGAGATCCCTCTGCCCCCCAGCATCGTGGGTGAGCTCATCCCGGGTCGAGAACGGACATCCCGATGAGGGACAAACCTCGATGAAGGGACAACCCCCACGAACGGAGAGTCGTTGTGCGCAGGGCTTACGTCATACTGGCCGGCCTGATGGTGCTGGCCGTCGTCGCGCAGTTCTACTTCGCCGCGGTCGGCGCGTTCGCCAAGCCCCAGGACGATCGGTCGTTCGCGCTGCATCTCATGGGCGGCGTGATGATCATCCCGATGCTGTCACTGCTGGCGACGTTGGTCGCCGCCTTGGCGCGGGCGCCCGGCAAGCTGATCGGGCTGACCGCCCTCCCGCTCGGCCTGATCGCGGTGCAGGTGCTCATCACGGAGGCCGGCAAGGGCCTGGGCGCGAGCAGCGATGACCACACGACGCCGGCGGCGCTCGTGTTCCTCGGGCTGCACGCGATTGTCGGGTTGGCCATCATGGCGGTCGTCGGCATCACCATGCGCGGGGCCAGGACGTTCGCCGCGGCTTCGCGTACCGCCGCCGCTCCCTCGGCGTGAGCCGGCATGAACGGGTCAAGGTTCCACGGCGCCGGCCGCGCCGGGCCGCCGGGCGCGCGCGGACCCGCTGACGCGGGACAAGCGGTATGAGCACCGACGGACTGGTCGCGCTCGATCTCGCCGTCGCGGCGGCGGCCGCGGCCGCGTGGCTCGGCGTCGGCGTCGCGGCGGCCGCCGGGCGGACGAGGACGGTGCCCGTGCTGTTCGCCGCGGCGCTGCTGGTGACGTTCGTACGGATCGGCACCGTGGTGACGCTCGCCGGCAGCGGCTGGTGGTTCGTCCAGGAGAAGGTCACGCTCGCCCTTCCGCTGCTGGTGGCCACCGCGCTGGCCGCCGTGGTGATCGCGGGGCCCCGGCTCGGCGCCCCGCGCTCCCCGGCCGCGGTGGTGTCGCTGCTCACGACCGGGTACGCGGCCGTCGCCGGGCTGGTGGCCACGTTCTTGATCGGCTATCCGGCCGGTCTCGGGGACGCATTGGTCATCGTCGCGTTCGTCGGCGCGGCGGCGTTCGTGACCTGGTGGCTCCTGGCCCAGGACGCCACCGGGCAAGGCGGGGGCGGCGGGTCAGGCGGGGGCGGCCGGCGGCTGCGGTGGGGCGGCGCGGCAACCGCGACGCTGGGTCTGGCCGGCGTCGGCCTTGCGCTCGTGCCGCCGGGAGACGCGCCGCATGCCGGCGGCCACGGTGCGCCCGGCACCCCGGTGACCGCGCTCCGGGGCCCCGCCGCCCCCGACCCGGGTGGGACCGTACGGCGGTACACGCTGACCGCCGGCAAGACCACCGTCGCCCTCGCCGCCGGCCGCCGGATCGCCGCGTGGACGTTCAACGGACGGCTGCCCGGGCCGCCGCTCACCGCTACCCAAGGCGACCTGGTGGAGGTGACGCTGCGCAACGCCGACGTCGAACGGGGCGTCACCCTGCACTGGCACGGCTATGACGTACCGTCGGGCGAGGACGGCGTGCCCGGCCTGACGCAGGACGCCGTCGCGCCGGGAGGGCAGTTCGTGTATCGGTTCCGGGCCGCCCAGATCGGTACGTACTGGTACCACACTCACGAGGCATCGTCGGTCGGCGTCCGGATGGGCCTGTACGGATCTCTCGTCGTCACGCCGCGCGCACCGCGTACGACCCGGCCGGCCGGTCTCGACCTGACGCTGTCCGTGCACACGTTCGGCGGGACCACGGTCTTCGGCGACCCGGCCCGGCCGGAGCCGCCGCGCCGGGTCGCCGCGGGCACGCCGGTCCGGCTGCGGCTGATCAACACCGACAGCACGCCGCGCCGGCTCGCCCTCGCCGGCACCCCGTACCGTCTGATCGCCGTGGACGGCGCCGACCTGAACCGGCCGGACCGGCTCACCAACGTGGCCATGAGCCTGCCGGCGGGCGGTCGCTACGATCTCGCGTTCGACATGCCGGCGGGCCCGGTGACCCTGTCGGCCGGCGCCGACGGAGCCCGGGCGCTGCGGCTGCTCCCGGGCGACGCGGCGGCGCCGGCCCGCCGCGCCGCCGCGGTACCGCGCACGGGCGATTGGCCGTTGCTCGACCTCACCCGCTATGGGAAGCCGGCGGCGACGCCGTTCGGCGCGCGCGACCGCTTCGACCGGCGCTTCACGCTCGTGCTCGACCGCGGCATCGCGCTGTCCGGCGGGCTGCCGCGGTATGCCCAGACCGTCAACGGCCGGGCGTTCCCGCGGGTGCCGGCCGATCTGGTCGGCCGCGGTGACCTGGTGCTGATGACCGTGGTCAACCGCGGCTTCGGTGTCCATCCGTGGCATCTCCACGGCCATCACGTGCTCGTGTTGTCGAAGAACGGCCGCGCCCCCACGGGCAGTCCGCTGTGGCTGGACACCTTCGACGTGCGTCCCGGCGACGTCTGGCGGGTCGCCTTCCGCGCGGACAACCCCGGCGTATGGATGAACCACTGCCACAATCTCGGTCACGCCGCCCAGGGCATGGCGTCGCACCTGGCGTACGAGGGGGTCACGACGCCGTTCCGCGGCGGCCACGGCGGTTAGCGTCACCGCGGGGCATTTCGCCTTAGTGTGTGGTCGGTGAGCAAGGCCGTACGGGACGCCGTCGCCGGGGTGGGATATTTCGCGCGTGGGGTCGCCTGGACCGCCAGACGGCCGCGACAGTGGCTGTTCGGGCTGGTCCCGGCGCTGATCGCGTTGGCGCTGTACGCCGCCGCACTGGCGGTGCTGATCATGTACGCCGACGATCTGGCCACCGCCATCACGCCGTTCGTCGACGACTGGCCCGGCGGTCCGCGGCGGGCGGTGCGGATCATCGTCGGCGTGGGGATCGTCGGCGCCGGGACGCTGTTCGCCGTCCTCACCTTCACCGCGCTGACCCTCCTCGTGGGCGAGCCGTTCTATGAGCGGCTGGCCGTACGGACCGAGGAGTCGATGGGCGGCGCCCCGCCAGAGGCGCCCGGATCGGCGGGCGCCGAACTGCTTCGCAGCGTCGGCGACGCCATCGTCCTGGGCGTCTTCGCGCTCGGGTTCGCCGCGGTGTTCTTCGCGCTCGGGTTGCTGCCCGGCATCGGGCAGACGGTCGTGCCCGTCCTCGCCGCGTGCGTGTCCGGCTATTTTCTGAGCGGCGAGCTGACCGGCATCGCCCTGACCCGGCGCGGGCTGCGCCGGCGCGAGCGCTTCGCCCGGCTGCGGCGCGAACGGCCGCTCGCCATCGGCTTCGGCGTGGCTGTCTTCGTGGTGTTTCTCATTCCGCTCGGCGCGGTGGTCGCCATGCCGGGCGCGGTCGTCGGCGCCACGATGCTCGCCAGGGAGCGTCTCGGCGAAGACGTTGCCGGAGTGTGATTCCTCCGGCGCCAGAGTTGTTGATCTTCGCGTAACGTGTGCCGCATGTCCGATGAGGGGGAGCTCGGCGGTCACCGGGGCGCGCCGGCCAACAACACCGACGACGGCCTGACATCCGAACCGACGGGGTCCGGCCCGGCCGCCGACCGGGTCTCGGCGTCGGTTCCCCAGGCCGGACTCGTGGACCAGCCGGCGGGGTCGGCCGCGGCGGAATCGGCGACACCGCCGGACGGCGAATCGACCGCTCCGCGCGCCGGCTGGGAGCGGTCGCTGTTCGAAGGCGACCAGGGTCCTGGCGTGCCCGGTTACGCGCCAGTCGAACCGTCCGGCCCGCGTACGCCGCCCAAGCCCGGCACCCCAAGCAGCGGAAACCTGCGGCTGCCCGACTGGATGCGCGCGGAGATGAGCGGCGGCCGCGACTCCGGCCGCGACTCCGGCCGCGACTCCGGCCGCGACTCCGGCTACGACGACGCCCGTGGGTACGGGCGCGGCGGCCGCGACGACGAAGAGGACGAGGGCCGGACCCGGCTCATGCTGTACTTCGGCGTCGGGCTGCTCGTGGTCGCGCTCATCGCGGCGGGCGCGGTCTACGTACTTAAGAAGACCTCCGGCGCCACGGACGAGGCCGGCGAGCGGCCGCCCGGCGCGAGCGGCGCGACGCGCGGCGCGGCCGCCCAGCCGCCGAACGTGGCGCTGCCGCCGACCAAGCCGTTGATGCGTTTTCGCGGCGTGCCGGGCAGGGCCGTTGGCATGCTGCCCGACCGGCACGCCGGCGTGGCCTATCCACGCCTGGCGGCGCCGTGGCAGATCCCCGGGCGCAAGAGCGGCCTCGGCCGGCTGGGCTGGTCGGCCCAGCAGGTCGTCGTGACAGAGCGGGGCGACGACGGGCGGCCGAGATGGTACGGCCAACTGCTCAGCGGCACCTTGAGCGCGGCGCAGCGACATCTGTACGCGGGCCCCGGCACCGAACGGCAGGCCGCGGCCGCGCTCGCCGCGCAATACGACAAGCGCTACTATGCGTTCCCGCACAAGACCCGCAACCTGGCATCGCAGCCGCTCACGGTCGGCGGCCGCCGGGGCTGGCTGGTCACCTCGTACGTCGGTTACCGTCAGCCCGGCATCAAGGCGACCGCCGAGGTCGTCGCCGTCGCGGTGGTCAACACGGGCCGGCCGAGCCCAGCGGTCGTCTATATGGCCATCCCCAACACCAACCGCGATCTGTGGCCCAACTTCAACTACGTCTTCAGCTCTCTTCGCCTTACCACCTGAACCCGAACGACGTTCTCATAGGCTGCGGCGTACGGCGCTGGGTTACCGGGGCCGGCGTGCGGCGGTCGACAGAGGCGAGGTGGTGGGTCATGGCGATCGGGGTGACCGAGGAGCACGAGGCGCTCGCCGCCTCCGTGCGCGCCTTCACCGAGCGGCACGTACCGCGACAGGTCGTTCGCGCGACCGTCGCCGCGGCCGAGCGGGCGGCGCCGGCCGAGCGGCCTGCGTATTGGGAGGCACCGGCCGAGCGGCCCGCGTATTGGGAGGCGCTGGCCGCTCAGGGGCTGCTCGGGCTGCACCTGCCGGAAGAGCACGGTGGGCAGGGTTTCTCGCTCGTCGAGCTGGCCGTCGCCGTCGAGGAGTTCGGCCGGGCGCTCGCGCCGGGTCCGTACGTGCCGACCGTGCTGGCGAGCGCGATCATCGCGACGGCGGCGGGGCAGGGCAAGCCGCTCGCCGAGCTGGCCGGGTTGGCGGACGGCTCCCGTACGGCGGCGGCCGCGCTGACGGGCGCCCTTTCCGGGCGGCGCACCGCGCGCGGGCTGACGGTCGACGGTGCCGTCGAGCCCGTGCTCGGCGCCGCCTTCGCCGATCTCCTCGTCCTCCCGGTCAACACCGGCGAGTGGGTCGTGGTGGACGCCGCCGGCGCCCGCGTCACGGCCCTCGAATCGGCCGACGTGACCCGCGGCGTCGCGGCCGTGACCGTCGCCGGCCTCTTAGTGCCGGCCGAGCGCGTGCTGCCAGGCGGCCCTGATCCGCTCGGCGTCGCCGCTGTGATCCTCGGCGCTGAGGCCTGCGGCGTCGCCGGCTGGGCGCTGGAGGCGGCCGTCTCGTACGCGAAGCTGCGCGAGCAGTTCGGCCGGCCCATCGGCCAATTCCAGGGCGTCAAACACCTGTGCGCGCGCATGCTGGTCGGGCTCGAACGGGCCCGCGCTGTCGTCTGGGACGCCGCACGCGCCCAGCGCGACCCCGACGCGGGCCGGCGGGCGTACGCGACCGCGGTCGCCGCCGCGCTGGCCCCGGACGTCGCGGTGCGCTGCGCGGAGGACTGCGTCCAGGTGCACGGCGGCATCGGATACACGTGGGAGCATGACGCGCACCTTTATTACCGGCGTGCGCTGACGCTGCGCGCGTTGGCGGGGCGCCCGGCGGCCCACCACGACGCCGTGGGCCGCCTCGTCGTCGATGGCGTGCGGCGGCCCATGGACATCGAGCTGCCGGCGGAAGCCGAACCGATCCGCGCCGCGATCCGGGCGCGCGTCGCCGAGCTCGCCGCCATGGACCCCGGCGAGCGGCGGGCCGTCATGGCCGACGAGGGCTGGGTGACCCCGCATCTGCCCGCGCCGTGGGGACGCGCGGCCGGCCCGGTCGAGCAGGTGGTCATCCAGCAGGAGCTGCGGCGCTGTCGCGTACGCCCGGTCTCGCTCATGATCGGCGGATGGGTTGTGCCGTCGCTGGTGCGGTACGGCACGCCCGAGCAGCAGGAGCGTTTCCTGCGGCCGACGCTGCGCGGCGAGATCGTGTGGTGCCAGCTGTTCAGCGAGCCGGGAGCCGGCTCCGACCTGGCCGGTCTGTCGACTAGAGCCGAGAGGGTGGAGGGCGGCTGGCGGCTGCATGGGCAGAAGATCTGGACGTCGCTGGCCCGCGACGCCCAGTGGGGGATCTGCGTGGCCCGCACCAACCCCGACGCACCCAAGCACAAGGGCATCACCTACTTTCTTGTCGACATGGCGGCCGCCGGGATCGAGATCCGGCCGCTGCGCGAGTGCACCGGCGAGGCGGTCTTCAACGAGGTCTTCCTCGATGGGGTCTTCGTGCCCGACGAGCTGGTCGTCGGCCCGATCGACCAGGGCTGGCAGGTGGCCCGCAACACGCTCGCGAACGAGCGAGTGGGCCTGACCACGTCGTTCCAGCTCGGCGGGGACATCGCGCAGCTGGTCGAGCTGGCGGCCGAGCTAGGGCTCGCCGCGGATCCGGTGGTGCGGGCCGGCATCGGCAGGTTGGCCTGCGACGAGCACGCCCTGGGGCTGCTCGGCCTGCGGGCCACCCTCAAACAGCTGTCCGGCACCGATCCCGGCGCGACGGCGAACGTGCGCAAGCTGATCGCCATGGAGCATGGTCAGGACGTCACCGATTACGCCGTCGAGCTGCTCGGCCCGGCGGCCGCGCTGTGGTCGGGCGCGCGCGGGGTCGCGGACCGGCGACGTAAGTGGACGCACTACGCGCTGGCCTGCCGGGCGATGACGATCGGCGGCGGCACGACGCAGATCAATCTCAACGTCATCGGCGAGCGCATCCTCGGCCTCCCCCGCGACCCCTGAGCCCGCGACCCCTGAGCCCGCGACCCCTGAGCCCGCGAGCCGCGAGCCCTGCCGCATTGCGCGGTCATCACTGGAGTTTTCACTGCTCGAGACCTTGATGCGAGCACGCGTGCGGTCGCCGCCGGTGGGTGGTCGTCTACGGTGGTTCTGTGTGGAAGGCGGGGCATGGGCAGGTCACCGCGATCTCGTTCGTGGTCTGTCTGATCGTCGGCTCGCTCACCATCCAATGGGCTCGGCCCGCTCAAGAGCAGCGCTGCACCCCGCTGACGCCCGCGTCCGTCAGCCGCGACGACGCGTGGACGCAGCGGTTCGCCGCCTACGGCGACGGCAACACCCGGCTCGACGACTGGACGGGCGCCGACGGCACGTGGTCGGTGCGCCTGCCGGACGGGCGCACCGTGTGGATCTTCGCCGACACCTTCCTCGGTCAGGTCCAGGCGGGCCCGAACCCGCGCGGACAGCCGTACGCCTGGCGAAGCCCGTTCGCCACCCCTCTGGTCCGCAACTCGGCGATCCTGCAGAGCGCGGACGGCGCGCTGACCACGACGCTGCGCGGGAGCACGGAGACCGGAGCCCCCGCGGCGTGGATCGGGGCCGGCAAGGTCTACTGGCCCATGTCGGCGGTGCTCGACGACGGCGCCCTGAGGGTGTTCCTGCAGCGCATCGGCGCCCCAGACGAACAGCACCCCTTCGGGGTCGTGCAGCGGGCGGCGGTCGCCACCGTGCCGCTGGCCCACCTGGACCGGCCCGGCCCCATCACGTTGCTGCCCAAGCCGCGGCGCGGCGCTACGGACGGGCCGGGCGCGGGCGGCGCGGGCGGGCCGGGCGAAGAGGTCTTCTACGGGCTCGCCGCGCTGCGCGCCGGACGATACGTCTATATATATGGCGCCACGAGCAACACGACGCGCGGCGGGCAAAGCGCCTACCTCGCCCGCGTGCCGGCCGGCCGGGTGGCGCATCCGGACGACTGGGAATACTGCGGCTGCGGGGCGGGCTCGGCCGGTGAGCGCGGCCCGGCCGGTGGGGACAGCGCCAACGCCGATACCACGGCCGATGAGTGGGGCGGAGTGGCCGGCGCCCGTCCGGTGCTGCCGTTCGTGCCCCGCCGCACCGGGGTGTCGGCGGGGTTCAGCGTGATCCGGCAGGGCGGTACGTACGTCCTTTTCACGATGGATCCCACGAAGCCGGTCGGCGGCATCTCCCGCATCGCGTCGTATTGGAGTTGCGATCCGGCCGGGCCCTGGCACGGGCCGGCGCTCGTCTATGATCCGCCAGAAGTGGTGCGCGGCGGGACGACCTTCGCGTACTCTCCCTTCGCCCACCCCGAGCAGGGCGGGCAGGGACTGTTGTTGAGCTATGACCTGAACGACACCCGGCGGACGCACGACAACGTCGGGCTCTACCGTCCCAAGTTCATCCGGGTCAGCCTGCGCTGACCGGCCGCGCCGGGGCGGAGGAGGGGGTGGTGGGTGCCGCGTCGCGCCTGGCCGCCGCCGCGTCGCGCCTGGCCTCCGGTGGTGGGCCTCGCGCTGGGCGTGATCGTGCTCGGCCCCGCGCTGGCGCCGGGG
>OBLR010000168.1_pt1 | contig 13397 bp, 9 predicted proteins | sample 1519891 | NCBI WGS metagenome assembly OBLR01 (sample SAMEA3113583, study PRJEB22503) | soil metagenome | reverse complement strand
AGCCACTCCTCGTTCATAGATGACCCCTTATGGATAGAACTTCATTATGAATAACCATAGGCTAATTATGCTAACCTAAGTCCGTTTATCAATTAACCGGACAAGCTTTCAGCGGGGCCCTTGCAGGAAAGTATTGTAAAAATATATTGCTCTTATTACATGCTCTAATTACAATAATTATTATACATTTTTCATTAGCACCTTACCTAACCTCACCATCCCGAAGAAAAAAGGCAACCTTTGCTTTAGACGAAGCAATACTTGAAGATGCAAAAAAATTCTGCTCAATACGGACTATCGTTCCCTGAATGCCTTTGTCGAAACCGCAATTATCGAAAAGATAAAACAGCATCATAAAGAAGAAATAAAACGCCAGCTTTTGGCGGCAAGCCAAGATCCGCTCTTTCTCGAGGACATTGCCGAAGTTCAACGCGATTTCCAAAATGCCGACTGGGAAAGCCTTGAAAAGAATTCATGAGTTTTGCGCGCTATCAATGGCACATCTTTCGGGCAAATCTCGATCCTGTCACGGGTTCTGAGCAGCGTGGGATAAGACCCGTTCTTGTGGTAAGCAATGAGGATTACAATCAGCTTATGCCTGTGGTCACCGTCTTACCATTAACCTCACGTAAAGCAGGACGCCAGATTTATCCCAACGAAATCCTCTTGCCTAAGAGTATCGCCAGCTTGACTGAGGATTCTATCGTTATGGCACATCAAGTCGGAACAATTTCCAAGACCCGTTTGACATTTCTTTATGGAGCGATCCAGAGCGCGGCCTTAAAAGAAGGCGTTCGTCAAGCCTTGTAAAGTTCATCTCACGCTGGATTGACCCTGGTCATCCATCACCCTCAATCGTGTCCCAATGTAGCGGCCATGCATAATGACCTTATCACCCTCAACCCCATCGGTTACGTAAAGACCAATGTAGCAGACGCCGATATCCCGCGTCAGCGCGCACAGATCCTCTCTGAGCTCGTTATTCTTGACGACTACAGCGAGGCTCTGGAGGGCATTGAGGCCTATTCCCACCTCTTCGTGCTGTTTTGGATGCACCAGGTCGCTATGCAAGACTATCGCGCCAAGGTCCATCCTCGTGGCCGGGACGATCTGCCCTTAACAGGGGTGCTGGCCACCCGCGCACGCGCTCACCCGAATCCGATTGGCCTGGCTGTAGTCGAACTGCTGGAGAGACACGCCAACCGGCTTAAGGTCCGGCGCCTCGATGCCTACCATGGCACCCCGATCCTCGACCTCAAACCTTACGATCCCTACGATCAGGTCCAGGATATCCGGGTGCCCGACTGGTGGGAGCGGTTACGACCTCAGCGTTGAAGCTTTGTGATAGGCTATCATAAACGCACACTATCACCTTATCTTGGTCGAGTAGAGAGATGAACGAGGCCAGTTACTCCTGAACACGGCGGCGCTGCCATAAACCGCCAAGTCATCACCACCGATCCGGTCTGTGGCATGACCGTCGCCGAGAACAGCCAGTTCTGATATGACTATATGGCAATCAGACCTTTCTACGCCGATTTTCGCAGGCTGAATTGACACCTAATTTTAGGGAATAGGAGACGGATTGGTTTGCTTGTTGAAGTAAGGTAGTGGAGCGAGGGAAGTGCGACAGACTTCTAATCGGCGGTGAATGGCGCAAGTAGATTGCTCAAACCAGCATGCCAAGGTCTTGGAGCGAGCTATGACCAAATGAGTGTAACATGGAGTAGTTGTGCCGCCATGTTGCATCTTCATAGACCGACTATTGCCTTACATTGCGCACAGTTATACCCGACTTTGACAGTTGCTAGGTGATATGGAATGAGCCACTTTTCTTTAACTTTTCACCCCCCCACCCACCGCCGGGCATTCTGAAAGAGCCTGAGCCACGGCCCCTGTTCGTGCTTCCAGTCAGGCGGCAGCCAGGAATACTGCTTACGCAAGAAGCCGCGTTCCGGGTGAGGCATGAGGATGGTGAAGCGGCCATCGGCGGTGGTCAGCCCCGTGATCCCGAAGATCGAGCCATTGGGATTGGCGGGATAGGTTTCGGTGGGCTGCCCGTAGTTATCGATATAGCGCACGGTGACAAGACCCTGCTCAAGCACCTTGCGGACTGCAGCGGGCTCAGCGAACAGCGCGCGGCCCTCACCGTGGGCGACCGCGATCGGTAGCCTCGATCCCGCCATGCCCTCGAACAGGATCGAAGGGGACGGCAGCACCTCGACCATGACCAGCCTTGATTCGAATTGTTCCGAGGTGTTGCGCGCGAACTCGGGCCATAATGCTGTCCCTGGGATCAACGCCCGCAGGCGTGAGAGCATCTGGCAGCCATTACAGATCCCAAGCGCAAAGGTGTCGGTACGCGCAAAAAAGGTGCTGAATTCTTCCCGAGCACGGGCGTTATAGAGGATCGAATAAGCCCAGCCGCCCCCGGCCCCGAGCACATCGCCATAGGAGAATCCCCCGCAAGCGGCAAAACCGCGGAAGTCCCGGAGACTCACGCGGCCGCTCACAATATCGCTCAGGTGGACATCCACCGCCGCAAATCCGGCCTGGTCAAAGGCCGCCGCCATCTCCACCTGACCGTTGACCCCTTGCTCTCGGAGAATGGCGAGGGCAGGGCGCACGCCGGCTTTGATATACGGGGCGGTGATGGCCTCGCGGGGAGCATAGCTCAAACTGACGCTCAGGCCCGGATCGTCCATATCCATCACCGCCTCATATTCCTGCCGTGCGCAGAGCGGATTATCCCGTAAGCTTTGCAGGTGGTAACTGGTCTCCGACCAGAGCCCTTGTAGCTCTCTGAGGTCCATCCTTACCAGCTCCCGGCCCCGATGAAGAACAGTCAGACACCGCTCATCGTTGAGTTGGCCGATCCGATGAATATGGTGCGCAAGTCCATGAAATTGCTCGACTACGGCCTCGGTATCCGGTTTGCGGATCTGCACCACCGCCCCTAACTCCTCACTGAACAGGCAGGCCACTCGGTTTTCCCCAAGCGTACTCAAGTCCACCGTGATCCCGGTGTGCGAAGCCAGCGCCATCTCGGTCAGGGTCACCAACAGCCCCCCGTCGGAGCGATCATGGTAGGCGAGCAGCAGACCCGCTTCGTTCAGGATCTGGATCGCCTGGAAGAAGGTCTTGAGATCCTTCGCCTCAGCGAGGTCGGGTGGCTCATTGCCAAGCCGGTTATAGACCTGGGCCAGGCACGATCCGCCCAGGCGAGCTTTGCCGCACCCAAGGTCAATCAGCAGCAAGACCGTCTCGCCACTGTCCTTGCGCAGCTCGGGCGTAAGCGAGCGGCGAATGTCGGCCACCGGGGCAAAGGCCGAGACAATGAGCGAAAGGGGGGCGGTCACCGATTTTTCGGTGTGCTGGTCTCGCCAAACCGTCTTCATAGATAGGGAATCCTTGCCGACCGGGATCGCGATCCCCAAGAGCGGGCACAGTTCCATGCCGATTGCACGGACGCTGTCAAACAGTTTTGCGTCTTCGGCCGGATCCCCACAGGCCGCCATCCAGTTGGCCGAGAGCACGATGTCCTGAAGCTTCAGAATACGCGCGGCGGCGATATTGGTGATCGCCTCTCCCACCGCCATGCGGGCGGAAGCGGGCCCATCGATGAGCGCCACAGGCGTGCGCTCACCTACTGCCATCGCCTCGCCGGTATAGTCGCGAAAGCTGCTGGCGGTCACAGCGCAATCGGCGACCGGCACCTGCCAGGGACCCACCATCTGGTCGCGCACGACCAGCCCCGACACGGTGCGATCGCCGATGGTGATGAGGAAGCGCTTATCCGCCACGGCAGGCAGGCGTAAGATCCGTTGCACAGCGTCGGCGATGTCGATGTCATCGGTATTAAACGCCGGGGGGGGTCGGACCGCGCTGCGTTCGGCATGGCGCCGTATACGTGGCGGCCCGCCTAGCAATACCTGCAGAGGGAGGTCGATAGGACGGTTCCCGAAGCGCCGATCGGTGACCACCAGCTCGGGCTCAGCTGTCACCTCTCCGAGGACAGCGTATGGACAGCGTTCGCGTTCGCAGATCGCGGCGAAGCGTTCGATTGCATCGAGCGCAATGGCGAGCACATAGCGTTCCTGGGCTTCGTTACACCAGATCTCGAGCGGCGACATCCCGGGCTCATCGCTGGGAATGGCGCGCAGCTCAAACCGACCACCGCGGTTGCTCTGATGGATCAATTCCGGTATGGCATTAGCCAATCCCCCCGCCCCGACATCATGGATGGCGAGGATAGGATTAGCTACTCCTGACGCCCAGCAGTGATCGATCACCTCTTGGCAGCGGCGCTGCATCTCGGCATTGTCCCGCTGCACCGAGGCAAACTCCAAGCTCGCATGACTTTGTCCCGCGCTCATGGAAGAGGCGGCCCCGCCCCCCAGCCCGATCAAGAGGGCCGGCCCACCGATGACCACCACCGGCGCGCCTTCTGGGATCACGGACTTGTTCACATGGAGCGGACGGATGTTACCAAAGCCCCCGGCCAGCATGATCGGTTTGTGATAACCGCGGACACTGCCGGGAGGCAAGCACTGTTCATAGGTGCGAAAATAGCCGCATAAACCGGGCCTGCCAAACTCGTTATTGAAGGAGGCGGCGCCGATCGGACCTTCCAGCATGATCTCGAGCGCCGAGGCGATCCGCTTAGGTTTGCCGTAGTGCTTCTCCCAAGGTTGGATGAAGCCGGGTATCTGTAGATTAGAGACTGAGAAACCAGTAAGCCCGGCCTTGGGCTTAGCGCCGCGGCCGGTCGCGCCTTCGTCGCGGATCTCTCCGCCCGCGCCTGTGGCCGCCCCAGGATGAGGCGAGATCGCAGTGGGGTGGTTATGGGTCTCGACCTTGGCGATCAAATGAACCTCCTCGGAGAGATAACCATAGCGCCGGCTCTCTGGGTCGGAATAGAAACGGCTGGCCGGATAGCCTCGACTGACGGCGGCATTGTCGCAGTAAGCGGAGAGGATCCGCCCCGGGTGGGTTCTATAGGTGTTTTTAATCATGCCAAACAGCGAATGTTCCTGAGCCTCCCCATCGATGATCCAGTCGGCATTGAAGATCTTATGGCGGCAATGCTCGGAGTTGGCCTGCGCGAACATCATCAGTTCCACATCGGTCGGATCACGCCCAAGCCGGGTGAAAGCGTCTACCAGGTAATCGATCTCCGCCTCCGACAGGGCCAGCCCTAAGGATCGATCGGCGGCTTTCAGGGTTTCCCGACCTCCTGCAAGGACATCCACATAACCGAGCGGTTTGGGCTTGGTATGCTCAAACAGACACGTGCTTTCCGTGAGATCCGACAGCACCGTTTCCGTCATCCGATCATGGAGCAAGGCCTGGATCGAACGGATCGCCTGCTCGTCCAATTGTTTGCCCACCTCGACAGAGAGATGCCAGATCGTCCCGCGCTCCAGGCGGGCCACTTTGTGGAGGCCACAGTTATGGGCGATATCGGTCGCTTTACTCGACCAGGGAGAGCGGGTCCCAAGTCGGGGCACGACCAGCAGGCGTTGGGCCCCTGCCTTGGGCTCTATAGGCGGCCCCCCCGAGCCTAATAACGCCTGCAAACGCTGCCGTTCTTCAGTATCGAGGGCACTCTCAACCCATGCGAAGTGGATATATTCGGCATAGAGCCCGGTGACCGGGCTCGCCACTTCACGGATGGCCGCAAGCCGCTTCTCCAGGCGAAAGGAGGACCAGACCGGACCACCGTGAAATAGCTCTATGGACCGATGACCACCCTCAGGCGCTCGGGTCATAATGCATCGGGGTGCTTACTGCGAGGAGACGTCGGGGGGGTCTGTCGGCAACGACTGAATGGGCTCGAGCGCGGCGTCGCCTGCCCCGACAGCCGCTGCCTGCACAAACCCGAGGAGCTGCTCGGCCAGAGGGCTTGCGCACAGACGCAAGGTCTGGATCAGGGTCTGCTCGGCGCCGGCGAGGTTATCCGCTGCGATCTGCTGAATGGCGAGCCACTCCCGAGCCCGCGCCTGGGCCTCGATCGCCAGCAACCCGCCGAGCTTCATGCCACAACGGCGGCATTCCTGGCCCCCCTTATAACTTGCCCGGCAGTTGGGGCAGCGTTCCATCAAGTGCCCAGATAGAAGATCAGATCGCTGAGCTCATCGGTCGCCGCACTCAAGGCCACGGGGTCTTCTCTGTCGAGCGCATCTTTGACCGCTTCGATCAGATTGATCAGATCCTCGCGGTCTTCCTCGCCGGCTGTATCGAGCAGCCGTGTCGCCTTTTCGATGAGGGCCTGGGCCTTTGTGATCTGACGGTTGATGGTTGTGTCACTGCCAGCTGTGTCTTGCAACAAGGCGCCGATCCGCTCACGGGCCTGTTCCATCTCATCACGCTTGAAGTGGGCCATGGCGTTGTCGATGGTGATGCTTTTTTCCAAACCGGTGCGCTTCTCTTTGGCGGCGACATGCAAGATGCCGTTGAGGTCCAGCGAGAAGGTAGTGAGGATCTGGTTGCCGTGGGGCACACGGCTCAAACCCTCGATGAGGAAGCGGCCAATCTCGGTGTTATTGAGAGCGTCGGGGTCCTCGCCCTGGTAGACCATCACCTCGACGGTCTCCTGGTTATCAAAGGCGGTGTGAAAGACCTCGCTCTTGGCGACCGGGATCGCGGTATTCTTGCGGATCAGCGGGATGAAGGTATAGGGGTAGAGCTCGCCATTCAGTTCGGAGATGGCGCTGGTGCCGAAGGTATAGGGGGTGATATCGACCAGCACTCTCGAGACCTGGGTTCCGGCGATGACGGCGGCCTGAATGGCCGCGCCCGAGGCGACGCAGAGCTCCGGGTCCACCTCACTGTGCGGCGGCAGGTGCAGTTCTTGCTCGAGCCGCCGTTGGATCACGGGGGTGCGGGTCGCACCTCCCACCAGCAACACCTCGTCCAGCTGGGAGACGGTCAGGCCGGCGCCGCTCAAGGCGATATGCACCGCCTCCAGGGTCTCGTCGATATAGGCCTCGATCATGGCCTCGTAGTCACTGCGCGCGATCTCGAGCGAGAGGTGGATCGGTGCGCCCTGGTGATCCAGCAGGTATTCCTCTTCAAGGCGGGCAAAAGGATAATCGGAGAGCATGATCTTGGCTGCTTCCGCGGCCCGGGTGATGCGCGCCATCGCCTGCCGGGACGCTGTGGCGTCGACGCCGTGCTGGGTCTTGATATGCTCGAGCACATGCGTGACGAGCTTCTGATCGAAGTCATCGCCACCCAGCTGATTATTGCCGTGGCTCGCGAGCACCTCGACCACGCCCTGTTCCATGCGCACGATGGAAACATCGAAGGTGCCTCCGCCCAAATCGTAAACCAGGATCTGTTTTTGTTCCGGGTGACCCGCCTCGTAGGCGAGCGCCGCTGCGGTCGGTTCGTTGATGATGCGCACGACCTCGAGCCCCGCGATCTCGCCAGCGTCGCGGGTGGCTTGGCGCTGGGCGTCGGAGAAGTACGCCGGCACGGTGATGACGGCCCGCTTCACCTCCTCGCCCAGGTGGGCGGTGGCGATGTTCTTCAAGCGAGCGAGGATGAGTGCGGAGATCTCCTGGGGGGTGTAGAGCCGCTCGCCGAGCGGAACCTTGTCGGGGCTGCCCATGCGCCGCTTGATGGAGCGGATGGTGCGCTCCGGATAGAGGACATACTGGTTGGCGGCGCTACGCCCCACCAACAGGCTACCATCGTCCGCCAAACCTACGACCGAGGGCAGCAGCTTGGTGCCCGGCTCGATCGCCAGGACTTCCACCCGGCCCTCGCGCACCACGGCGATCTCCGAATTGGTGGTGCCGAGATCAATACCCACGATAAGTTCACTCATGAGGCCTTTTCCCTTTTATTGACGACGACTTCCGCCGGCCGCAGCAGCGTCCGGCCATGTAAAAACCCCTTGCGCAGCTCGGCAAGCACCGTGCCCTCGGGCTGATCCTCGCGGCTTTGGATCTCGACGGCGTGCATGGTATGTGGATCATACAGGCTGCCCACCGTCGACAGCTGTCTGACGCCATGGCGGTTCAACAGATCGTCGAGACGCCGAAGGGTCATTGCCAGCCCCTCGCTCTGGGCTTGAAAGAAACGCTGATCCCCGCGACCCAGCCCCAACCATAGGGAGGTCCGATGATGGTGGGCTGACTCGAGGCTGGCCGCCAGCCGATCGCTCAGATCCAGGCAGCCCAGCAGCAGTTCGCGTTGGGCAGCCTCGCGGATCGCCTGTTCGGCTTCACGCCGGCGGAGCAACTCTTCACCCAGCCGGGCGTGGTCCTGGTGCAGGGTGTCGAACACCTTGCGGAACTCCTCGATCGCCGCCCTGACCTGCCGGGATTCGAGCTTGACCTCGATCTTCAGAGCGGACAGCTCACCGAACAGGGTGAAGAGATCGATCGATCGCTCCTGGTCCTCAACGGTAGCGAGCCCGTCCGCTGCCTCCAGATAGGCGCGAAACTGGCCGATCAACCGTTCTTTGGCTTCGGAATGCATGGGTTCGCCTGCTCCCGCAGTAGCGCTGCGAAGAGCTCACCACTCGGACGGCCGGTGAGGCTTGATGGGCACGCCCGCTCGAAGATCGCCTCGGGGGAGGGGGGGTCGGTATTGAACAGCGCATAGTGGAAGCGCCGCTTGCGGGTCTTGAGCGTCTCATAGGCCGCGTGCAGGGCCTGAAAGCGTTCTGGGTCCTGGTCGGGGGGACAGCGGCGAATGCTCTCCAGATAGGCCTGGTGGATCGCCTCGTCGCCGGCCTCCGCGGTCACCCCGAGGATGAGATAAGGGTCGTGCATCAAAACAGTCCGAATCGATCCGGGTTCAATTTCTACCTCGCCTTGGTGCGCTTTTTGATCCGTTTCCTGCCGAAAGGTAGCGGGTGATCCTCCTCGATCATCTCGTCCATCAGATCGGGTGTCAGGTTGCCACGGATAAGGGCCTCCAGCACTCGGCGCAGGCCCTCCGCTCCGATCTCGGCCTTCAGTGCTTTGACCTCGGCCGGTGGGCCTTGCTCCAGCATCATCTCGATCACCCGATCGATCCCCAAATCCTCGATCATCTCCGTCAGGTCCTCCGCCAACGCCGTATCCCCTTCGGGCAGCGGTAAAGGCGCGGGCGTCCCCAATGGCATGCCGCCTGTCAAGAGCTGCACGATGCGGTGAGTGGTACGCATATCCCCTTGCTTACGGGCGCGGTCCAAAGCGGTCTCCAGGCGCTCGATATCGCGGTAGGATAAGATCGTGCGTCCCCCCGCGTAGTCTGCATCGACGAGATGATAGACGAAGACCGGTACCTCCGGCCAGCGCTGAAGAGCAGCGCGGGCGTAACAGCTGCGCAGGAGGTGCTGCCCGAGGTGCCGAAAGGTCTCGCAGATCAGTTCCATCTCAGGATGAGAGAAGGGCAGGGCGGCGGCCGACTCGAGTGCGATCTTGAGGGGGTTCACCGCTGCCCTCAGCAATTTCGGATCCTCGTTGCGGAGCGCTTGGAGGGCATGGATGAAGGCGAGGATCGATGCACGCTCTAAGGGTTTGGGAAGATCAGGCAAGGCCGCGTGTTTGAGGGTGGCAGTCAAGGGCTGCTCCAGGCGCACGGCTTCCAGTAACAGGTACAGGCGGCCCACTAAGGCGCCGCCCAGCCGGGTGCTCCCCTCGCGGAACCAGTCCCGCGCTGCCGTGTCGGCCTCGCCAGCGGCGAGTGCCAAAAAACCCCATACCAGATCGATGCGGCCTTGGGCCTGCTCGGTCTGAACCCACTGGCCGGCTTCCTCCAATTCCTTGTGCGCCAGCGCCCACTTCTCCTGCTGGATCTGTTTGCGCGCGTGGGCGAGGTGCAGATCCACTAGAATGTTGCGCACTTTCAAATTAATGGGATCGATCGTGAGGATGTGGCGCGCGAGGCCTGCGGCTTTTTTGAACGATTTGCTCTGCGCCGCTATCTCTACTGCCTCGAGCAGTACCTCGAGCGCTTCTGGATAGCGGGCCAGCGCCTTATCCAGGAGCCCACGGGCATCCTGCAACCGGCGGTGTTCCCGGTAATGCCTGAGCAACTTGAGGTAGGTTGGGAGGTCGTCGGGATCGAAGTCGAGGCTACGCTCCAGGGCCTCTACGGCGGCCTTCGCCAGGGGCTCGAAACGCCCGCAGTGCTCGCCGATTCGGCGCAGGATCAAGGCCGCGCACAGGGCCTCTTCCGTCCCTGGGTGCACGTCCCCCTGCTCCAACAGGCGCACCACCTTCATCCAGCTCTCATAGAAGATATAGGGATCCTTCTTTTCCGCCCGCAGGGCCTCAATACGGCTTGAGTGAAACAGTGAGAGAGCCCCGAAGGCCTTGGCGTAGGCATGGCGGCCGGCCGAATGGACCACGAGTATGCTCATGGCGGCCTTTTGCACATAGGCATCGCCTAAGGTTTGGCGATGGCGGAGCAACAAGCGCAATAATCCCTCGGGTTCCGGGGTTTCGCCCAGCTGCATGAGCTCCTGACTAACCGCGAGCTGCGCGGATGACCAGCCCTGTAAGGCGGCGGCGAAACGGCGTGCCTCGGGGCTGAGCTGCTGCAGTCGCCGGTAGCGGGTGGGGCCGGACCCCATCGCCGCGCGTGCCGCTGTTCCCAAAGCGGCGAAGGGGGAGGTAGCGGGGACCCGATCCAGGAGTTGGAGGGCGCCCTTGGGGTCACCGCGCTCCTGCAGGGACAGGGCCTTCAGCACCGGGCGCAGGTCCCGATAGGGCGAGCGGAACGGGATGCGTTGGAGTTGCGCCTCGAGCGCCGCGTCATCGCCGCGACAATACGCCTGCACGGCCGCTATAGCGGCCGGATAGTCTACCACCACCGGGTCCTCTGGAGCCAGGCCTGCTGTCATCTCGGCGCGCCCGGCCAGGGCCTGGGCCGCAAACTGCACGCGCAGTTCCATCAGGCTCCCGCCGGTTTCAAGCAACGCCTGCTGCTCGCGGAACAGCCGCACTGCTTCTGCAACGCGGCCGGTTTGAAACAACAAGCAGAAATAGAAAGGCTCGGCCAACGGGCGGTGACAGAGCTCGGCGCGGTTCTGCCAGAAGACGATGGCCTCCTTGAACATACCCTTGTCCGCGAGCCCCACAGCGCGCCCCTGATAAGCCTGCGCCAGGGCATCGACCCATTCGGGACGCGGCTCTTGCTTGAGCAGTGCCTTGAATAACTCGATGGCCTCCCGGTAATGCCCAGCCGTGAGCTCCGCTTGAGCCTTGTGCGCCATAGCTTGTGGGGACAGCACGGCCGGCTGCCCAGCTTGGGCAGAGCGATGCTTACGCCTTTTGCGTTTATGTGACATGGTTACACTCGCTGAACGTGCCGCGGCCCACTCCGTGTGGTTTGACCGGGGCATTCATACCTCGGCTCCCTGATAAGGTCGTTATTATACGCAGCGTTTGTGGTTTCGCCTACCCTATCAGGCGGAGCGTGTCCGAGGGGGGACGCGGATTTGTTTACATAAGGTGAGACGGAGGGATTATGAAGCTTACTTGCTTGCCGCGCGCTTTGAAGCGACCGCTTGGGGCACGTTTTCTTCCTCAGCCGCGTTATCTATCGTCTTTTCGGTCCACGCGGTCAATGCGGTTCTGACCGATCCCAAGGTTTGGAGGGTCTCAAGTGAGTTGGTCTTCAACTTTTCGTGAGTATCACTAAAGAAATGGGCCTGCACGGCGATCGCGTCTTCCACGCTCTTAGCTTGTTTTAAGGATTCCAAGTACTTGGCCCAGGCCTCCACGAAAAGGCTCGTCCCATTTACCTGGTTTTGTAGCAGCGTGGTAACAAAGGACATCGTGATCTCGTTCAATTCTCTCAAAGCCGTGGCGGAGTCGCCCAAGTCCAGCTTGCTCAGTTGAGTTTGCCAGATCCTATTGAAGGTAGACTCGTTAGCTTCAGACCATGCCCTAAAAGATCTCATTGACGCTTGGGCGAGCTTTGCCCAACTCGCCGGACCCCATTGGATCTTTATCAAATCGTTGAGAACCGCCGTTTGGGATTGACTACTTTCTTTATAAAGGCCCAGTGAGAATTGATTGAGATCGTACCAGGGTTTAAAAAGCGCCCGTTGCATGATGTTTCCTCCAAAATAAATTTTATCCATTGACTAGTTTCTTGGCTCAGCCAAACGCTTGAGCATCCCCATGACTGCCGCCATCTGTGGGGCTTGTTTGGAATAAAAATTAGGATGCATTTGATCAGGACTGGAATAACCCCAGAAATCCCAACAGCCCTTGGGATTGTAGGGAATGGGATCGGCGGGCTCGACTTGGGGATATAACACGATGAGGGTGTTGGTATCGGCCAACTCGTTATAGCCTGTGGTGGTGTAGTATATATCGCCGATCTTCGCCGCCCCTTGCTCACAGCCGTGAAAGGCCACATGCACCCGGCAGGTCTCTGTGTCACAGGATTTGGGTACATAGGCATAAGCGATCGCGCTCATGCTGGAACGGTCTGAATCGATGAATTCCCGTTGATTGAATTTAATGATCTTGCCGCTCAGGGTGCCGGCCGGCGGATTCAGATTGCCGTAGATATGCTTCAAGATCTCGTGCGCTTGGATAAAGTCACAGTCATTAATAAAGGGTGGCGCAGTGACCGCACAGGCGACGTCGTCGCTGTTGTCGGTGATGATCGCATGGCCCGCACTTATGTTTTTGACATACCTTATATTTTCTGCAGGTACCTCTACCATCTTATAAAACGCCGCTGTTTGATCCACTACCTTGGTGGTGACGGTTTTATCGGTGCTCCCACTGAAGAGATAAATCCGGTCGTCCTTTAGGTTGCCGAGGTCGTCGATCTCATCTTTTTGCGTGAACTCTTTAGCTTTAGTCAATAACTTCCTGGTGTCAGGACCGGATCCGAACGGATTCATACAAATGGTCGTGGCATTTTCCAAATAGGAATTGCTTGCAGACGAACCTGCACAATAGAAGGGTCCGCCCGCCACCACTCCCGCCCCCATTAAGGTGCTGGAAAAAGCGGTATGAAACTGGGTGGTCATAAATCCGCCGGAGGAAAGGCCGGAGACGGAGGTCTGAGCGAGATCTACCCCGTAGGAGGGAAGCGGCGGCGCATCATCGGCGGCGAATACAGGGGCAATGCTAAGGCTCAAGACTAAGAGTATTCTGGCACGCTTAAGCGGCCTAACAGGCGACCTGTCTTTCATAGCAGTTCCCCCCTACCGGACTGTGATGCAATGCAGCATACATGCTACAGAGCTCACTGTCAACAGGACTGTGTGTCTCTTCGATGTGTCTGTTTCAGGGGGTGGCGGGAGAGATCGGCGACCTCATTGCCGCCCGGCTTAAAAATAGTAAATCCAAAGCAACCAAAACACCTCCCAAAGGGTAAGGCCGGGTTACTCTCGGTTTTATGCCATAAAGCGGCTTTCATCCGTTCCC
>OBLR010000167.1_pt1 | contig 13441 bp, 11 predicted proteins | sample 1519891 | NCBI WGS metagenome assembly OBLR01 (sample SAMEA3113583, study PRJEB22503) | soil metagenome | reverse complement strand
TGCCCGCCCCGGCCGCCGGGATCAGTTGCCTGACCGGCAGCCGGAACCCGAGGGGGCGCCCCTTCAGCGCGGCGTCATGGGAGAGGGACAGATGGGTCTTGGCCATACACACCGGCAGCCGGTCCATCCCGGCGGAGCGCAACCGCTCCAGATCACGCTCGGCCTGGGGGGCGAGGTCCACGCCGTCCGCGCCGTACAGCGTGGTGGCGATGGCCTCGATCTGTTCGCGGACCGCCCGGTTGGGAGCGTTCAGCGGCCGGAACGACGACGGTGCGTCCAGCGCCCCGAGCACCGCTTCGGCCAGGTCCTCGGCTCCCTCGCCCCCAAGGGCGAATCCCCGGTGCAGAACGGCATCGTGGGCTCCCATCTCCAGGGCCATCCCTCGGATCGTGTCGAGCTCCCGATCCGTATCGGACGGGAAGACGTTGATCGCCACGACCGCGGGAAGCCCGAACGTCCGGACGATGTCGATGTGGGCGGCGAGGTTCTCGGTTCCTCGTTTCAGGGCGTCGAGGTCGACTTCCTCGCACATCGACTCGGGGAGGCCGCCGTGCACCTTCAGGGCCCGGGCCGTGGCCACCACGACCGCCGCCGAGGGCGCGAACCCGCCGGCGGGGCAAACGATGTGACAGAACTTCTCGAACCCTAGGTCGCTCCCGAATCCGCCCTCGGTCACCACGACGTCGGCCAGCTTCAAGGTCAGGCGAGTGGCCACGATCGAGCTGTTGCCGTGGGCGATGTTCCCGAAGGGCCCAGTATGGACCAGCGCCGCCCCACCCTCGGTCGTCTGGACGAGGTTCGGACGGATGGCTTCCTTGAGGAGAACGGTCATCGCCCCGGCCACGCGGAGATCCTCGGCCGTGACCGGGCCGCCGTCTCGCCTTTCGGCGACCTGGATCCTGCCGATGCGCGCTCGGAGATCCTGCAGGTCTGAGGCCAGCCCCAGGACCGCCATGACCTCCGATGCCGCGGTGATGATGAACCCGCTCTCCCGAGGGATGCCGCTCGAACCGCCGCCGAGGCCGGTCACGATGTGGCGGAGGGCGCGATCGTTCATATCGATGCATCGCGGCCAGCCGATGCGGGTCGGGTCGATGGCCAGCGGATTCCCGTGGTACAGGGACGCGTCGGTCGCCGCTGCCAGGAGGTTGTGGGCCGCGCTGACCGCGTGCAGGTCTCCGTTCAGATGGAGGTTGATGTCCTCCATCGGCACGACCTCGGACCGCCCGCCGCCCGTCCCACCGCCCTTCCGGCCGAACACGGGCCCCATCGACGGCTCCCGGAGGCACACGATCGCGTCGGCGCCCACCCGGCGGAGCCCCTGCGTGAGACCGATCGACGTCGTGGTCTTGCCCTCACCGGCCGAGGTCGGGGTGATCGCCGTGACCACGACCAGCCGGCCATCATCACGTCTGGCCAGCCGGGCGGGCGCCGACGGGAAGAGCTTCGCCCGGCCGGAACCGTACGGCTCGACCTCATCTGGGCGAAGGCCAGCCTCTCCGGCCACGTCAAGGATCGGTCGGATCGAGTTCTGGCCGCCCAACGAACCCTCCTGACCAGTGCTGTTGCAGATTAGGGAACGAGTCGCATAATACCCAACGTGGCCGCCGCCGTGCAATCCGTGGCGCGGGCGATCCGCGTCCTCGAGCTGGTGGCCGAGCACCCCGGCCGGCTCGGGGTCAGCGAGCTGGGACGGCGGCTCGGCGTTCACAAGGCGACGGCGTTTCGGCTGGTGTCGACGCTTGCCGCCGCCGGCCTGCTGGAGCGCGAACCCGGGACCGACCACTACCGGCCCGGGTTCGGCCTGGTCCGGCTGGCCACGCCCGCCCTGGCGGATCTCGACCTCGTCCGGCAGGCCCGACCGGTGCTGGAGCGGGTCGCCGAGACGACCAACGAGACGGTGAACCTGGCCGTGCTCGACGGGCTCGAGGTCGTGAACATCGACCAGGTCGCCGGGGGCCACGCCATCCTCAACGTGAACTGGGTGGGGAAACGCACACCCCTGCACTGCACCTCCAACGGTAAGGTCCTCCTGGCCCACCTGCCGGAGGACCGGTGGGACCGGGTGCTGGCCGGGCCCCTGGACCGGCCGACCTCCTGGACCATCAGCGACCCGGACGTGCTGCGGGCGCAGCTCCGGCGAGCTCGGGCTCGAGGCTACGCGTACACGGTCGAGGAGCTGGAAGTTGGGCTGAACGCCGTGGCCTCACCGGTCCGAGGGCCGGAAGGGGAGGTCGTCGCCGCCGTCAGCGTGGCCGGACCCGCCTACCGGGTCACCCCCGAACGCATCCCGGAGCTGGCCCGCGCGGTAGTGGAGGCCAGCATCGAGGTCTCCCGTCGGATGGGCCACACGGAGAGGAGGGAATCGGTTGTCGCCGATTGAAGAGAACCCAGGGATCCTGCTGTATACCCGGATCCGTCGATCGCCGTACTTCCAGAGCTCGCGGAAGCACGGTGTCAAGCGGTACAGCGTCTACAACCACTTCTATCACCCGCGTCACTACGGCGACCCCATCGAGGAGTACTGGCACCTGGTGAACGGCGTCACCATGTGGGATGTCGGCGTGGAGCGGCAGATCCAGATCACCGGGGCCGACGCGTTCACGTTCGCGAACATGCTGGTCCCTCGAGATCTCCACAAGTGCAAGGTCAGCCAGTGCAAGTACGTGTTCGTCACCGCTTCCGACGGCGGCATCATCAACGACCCGGTCCTGCTTCGGCTGGAGGAGAACCGGTTCCTCCTCTCCCTGGCGGACAGTGACGTGGACCTGTGGGCCATGGGCGTGGCCCATCACTCCGGGCTGGACGTCCACATCCAGGAAGTCGACATCGCTCCCGTCCAGATCCAGGGGCCGAACGCGAAGGCGGTCATGAGCGAGCTGTTCGGGGAGACGATCCTCGACCTCCCTTACTACGATCTGGCCCAAGACCTGAAGCTCGACGGGATGAGCGTGTTCGTCTCTCGAACCGGCTACAGCGGCGAGGTCGGCTACGAGATCTACCTGTACGACGCGTACCGGCACGCCGATACGCTTTGGAACACGGTGCTCGAGGCCGGGAAGCCCCACGGCCTGGAGGTTATCGGCCCCTCTCACATCCGGCGCATCGAGGCGGGGATCCTGGCGTACGGCGCCGACATGTGGCTCGACACGAACCCCTTCGAGGTCGACATGGGCTACTCGTGGATGATCGACCTCGAGCAGGAGCCGGATTTCGTGGGGAAGGACGCTCTGACCCGTATCAAAACGGAGGGCGTGAGCAGGAAGCTGGTCGGCGTCGACATCGACGGCCCGTCGCTCGGCAGCTACATCGACAACGAGATGATCGACTTCTTCCCGGTGCTCTCGGATGGGAGGCGCGTCGGGCAGGTCACGTCGGCGTGCCATTCCCCGCGCCTGGACAAGAACATCGGGTACGCCATGGTGCCGATCGAGCTTGCCGAGTTCGGGACCGAGGTCGAGGTCGAGACCCCGCACGGCCGGGCCGGGGCCGTGGTCGCTCCCAAGCCGGCGTACGACCCGAGCAAGGAGATCCCCAAGCAGTGACCGTCGTCCCGGAGGGCCGGCCCGCCGGCGGCGTGGCCGGCATGCTGGAGGCTCCGCGGTTCGAGGTGGTCCCCCTGACCGGGGTCGACGCCGAGGTCGACCACCTCCCACCGGGCGCCACCGTGACCGTGACCTGCTCTCCCCGGCGAGGCGTGGACACCACGATCGCCCTGGCGGAGCGGCTGGCCCACCGTGGGTTCGACGCCGTGCCCCACGTCGCGGCCCGGATGCTGCGCAGCAGGGCCCACCTCGAGGAGGTCACGGGCCGGCTGATCGCGGCCGGAGTGCGCGACGTGTTCGTCATCGGGGGCGATCCCCCCGAGCCGGTCGGCCCGTACGAGGCTGCCGGACAGGTCCTGGAGACGCTCGGAGAGCTGGGCCGTCCGTTCCCCGCGGTGGGCATCGCCGGTTACCCCGAACGGCACCCGTTCATCGCCGCCGAGGAGCTCGATCGGGCCCTGCTCGACAAGCAGCCCCTGGCCTCGTACCTGGTCACCCAGATCTGCTTCGATCCGGCGGCCACCTTCCGGTGGCTGGCCCGGACCCGCGACCTGGGCGTGGGGCTTCCCGTGCACCTCGGGCTGCCGGGCGCGGTGACGAGGCGGAAGCTCCTCGAGATCGCCCTCCGCATCGGCGTGGGTGACTCGATCCGCTACCTCACCAAGCACGGCAGCCTCGTGGCCCGGCTGGTCCGGCGAGGAAGCTACCGGCCCGATGCCTTCCTGGCGGGGCTGTCGCCGTCGCTGGGGCGCGGCGGCCGGGGGATCGCCGGGTTCCACATCAACACGTTCAACCAGGTGCGGAGCACGGAGCGGTGGCGCCGACGGACCATCGACGCCTACCGATTGGCGGGCTCGGCCGGCCCGGCAAATCTCCCCGAAGGCGGGGAGGGAGCGTGACCGACGTACCGGCCCGGGCGGACGTCGTCGTCATCGGCGGGGGCATCGTGGGGAGCAGCCTGGCCCGTCACCTGGCCGCCCTGGGCCTGACCCACATCGTCCTGGTGGAGCAGGGACGGTTCCCGAAGGCCGGCGGCTCGACCAGCCACGCCTCGAACTTCCTGTTCCCGGTCGACCACTCGAAGGAGATGACCCGGTTCACTCAGGAAAGCATCCGCCAGTACCGAACGCTCGGGGTGTTCACGGAGTGCGGCGGGATCGAGGCGGCCCGTACCGAGGAGCGGGTGTCCGAGCTGAAACGGCGGATGGCCTCGGCCCGGGCATGGGGCGAGCCCGCCGAGGTGGTCTCTCCGCAGCGCATCCGGGAGTTGATCCCCTACGCGAACGGCGACCTCCTCCTGGCGGGCTTCTGGTGTCCCGGCGTGGGTGTCGTCGACTCGGTCCGTGGTGCGACGCTGATGCGACGCGAAGCCGAGCGGACCGGGGCCCTCACGGTAGTGGAGGGGACCGAGGTCACAGGATTCGACCTCCGTCGGGGCCGGATCCGGGGGGTCCGCACCTCGGGCGGGGACATCGAGGCCGAGACCGCCGTGGTCTGCGGCGGCGTCTGGAGCCCGCGAGTGGCCCGGATGGCGGGCGCGTCCATCCCACTTACGCCGGCCGTGCATCAGATGATCACGGTCGGCCCGGTCCCCCTGTTCGAGCAGACCGAGGGCGAGATCGAGTACCCGATCCTCCGCGACATGGACGCCGGCATGTACGAGCGGCAGATCGGCTCGGACATGCACGTCGGGTCCTATGCCCATCGACCGATCCTGGTCGATCCCCACGAGATCCCCTCGATGCGCCACACGAAGGCACCGACCGAGCTCCCGTTCACGGACGACGACTTCGCCCCACAGATGGAGCGGGCCCGCGAAGTCATCCCGGACATCCTCGAGGACGAGCGGGTGGCCATCCGTCGGTCGATCAACGGGCTGCTGTCGCTGACCCCCGACGGCAACCCCGTCCTCGGTGAGTCGCCGGAGGTCGGCGGACTGTGGGCGGCGGCCGCCGTGTGGATCAAGGAGGCGCCCGGCGTGGCCAAGACGGTGGCGGAGTGGATGACCGGAGAGGAGCCGGAGATCGATCCCCACCCCTCGGACATCGCCCGGTTCTACGAGCACCAGCGGACCCGGACCCACGTCCGAGCCCGAACCGGAGAGGGGTTCAACAAGACCTACGGAATCGTCCACCCTGCCGAGCAGTGGGGGTCGAACCGGAACGTCCGGGTGAGCCCCTTCTTCGACCGCGAGCGCGCCCTGGGCGCCGAGTTCATCGAGACGGCCGGCTGGGAACGACCACATTGGTTCGAGTCGAACCGCGGACTGCTGGATGAGTACGGCGATCGGGTCCAGCAGCGTCCAGCCGAGTGGGACGCCCGATGGTGGTCGCCGATCATCGACGCCGAGCACCTGGCCATGCGCGACCGGGTGGGGATGGTCGACCTGACCGCCTTCGCCGTCTTCGACGTGAGCGGGCCCGGGGCCCTGGAATACGTGCAGGGCATGGCCGTGAACCAGATGGACGTGGCCACCGGACGCGTTGTGTACACGCCGCTTCTCAGTGAGCACGCCGGCCTGATGGCCGACCTGACGATCATGCGGCTCGGCGAGGACGAGTTCCGCGTGGTGACCGGCGGAGCCACGGGTAGGCGTGATCGGAAGTGGTTCACCGACCACCTTCCCGACGACGGCTCCGTGTCCTTTCACGACGTCACCTCGGCGTGGTGCACGCTGGGAGTGTGGGGCCCGCGGGCCCGAGATCTGATGCAGTCGATCGCGGATGACGACCTCTCCGACGGAGCGTTCCCTTTCGCCACGTGTCGCCGGATCACCGTCGGCCCCCTCGACGTCCTGGCCTCCCGGATCTCGTACGTGGGCGAGCTGGGGTGGGAACTGTACGTGCCGATGGAGCAGGGCGCCACGTTGTGGGACACGGTGGCCGAGGGCGGCCGGGAGCTCGGGATCGTCCCGGTCGGGCTCGGCGTCTACCTGACCACGGGACGGCTGGAGAAGAGCTACCGATCCTTCGGCGACGAGCTCGAGCTCGAGTTCGATCCGATCGAGGCCGGCCTGGCCCGGCCGAAGGTCAAGGAGCAGGACTTCATCGGGAAGGAGCGGTACCTGGAGCGCCGCGACGAAGAGCCCGCAGCGATCCTGTGCACCCTGACCGTCGACGACCACAGCTCCTCGACGGGGGAGCGCCGGTACATGCTCGGTCACGAACCCGTGCTCACCGCCGACGGGGAGTCGATCGTCGACCGCAAGGGTCGCCGTTCCTACGTCACCAGCGCCGGGGCGGGGCCGTCGGTAGGCTCGCACATCCTGATGGCCTACCTCCCTCCGGACCACGCCCGGGAGGGCCACCATCTCTCCGTGGAGTATTTCGGAGACCGGTACCCGGTCACGGTGGCCGTCGCCGGGAGCACCCCCCTGTTCGACCCGGACAACGCCCGCGTGCGAAGCTGAGCGCGAGCCCCAGAAGGAGGTGGGCATGGACCTCGCTGAGCGGATGGGACGACTGGGCACCGAGTCGGCCTTCGAGGTACTGGCCCGGGCCCGGGCCCTCGAGGCCGAGGGCCGGAAGATCATCCATCTGGAGATCGGGGAGCCGGACTTCGACACGCCGCACCACGTGATCGAGGCGGCCGAGCGGGCCCTCCGGGAGGGCCTGACCCACTACTGTCCCGCTCCCGGGCTCCCGGAGCTCAGGGAGGCGGTGGCCGACTTCTTCGCTCGGACCCGGGACGTCCGGGTGCCACCTGACCGCATCGTGGTCACTCCCGGGGCCAAGCCGATCATGTTCTTCGCGATCCTGGCCCTCTGCGCGGAGGGAGACGAGGTCGTCTACCCCGACCCGGGGTTCCCGATGTACGAGTCCATCACCGCCTTTGCCGGCGCCACGCCCGTGCCCGTCCCGCTCCGGGAGAAGAACGACTTCCGGGTCGACCCGGACGAGCTGGCCGATGTCCTGACCGATCGGACCCGGCTGGTGATCCTGAACTCGCCCCACAACCCCTGCGGCAGCGCCCTCACCCGGAACGACGTGGAGCGACTGGCCGCCGTCCTGGATGGCCGCGACCTGTACGTGCTCTCAGACGAGATGTACTGGGCCATCCGGTACGGAGGGGAGCACGTCAGCATCGCCTCCCTGGACGGGATGGCCGATCGGACGATCCTTCTCGATGGCTGCTCGAAGTCGTTCGCCATGACCGGCTGGCGGCTGGGATTCGCGGCGCTGCCGGAGGCCCTGGTCGAGCCCGTCACCCGCCTGGCCATCAACTCGGTGTCCTGCACCGCGCCGTTCACGCAGATGGCCGCGGTGGCCGCGCTGACCGGCCCATGGGAGCCGGTCGAGGAGATGGTGGCGGAATTCGGGAGGCGGCGTGATGTGATCGTCGCCGGCCTGAACGCCATCGACGGCATCACCTGCCCGGAGCCGGGCGGCGCGTTCTACGTGTTCCCCAACATCACCGCTGTGGGGCGAACGTCGAGGGAGACGGCGACCTTCTTCCTCGATCGCGCCGGCGTGGCGTGCCTGTGGGGTGAGGCCTTCGGCGGGGGCGGAGAGGGATACCTCCGGTTCTCGTACGCCAATTCCGTCGAGAACATCCGGGGCGCCCTGGAGGCGATCGAGGCGGCCCTGCCGGAGCTCCGGGGTTGACCGTGGCCGATCGTCCTCGCGTCCTGGTCACCAGGCGGCTTCCGCCGAAGCCGATGGAGGCCGTGGCCGAACGGTTCGATGCGGACGTGTGGGAGGGCGACGGGGCCATGCTCCGCGATGACCTCCTGCAGCGCGTCCGGGGAAAGACCGGGGCCATCACGCTCCTCACGGAGAAGGTCGACGGCGAGCTCCTCGACGCCGCCGGGGCGGACTTCCGCATCGTGGCCAACTATGCCGTCGGTTTCGACAACATCGATGTCGAGGAGTGCACCAGCCGGGGCGTCCTGGCCACGAACACCCCCGAGGTCCTCACGGAGACCACGGCCGACACCGCCTGGGCCCTGATGATGTCCGCGGCCCGCCGTGTTCCCGAGGGCGACCGATTCCTCCGGTCCCGGACGCCGTGGATCTGGGGTCCGGAGATGATGCTCGGCCAGGACGTCCACGGGAAGGTCCTGGGGATCGTGGGGTTCGGACGGATCGGGCAGGCCGTGGCCCGTCGAGGTAAGGGGTTCGGCATGTCCGTCCTGTATTACGACGTTTTTCGCCCTTCGTCGGACGTCGAGGAGGTGTTGAACGCGGCGTACCGGGATCTCGACGAGCTCCTGGCGGAGTCGGACTTCATCAGCATCCACGTGGCCCTCACGCCCGAGACCCGCCACTTGTTCCGACGCGAGCAGTTCCGGAAGATGAAACCGACCGCCGTCCTGGTGAACACGTCGCGCGGTCCGGTGATCGACGAGGCTGCGCTGGTCGACGCGCTGGAAGCGGGCGAGTTGTTCGCCGCCGGGCTGGACGTGTTCGAGAACGAGCCGGAGGTCCATCCGGGCCTGCTCGAGTTCGACCGAGCGGTGATCATCCCTCATCTCGGCAGCGCGACCGTGGAGACCCGGGACGCCATGGGGATGCTGGCCGTGGACAACGTGACCGCGGCCCTGGAAGGCCGTCGTCCCCCCACGCTCCTCAACCCCGAGGTCTGGGAAGCCCGGAGCTGATGGGCCGGCTCGACGGCAAGGTGGCCCTGATTACCGGAGCGGCCGGAGGGATGGGCCGGGAGGCCTCCGCCCTGTTCGCCGCGGAGGGCGCCAGGGTGGTGATGACCGACGTCACCGAGGACGCGGGGCGGGCCGCCGCCGAGGAGATCGGCGCCGGGGCAGCGTTCGTCCGGGCCGACGTGTCGAACCCTGCGGACGCCGAGGCCATGGTTCGGTTCGCCGTCGACCGGTTCGGCGGGCTGCACGTCCTGTACAACAACGCAGGCATCATCCATCCGGACGACACCGGGGTGGTCGAAACCGACGAGGAGACGTGGGACCGGACGATGTCGATCAACCTCAAGGGGGTGTGGTTGGGATGCAAGTTCGGGATCCCGGCGATGCTCGAATCCGGCGGCGGCTCGATCATCAACGTCGCGTCGTTCGTGGCGCTGATGGGGGCGGCCACGGCCCAGATCGCGTACACCGCGACCAAGGGCGGCGTGCTCTCGATGACCCGGGAGATCGCCGTGGAGTACGGCCGCCGCGGGATCCGGGCCAACGCTCTCTGTCCTGGACCGATCGAGACGCCGCTCCTCCTCCAGCTCTTCGCCGACGAAGCCGCCAGGCAGCGCCGGCTGGTGCACGTCCCAATGGGCCGACTCGGCCAGGCCCAGGAGGTGGTCCGGGCCGCGCTGTGGCTGGCCTCCGACGAGTCGTCGTTCATGACCGGGGCCACCATGGTGGTCGACGGCGGCATCACCTCGGCATACGTGACCCCGGAATGAGGCCAGGGTCGTCCGGGGGTCGGAGGTACGATGGGCCGCGATGGCTCCGCTCGCCCTCGGCGTGGCTCTCAGATGGGCCCAGCCCGGTCCCGCGGACTTCACCCCACTGCTATCCATGCTCGCCGGGGTGGTGATCGCCCGATTCGTGGTCGGGATCCGCCTCGGACCGATGTCGACGGTGACCGCCGCCGGCGTGGGCGCCGCCTGGGCCGGCGCCCTCCCGTACTGGGGGGTGGCCCTGCCCACCCTGCTGGTGATCGTGATCGTGGCCATCGCCCGCCTGTGGGTCGACCGCTCCGGGGTGGCCTGAATCAGGAAGCGGTCGCCCGGAGGGCGTCGACCAGGGCCACGATCCCTCGCCCTTCGGCGGGCTCGAGGGGGACGGCGATCGGCATGGCCGTCATGAACCCACCGACCATCGAGCCCGACAGCGTCTTCAGCTCCAGGCGCCAGGTCCTGCTCCGAGCGTGCCACAGGATCCGGAGCGACTCGACCGCCTGGATGTCGTCGAGGGCCCGAAGGAGCGGGTCTTCCAGCCGCCGCGTCCATCCGGTCCCGCCGGGGACGTCGGTCCGCCACCGCAGGGAGGCCCGCCGGCGAGAGAACGGCCCTCGGAACCGGAACCGGAGCTCGCCGTCACCGGACGGGCCGTCGCCGGGCACGGCGGCCTCGACCACGAGGTAGTTGGCCCGGAAGAACAGGCGTCGGTCGTGCCGGTGCCGAAGGATGATGTCGGGACGCTTGCCGTCTCGATCCCGGAGCAGGACGCGAAGCGCCGGCTCGGATTCCTCGGCCACGGCGTACGGCGGATCGAACCGGCCGGCGGCGTGCCGCAACGCCCGGAAGGAGGAGACCCGGGGCCGTCCCCGTCCGGTCCGTGAAACGGTCACTCGAACACCGGGCGGAGCGCGGCGTAGACGTCGCGGTATCGCCGGTACGAGGTGTCGTAGATCTCCCGCGCCTCCGGATCGGGGACGTGCTCGTCCGGCTCGTACGACACGAAGGCCCGGGTCGCTTCGGCCACCGTGTCGTGAAGACCGGACGCCACGGCGGCGAGGATCGCCGCCCCCGTGGCGGTGGTCTCGACGCTGGTGGGGACCCGGATCGGATACCCGGTCGCGTCGGCCTTGATCTGCCGCCACACCGGGCCCTTGGCCCCCCCTCCGACGATGGTCAGCCGGCGAACGTCGAGTCCGGCCGCGACCATGGCCTCGAGGATGTCCCGAAGAGCGAACGCGCTCCCCTCCAGCACGGCGCGGGTCATGTGGGCCCGCGTGTGGGCCAGGGTCAACCCGTAGAACACGCCGCGGGCGGCCCCGTTCCACTCGGGCGCCATGGCCCCTTGCATGCAGGGGAGGAACACCACGCCCCCGGCTCCCGGCGGGATCCCTCGCGCTTCCTCCGACAGCAGATCGTAGGCGTCGCCCCCGCCCTCGCGTTCGGACCGAACCTCGAGCGGCGCGAACTGGTCCCGCCACCACCTGAGGTTCCCGCCGGAGACGAAGCCCGGGTTCTCCAGAAGCCAGGCCTCCGGGTCGGCGTGGGGATGGCACTCGACGAGCATGGTCGGGTCCTCCCGGGGCGAGTCGCTGGCGGCACACACCGGCTCGGCCGTCCCCACCACGTCGCACACCTCGCCCGGCTCGAACACCCCGGCGCCCAGCGTGGCCGCCATCTCGTCTCCGCACCCCACAGCGACCACCGTGGAGGGGTCGAGCCCCGTCGCCTCGGCAAAGTCCCGGCTGACGGTGCCCGCGGCCTCGGTGGCGGGACGGAGCTCGGGGAGGTGCTCGGACCCGATCCCGGTGAGGTCCAGCAGCCGGTCCGACCAGGCCCGGCTACGAGGGTCGAGGAGGGCCAGGGACGACGCGTTCGAGGGGTCGACGGCCAGGACGCCGGTCACCGCCCGAAGCACGAAGCTGCCCGGCGGCATGAAGTGCGTGGCCCGGCGAAAGGCCTCCGGCTCCTCGTCCCTGATCCACAGGGCCTTGAACACGGCGTGGGACGAGTCGAGGTTCGTCCCCGACTCCCGGTAGAAGTCCTCACGGGAGATCCGCTCGGCCAGTGCGGCGGCCTGCGGCTCTGCCCGCCGATCCATCCAGATCATCGCCGGCCGGACCGGCCGCCCAGTGGCATCACAGGCAACCATCCCGTCGAGCTGGCTGCCGAACGAGAGGCCGGCGACGGCCTTCGGGTCGTCGACCTGGGAGACGAGTCCTCCCACGGCCGTGGCGACCGCCTTGGGCCACTCCTCGGCATCCTGCTCCGCCCAACCCGGATGGGGGAAGGACAGGTCGTGGGTCTCGTAGCGAGACGCCACGAGCGCGCCGTCCTCCGCGTACAGCGCGGCGTTCGTTCCCTGGCTGCCGACGTCGCACCCGATGACGTACCTCATCGGTCCCTGTCCGGCTCGATGACGACCTTCAGTCCGGTTCCCGAGCGGATCGTGGCGAATCCCTGATCGATCCGATCCAGCCCGAATCGATGCGTCACGATCGGAGCCAGGTCCTCGCGCCGGCGGGCCAGGTACTCCATGGTGATCCGATACTGGCGGTGGGTGGCGCCATACGCTCCGAGGACGGCCAGCTCCTTGTAGTGAAGCTGGTTCATATCGAGCGGACTGATCGGATCGGCCTTGGGCAGTCCCGCGAAATACACGACTCGGGCCCGTCGCCCGGCCATCACCAGGGCGGCCTGCTGGGCCTCCTTCGAGGGCGCGGCCACGATGACCCGTTCGGCGCCCGCTCCCCCGGTTCGAGAGAGGAGGTCCTCCGTGCCGTTGTCCCGGCCGGCCACCCAGGCCTCGTCGACGAACCGGCCCACCACGTCCAGGGCCAGGCGGAGGCGGTCCTCGCTGACGTCGCTGAGGAACACCCGATGGGCCCCACGGTCCCGGGCCAGGAGCGTCAGCCAGCAGCCGATTGGCCCAGACCCCAGGATCATCACGGTGTCTCCGTAACCTGGGTCGAGGACCTCGGCGCCGTTCAGGGCGCAGGCGAAGGGGTCGGCCACCGTGGCCAGATCTGAGGGGAGGTCGGGGGGCAGCTCGAACAGGTTCTTCACGGCGATCGGCGGAACAACGGCGTACTCCGCGTAGGCTCCGGGGTAAGGGTCGTAGCCGTACAGCTCGTGCCGCTCGCACAGGTTCTGATACCCGTCGCGGCACCACCGGCACTCGCCGCAGGTGAGGATCGATCCGAGGAACACCCGATCACCGGGCTGCACGCCCGCCGGGAGACGGGCCCCGGACCCAACGTCGACCAGGGTTCCCACAGGCTCGTGGCCGAGGACCCACGGCGAGGGAGCGCGGGGGTCGCCGCCCGCGAACGTCCGGGCGTCCGTCCCGCAGATCCCGCACGCCTCGATCTTCAGGATCGCCCCGTCGGGTTCGGCCGTGGGCTCCGGCGCGTCCTCGACGACGATCTCACCGACATCCTTCATGAACGCCGCTCTCACGAGGTGCCACCTCCCGTCCATCCGTCTCCGACCACCTCCGGGTTGAGCGCGTGGGCAGGAACGCCTCCGCGGAA
>OBLR010000166.1_pt1 | contig 13446 bp, 14 predicted proteins | sample 1519891 | NCBI WGS metagenome assembly OBLR01 (sample SAMEA3113583, study PRJEB22503) | soil metagenome | reverse complement strand
GTTGGCGGGGTGCTGGGGATGATGGCCGGTGCACCGTGCGGAGGCGGGCAGCCGGCGTCCGGAGATCTGCTCGGGCCGGATTCGGATGAAGCGGTCCTGCGGCCCCGACGCCCACGTGTGCAGGGGCAGCCGGGCGAGCCGGGCCGACTCGACGGGATCGTGCACCGACTGGGCCCGGCCGATCATGGTCACCGACCACCCCGCCTGGGATCGCCGGTCGAACTCATCGATCTCGAAGGCGACGATCGCGTTGCGCGTCGCGGTGGCGAGCTTGCTGCCCTGCGTGGTGCGGATGATGACGCTGCCATCCTCGATGAGGAAGTTGACCGGCTGGACGGCCGGAAGCGCCCGATCGGTGAAGACGATCCGCCCGATCGGCATGGTGGCGGCCAGCGAGATGCACTCTTCCGGAGAGAGCATCTCGAGCCCAGAGTCAACGTTCACGCTCTTCAGCCTCTTTGACGTCGGCGAGCGGGGTCAGGCGCTAAGGTCCCTCGCCATCAGGACTTTGGGTTCTCCTCCTCACGCAGGCGCGCGGCCAGCGCGGCCGCCTGGGTACGCCGCTGCATGCCCAGCTTGGCGAACAGGCTGGAAACGTAGTTCTTCACCGTCTTCTCGGCGATGAACAGCCGCTCGCCGATCTGCCGGTTGGTCAGCCCCTCGCCGATGAGCTCGAGGATCTTCCGCTCCTGTTCGGACAGGTCGGCCAGCGGGTCTTTGCGGGTCACGTTGCGCCGCAACCGCTCGAGCATCTGCGCCGTACTGCGCGGGTCGAGCAGCGACTGCCCCGAGGCGACCGTCCTGATCGCGCCCACCAGGTCGCTGCCGTGGATCTCCTTGAGCACATAACCCGCGGCGCCGGCCATGACCGCGTCGAACAGCGCCTCCTCGTCGGCGAACGACGTGAGCATCAGGCAGGCGACGCCGGGCATGCGGGAGCGGATCTCGCGGCAGACGCTCACGCCGTCACCGTCCGGCAGCCGTACGTCGAGCACGGCGACGTCCGGGCGCGCGGCCGGAATCCGGGCCAGCGCCTGGTCGGCCGTACCGGCCTCACCGACGACCTCGATCCCCTCTTCGATGGCCAGCATCGAGGCGACCCCTCTCCGCACCACCTCGTGATCATCCAACAGGAAGACGCGAATCGGTTCAGTCATGTGGAGACTCCTCAAACTCACCACGCAGGTTAGTCGCGTAGATCGGCCGCCCTCCAAGGCCAAAGTCACCCACCCGACGGGCAAAGGTCCCATTCCGGGCGCGCCGCGGTGGACCATGGCAAGATTCATGATTGTCGAACGCGGCCGCCAGGCCGCCCCTCAGCGCCCGGCGCCGCGGCGCCCTCTACACTCTGCTCTGGCGTGATTCGCGGCGGACCTCCCGGCCACCCAAGCGGCCGGTATTCGCCGGGGGTGTACGGTCGGTAACCGCGCGGTAATCCGGGATGGGAGTCCTTTTGCAGAATGTCCGATATAGCGGCGAAAGCGGCGTTCGCGCGGAGCTGGGCATGGGGGAGTGAACGGGGTGCGCGTTCTCCTTTTCCACGGCTATCTTCTTCGCGGCACCGGCAGCAATATCTACAACGCGAGCCTGGCCCGCTCAATGGTCCGGCTCGGGCACGAAGTCCATTTGTTCTGCCAGGACCAGAACGCCGCCGAGGCCGACTTCGTCGACGCCGTCGGCCGCTGGACGGCGGGCGAACTACACCTCGAGGTGCTGCGCCGGCCCGTCCGCTGTACCGCTTATCTGCCCCCTATCGGCGAGCTGCTTCCGGTATACGTGGCCGATCGCTACGAAGGATTCGACGCGCGCCCGTACCCGCTGCTGACCGAGGCCGAGATCGAAGGCTATATCGCGGCGAACGTCGCCGCGGTGCGCGATGTCGTCGCCGCGAGCGCACCGCAGGTCGCGCTCGCGAACCACCTCGTGATGGGGCCGGTGATCTTGGCCAGGGCGCTCGGCGGCACGGTGCCGTACGCGGTCAAGATCCATGGTTCCGCGCTCGAGTACACCGTGCGACCCAACCTCGCCCGTTTCGGCGGCTACGCGCGCGAGGGGCTGGCGGCGGCGAACGGCGTACTCGCCGGCTCGCGACACACCGCCAAGAGCCTTTGGGACACGATCGACGAGCCCGGCCTGCCCGCTCGCACGCGGCTTTTGCCGCCCGGCGTCGACGTCGAGCGGTTCCGTCCCCGCTCGCCGGACGAGGCGGCCGAGAGGCTGGGGCGGCTCGCCGACCAAATGGATCTCGTCACGGCCACCTGGGGCGGCGACGCGAACGCGGCCAAGGCGCTGCGGGCGATCGACCCCAGACGCGATCGCATCGTGAGCTACCTGGGCAAGCTCATCGTCTCGAAGGGGGTCGATCTGCTCGTCGCCGCGTGGCCCCTGGTCACCGCGCGTGTGCCGGACGCCCGGCTGTTGATGATCGGCTTCGGAACGTACCGCGAAGCGCTCGGCGAACTCGTCCGCGTTCTGGGCGTCGGCGACCTGGCCGCCGCGCGGGCCATCGCCGCCGGCGGGCGCGAACTGGAGGGCGGACCGCCCGGAGAGCTGCGCTATCTCGCGGAGTTTTTCGATGGACTGCGGGGCGCGCGGCGAGACGATTACGTCGCCGCGGCGGCGACCGCCATGAGTCGGGTGCACTTCACCGGCCGGGTCGAGCACGAAGACGTCCCCGACCTGCTGTCCGCCTCCGAGGCGCTGGTCGTGCCGAGCACGTTTCCCGAGGCCTTCGGCATGGTCGTCGCCGAGGCCGCGTGCTGTGGTGCCCTCCCCCTGTCGGCCGCCCACTCGGGGCTCGCCGAAGTGACCGCGGCGCTCGCGCCCGCCCTCGACGAAGACCTCCGCTCCCTGCTGTCGTTCGACCTCGGCCCGGACGCGGTAGAACAGATCGCCGACAGGCTCGTCCGCTGGCTGACGTACGACGATCGAGGACAGGTCACCAAGACCTTGTCCGAATCCGCCCGTGGGCAGTTCGGCTGGGAACGCATCGCCGAAGGCGTCATCAACGCGGCGCTGGGCCGGCTCGGCGAACTGCCACCCGTAGTGGACGAGACCGGCCTCCGGGCCTGAACACCCGGGGTTCGCACCTCACGTCGATCGCGGCCGGGCGGCGGCGACGGCGGCGGCGGTCACGTCGATCGAGACGCCTCGCGACGGGACGAGGCGGGTCGCCCGGTTGGCCGCCGGGTCGACGCGGTCCGGTCAGCAGGACACTGGAGGAGTTAATGAAGAAGACCTCCGTCTACCGCGAGCTCGCCCGCGAACACGAGGCCAAAGGCGAGGCTAGGGGCGAGGCGAAGGCGGTTTTGACGGTGCTGGCGGCCCGCGGCATTGACGTCTCGCAGGCGGCGCGTACGGAGATCGCCGCTTGCGAGGATCTTGGCCAGCTCGATGAGTGGCTACGCCGTGCGGTCACTGCGGACTCCGTTGACGAGCTGTTCCGGTGACCACGGCGATGGAGCCGAAGTTAGGCCAAGCGTTCAGGTCAGGGTCGTAGCGCCGCGCGTGATGACTCGCCGCCGTGGTCGGCGTCGGATGGGCCGAGAATGCGCTCGACCGCGCTTTGGGTGAGGCGGCGGATCTCCGCCGGGTCGTCGAGGTCGCTGCCGACGACCAGGCCGTCCCGCAAGACGAGGAGCATCGCCGCGGTGCGATGAGCATCGGGATGGCCGGCCGCGACGAGCAGGTCGTACAGGAACCCGCGGAACCACCGGCGGTGCTCGGCGATGACCCGCCGGACGGGATGCCGCGGGTCGGGGTATTCGGCGGCGGCGTTGATGAACGGGCATCCGTTGAACCCGGGCCCGCAGCCGACCTCGCCGATGATGTCGAAGAGCGCGCGGATCTTGGTCGTCGGCTCGGTCTGGGCGGCATCGATCCGTTGCGTCAGCGTGCGCTCCGACTTGCTTTGCTCCTCCAGGTAGGCGCAGACGAGGGCGTCCTTCGTCGGGAAGTGGTGGTAGAACGTCGCCTTCGCCACATCCGCCTCGGCGATGATGCGGTCGATCCCGACCCTGCGGACGCCCTCGGCGTAGAAAAGCGCGCGAGCGGTGGTCAGCACGCGGCGCCTGGCGGGGCTCTCGCGCGTCCGGCCGACCGTGTCGTTGCGGGTCACGGCCTTGACGTTACCAGACCGGTCTGTCTACCTTAAGAACTAGACAGACCAGTCTGTATGGTCTTTACAAATCAGGGGTGTTTCGTGCCGCACATCGAGCTGAACAACGACCGGCCGGGGATCGTCGGTCTGTTCCAATACCGGCCGGAGACGGCGCGGCCGCTCATGGAGCTGACAGAGGTGTTATTGCGCGGGGAGAGCACGCTGTCACGGGGTGAGCGAGAACTGATCGCGACCTACGTCTCCGCGCTCAACGAGTGCGAGTTCTGCACGTTGACGCACGCGACGAAGGCGACCGCCCAGTTACCCGATGGCATGATCGGAGCGTTGGAGTCGAGCAAGCTGATGGCGTTGCTGAACATCGCGGCCGCGGTTCGGCAAAGCGGACACCATGTCACCGAGCAGGACGTGGCCAGCGCGCGGGCGGCGGGTGCCACCGATCTGGAGATCCATGACACCGTCCTCATCGCCGCCGCGTACTGCATGTTCAACCGCTATGTCGACGGGCTCGGCGTGATCGCACCTGATGACGAGGAGACCTACCGGCGGATGGCCGACTTTGTCATGGAACGCGGCTATACGGACGGCCTCAAACCCGCCTGACAGCATGGCTGACATATCGGTGGCGAATCGTGGATCGCGCCTGGAACGATACGGTAAAGCCGGAAATTTCGTCTACAGAGTCGAAAAAACAGGTCCATATCGACCTTTAGCCCCTATGCGTTACTGTCCGCATCCAGTCGGCTTTTGGCGCCATCCGGACAACCCAAAACGCGCCCTTGACCCCGTTGTGGCCGGCGTGCTCTCGTAGTGCGGGAGGTGCGTCGGCCGGCACGGTTGCCTGCCGGCTGCGGCAGCCCGGCCATCGGGCATTTCGCGCCGCCAGCGAGACGCCCGGAAATGTCGGCATGGCCAAACTGTTGAAGATTGGTATGGCGCGTCAGTGGCGACACATCAGCAGGTCACCCATCGTTACGTCATCATCGGGGCCGGTCCCGGCGGTTTGCAGCTCAGCTACTTTCTGCAGCGGGCCGGCGCTGACTATCTCACATTGGAGCGAGAGACGACTCCCGGCTGTTTCTTCCGGCACTATCCTCGGCATCGCCGGCTGATCTCGCTCAACAAGATCCACACGTACGAGGACGATCCGGAAATCAAGCTCCGCTGGGATTGGAACTCGCTGCTCAGCGACTCGCCTGAGCTGCTCTTTCCGCGATATACCGACGATTACTTCCCGGCCGCCGACGTCATGCCCCGCTATTTGGCCGATTTCCGGCGCGAGCATGGCCTGAGCGTGCGTTTCGCCACCGCGGTCGATCGCATCGAGAAGGTGGCCGGCGAGTTCCACGTGCGCGCCGGCGACCTGCACGTCCGCGCCGAATGCCTGATCATGGCGACCGGTTGGGGCGGTCCCCATGTGCCCCGTATCGACGGCATCGAACTGGCGGTCGGCTATGAGAGCATGCCGGTCGACGGCGCGGTGTACAACGGGCAGCGGGTACTCGTCATCGGCAAGGGCAACTCGGCGTTCGAGACCGCGCACCAACTGCTTGACCATGCCGCGATGGTGCACCTGGCGAGCCCGCATCCCATCCGGCTGGCCTGGAACACCAAGCATCCGGGAGACGTGCGCGGACAATATGGCGCGCTGCTCGACAGCTACCAGTTCAAGACGCTTCACTCCATGCTCGACTGCGAGATCGAGCGGATCTGGCGCGAGGGCGACGTCTTCAAGGTGCTGATCACCTATACGCACGCCGACGGCGAGCAGGAACTGCTGGAATACGATTCCGTGTTGCGCTGCACGGGATTTCGCATGAACACCGCGGTCTTCGCCGCCAACTGCCGGCCCGACCTCGTCAAGAACGGCAAGCTACCGGCGGTCCGCGAGGACTGGCAGTCGACCAACGTCGACGGCCTGTATTTCGCCGGCACCCTCATGCAGGCCCGCGATTTCAAGCGCGCCTCCTCGGCCTTCATCGACGGCTTCCGCTACAACCTGCGCACGCTGGCCCGCCTCCTACGTGAGCGCTACGACAACGCGCCGCTCGCATACGATGTGGTGCCCGCCGATCCGGATCTGCTGACCGAGGTGGCCCTGAACCGGCTGAACGGAAGCTCGGCGCTCTGGACCCAGTTCGAGTACCTGTGCGATGTCTTTGTCCTCGACACCGACGGCGACCGGGTGCTGCATTACCAGGATCTGCCGGAGGACTACGCGGTCGCACGCTTCGGCGAGCAGCCGCATTACTACACCGCGAACCTGCGCTGGGGACGCGACGACTACAGCGACGTGTTCGCCATCGAACGTCATCCCGTACCCGACCGCGCCGCCGAGAGCGCCTTCATCCACCCCGTCATCCGTCGCTATCGGCACCGCGAGGTCGCTGCGGAACGGCACCTGCTCGAAGACTTGCTGGCGCGATGGCGGCGCCCCGAGCGCCACGTCCGGCCGCTGGAGGAGTTCTTCCGCGCCCAGCTCGCCCGACCTTGAGTACGGCCTCTAGACGCCGACCTTGAAGTTCCGACCTTGGCGGACCAACGTCGAGGACCCGGCGTCGAGGACCCGGCGTCGAGGACCCGGCGTGAACCCGGCCTCGGACAATCCCGGCTCAAGGATTGGCGGCTTTGAGATCTTGAGGCGATGTGAGCGTCCCCGAGACGGTCTGTCGCAGCTGGAAGTCCACGACATCCTCGAAGCTGCCACGCCGCACGTGGGCGGCGCGTTGCCGCTGCGCGCCCCCGCCGGAGGCGCGCAGGCGCGCCAGCAGAGCGGTCACCGCATCGAGATCCCCGAACTCTTCCAACCCGTCGCGTACGCGTGCGATCAGGTCATCGACGAGGTCGGTGATCGTCATCAGCCGGCCCGTGCCGGGGTCGATGCCGTGGCCGTCCAAGCCGTCGCGAGCAGCACGCCAATACGCCGCCCTGAGCAGCTCAGGGGACACGCGCGGCCCCCGGTCGCCCCGTTCGACCTCGGCAAGCGCCACCACCACCAAAGCGCGGACGAGGGCCGCGAGCAGCGCCGACTCCTCGGCCGTTGCGGGTACGTCGGTCACCCGTACCTCCAGGGTCGGCAACCTGGCCGACGGACGGACGTCCCAGAAGATCGTCCCGGGGTCGACCAGCACGCCGCTTTCGGTCAGCACGGCGATGAGCCGATCGAAGTCGGCCGCGGAGTCGAAGTAGGGGGGCGGCCCGGCCACCGGCCATTTGCCCCAGGTCAACGTTCGCCAGCTCGCGTACCCGGTGTCGCGGCCCATCCAGAACGGGGAGTTGGCCATGAGCGCGATCAACACCGGCAGCCACGGCCGTAGGTGGTTGCTCACCAGCAGCGCCCGCTCGCGGTCGGGCAGGTGTACGTGGACGTGGCCGGCACAGACGCTCTGCTCGTCGTGCAACGCCCGGTAGGTCCGTACCCCCAACTCGTAGCGCGGATGTTCGTTGATCGGCGGAGGGACGACGTCGCCGAGCACCGGGGTGCCGCTCGCCATGACCCCCAGTCCGAGCCGCGCCGCCGCGGCCCCCATGGTCGAACGCATCCGCCGCAGGTGTTCCAATAGCTCGGACAGGTCCGCGCACGGCGGCGTCTTGCCCTCCACCTGGAACTTCGTGATCTCCGCCGCCGCGCACTCGCCGAGTTCGGCCGTGGCGAGCTCGAGGACCGGCGCGGCGCAGGGCACGACCGCGCGCGTCTTGGGGTCGACGACCAGGTACTCTTCCTCGACCCCCATTAACCGCGTGGTCGAGTCCACCGGAGTCGGCGGTCCGGCCGCTGTGCCTGCCCCCATGGTCCCCCCAACGTGCGGGGCTCGGGATGGCACTGGACCCTCCCGCGCTACCGTCCCGCGCTACGCTAACGTCCCCGCTTCGCCCCCTGGTCAAGCTACCCCAATGATCGTGACAGCGTGGCCGGCGCATGGTCGACTCGCTCACCGGTCAGTCGCCCGTCAAAGGCCGGCCGGGTGTCCGGCTTCCCCCGTCTCGGTCCTCGTCTCGGCGCTGTGCCGGCGCGCGATCACGAGTTCGTGCGCCTGGCGGGCCGCGTTGGCCACCGCCGCGTCGGGGCCGGCGCCGGCCGAGGGGCCGTGCTCGAGGGCCCGGGCCAGGAGCGTCACCGCCTCGGTCAGGCCGACCACCTTGACCTCGAGCGCATGGATGCGGTTCTCGAGATCGGCCCGGCTCGGCGCACCGTACCCGAGCGCTATCTGCCTGGTCATCGTGTGTGCTCCTTGGAGTCCGAGTCGGATACCGGGGGCCCGGAGTCTCACCATCAGACTCCGCGCGGCCTCGGTGACCGGCCAGAGCCTTTCGTCGCCCGCTCGTGGCTCTCGACGCCTTCGAGGATGGGGCGAAAGTCCTATCAATGACTAGAACGAATCGTCTGACCATATGGCTCCATCGCAGGTGAGACGGCCAATGACTGACCGAATGGGGGACTTTGGACCCTACGTGGACATGGTGAGACTCGCGGAGTATGGCGATGACGCAAGTTCACAGCGAACGGAGCGACGTGCGGGAGTCAGCGAATGCGGCGATACGTCGTCGCGTTCGGCTCGACCTGGGGGAGGGAAGCTCGATGCGTGTCGGCATACATCGCGGGGGACGGCTCGCGCGCTTCGCGCACGTTGACGCACAAGCGTCGCCTACAACGATGCTCTTGCCGTCGTTGGTGATTCAGCTGACGTTCAGCGATCAACTTATGACGAGGGTGCAGCTGCGGGGAGAGCTCGACGCCCTCACCGCCGGCCAGTGTGGTGAGTTCCTGCTCGCCTTGCTGGACGAACACCCGTCCACCATCGTGCTCGATCTGTCCGAGCTGTCCTTCTGTGACGCCGGCGGGCTCAGCGTGTTCGTACGCCTCGCCAACCGCGCGGATGCACTGGGCGGGGGCGTCACGCTGACCGGAATCGGTCCGCTGCTCGCCAGGCAGCTGCGGGCCACCGGGCTCGATCGTCGGTTTCCCGTTCCCGACCCACCGAACGTACGCCCGATGCGGCGACGTCCCGCTCCCGATTGATCCGCGGGCCTTCTCCTTCTTCTCGCGGCACACTTCCGCACTTCGGGGGACGCCGGCCCCGGGACGGCCCGCGGCAAGACCTGAGCCGCGCATCCGATCGAGGAGGTTGTGATGCCGGAAGACGCCGAGCCCTGTGACGTCCTCGCCCGGCGGCATCGCCGCTGCGCGTCCGCCCTCGCGGACTTCTACCTGCTCGTCAACGAGGAGGACACGACGTGACCGGCGGTCGGGTCATGACCGGTCGGCGGAGCGGACCCGGCGTCCGGTGATGCGGTGTGGTTCGATCCGGATGAAGATGTCACGGTTGCCGCCCGCCCAGGGCTGGACGGCGTCGGCGAGCTGCCATACCAGCGCCGGTTCGGTGATCTTGCTGGCCGGTCCTGAGACGAGGACGCTCCACCCCTCGCCGAACGCCTCGTCCAGCCGGTCCACCTCGAAACCGACGTCGGTGCCGATGACGCCGGCCAGTGGACTGTCCGGTGCGGTGCGGAAGACGAGCACATCCTTGACGAAGGAGTAGTTGACGGGCAGCGCCTCCGGGCCACGGCCGCTGGAGAACACCACCCTGCCCACCCCGCCGGGGGCGATCAGTGCTCGGCACTCGGACTCACTGAGCCGGTCGAGTCGCCGTCGGCGATCGGGACGTAGGCCCCCGCCGGCCGGCCGGTCGACGCCCTCGCCCAGAAGGGACGCGCCGGTGGTCTCGAGGCCGGTCGCCAGCCGGACCAGCGCCTCGGCGGTGATGTTCGCCGCGTGGTGCTCGAGGTACTCGATGTAACCCGGGGTCATGCCCGACCGGTCCGCCAGTTGGTCGACGGTCAGCCCAAGCTCGCTTCGCCGCCTGGCGACCCGACGACCAAGATCACTGCGGTTGCCCATGTCTCCCATTACTTCAGCCTGAGATCACGCATCTGGCCCGGTCAGCGACCGAAGGTCCCAGAGGTGCGGGCACAACGTCCCCACGCGGGTCCTCCGGTGCGCCGACCGGGCCTGTCGCTGCTCGGCCGGGGATCCGACGAGTCGGGGGCGCTGCTCCTCGCGCCGCTCCGACCCGGGGCGGGGACGTGTCACCGCGCGCCGACGGGGGAGGGACCTGGCGTGCCCATACTGGTGGGAACGTCCGGGTGGCAGTACGCCGACTGGCGCGGCGTGCTCTATCCGGCCGACGTCCCGCAGCGGCGCTGGCTGGAGCGGTACGGAGAGTGCTTCGACACCGTCGAGAACAACAACGCCTTCTACCGCCTGCCCAAGCGGGAGACGTTCGAAGGCTGGCGGGACCGCAGCCCGCCGGGGTTTGTGATGGCCGTCAAGGCGAGCCGGTTCCTGACCCACATGAAGCGGCTGAAGGACCCCGAGGAGCCGGTCGCACGTCTGCTGGGAACGGCCACGGGGCTCGGCGGCAAGCTGGGGCCGATCCTGCTGCAGTTGCCGCCGAACCTGCCCGCCGACCCCGGCCGGCTCGCCGCCTGCCTGCGCCGCTTCCCGGCGGACGTCCGGGTCGCGGTCGAACCACGGCACGCCTCATGGTGGACGGACGAGATCCGCGACATCCTCGTGCGCCACGGCGCGGCGCTGTGCTGGGCGGATCGGCTGGGCCGGCCGCTGACACCGCTGTGGCGCACCGCCGACTGGGGGTACGTACGGTTCCACGAGGGAGCGGCGCGGCCCTGGCCGACGTACGGGGATCAGGCGTTGACCACCTGGATCCGGCGCATCGCGGACACCTGGGCCGATGGGGACGCCGTTTACGCCTACTTCAACAACGACCCAGGCGGCGCCGCCGTACGGAACGCCGTCCGGTTCGCCGGCCTCGCCCGCGCAGCGGGACGGCGTCTCAGCCGTACGCCAGGAGCGGACCTGAGCGGCCGCTGACGGCCCTTGACGACCAACGACGAGGCGGCGTCCTTCGAGAGGGAGAAGGGGCTGCGCCGGGTCGCCTGAGGCGCTTCCGGCCGTCGGGCCGCCGGACCGAGACCGAGTAAACGAAGAGCGCACGGTGCTTTGGCCGGGACGGGCATCCGGCCGCGACGCGGGTAACGATGTGCCTATGCGGCGGAGCGCGCCGCCGTGCCTCAGTCGGTCCCAGTCGGCCGTTGATCGGCCGGCCGGGGCTCGTCCGCCAAAGGCGCACGCGGCGACGGACGTTCGGCCCCTGCGAGGCGTGGCCCGTGCCAGCGTGCGCACCGGCGCACCGGCGCACCGGCGCACCGGCTCGCGGCACGGGCCGTGCCCGACGATGAGATGAAAGGCGGCCGCCAGGAAGCCGAGGGGACAGGTGGCTCGATGAACGCACGGCCGACCGGCATGCCGGGTCTGTGGCGGATCCGGATGCGATGCGCGCTCCGGCGTTTCGGGTGCCATCGAAACGCCCTGAGCCGGCCGCTCGACCAGGCCCAAACAATCATCGGTTTCGGGGGGTTCCTCCTTTTCCTGGTGCTCGGCCCGATGGTCGCGACCGGCGCCGGTGACCTCGCCTACGACGCGGGGGTCGAGGCGGAACGGCACCAAACCGCGACCCGGCATCAGGTGGACGCCATCGTGGCAGGGCGTGCGGCCCCGCGCGCCGAGGTCAACGAACAGCTCATGAGGACCTCAGACCAGGTCAAATGGCGGGCGGCCGACGGCTCCTGGCGAACCGGCATCGCCGCAACCGGCAAGCGGGCGGGGGAGCACGTCACGCTCTGGGTCGACGACACCGGAGCGGTCAGCAGGGCGCCACAGAGCCACGTCCAGACGCTCGGCACGGCCGGGTTCGCCGCCGCGGGTGGGCTGGTCGCGGTCGCCGCGCCGATCACGCTCGGGTACGCGCTGATCCGGCGCCGCTTCGATCGGCGCCGCCTCGCGGAGTGGGACGACGAATGGGCGCTGATCTCCGCCCACTGGAGCGGGCGCGGCTGATCCGGCGCGGACCGAAAGTCCGCACCCCACCGGACTCTGGTCGGTTCAGTCAATTGCCGAGCCCGGGGAGCGATCGAATCGTCCGGCGGGATCCATTTGTGCATGCCGCGCCCGAGCCGGGAATAATTCGCGCGAATCCGCGCGAATACGTGGTAGGGGGCGGTACCTTAACCGCGAAACGCGAAATTCCGGCCAGATGTCAGGCGGCCGGACGTCGTTCGGCCGGCTCGGCACGACTCCAATCGTGGGTCTCAACGCTGTCGTGCCGGGCGTCGGCGCCTGTTCGGCGGGCGGCGGCCGGGCGTCCTACGGTCGCCACGAGATACGTGAGCAATGTCGTCAGGAGCGCACCGATCGCGACCACCGTGGTGACGGCCATCCAGTTGACCTGGACCATCGCGTTTTCTCCATTTCTCGGCGGATATCGGTAGGGCCCCTCATCTCCATGGTTACTCGCCGATAGTGGATTTCCGTGGGCGCGTGGACCGAATTGATGTGACGTTCGCCTCACGGTTAAGTGGGCCCGCCGGGCACGAAAGGGTGTCGGCCGCGCCGCGCGGCGCGACCTTGGTGCCGATCCCGCGTGAAAGATCCTGCCGCCGCGGTGACCTACGTCTCCTGGTGGCCGGCGCCCCCGGCGGACCCTGAGGGCAGCGCGGAGCGTGCAGCCCACCCCGCGATGGGGCCCTCGGCGCGGCATCTGGTTTCGTTGTAGTGACGGCCATGCCGTGCTCCCAGGTGATCGGCCTGATGGGATCCACCAATCAATCGAGGGAAATTCGCAGATATGACGCGAACAGCACAGGCCGAAGCAGCGACGCTGTCCGACCACGAACTAGCGCTCATCGACGCCTACTGGCGGGCCGCCAACTATCTGTCGGTGGGCCAGATCTATCTTCTCGCCAACCCGTTGCTGCGCGAACCACTCCGGCCGGAGCATGTGAAACCCCGGCTGCTTGGGCACTGGGGCACCTCGCCCGGCCTGAACTTCTGCTACGTGCACCTCAACCGGGCGATCAAGGCCCGGGACCTGGACATGATCTACGTGATGGGGCCGGGGCACGGCGGCCCGTCGGCGGTGGCCAACGCCTGGCTGGAGGGCACCTACAGCGAGGTCTATCCGCAGGTCGGCCAGGATGCCGCCGGCATACGGCGGCTATTCAGGCAGTTTTCCTTTCCCGGCGGGGTGCCGTCGCACGTGGCCCCGGAAACGCCCGGATCCATCCACGAGGGCGGCGAGCTCGGCTACTCGCTCGCGCACGCCTTCGGCGCCGTCCTCGACAATCCCGGCTTGATCGTCGCCTGCATCGTGGGTGACGGCGAGGCCGAGACCGGGCCGCTGGCCACCAGCTGGCACTCAACCAAGTTTCTCGACCCGGTCCAGGACGGCGCGGTGCTGCCGATCCTGCAC
>OBLR010000165.1_pt1 | contig 13464 bp, 14 predicted proteins | sample 1519891 | NCBI WGS metagenome assembly OBLR01 (sample SAMEA3113583, study PRJEB22503) | soil metagenome | reverse complement strand
TGTTATCTGATTCATGCTATCTAGTACAATAATTTAGTAAGTGACATATCTAATATGGATTCCGCTTTCTACGAAAAGTTGTATTCAGGGCACTTTAATCGGGATGGCCAGAGCAACCCCAGAAAGATTTGAGTTTTCTATTAAAGTTCCGAGGGACAAGGCATAGAAAACTCGCATCATGTCCAACAAGCTTCATCAACCACAAATCGTACTGTACTGGATATCATTCAGGATACTTTGAGGTGAACACAGTAAAGGAATATGGAAGAAATTTTTTTGACTTTGGGAAAACTACAGAGGGGTATGAAATAGAGAATGACTCAGCGGTTAAAACCAATGAATTTTTATATCAAAAGCTGATATATGATACATATTGAAACTCATACAGGCCATTCCAGGCATGCCTAATCCTGTGACAGATACAGACGTTAAGAACATTCTTGCAAGCAAACTCAATATGCAGATAGCTACCATTGACGAGGAGGGATATCCTATGATCCAGCCTATCTGGTTTCTCCATGATGCCAACGAGGAATCTGGCAGTATATATACAGTTACTCAAAAAATGACAAAGAAGTTTCAGAATATTCGCAGAAATCCTGATAAGATTTACTTTTCAATTGATGATGCTAACTATCCATATAAGGGGGTGAAGGGAAGAGCAGTGGCTAAAATATCTGAAGATATACAAAAGAACTTGCCAATTGTAGAGAAGATGAACATAAAGTACCTTGGTACTGTTGAACATCCTCTTGCTAAGATGATAATGGAGGACACTAAAAATGGAATTCAGGTTGTTATTGAACTTACACCAAAATTCTTCTCAGCATGGGATTTCGGAAAGTCCATGTAGTAATAGTATAGTTGACTTTAGTAAACTATGAAGTTGCAGATAGAGCCATGTTGCATGATTAAGAATCATGACCAATGCTAAGCCCTAATTAAAATTGATATCTCAAAACAATAATGGATTATAACCAAATTTATGTCATCTGTGGAAAGTTCCCTGCATTGGTAGATGATCCAAATTCCATCAAATATTTAAGATAGCTTGTGAAGATAACAATGAAGACGGAATCTTTCCTATTTGCTTCTTCGTATCAAAAACGGGTTATATAATGAAGCTTGTTATATAGGGAAATTATGTTTTTCACACACGTCTCTTAATTCTTCGCTCAAAAATATTCTGACTTATAGCCAAAAGTAATGCCCAATGTACTCCTTCGCCTCATGATTAGACTCATAATTTGATATCAAACTTATATATCATCAGAGCTTAGGCTCAATTGTGATTAACAAATTAGGTTTAAACAAAGCACTGCAATCTGATAGTGGGTTTCTTTTGATTCTTCTTGCAACTAGCACTGTCATCATTCCGCTAGGATTAAACCAAATTCATATTGCAATGGCACAACAACAACAAAACCTACAGGGACTACAAAATAATCATAGCTCGTCATCTCTAACAAAACAACTGCAACCTACTGGTATATCTTTTCAGATTGATAACGTGACATTTTCTCACCATATGGCTTCTGTTAATGGTATTCAATTGCATTATGTTATAGGAGGCCATGGTGACCCTGTATTTTTATTACATGGATGGCCAGAAACATGGTATGAGTGGCATAAAGTAATGCCAGCCCTAGCTAAGAATTATACTGTTATTGCACCTGATCTGAGAGGACTTGGTGACTCTTCAAAACCATTAACTGGTTATAATGGCACAACCTTAGCTGAAGATATGCATCAACTAGTTACTCAGCTAGGATTTAAAAGAATTTTCCTAGTCGGCCATGATTTGGGGGCACAGCAAGCCTATTCTTATGCAGCTGCGCATCCTACAGAAGTACGGAAATTAGTCATTATGGATTACTTTGTCCCTGGATTTACTCCTCCCCATGCACTCGACCGTGTATGGTGGATTCCTTTTCACCAGCTTCCTGATTTACCAGAAGCTCTTGTAGATGGAAAAGAGACAACCTATCTATCATGGTTCTATCGTAATTTTGCATATAATCCGGCTGCAATCACCCAAGCAGATATCGACGAATTTGTCAGCCATTATTCTGCTCCAGGTGGAATGCGTGCCGGATTTGAGTATTTCCGAGCTTTCCCACAGGATGCAATTGAAAATATGAACTATTCAAAGACTAAACTCACGATGCCTGTACTGGCGGTAGGACCCAGTTCAGCCCCTGGATTTGGAGGTAATGTTACTGCTAATGTAGCACTGTATTCGATGCAGGCATTAGCTCAAAATGTTCGAGGTGTTCAAGTTCCCAATTCAGGTCATTGGATTCCAGAAGAGAGACCAGACTTTGTAGTAAAAATGCTTGGCAATTTCTTTGAAGGTAATACTACTAAAACTAGCAAATGAGTACTACTCACTAAATCTGCAAGTGTATTATTACCATCCTTACATCAAATGATCTGCAGAAGTCAATTCAATCTTTGCAATCAATCAAACCCGATGATAACTCCTGGCCAGAGAGAGGGTTTTAAGCATCAACTCGTTTGTTTCTATTCTATTAAAAAATATGTTGAGTAGGACAAATATGCAGAGAGGAGTCGTTGCTGAAATTAAAGGAATTAAAGAGGTTGTCAGGGGAATTAGAAATAGACGAAGCATTATTTGGTGGGCATAGAAAAGGAAAGCGAGGGTGGGGATCTGAAGGTAAAAACCTAGTATTTGGAATATACCAAAGAAATGGCAAGGTCATCACATTCCCAGTATCTGACAAAGAACATGATACACTAATTCCCTTGATAAAACTTCATACTAGAAAGGGTTCATTGTATTATACCGATGATCATACCGCATACGCTTCATTAGATCTAATTGGAAAACATCAGGTAGTTGCTCATCGAATGGAAGAATATGTACGGGAAGATACAAGTCATATTAATGGTATTGAAGGATTCTGGAGTTATGCAAAGACATGGTTGTACCACTATCGAGGGGTTCAGGACACTAATGTATACTATTACTCCAAAAATGCGCACGGACTACATGGACGTCAAACGTAAGTACACGTTTGATGACATTCAGACAGCGATTGATGGTAAGGCTAATTATTTGGCAGCGTTGGGTTTGACTACATACACAGAAAACTTAGGAGGTTTGTATTGTGGTAATTTACGAAGGGGTTTAGGTAACAGCTACATTTCTTTCATTAACGATTACTTTCCTTTATGTTATAAGCAAGTTGAGAGCCAGTTAAAGGCTTCAAGTATAGGGGACTTGTACTTGTTTGAGTATAGGGGACCTGTACTCATTTGAACTAGAGTCATCAGATTCATCCATATATTGTTCCAGACCCTCATTTGAACTAGAGTATTCAAAGTCGCCATCTGGTAATAAGTCAAGGTGCGAGGTGAGTAATAGTTAGCGCACTCTTCTTCAGTTGGTAAGTTGTCAGCTGCGCTGATCTAACTTCACCTAGAATAATACTCAATGTACTAATACACAATAAGAAATAAGTAGCAATTACGGCTGTTCAATACTGATCATATTAATTATTGTGCATTGGGAAGATGATATTCTGAAGATAAACGGATCTCACCATAGAAGACCAACAACTGAGTCAATTGATAACGCGCCGGCTCCAAGAACAATCAATATTATTGAGATAATCAGATAGGTTATATCGATTTCGTACGAAGGTTTGTTAGTGGCTATATATGCGGCATTCATTTTTCTTTTCTTCATAACCACATTTGCTAGCATGAAAATAGCAAAAAAGAGTGCAACTACCGGAACAATTAGACCGACAATTAGGAATAACCCACCAAAGAATTCCAATATGGTCGCAGTATAAGTAGCTCCCACGGGAATGCCCAGTGTTTGCTTCGTCTCTTGAGCTGTTTGTTTTATGTTTTTCAGCTTGGGATACCCGTGAATCATCACATTTGTTCCCATCCATACCCTTGTGACTAAAGCTAGATATGGGATATACGCAATATACGCAAGAATGGCTTCTTCAGTCAATGTCAATGTGAATATAAATCATAATCACTTAGTTTGACTTAAAGTTATTACTGACCTATATTATAGACTAGCGGGGCTGACTAGTTATCCAGATTTATCTAGACTGACTAATAATGTTAGATGAATTACATAGAGTATATTATAAGGACAACTAAAGGATGTAAAGAAAAAGAAGATCAATATAATGCATCTTGCGGTAATGAATGTAGATAGCCATTAACACAAGAAGATGCAATGACATAAAGTAAAATCCAGATCATGATATCAATCATGAGGCATTAAAAGAACAAAATAGACGATACTGTTACGATTATGCGAGCAAGTTGTTGTTCATGCCATAGTGGTTATATTTTTATTAAATTCTAATGGATAGCCTATTGTTGCAATCTTGGGGGGGCAGAATGCCTTTAAAGCCTTGTACCACATCGAGGACAGTAATTTCCTGATGAAGCTAATCCACAGGTTGGACATGTGTGTTTCTGCGGTCTATTTCTGAAATAACTAAAAAATCCTGCAAATGGCATGAAAAATATGATTGGTAAGAAGAATAAGTAAATTCCCAACTGAAAGAGGACATAGGAAGTCGCAAGAGAAATCAGGGCTATAATTGCAGTTAAGGGCCATCCAGACCATTTCATAGCAATGATATTTTACTCTATGTTCTTCAAATTAATCTTAATGAGTACAGTGAGAAGCACTGAAAAAGCTACAAGACTAGAAGACGAGGAATAGAGCACTCTTTTTGTTGGAACACTCGAAATAGTCGAAAGAGATAATTAGTCAGTGATTGAATCTAATAGGCTATGATACTGGTGTATGAAAGAAGAGCATAGCAGGCTAAGGTATGATTTTTCAAATAGAATTGTATTGGTAACAGGTGGCACTGGAGCTCTGGGTAGAGCTATAACAAAGGCTTTCATTACTTCTGGTGCCACAGTAATATCTTCATATATAGTTTATAGAGAAGTAGATCAACTAGAATGAAAATAAGGTTGGTATTGGATTATCCATGTACACACAATAGGCAATAGTTAGTAACCTCAGGTAGGGGATCTAACAAATGGGTGTTCGGCATCCTATCCAATCCAACGGTCACCTATCTATCTCTATTTAACCAGGGTACAGAAAGGCCCTTTTTAAACTGAAAAATTGATTATTAATTACTAGTGATTTTGAATCGATTCATTAGTGAATTATCGTTACCAATATTATGCAATGTTATTAATACTTAGACTAGACTGAAAAAATAAAGAAAAAGTTAAGGTAGATAGGCTCTTTTTCTACTGCTGCTAGAACTTATCCACAGGCTCCACAGCCACTGTCGTCGTCGTCACTATCATCAAAACTTACACTGTTTCAAGGATCATTCTCTGCATGAAAGCCTTCTTCTACGTGACAAGATACTTGCGACTGTTAACAGGTTCCAAATGGTCAGACGACGTCACAGCGTGGTTCCTTCATGTAGACGGATGGGCAGGTATCGATTTTTTTACTAGCCTTAATATTCAACAAGCATTAGCGTTACCAATAATTCCTTCAATTATAGCGTCGTTAAATTATATTATTGTTGAACAAAGATGATTAAAATGAAGCTAAAAACCTAATTTTGTTGCCTTGGCCACTTTTGAAATATCTAATGACTACTTCAGCTGTTATTGTTAGAGAACAATCAGTGTGACACAGTATGACGGGCCGACGGATATGTATTTACTTTATTAGATATTTTGACATTCTTTATCGAGGAACATTTTTTGTTGCAAGCTAACCTTATTCTGTCATACCGTCATACTTGTCACACTTTTTTTGGTAGTAGATCTTTACTCGATCAAGGCACCTAGTCAAGCCTATCAAATCTCCTTGATAAGCTATTAATTGCCCTCCATAGATTCAATTCTGACTAGTTCTCCTCTATATTTTGAGTGTAAAATAATAGGTAAAGACTGGATAATTTCCGCCCGCAAAAAATATGCTATAAGAGATAGGCATGAAACAGAGTTAGAGTTAGCACCCATACAACTACTACTGGTTACTTTTCAAGTATTGAATAACCATGGTCTTAACAATTTAGTTAAAAGGGGCATTATTAAATAGGTCATTAATATGACTATTATTGTGATAGCAATAACGAACCTTATAGAGTATGGGATAAATAGCCTTTCAGTTACAGAATGAATATGAGGGACTAAAGTTAGCAGTAGAAGAGAGATAACAGGAATGGTAATAATTACCATTTTGTATCGTGGTGGTGAAATTAGTGGCATTAAGCCTGAAGATTTTTTAGAATAGGGGGTAAACCAAAACTCCATTCCCATTAATTTTTGTACATCAGGACCAGCCTGTACCAATTGCCTCCCTTTTTGTAACCAATCATTTCTTATTGATGAATTCTCCCATTTTGTAAGATTGTCATAATTATTAAATCTGAATATGATAACGTATTCAGGTTTTTTAGAATCTTTATCAATCGGTTTAATTATATCAATGCCCATACTACCATCTTGTCTGGATACTTCCTTGGAAATACCTGAAAGCCATTCTTCAAATTCTTTAATTTTGTTCTTTTTGGCAATGCGTTTAACAATTACAGTAACTGGTAGTAAATGCTTGCTATTATTGTCATCAGTCCTTTTTTCTGACATTTATGTAACACTCTATATCGCACTAGATAGAAAAGTTTTGGCTACCAACCATTGCTTTTCCTAATTCTGCAGCTCTCTTCTTCAATAGCATTGAAAAGACAATAAAGAGTACTGACAATAATACGCCAGTCAGGAATATCAGATTGTATGCTTCAGGCGAGGGAAATGATGATAATGCGAGGCCATCGCCAACAGTATTGCTATTTAGCCATATTTTATAAGCTTGCATATAAACTCCTACTATTACAGGTCCTATTGCCATTCCAGTAAACTGAGGAAGCAATGCTGCTGCTAAAGCTATCCCACTAAATCTTTTTGGTGTTGATGTATTAATAATATTTAGTGCTGAAGCATTTGTTATTGATATACCAGCTCCTAGTATAGCAAGGTTCAACATTACCATAGATGCTGTAATGTGATATACCAAGAGAAGCGAGAAACCAGCCACAATAGCAATACTTCCAATCAAAAGTGGTTTTATGCTTCCAAGTTTCGATATGATGATACCTCCAGTCGGACCTAATATCATAAATGCTATCATAAATGGTAACTGAATATTTCCTGCAGCCACTGCATCTCCGCCAAATCCAAGTGGCTGAGGACTTCTTACTAATTGTACTATAGTTGGATATATCATAAACATTGCTATACCAACCAGGGTTACAATTATAGTCGATGGAAGAAAGAATTTGTCTTTTATCAGCTTCAAATCGATGAGGGGTGCTATAGACCTTCTTTCTGTCATTATGAAGTATGATAGTGATACTAATGACACTGCAGAAAACATTATGACTTGAATTAGGTCTATAATATCTGTTGTATTACTACTAGTGCCTGTTTGCAACTGTGTCAATGCAATAAGGAACGATGTTATGGTAATTGCGATAGATATTGTTCCTTTGATATCAATTGATGTCTTGCTATCATAGTTCTTTTTCTTGTTTACTTTACTCTTGACAATATCATAATTTCCACTAATATTATCAAAATCACTTTTTAATATTGGTTGTGATTTTATCTCTTGTTTAATTCTAGTAATATTTCCTTTTTCTCGTCCCCTTTGATCTTCTTTACGTTCTCTACCCTCTCCTTCGTCTAATCTTACTGGAGGGCTAACACTGACAAACCCTTTTATCAGAGCTGTAAGCAGAATTGAAATAGGGATCAAGGAAAAGAACGTACTTTGCCAGCCAAGATTTTCGATGATATTTGCTCCAACTAATATACCTACAACTGATCCGCCATTGTATGCAGCTGTGAATATTCCTATACCTATCGAGAGCTTTTTTACTGGTAGTATATCTCTTATGATACTGAATGCTACAGGAATAGAAGCTATACTAAAACCCTGCAGCATTCTAGCAGCAATTAAGAAATAAATATTGTTAGAGAGTCCTGCTGCTACTATCCCAATTATGTATATCATAAGTAACGTAAGCAAAACCTTCTTCTTGCTATATGTGTCAGACAGCTTTCCAGCAACAGGAATCATAACAGCTCCAACAATTAAAAATGAACTAAATATCCATGCAGATTGACTGTATTCAATGCCAAACTCCCTCATAACATCAGGAATAGCCGGTATTAGCATAGTCTCTCCTAGCATCATCACCAATAGGGTTGAACTTACTATGATTATTGTTATCCATGACGATTTAGAAATCCTGTCTTGTTGTTTTTCGTTGATAGTGTTGGTACCTGTTCTGATAGTTAGACTTCTCAGGAGTCCTCTGATTTTCATATAGTACGTGTGTTGATAGCATCTAATAGTCTCGACGTTGACAAAGAAAACAACAAATTGTTTTGTACTACAAAGATTACATTGTAATACAATCAGTCAATTTTTCACTTCTGTAATCGTCCTGAATATACATCAGAGACTGCTATTATAATTTGAAGACAAATGAGCAACTATAAAAAAATGTCCGCGAATCAAGTACAAAAAGTTGCAATCGTAACAGGTTCTAGTTCTGGGATTGGAAGAACAACAGCTATCGAGCTTACCAAGGAAGGAATCAAGGTTGTGATTGCAGCTAGACGAGACAAGGAAGGAGAAGAGACACTTCGACTGGTCAAAGAGACTGGAGGTGATGGTATGTTTGTGCAGACAGATGTCTCAAATGAAGATAGTGTTATTGCGCTTGTAAAAGAAACAGTCAAGACATATGGTAGACTTGATTATGCATTCAATAACGCCGGTGTAGTAGAAGATCCTGCGCCATTTGCGAATAAAACATCTAGTATTTTTGATAGAATAATGGCCGTAAACGTAAAAGGTGTTTGGCTATCAATGAAACATGAAATCCCTCAAATGCTAAGGAACGGAGGAGGTGCAATAGTGAACACTTCATCTGTATATGGGCTAATTGGTAACCCGCAACTACCAATCTATGTTGCAAGCAAACACGCTATATTAGGGTTAACCAAGGCGGCTGCGCTAGAATATGCAAAAGCTGGAATTAGAATAAACGCTGTTGCTCCCGGTGCAATTGAAACTGAAATGATGGAGCAATCAATTGGAAATGACAAACAACTCCGTCAGGCTCTTGTTGCGTTACATCCTATTGGTCGCGCTGGTAAGCCTGAAGAGATTGCAAATGCAGTTGTTTGGCTTTTGTCTGACAAGGCATCTTTCGTCACAGGACATACACTAGTGGTTGATGGTGGATGGGTTGGGCGCTAGATATGGAAAACAAGAATATGTCTGCAAATAAGGATAAGGTAGCTATAGTTACTGGCAGTGCAACTGGAATAGGTTACGAGACAGCAATTCATTTGGCGAAAAATGGCTTTCGTACATACGCATCTATGAGAAATCTCTTGAAAGCAGACGAAATTACAAAGATAACAAAGAGTCAGGATCTGCCATTACGTGTAATACAACTTGACGTTACTGATGATATATCCATCACCAAGGCTATTGACACAGTAATCAATGAAAGTGGAAAGATCGACGTATTGGTAAACAATGCAGGCTATGGACTAATTGGTCCAATCGAAGACATATCTGTAGAAGAGCTGAAAGCACAGTATGAAACGAATGTATTTGGTGTATTCAGGGTAACAAAGACGGTGCTTCCATATATGAGAAAGCAACACAGCGGTTCAATCATTAATATCAGCTCCGTCGCAGGCCGTATTGCGCTACCGTTATACTCCGCCTATGTAAGTACTAAATTTGCTATAGAAGGCTTAAGTGAGTCAATGGCATATGAGCTAGAACCATTTGGAGTCAAGGTTGCTATTATTGAACCAGGCGCAATTAAGACAAACTTTAGAAGAGAACAAGCAGCCAAGGGATCATCAGATGAAAGTAGTCCCTACTCTACTATGATGCGATCACCTTCTAAGGTAATTGAAGAAATATTAAAGCATCGTCTATATCCCGAAGAGGTTGCCAAGACCGTCATTCAAGCAATAGAAAATCCCAAACCAAAACTAAGATACATCGTGGGAAAAGATGCAGAGGAGCTTATCGAACTTAGAAGGAAATCCTCTGATGAAGAGCTCTTTTGGATGGTAGGGCAAAATATCATCAAAAAAGAAGAGCAATTATTTCCGTTTCCGCATAACAGAGGTCGGGTCGCAGCACAGGGACAGTTCAGGATAAAAAAAGTTGCCATTGATAGGGAGCGTACCGCGATTTGAAAATGGATCAATCAGATTATTTATCCGCTTACCGCAGCATGAAGATGACCCGAGACGCACAAGGGATCCTGGTAGTTGAATTTCACACAGACGGTGGTCCGCTGATCTTTACTGCTAAAGATCATACGGAATTTGTGGATGCTTTCTACCGAATTTCGCAGGATCGAGCAAACAAGATCGTAATCCTGACTGGAACAGGTGGAGAGTTCATCTCGGGAATCGATTTTTCATCATTCGGTAACGTGGCCGATCCGAGCGTTTGGAGCCAGGTACACGACGAGGGAGTGCAGATTCTTGAGAACTTGGCTAACATTCGCGTGCCAGTGATTGCTGCGATCGAGGGACACGCCAATGTGCATACTGAGTATGCGCTTATGGCCAACGTGATCGTGGCTGGGGAAGGGGCGACCTTCAATGATCTACCTCACTTCGCCGGTGGCATAGTACCTGGTGATGGAATATTCACTACCTGGAGTTACCGAGCAGGGGTAGGAAGGGCCGAAGCATTTTTACTGAAACCAGAGCCACTGACAGCACACACAGCTTACAACTGGGGAGTGGTTGCGGAGATTGTGCCAAATGGAAAGGCACTCGCGCGGGCACGTGAACTCGCGTCATTCTATCTTAAGGCTCCCGAAGTCACACGTAGAAACACTCGGGTACACTTCATACAACCCTTGAAGGAGAGAATCGTGCGGGAAGTTGGCTATGGGCTCTCCCTTGAAGGTGCGTCCGCAGCTGACCTTGTCAAATCAATGCAAGCAAAAGGCTAGCCGTTTGTAGCTCAGAAGGTCAAGCCAAAAGAGCTGCTAACATTTTTGTTATGCAATAAACAATCCAAAGCCTAAGTTGTAGGGAAAGATACAGCGGAATTTATCGAAGATAGCAGAAAATTATCCAAGCAAGGGCTTTTCAAACAGTAGCGCGAAATATCTTGAATAATGTGCAAAATGACTATTATGCTACCTTGGGCCTGAAAATTTTCATTCCTAGAATTTGTTTGATAGCTTCAAGATACCACGATTTTAATAACTAGGGAGCCCTTGTTGACCTCAAATCTTGGTAATATACCAATAGTACTCATTATACCTTCTTCCATGACATACTTAAGAAACAGAGACCATTTCTCACCCATATTGTGAAGAAGAGTAATAACATGCATATGTACATCGGAATCGAGTTCGTAGCGTGCAAAGCCTCCATAATTACATAGCAATTCCAGGTATCGGAGGTATGATTCGAGATCCGTTTTTTTGAACCAGAACATAAGAAATTCTCTGGGGATCTTGGCTCCTATCTCACGAGCTTTTCTAATCAATGCTTCATCATCGGTTGCCTCGAGAATAGCCCTTAAGGTTTCTTGTCTGAAAGTAATCATGTCAAATTTTTCAGTATATCTATCCCATTGTGAATATTTAGATAAAATTGTGGATACGAGTGCACCAACAGTAATTCTCTTTGAATCCGCATCCTTTTGAAGCAACTCGTCTAATCCCTTAGATAATCTTATAGTTCTCAATACGGTCTTTTTATTTTCTCTGACCATATGCCCTGAACCTTGTAACCAGCAAAAAATCATTTAAACTTTGCAGAAACACAAGTTAATGGCCATGTAATAGTGACAAAGGTTAAGGACTACTGGTAACGATGAGAAATCATATGATAATTTCTCTTACATCTCTTGTTTTTAAATCAACAATATTTCTGCTTTCTTCATTATGATAAAACTTCAAAGCCAGTCTAAATGTATCAAATATGTCGTTATATGATGTAGTCGCTGATACTCTTGCATAACCGATATTTTGTGAACCAAGGGTCACTCTATACGGGTATTGGTACATTGCGAAGTACGCCTTGATATCGAAAGGCGAGTTTCAACTGAAAGTATCTTTTTTTGTATTCCTTATTCAGTTAACTGATCCAATGCTATCTGGATTGTTATGTAATAGTTACCATTCAACAGATCTGCATTATTGATATTTTTGTTATTTTATTGCTAAGAATTCTGCTGCATTAAAAAGTGAGGATAGCTCTTTGGAAAGTTCATCACTAAAGACTCCCAAGATTTCAAAATCAGCTGGACTGAGCTTCTTTTCACTAAACATTCCAAGAACAGCTATTGCTTCTCCATTGTAAGTAAGTGGATATCCTGCATAGGATTTCAACTTCTCCTTTTTTGCCCACTCTGGATACCTTATCCTTCGATCATTTATAACATCATTTGTAATTGCAGGCTTCTTGGTTTTGACACAATTGCATACACACAGGCCTAGTTTAGGAGAATCATCTACTGACATTTTGGAAAATTCACCGTCAATGTTTTTGTATTTGCCAGCGCTAAACTTCAAAATCAAGTTACGCCTTTCCCTGTCGACAAACCATATTCGTGCAAATTTCGCACCAAAATATTTTACTAGACTTTCTACAATTTCCTGAAGTTTGTCATTCGTATTATTATGTCTCTTGATCGAATTGAGAATTTGATAGACTCGCTGTTTCTGCTCCTTTAGTCCTTGTTCATCAAAAACTGAGTATGGAGATACTTTTATCGTCCTTGATTCATACGACCGAAAGTCTGCTATTAATTCTGCAAATCTATTCAAAAAGTTATTACTTTCCAACTCATACTGATCTATAGAATCAAATACAAAATGACATATCCAGTCAAAGTCTCCGCCACCTCCTATACCACTACCTAGTCTAGCAGAATAAAGACAGAATGGGGCCTCGTCAACATAGTTCTTCAGTCTGTCAATTAGGGTTTGTGAATCTTTTGAAAACTTGAATTTAAGAATTATTGTTCTATTTACCTTCTCTGATACTAGACCAGGATTAAGTATTGCAGAATAACCAAGTATTACGTTACTTTTTTCTAACCTTTCTAGCCTGTGTCTTATCGTCCTGTCTGTGATATCATAGCCGAGATCTTTCAGCAAGTGAGCAACTTGCAGTGAAGACATACGCGCATTCTTGCCAAGTTGAGCAAGTACTACCTTATCAACTTCGTCAAGCAATATATGCAACAGCTGTTTGCGAAGTTAATAACTATTGCCAAGCTGGAAATTTTTAGTATTTTTTTGTGTAATATTGGACCAAAGAGGTGCCGAAGTGGAGATATTAATTATGTCTGACTTCCGATCTAAATAATAGTTGATTTTTGTATACTATATACATGCAAAGCAGCAA
>OBLR010000164.1_pt1 | contig 13506 bp, 13 predicted proteins | sample 1519891 | NCBI WGS metagenome assembly OBLR01 (sample SAMEA3113583, study PRJEB22503) | soil metagenome | reverse complement strand
CGAGCGCAAGATCTACATCCATATCAACAACACGAATCCGATCCTGCTCGAGGACGCCCCGGAGCGGCGCGTCGTCGAGGAGCGCGGCATGGAAGTCGCCGTGGACGGGATGGAACTGCGGATCTGAGGGCCATGGCCATGGTGACGGTAGCAACGGAAATGACTGGAACCGCGACGACGGAAACCGAGGGCTTTGTGGCGGCGCTGCGCGCGCAGTCCCAGCGATACCACGATCTGCATCCCTTCCATCGCAAGATGAACGAGGGCGGGCTGAGCCGGCGGCAGATCCAGGGCTGGGCGGCCAATCGCTTCTACTACCAGGTGAACCTGCCCCGCAAGGATGCCGCCGTACTGGCGAACTGCCCCGACCGCGACGTACGCCGGCGCTGGATCCAGCGCATCCTCGACCACGACGGCACGGCGGCGGGCGAGGGCGGCATCGAGGCCTGGCTGCGCCTGGGCGAGGCCGTTGGGCTCACGCGGGCGGAACTGCTCGACGAGCGGCACGTCGTCCCCGGGGTGCGGTTCGCCGTCGACGCCTACGTCAACTTCGCTCGCAACCGGCCGTGGGTCGAGGCGGTGGCATCCTCGCTGACCGAGCTGTTCGCGCCGGATCTGATGGCCGAGCGGCTGGCCGCGTTCGAGCGGCACTACCCATGGATCGACCGGCAGGGCCTCGCCTACTTCCGGGCCCGCCTGACGCAGGCCCCGCGCGACTCCGAGCACGCCATGGAAGTCGTGACGAAGTACTGTCGTACGCCGGCTGAGCGGGCCGCCGCCGTGGCGGCGCTGTCCTTCAAGTGCGACGTGCTGTGGAGCATGTTGGACGCCATCGACCGCACGTACGCAGGCGCCGACGTCCATGCCGACGTCCATGCCGACGTCCATGCCGACGTCGACCGGTAGCCGGCATGCCCGCGCCGACAGCCGGCACCGTCGATGATGTCGACCGCCCTCGTCTGGCCCCCTACGTCCGGCTGACCTTCGACCCGGCCAGGGACGGGTACGTGCTGCTCGCGCCGGAGTCGGTCTCCGTCCTGAACGGCACGGGCGCGACCATCCTGGAACTTTGCGACGGGCGGCGTACCGTGGCCGAGATCGTCGCCGAGCTGTGCGCCCGTTATGACGGCGTGGACGGCGCCGAGGTGCGGCGTTTCCTCACCCGCCTCGTCGCCCAGCGCACCGTGGTGGTCGATCCGGGCGTCGCCGGGGGAGCGGGCCATGGATAGGCCGTTCGGCCTGCTGGCCGAGCTCACCTACGCCTGCCCGCTGCACTGCCCGTACTGTTCCAATCCGCTCAACCTCGCCGACTACGGCGAGGAGCTGACGACGGCCGAGTGGCTGCGCGTGCTGGCCGAGGCCAAAGAGCTGGGCGTCTTGCAGGTGCACCTGTCCGGCGGCGAGCCGCTCCAGCGCCGCGACCTGGTCGAGATCGTCCGCGGCGCGGGCGAGCTCGGCTTGTACACCAACCTCATCACCAGCGCGATCGGGTTCTCGCCGCGCCGCGCGGAACAGCTGCGGGCGGCGGGTCTCGATCATGTGCAGATCAGCGTCCAGGCCGCCGAATCCGCGCTTTCCGACCGCATCGCCGGCCTTCCCTCGTTCGAACGCAAGGTGGCGGCGGCGCGGCTGACGAAGAAGCTGGGCTGGCCCCTCACGCTGAACGTCGTGCTGCACCGGGGCAACATCGACGGGATCGCCCGCATCCTCGACCTGGCCGAGGAGCTGGCGGCCGACCGCATCGAGCTGGCCAACACGCAGTACTACGGCTGGGCGTTGCGCAATCGGGGCGCGCTGCTGCCCAGCAGGGCGCAGTTGGAGCGCGCCGAGACGGCGGTGCGGACGGCGCGCGAGCGGCTGAAGGAACGCATGGAAATCATCTATGTCATCCCCGATTACTACAGCCGGTACCCCAAACCCTGCATGGACGGCTGGGGCCGGCGGCAGCTGACGGTGGTGCCCAACGGCGATGTCCTGCCCTGCCCTACCGCGCATACGCTGCCGCTGCCGCGGGCCGGTGTGCGGGAGCATTCGCTGGCCTGGATCTGGGAGCGGTCACCCCTTTTCCGGCGCTTCCGGGGAACGGATTGGATGCCGGATCCGTGTCGCGGCTGCGATCGGCGCGAACTCGATTTCGGCGGGTGCCGCTGCCAGGCGTTCCAGCTCACCGGCGACGCCGGCCGCACCGACCCGGTCTGTCACCTGTCGCCGGACCACGGTGTCGTGATCGAGGCGGTGCGCGCCGCCAACGGGACGTCATCGGCGGGCCGGCCCGAGGCGGTGTTCGTGCCGCGGCCACATCCACGTCGATCGGCCGGATAGCGGGCGGGGATCTCGATGCAGTCGATATTCATCTTCATCTTCGGGGCCGCGCTGCTGATCTATAGCGCCGAGAAGCTGATCGGTCATCTCGTCGGCGCCGCGAGCGGCCTCAACATGTCACTGTTCTTGCTGGCCGTCGTCTTCACGGGCATCGAGTTCGACGACGTCTTTCTCGGCGTCGCGCTCAACGTCGAAGACCTGGGCGAGGTCGCGCTCGGCGTCGTGTTCGGGACGGCGATCTCGATGAGCGGCATCGTGCTCGCGCTTGCCGCGATCTTCGCCCCGTCCAAGGTGGATCTGCCGCGCGACTACCTCACCATCTTCGCCCTCTCGCCGTTCCTGATGATCCCGTTCATCTTGCTGGCGCCGCTCACCGCCGTGCACGGAGTCATTCTGCTCGGTCTGTTCGCCGCGTTCATCGGGCACGTCGCCGTCCGGGAGCGGCGGGGCAGAACGCCGGTCTTCCGGAACGCGGAGATGTACGAGAACTACCCCGCCGTACGGCGGCCGGCCGGCGAAGCGCGCCGCGACACGAAGCCAGACCCGAAGACGTATGCCAGCTACTCCAGGAGACAACCGCTGCGCAGGCGGCCGAGCTGGCAGGCATCAGGAGCCGTGCCGTTCACCGATGTGCGGGCGCGTTCAGGCTGGACCGGGCTTGGCTTGGCGGTGCTGGCACTGGTCGGCCTCGTCGCCGGGGCCGCGATCACCGGCATCGGCATCGACGGCATCCTGCACGACTACGGACTTGAGGGCACGTTCTTCGGCGCGACCATCGCCACGGTCGTGCTGACCGCCGACGACATCTTTTTGACCGTGGAGCCCGCCCGCAAGGGCGCGGCCGAGATCGGCGTCGGCAACGTCATCGGCAGCGTCGTGTTCTCGATCACGGCGAAACTGGGGCTCGTGCTCCTGGCCGGCGGTCTGGTGATCGGCCCCGACGTGCTCACCTGGCAGCTTCCCGCTCTCGTGGTGATGACCGGTTGCGCGGCGTACTTCCTGTCCACCGGCCGGCTGCGGCGATGGCACGGTTTCGTGCTGCTCGGTCTCTACGCCATCTACTGGATCGTCAGCTTCGTCGCCTTCGGGTTCGTCCCCGCCGACACGTCATGACGGCATGGGCGGGGGCATCACCACCGCACACGCCCCATGCCGTTGCCCAGCGCAAAGAGGCCGAACGCTCCTGCCGTGGACGCACGGGAGTTCCTCGGCAGGGCGTTCCGAGGCTCAATCGCCCGGGCCGTGCACGAACGTTTACCCCTACAATGTGCCGGGCGCCCAGCGCCGATAGCACGGGGCGCATCGCGAGTCGATCGCGAGGGCGTGTGTGGTGCTGCCGTCGTTCATCGGCGGCAGCACCGACGCCCGGCCGGTCCCGCCCGCGGCGGCAGGCGCCGGGCTGTCGACGAGCCCGTCGGCCGGGGGACTCAGTCGCGGCGATTACCGGAAGTCGCGCTGCCGGACATCACGTTGTCGAAGTGCCTGCGCGCCGGCCGCTCAAGCTCCGTCATGACCCGCCTGAACGCCTCGGCGGCCGCGCGTCGCGCCGACGGGTTCGGCAGGAGCCGGTCGGGCACCTCCGGGTCGAGGAAGGCGAACTGGCGGAAGTCGTACGCCGCGCGGGCGCGGATCAAGAACGCGTCTTTGTCGGTGGCGGGAGCGTTGGGGGTGTCCGGGGGGGAGTCTGCGTACTCGGCCGCGAATTGCTCGTACTGGGCGCAGAGGCCCTGAACGTCCCAGGTGCGCTCGGCGAGGTGGTCGATCGGCAGGTCGGCCGGTGACGTCCCGACCAGCACGCCGATCTGATCGGCCACACCGATGCTGACGGCCACGCTGTGCACCTCGCGATCACGTGTGTTCGGTGACAGCCAGATCGAGTCCTGGACGGGACGGAAGCCGAGAAAGCGCAGCCGGCGGGCCAGCCGGTTGCGTTCCAGCGACTGCGACTCCGGCAACGCGTGCCACACCGTCGTCCAGGTGCCGTCCCACTCGGTGTGGTCGCCGAGCGTGAACAGGCGCCGGTCGCCTTCGGCGAGCAGTTCGGCGCAGCGCGGAGTGATGTCGTAGGACACGAGCCTGCCCTGGCGCACCCGCTCGAGCAGGTCCCGCCCGACGAGCCGGTTGAGCGCCGCGCGCGCCGCGAGCGTCGAGTAGCCGGCCTCGTTCAACAACCGCACCAGACCGCCGGACCACAGGGGCCGGCCGTGCTGTCGCCCGAAGATCGCAAGGAGTGTCATGACGAACTCCTGCGAGGCGCCCCGGTCGGTCTGGCTGTTGTCCATGAGACCCTCATCCTAATCAGCGCGGAACGGACTCCTCGATAGTTGACATATGACCGAGGACACATGCATTCTATTGCAATGCACATCGGCGTCGCGCTTCCCACCGGAATCCCTCAGGTCGAGGCAGGTCAGGTCGTCCCCTGGGCCAGGCAGGTCGAGGACGGCCCGTTCGCGAGCATCGCCGTCCTCGACCGGTTGGTCTACGACAGTTACGAGCCGCTCGTCGCGTTGTCGGCCGCCGCCGCGGTCACGTCTCGTGTGCAGCTGGCCACCACCATCCTCATCGCCCCGCTGCGCAACACCACGCTGCTCGCGAAGCAGCTGGCCTCGATCGACCGCCTGTCCGGCGGCCGGCTCGTGGTCGGCGTCGGCATCGGTGCCCGGCAGGACGACTACGAGATCACCGGGGTCGACACGGCACGCCGGGGAGCGAAGCTCGCCGACCAGCTCGTCGACATCCCCGCGCTGTTCGAGAGCGGACGGCTTGGCCTTGGCACCGGGCCGCGGTCCCGCCCCCGGTTCCTGACCGGTGGCATGTCCGGTGCCGCACTGTCCCGCATGGCCCGCCACTCCGACGGCTACATCCACGGCGGCGGTCCGCCGCGCGTGTTCAAGCGAGCGGCCGACGAGGCGCGCGCGGCGTGGATCGACGCGGGCCGGCCGGGCGTCCCGGCGATCTGGGGCCAGGCGTACTTCGCCTTCGGCGACGCCGCGAAGGCCGGCGCCGACTACGTCCGCGACTACTACGGTTTCACCGGAGCGTTCGCCGACAAGATCGCCTCGGGCCTCCTCACGACCGAGCAGCAGGCCGTGGAGTTCATGCAGGCCTACGCCGAGGCCGGCTGCGACCACCTCGTGATGCTCCCGGGCGTCGCCGATCGGACGCAGCTCGACCGGCTGGCCGACGCCGTGGCCGAGGCCGGCCTGGGAGCGGACGCCGCGCGCGAGGCGCAGGGGATGGCGCGATGAGCGGCGTCACGACCGGGCACGTCCTCGTCGTCGGCGGCGGACCCGGCGGCCTGTACTCCGCGGCCTTGATCCGCAAGGCGTTCCCCGCGGCGCGGGTCCGCGTCGTCGAGCGCGACCCCGAAGGCGCGACGTACGGCTGGGGCGTCGTGTTCTCCGAGCAGACCCTCGGCGCCCTCGAGGAGGCCGACCGCGTCACCTACGACGAGATCCGCGACAGCTTCGCCCGCTGGGACGCCATCGACGTACATTTCCGTGGCGCCCGGCTGCGCGCCTACGGGCACGGCTTCACCGGCATCTCCCGTAAGAAGCTGCTGGAGATCCTGATGCGACGCTGCGTCGAGCTCGGCGTCACCGTCGAGCACGAAACCGAGCTCACGGATCTGTCGGTCTTCGCCGACTACGATCTCGTCATCGCCGCCGACGGCCTCAACAGCAGGATCCGGACGGCCGCGGCGGACCACTTCCAGCCGACGTTCGACACCCGCACCGCCAAGTACGTCTGGTACGGCACCAGCCGGCGTCCGGAGATGTTCACCTATCTGGTACGGCCGACCGAGTGGGGCATCTTCCAAGGCACGCCGTACCCCTACAGTGACGACGGCAGCACGTTCGTCATCGAGTGCAGCGAAGAGACCTGGCGGCGTTCGGGCCTCGACCAGATGTCGGAGGAGGAGTCACGCGCGTTTTGCGAAGAGCTGTTCGCCGACTTCCTCGACGGCCACCCGCTGCTCAGCAACCGCTCGCTGTGGATGAACTTCGTCACCGTCAAGAACCGCACCTGGTCCAAGGACAACGTGGTGCTCGTCGGCGACGCCGCGCATACCGTGCACTTCAGCATCGGCTCGGGCACCAAGCTGGCGATGGAGGACGCCATCGCGCTCGTCGACGCGCTCGGCAAGCACGACCGGCTGCCAGAAGCGCTCGCGTACTACGAGAACGGCCGGCTGCCCGTTGCCGAGGGGTTCCAGGAAGCCGCGCTGCAGAGCCTGCTGTGGTTCGAAGCGCTCGATCGCCACATGAGCCTGGACCCGGAACAGTTCATGTTCAACTTCCTCACCCGCAGCGGGCGGATCTCCTACGACGACGTACGGCAGCGCGACTCGAGCTTCGCCGACCGCTTCGACCGTTGGTTCGCGCGCACCGCCCGCTCGTCGGCTGCTCCGGTGCTCATCGCCCCCGGCCCCTTGTTCACGCCGCTGCGCCTGCGCGAAGTCGCCGTCGCCAACCGCGCCGTTTTGCCACTGGGCAACGACATGGCCGAAGACGACGGGGTCCCAGGCCCCCGGCACGAGCAGGCGGTGCTGCACCGCGTCGAGGGCGGCGCCGGCACGGTGGTCACCGACGTCCTCGCGGTGTGCCCCGATGGCCGGGTCACGCCGCGTGACGCGGGCCTGTGGAGCGAGGAACAGGAGCGCCGGTGGACCGAGATCGTGCGGAAGGCCCACGAGAAGGGCGACGCCCTGCTCGTCGCCCGGCTCGGGCACGCCGGTCCGCGTGGCGCCACCGCGCCGCGTGCACATGGCATCGACCGGCCGTTGCGCAACGGAGGATGGCCGCTGCTCGCGCCGACCGACCGCCCCTACGTCAAGTACGGTCGCCGGCCGAAGGCCATGGACCGCGCCGACATGACCGCGGTGATCGCCCACTTTCGCGACGCCGCTGAGCGGGCCATGCGGGCCGGCTTCGACGGGCTGGAGATCCACGCCGGCCATGGCTACCTGCTGGGCGGTTTCCTTTCCCCGCTGACGAACACGCGCGACGACGAGTACGGCGGCGACCGCGACGCCCGGATGCGGTTCCCGGTGGAGGTGTTCGCCGCGGTCCGTGCGGTATGGCCGGACGACCGTCCGTTGTCGGTGTGCCTGAACGCCGACGACTGGGCCCGTGGCGGCGCCGGCAGAGAAGACGCGGTCGAGATCGTGCGCACGTTCGCGCGGAACGGCGCTAGCCTTGTCCACTTGGTGGCCGGACAGACCACGCCGGACAGCCGGCCGAGCTACGGTCCGTACTTCCTTGCCGGTCTCGCCGAGCACGTGCGCATCGAGACCGGTGTACCTGTGCTGATCCGCGGCCGTATCACCTCCAGCGACGAGGCGAACACGGTCATCGCAGGCGGCCGCGCCGACCTGTGCGTCCTTGACCTCCCAGGACTCGCGGAGTTCGACGCGCCTTCGTCGCCCCTTGCGGCGACGACCGGAAAGCACGCCGTGACAGCGTCGACACGGCGCCGGGGCAAACCCGATATGCCGGCCGGCGACGGCGCGCACGACGGCAACACGAGAATGGAGGCTCGGGTATGACCGACACAGTTACCCGGGGATATTGGAGCCGGGCGGCCGAGACCATGCCTCGCGAGCGGTTGCGCGAGTTGCAGTGGGCCAAGCTGCGGGCGCAGCTACAGCACGTGTACAAGGGCTCGCCGTTCTATCACGCGCGGATGAGCGACGTCGGGTGCCGGCCAGACGACGTGACCGGCCTCGACGACTACTTCGCCCGCTTCCCGCTGCTCTACCGATCGGAGTTGCTCGCCGCCGAGTCCGCGGCACCGCCCTACGGCACGCTCGCCGCCGTCGACCCGGCGCTGGCGATCGCGCGGCACCAGACCAGCGGGAGCAGCGGGCAGCCGCCCCTGCGCACCTTCGACACCGCGCGGGACTGGGCATGGATAGCCGATATGTTCGCCCGCGGCCTGTACGCGACCGGCATCCGGCCGGGGGACCAGGTGGCCGTGGTCTTCGGCTACGGCATGTTCATTGGGTTCTGGGCCGGCCACTACGGCCTGCAGCGCATCGGCGCCACCGCGATCGCGACCGGTTCGATGGACACCGAGCGTCGCATCCAGCTGCTCATGGACGAGGACATCAGGGCGCTGATGTGCACGCCCACATACGCGCTGCACATGGCCCACCGCGCCGAGCAGATGGGCGTCGACTTGGCCACCAGGACCAACATTCAGCTGCTTGTCGTCACCGGCGAACCACGGCCGCAGCGGACCCGCCGGCTGATCGAGAAGGCGTGGGGCGCGCCCGCGCTCGAAGTGGCCGGGATGACCGAGGTCGGAACGCTGATCATGTTCGAGTGCGGGCCGGACGCTCCCGGCATGCACGTCATCGAGACCGACGTGATCGAAGAGGTCCTCGACACCGAGACGAAACAGCCGGTGGGCTACGGCGAGCGGGGCGTCCGGGTCATGACGACGCTCGGCCGCGAGGGGGTGACGATGCTGCGGTACTGGACCAACGACATCGTCGTGCGCCAGCCGTACCACTCCTGCTCGTGCGGGCGCACCTGGGACATCTATCAGGGCGGCATCCTGGGGCGTGCCGACGACGTCAAAAAGATCCGCGGCTGTCTTTTCACGCCGTCGATGGTCGAAGACGTGGCCCGCTCCTTCGACGAGATCGAAGAGTTCCAGACGGTCCTCGAGTCCATCGGAGCGCTGGACACCTTGATCATCACCTTCGAGCCGAAGCCGCACGTCACCCCCGAGGTGGTCGCCGACGTCGCGACGCGCTTCGGGTCCGCCGTCAAGCGGGCGGTCGGCGTGACGCCGCTGATCCGGATCGCCGAGATCGGCTCGCTGCCACGGTTCGATATGAAGGCCAAGCGGTTCACCGACCTGCGTTCCACACAGCACAAGGAGGTGAACGTCGATGCATCCTGACAGGTCGATGCTTCCCGAAGAGCTGAACGCGCATGACGAGGCCGCGTTGCGGCGCGTCTACGCCGACCTGCGCGCCCTCGCCGATCATCCGGTGCCGGCCGTACGCGGACCGGTTCGGCTGGCTCTCGGCGAGGTCGCGCAAGTGCTGAACTCTCTCGGGCTCTCCTACGAGCTCTACTCGACGGAGCTGACACCCTGACCGCCGCGAACCCGGCACGCGCCACGCGTGAAGGGAACCCGACGGAGACCACGATCGAGCGCGTCGTCGAGTGGTACGACACCGACGCGGCCGGACATCAGCACTACATGGCGATCCTGCGCTGGCTGGAGGCGGCGGAGGCCGAGCTGCTTCGAGGGCATGGACTCGACCGGCTGTTCGGGCGGATCCCGCGCGTCCGGCACGAGGTCGACTACCACGCGCGGTTGACGTTCGGCCAGCCCGTGCGGGTCACGATTCGCGTCGCCCGCCTCGGCCGGACCTCGCTGCGCTATGAGTTCGACATGGTGGCGGCCGACGAGACTATCGTCGCCGACGGCGTGCTCATCGTCGTGTACGTGCCCACCCTGGAGTCATCGGCGACGCCGTGGCCGCCGGAGGTCGTCGCCGCGCTCCGGCCGGCCGAGGCCGGCTGAAGCGAGTCCCGTGTCGGCCGGCCGTCGACCACGGACAAAGGAGTACCCATGTTCGCTTTGACCGAGACCCAACGCGACTACGTCGCGCACGTACGGCGGCTCGCTCAAGACAAGCTCTTGCCGTTGGTCGGCGACGAACATGACGGTACGGTCAACCGCCCGCTGCTCGCCGAGATGGGCGAACTCGGCCTGCTGCGCGACTTGTTCGCCGACTCCGGCGCCGCGGACAAGGGCGAGAACGTCGGTGACGCGGCGGCGATGCGGCTGTGCCTCCTGCGCGAGACCATAGCCGCCGTGAGCACCGAGGCCGAGACCGCCCTCGCGCTGCAGGGTCTCGGCAGCTATCCGATCGCGCAATCCGGCCGCCCGGAGACCGTACGCCGCTGGCTGCCCGGTGTCGTGGCCGGCCGGACGGTCGCGGCGTTCGCGCTCACCGAGCCGGGCGCGGGGTCCGACGCGGCGGCCCTCGCCCTCGCCGCCGAACCGGACGGTGACGGCTGGCGCCTGTCGGGCGAGAAGATCTGGATTTCCAACGCGCCGGAGGCCGACGTCTACACGGTGTTCGCCCGCACCACGCCGGGCGGCGGAGCACGCGGCGTCACCGCGTTCGCATGCCCCGGAGATGCGGCCGGGCTGTCCGGGGAGCACCTCGACCTGCTCGCGCCGCACCCGATCGGCCGGCTGTGGTTCGACGGCGTGCGGGTGGGGCCGGCGGACGTGCTGGGCGAAGTCGGCGCCGGCTTCACCGTCGCCATGCGAACCCTCGACCTGTTCCGGCCGAGCGTCGGCGCGTTCGCGCTCGGGATGGCGCAGGCGGCGCTCGACGCGACGCTGAAACACGTCACGTGGCGCCAGGTGCGGGGCCGCCCGCTGATCGAACAGCAGGCCGTCGCCCATCGGATCGCCGACCTGGCCACACAGCTGGAATCGGCGCGGCTGCTCGTCTACGCCGCCGCGTCGGCCTACGACTCAGGCGCCGACCGGCACACGATCACCCGTGCCGCGGCGATGGCCAAGCTGCACGCGACCGAGACCGCGCAACAGGTGGTCGACGCGGCGGTGCAACTGCACGGAGCGAGGGCGCTGCAACGCGGGCACCTGCTGGAAAGGCTCTACCGAGACGTCCGTGCCCCGCGGATCTACGAAGGCGCGTCCGAAGTTCAGCGCACGATCATCGCCAGGGAACTGACCAGAGAGCCGACCAAAGAATGACTATGGAATGACCAGGAAACCGAGCAAGCAGAGGACCACATCATGAGCCGCTTTCGCGCCAGCGCCGCGCTCACCACCGGCTGGCGGCACTTCGGCTTCGCCGTGGCCGACGGGGTGGCGACGGTGACCCTCAACCGTCCCGACAAGCTGAACGCGTTGACCTTCGAAAGCTACGCCGACCTGCGTGACCTGCTGGTGGAGCTGCCACACCACGACAGCGTGCGGGTCCTGGTGATCCGCGGTGAGGGACGCGGGTTTTGCGGTGGCGGCGACGTCAACGAGATCATCGGCGAGCTGCTGAAGATGGACGCCGCCGATCTCATGTCGTTCACGAAGATGACCGGCGACGTGATCCGCGCCATGCGCGAATGCCCCGTACCGATCATCTCCGCGATCCATGGCATCGCCGCGGGCGCCGGCGCGGTCGTCGCGCTGGCCTCGGACTTCCGCGTCGTCTCCGACTCCGGCCGGTTCGCCTTTCTGTTCACCAAGGTGGGCCTGTCCGGCGGAGACATGGGCGCGGCCTACCTGCTGCCGCGGATGGTCGGGCTCGGCCGCGCCACGCAACTCCTCATGCTCGGCGACACGATCGACGCCGATACGGCCGATCGGTATGGGCTGGCGTCGCTCCGCGTCGCCGACGCCGACCTGGCGGCCGAGGTCGAAACCCTCGCGCGGCGCCTGGCCGACGGGCCGCGGCTGGCGCTCAGCCAGACGAAGTCGCTGCTGACCCGCGAGCTGGACATGTCGCTGACGGCCGCGACCGAGCTCGACGCGATGACGCAGGCGCTGTTGATGACCACCAAGGACCACGCCGAGTTCCACGCCGCGTTCAACGAACGACGCTCACCGAATTGGACGGGACGATGACGCAGCCTGACGACTTCCTCGCTCTCGACGACGAGCTGGACGAGGCCGAGCAGGGGATCCGCGACGTGGTGCGCGACTTCGCCCAGGACCGGCTCGCGCCGCAGATCTCCGACTGGTACGAGCGCGGCACCGTGCCGCGCGAGATCTTCACCGACTTCGGGAAGCTCGGCGTGTTCGGCATGCACCTCGACGGATACGGCTGCGCCGGCACGAGCGCCGTCGCCTATGGTGTCGCCTGCCGTGAGCTGGAGGCCGTCGACTCCGGGCTGCGCAGCGTTGTGTCGGTACAGGGCTCGCTTGCGATGTTCGCGATCCACCGATGGGGCACCGAGGAACAACGCCAGGAGTGGCTGCCGCGGATGGCCGCCGGCCAGGCGATCGGCTGCTTCGGGCTGACCGAGGCGGCCGCGGGCAGCGACCCGGCCTCTATGCGCACCACGGCTCGCCGCGACGGAGCGGACTGGGTGCTGTCCGGCACCAAAATGTGGATCACCAACGGCACGCTCGCCGACGTCGCCATCGTGTGGGCGCGCACGGATGACGGTATCCGCGGCTTCGTCGTGCCGACGGACGCTCCGGGCTTCAGCGCCAACGCGATTCCGCGCAAGCTGTCCCTGCGCGCGTCGGACACGGCCGAGTTGGTGCTCGATGAGGTACGGCTGCCGGCGGCGTCGGCGTTCCCGGACGTGCGCGGCCTTCGCGGCCCGCTCAGCTGCCTCAACGAGGCGCGCTACGGCATCTTGTGGGGCACCGTCGGCGCGGCGCGCACCTGCTACCTCGAGGCGCTGTCGTACGCGCTCACTAGGACCCAGTTCGGGCGGCCGCTCGCCGGCTTTCAGCTCAATCAACGCCGCCTCACCGAGATGGTGATCGCGGTCGGCAACGCCGGTCTCGTCGGACTGCGGCTCGGCCGGCTCAAGGACGCCGGGCGCGTCGAACCGGCCCAGATCAGCTACGGCAAGCTCGCCAACGCCCGGGCCGCGCTCGACGTCGCCCGCTCAGCGCGGGCCATGCTCGGCGCGGCCGGCATCACCCTCGACCATCCCGTCATGCGCCACCTCACCAACCTTGAGACCGTCGTCACCTATGAGGGAACGGAGGAGATGCACACCCTCAGCATCGCCGCCGCGATCACCGGTCTCAAGGCGTTTCGATGACCGGTGAGATCTGCGTCGTCACCGGCGCGGGCCAAGGCATCGGGCACGCGATAGCGCACCGGATGGCGGCGGCGGGACACCGCGTCGTCCTGGTCGGCCGAACCGCCGAGACCCTGCGGAAGGTCGCCGCCGAACTCCCGGCGCCCGCGCTGACCGTCCCGGCCGATATCACCGCCGACGGGGCCGCCGAACTGATCTTCGATACCGTCGAGCGGAGCTGGGGACCGGCCGGCATCGTCGTGTCCAGCGCCGGAGGCTCGTCCGCCGCCTCGCTCGTCCAGACCACCGACGCCGAATGGAACCGCCTGCTGACGATCAACCTCACCGCACCGTTCCGCCTGCTGCGGCGGGCGGTCCCGCGAGCCCGTCGGAGCGAAGCGGGGACAATTCATCGGCA
>OBLR010000163.1_pt1 | contig 13575 bp, 14 predicted proteins | sample 1519891 | NCBI WGS metagenome assembly OBLR01 (sample SAMEA3113583, study PRJEB22503) | soil metagenome | reverse complement strand
CACGGGCGGAGGCCATGAGCCTCATCCTGGGCCAATAGCGCGAGGCGGCCTCCACCCCTTCTGGGCCCGGGGGTACGCTCAGCGTGCCTCCGCGTGCGCTGTCGTGGCCGTCTCAGTGGGTACGGGTTCGGGACGAGGCTTTGGCGATCAAGATCGTTCGCGCGCCGGGGGATCCGTGTCCGCACGGCGTTTCCGTTGCGATGGCAGCTCAGCCGGCGGCTCGCCGCGGCCACGGTCCGCGGCCGCCTGCGTCTTTATCGCACGAAGTCGGGCGTACGCTGACTACGCTGTGGGGCCGTGATGGTGGAATCGAAGCGCGAGACGACCGACCATCGGGGGAACGATCCGGCCGCTCGGCCGCCGGACCGGCGCCGCCGGCGGCGCTGGGTGCCCGCCGTGGCGGGCTGGCTGTGCCTGTTTACCGGCCTGACCGACGTGCTGGGCGCGATCGACCCCGAGTGGCACGCGCGGATGCTGCAGCTCACCGGCATCATTCCCGGCGCGCTCACCAACGCGGCCAGAACGGCCACCATCATCACCGGGCTGCTCCTCCTGCTGCTGTCTCACGCGCTGCGCCGGCGCAAGGCGCGGGCCTGGCGGGCGGTCGTGGCGCTGCTGGCGCTCAGCATCGTCTTCCACGTCGCACGGGAGTTCGCCATCGGCGAGGCCGTCGTCACCGCGGTGATGCTCGGCGCGCTGATCTACTACCGCGGCGAGTTCTACGCCGTCGGCGATCCGCGCACCCGGTGGCGGGCGGTGTACGTGGGCGGGCTGCTCGCGATCACCAGCGTGTTCATCGGATTGGCCTTCATCTACCTCAACCGGCACGGGCTGCGCGGCAGCCCGTCGTTCGGCGGCAGGCTGCAGCACGTGGTGATGGGCATGGTCGGCGTCCACGGTCCCGTCGACTTCCAAACCGGCGACCGCCGCGACGACCTGTTCGACCTGATCCTGGGCAGCCTTGGGCTGTTCACCGGCCTGGTCACCGCGTTCTTGTTTTTCCGTCCGGCCGAGCCGGCGCCGGCGCTGTCCGCCACGGACGAAGACAAGATCCGCGACCTGCTGGCCAGACACGGGGCCAGGGACTCGCTCGGCTATTTCTCGCTACGCCGGGACAAGAGCGTCATCTGGTCGCCGACCGGCAAGGCGTGCATCACCTACCGCGTCGTCTCCGGCGTCATGCTGGCCGGCGGCGATCCCATCGGCGACCCCGAGGCATGGCCGGGCGCGATCGGCGCGTTCCTCGACGAGGCCGATCGGCACGCCTGGGTGCCGGCGGTGATGGGGTGCAGTGAGCTGGGCGCCGAGATCTGGTGCCGCGAGGGCGGACTTGACGCGCTCGAGTTCGGCGATGAGGCGTTCATCGACGTGACCGGCTTCAGCCTCGAAGGCCGGTCGATGCGGAACGTACGGCAGATGGTCAATCGCGTGGCGCGGCAGGGCTACAAGGCCGAGATCAGGCGCGAGAAGGACTTCACCCCTGAGGAGCTCGACGCCCTGTGGCGGCAGGCCGCCGCCTGGCGCGGCACCGACACCGAACGCGGGTTTTCCATGGCGCTCGGCCGGATGGGCGAGCCCGGCGACGGCGAGTGCGCCATCGCCACCGCGACCAGAGACGGCGAGCTGCACGCCTTCCTGCACTTCGTGCCCTGGGGCTCCGACGGCCTTTCCCTCGACCTGATGCGGCGCGACCGTGCCGCCCAGCCCGGACTGAACGACTACCTGATCGTCGAGGCCATCAAGGCCGCCCCCGACCTCGGCGTCAGGCGCGTCTCGCTCAACTTCGCCGTGTTCCGCGCGGCGCTGGCCCGCGGCGAGCGCATCGGCGCCGGCCCGGTGCTGCGCGCCTGGCGGGGACTGCTGGTCTTCCTGTCCCGCTGGTTCCAGATCGAGTCGCTCTATAAGTTCAACAGCAAGTTCAACCCGGTCTGGCAGCCGCGCTTCTTCGTCTATCCGAGCCTCAACGACACGCCGCGGATCGCGCTGGCGGCGCTCGAGGCCGAAGCTTTCATCGTCTGGCCGCGGCTGCGCGTCCCCGGCCTGCGCCGCCCGCCCGCCGCCACCCGGCCCTGAGGACGCTCGCCGACTCCGGCCCCGCGTCGGCGGCCGCTTGAGATGGGCTTGCCCCATTGGGAATAGGCTGGTTCGCGTGATGATGACACCCGCCCACTCCGTGCCGGGGCTACCCGACCCCGGCCGTTGTCTTGTCATGGGCGTCGTCAACGTCACCCCTGATTCGTTTTCCGACGGTGGTGCCTGGTTCGACACCGAGGCCGCGATTCGCCACGGCCTCGACCTGGTCGCCGAGGGCGCGGACATCGTCGACGTCGGTGGCGAGTCGACGCGGCCAGGTGCGCAGCGCGTCTCCGAGCCCGAAGAGTCGCGGCGCGTGCTGCCCGTGATCGAGGCGCTCGCCGCCGAAGGCGTATGCGTCAGCGTGGACACCATGCGCGCTGAGGTGGCGGCGGCCGCGATCGTCGCGGGGGCCCGCCTCGTCAACGACGTCAGCGGCGGCCTGGCCGACCCGGCGATGTCGCGGGTGGTCGCCAAGGCCGCCGTGCCGTACGTCGTGATGCACTGGCGTGGGCACAGCCACGACATGGACACGCGCTCGATCTACACCGACGTCGTCGGCGAGGTCACCGACGAACTGGCGGCCCGCATCCGCGCGGTGGTGGCCGAGGGGGTCGACCCATCGATGATCATTGTTGATCCGGGGCTCGGCTTCGCCAAGCGCCCCGAGCACGGCCATAATTGGTCGCTGCTCGCCCACCTGGACGCGCTGCGGGCCCTCGGTCATCCGGTGCTCGTCGCGGCCTCCCGCAAGCGGTTCCTCGGCCGGTTGCTCGCCGCTCCCGACGGGACGCCCCGCCCGTTCGCCGACTGCGACGACGCCACCGTGGCGACCACGGCCCTCGCGGCCGCCGCCGGGGCGTGGTGCGTGCGCGTGCACCGGGTGCGTCCGAACGCCGACGCGGTCCGGGTGGCCGCGGCCCTCCAAGCCGCGCGCGGGTGACCGGATGGATGACGAGCAGGCCGTCGAACGGGCGAACGCCGAGTTCTACGCCGCGTTCGAAGCCGTCGACCTCGAACGCATGTCTAAGGTGTGGGCGGCAGGGTCATATGCGGCTAGTGTGACGTGTGTGCATCCCGGTTGGCCGATGCTGCGCGGCCGCGCCGAGGTGCTCCGGGCGTGGGCGCTGATCATGGCGAACACCCCGTACATCCAGTTCGTGCTCACCGACGTCAACATCGACGTGCACGGCGACCAGGCCATCGTCACGTGCGGGGAGAACATCCTGACCGCCGACGACGACACCGAGACCGGCTTCCTGGCCGGAGGCAGTGTGGTGACCACAAATATCTTCGTACGCGACGAGGTGGGTGACTGGCGGCTGTGGCTGCACCACGGTTCGCCCGTGCTCAACAACGTGGCGGACGACGACGAGCCGGAGTCATGAGACGCGGAGTGAGCCCGCCGAGTGAGCGACCTATGAGCATGAGCACCGCCGCGACCGCCGAGCCGGATACGTGATCATGGATCGGGTGTCGCTGCGCGGGCTGCGGGCCTACGGCCGGCACGGATGCCTGCCCGCCGAGCGCGAACTCGGCCAGGAATTCGTCGTCGATATCGTGCTCGGTTTGGACACGCGGCCGGCCGCAGCCGATGATGATCTGTCGCGTACCGTCGATTATGGAGCACTCGCCGGCCGGCTCGTGGACGTCATCGAGGGGCCGCCGGTCAACCTGATCGAGACGCTGGCCGAGCGGCTCGCGGCGCTCTGTCTCGGCCACCCGCATGTCGAGGAGGCTGAAGTCATCGTGCACAAGCCGAACGCGCCCATGCCGTACCGGTTCGACGACGTCTCGGTGACGATCCGCCGGTCGCGCCGATAGCCGCCGCCCGACAGCAAGACAGCGCAAGCAGGCAGCACAAGCAGACAGCAAGAAAGCGACAGCCGAGAGCCGTCAGGGAGCCGCCAATGACGCAGCCCGACCGTACGCCGACCGGTGGTCACATGCTGGTCAAGCATCGCACCGTGTTGTCGCTCGGCAGCAACATGGGCGACCGCCTCAACAACCTGCAGGAGGCCGTCGACGCGCTGTTCGACGCGCCCGGCCTCGATTTCCTGGCGATGTCGCCGGTGTACGAGACGGCTCCGGTCGGCGGGCCCGAGCAACCCGATTTCCTCAACATCGTCGTGATCGCGGAGACGCGGCTGACCCCGGAGACGCTGCTCGAACGGGTGCTGAGCATCGAGGACGCCATGGACCGGGTCCGTACGGTCAAGTGGGGGCCGCGCACCCTGGACATCGACATCGTCCGCTTCGGCGACGTCACCTCGGCCGACCCGGCCCTGACGCTGCCGCACCCACGGGCGCACGAACGGGCCTTCGTGCTTGTGCCCTGGTCCGACGTCGAGCCCGACGCCGCGCTCCCCGGGCACGGCTCCGTCGCTGATCTGGCGGCCGCCACCGCGGGCGCTGGGGTGCGGCGCCGAGACGACCTGAGTCTGCAGCCGCCGGCGTGAACGCCACTCGTCCGACGATCCTGCTCACGGTCTTCGCGGGCGTCGCCGCCATCGTCTGGGGCGTGCTGCGGCTCACCTACGCCTCGTTGCCGCCGCTGCCGTGGACCGCGGTTCCCACGCTGTTGCTGCTCGCGCTCGGCGAGATCGTCACGGCGATCAACACGCGCGCCCGCATCCAGCGCAAGCCCGGCACGACTCCGGTGGAGCCGCTCGTCGTGGCGCGGTTCGTGGCGCTGGCCAAGGCGAGCGCGTACGCGGCCACCGTCTTGGCCGGGGTCTTCGGCGGCTTCGTGATCTATCTGTCGTCGTCGCTGGACAAGCCCACGCCGCGTCGCGACTTCACGGTCAGCGTCGGGTCGATCGTCGCCGCGCTCGTGCTCGTGGGCGCGGCGCTGTTCCTCGAGTACTCCTGCCGGGTGCCGAAGGGCCCGGACGATGACGAGGACGGCCGGCGCGAGGCCCAGCCCGGCCACTAGGGCGGCGCCACGGGGCGAGCCCGGTCCCGGTGAGCCCCCGGGCTATTTGTCGATGTCGCCGACGACGAAGAACATCGACCCGAGAATCGCGATCATGTCGGCGACGAGGTTGCCGGGCAGCAGCTCGGACAGCACCTGGATGTTGTTGAACGAAGCCGAGCGCAGCTTCATGCGCCAGGGCGTCTTCTCGCCGCGCGAGACGAGGTAGTAGCCGTTGATGCCGAGCGGGCTTTCGGTCCAGGCGTAGGTTTGGCCTTCCGGCACCTTGAGCGCCTTCGGCAGCCGTACGTTGATCGGCCCCGGCGGCAGCTCGGCGAGCCGGGCCAGGCAGGCGTCGGCGAGGTCAAGCGACACCTCGACCTGTTCCAGCAGGCATTCGTAGCGGGCCAGGCAGTCGCCCTCGGTGCGGGTGACGACCCGTACGCCGAGGTCGCCGTAGGCGAGGTATGGCTCGTCGCGGCGCAGGTCGAACGGCACCCCGGACGCCCGCGCGATCGGCCCGCTAACGCCGTACTGCATGATCTGCTCGCGGGTGAGCACCCCGATCCCGCGGGTGCGCGCACGGAAGATCTCGTTCCCGCCGATGACGCGTGAGATCTCGGGCAGCCGCCGGCGGACGCCGGCGACCGCCGCCGCCGCCCGCTCCAGCCAGCCGAGCGGCGCCTCTTCCTTGAGCCCGCCGACCCGGTTGAACATGTAGTGCATCCGGCCGCCGGAGATCTCTTCCATCACCCGCTGGAGGCGTTCGCGCTCGTCGAACGCGTAGAAGATCGGTGTGATCGCGCCGAGTTCGAGCGGATAGGACCCGAGGAACATCAGGTGGTTCAGCACCCGATTGAGCTCGGCCAGCAGAGTGCGCATCCAGACGGCGCGCTCCGGCACCTCCATGCCGAGCATGCGCTCGACGGCCAGCACCACGCCCAGCTCGTTGGCGAAGGCCGACAGCCAGTCGTGCCGGTTGGCCAGCACGATGATCTGCCGGTAGTCGCGGACCTCGAACAGCTTCTCCGCGCCGCGATGCATGTACCCGACGATCGGCTCGGCACCGGTGATGCGCTCGCCGTCGAGGGTGAGCCGCAGCCGGAGCACGCCGTGCGTCGACGGGTGCTGGGGGCCGACGTTGAGGATCATGTCCTCGGTGGCCAGTTCTTTGGCGCCGGTCCCGATCCCCACGGTCCGCCGGGTGGTCAACAACGCTCCATTCTGGGCCCCATCGCCTGCTCGGGGCGCTGACGGCTGCCCCTGCCCCTTGACCTGGTGGCCCCGCCTGGTCGCCGCGCCTACGGCGTTCATCGTGTCACGGCGGCCGGTGTCAGGACTGGGCGGGTTCCGGTCGACTAGTCACCATCGTGGTTGACTAGACACATCATGAACGCGCGTCAAGGTGATCAGCCTCACGAGAGCGGGCCGAGCCACCAGGATGGCTCGGGCGACCCCGCCGGGAGGCCGCTGATGCGTCCTGACATACGCCCGGAGACGCGCCCGGAGACGCGCCCGGAGACGCGTCCCGAGATCCGTCCCGAGATCCGCCCGGACCTGCGTCCGGAGATGTTGCCGCCAGGCGCGGCGGGAGCGGGAACGGCAGCGGGCGCCCCCGACTACCGCACGCGGCCGAGCTTCGCCGGGCCGGCCGGGCCCATCGGCCACCCCGGGCACCCAGGCCATCCAGGGCACACCGGCCATCCCGGGGTCGATCCCCACGGACCGGCCCAGGCGGCCGCGGAGAACGGCTCGGGCGATCAGGCGTTCGCGCCGCCCCCCGGCGCGCATTGGACGCCCGTCTCGCCGCGGCTGGCCTGGCACCGGCGCATCTCGGTGCTGCTGGCCGGCTTGCTGGCCGCCGCGGCCGGCGGCGCGGCCGTCTGGTGGACGGGCGGCGTCATCGGCGCGGTCGTGTGGGTGGTGGCCGTCGTCATCTCCTGCGGGCTCGGCTGGGTCATCGCCGAGCTCGGCCAGCGTTCCCTGGGGTACGTCGAGCGCGCCGACGACCTGCTGGTCACCCACGGGGTCCTGGTCCGGCGGCTCGTCGTCGTGCCCTACGGCAGGATGCAGTACGTCGACGTCACGGCGGGCCTGCTCGAACGGATGCTCGGCATCGCGACCGTACGGCTGAACACCGCCGCTGCGGCCACCGACGCCCGCATCCCGGGGCTGCCCGCGGCCGAGGCGGCTCGGCTGCGCGACCGGCTCACCCAACAGGGCGAGAACAGGGCCATCGGCCTATGACCGGGCCATCACAGGGACACCCCGGGCCGTACCCGGGTGTCGGCGGCACCGGCCCGGGGCGGAGCGAACCGTACCCGCAGTACATTCCGCCCGGGCAGATGCCGCCGGGACACGTCCCCAGAGGACAGGGCCCGCCCAGCTTCCGCCCGCCCGGCTCCGGCTATGCCGCCACCGCGCGGTTCTCCCAGGGGCGGCATCGGCCGCACTGGGCCACCGCGGTGCTGCGGGCGCTGACGATCAGCCTCGTCTACTTCGTGCTTTTCGGCTTCTCGCTGCTGCTGCGGCAGACGGACTCCGGCGGGGTCGTGGTGGAGTTCACCCCGGAGGTGATGCGCCGGTTCTGGCTGGTGACCGTCCCGGTCGTGGCGATAGCCGTGTTCGTGGGTGTCTGGGGCTGGCTGTCGACTCTGTTCTGGATCGACCAGACCGCCCTGATGGTCGAGACGGGCATTCTGCGCAAGCGGCGCCGCCGTATTCCGCTGTCCAAGGTGCAGGCCGTCGACGTGGTCCAGCCGCTGCTGACGCGTGCGCTCGGCCTCGCCGAGGTGCGCGTGGAGCTCGCGGGCGGCGACGCCGCCGAGATCGCGCTGCGCTATCTCGATCGCGCGGCGGCACGGGACCTGCGCGCCGAGTTGCTCGCCCGGGCCGCCGGCCTGCCCGGCTCCACCCCGCAGGCGCCGGAACGGTCGTTCTGGCGGGTCAAGCAGGGCACCCTGTTCGGCTCATTGACCCTCAAGCTGCCGGTGGTCGGCGCCGGCGCGCTGTTCATCGTGCTGTTGACGGTGGGCGTCTTCTACGGCGAGGCGGGCGTGCTCGGCGCCGCCATCCCGCTGCTGCTCGGCCTGCTGCGGGCCGTGGTGGCCCCACTGGTCGTGTACGGCAACTTCACGGTCGCCACGTCTCCGGACGGCATCAGGGTACGGTCGGGCCTGTTCGAGACGCGCCTGCAGACCGTGCCGCCGGGACGGGTGCAGGCGGTCAGGATCGTCGAGCCGCTGCTGTGGCGGCCCTACCGGTGGGCGCGGGTCGACGTCACGGTGGCCGGATACGCCGGGGAACGGCAGATCATGTCGTCGGTGCTGCTGCCGGTCGCGCCGCGCGAGGTCGCCCTGCGGCTCGTCGCGGAGATCTTCCCCGGGACCGATGTGGACGCCGTCCCGCTGTCGCCGTCGTCGCCCAAGGCCTTCTGGACGAAGGCGGCCGCCGGCAGCGACAATCACGTGTTCGTCACCCAGCGCGGCGTGGCCTGCCAGCGGCTCGACGTCATCGCGCACGCGCGGGCACAAAGCGTACATATCGTCTCCGGCCCGCTGCAGTGGATGCTCGGAATCGGGACCGTGCAGATCGACGCGCCGCCGGGCCCGGTCCAGGTGGCCGCGGTTAACCGCGACCTCGCCGAGGCGCGCGTGATCGCCGAGGCGACCACCGAGCGCGCCCGCCGCGCCCGCGCCACCGACCGTCCCCCCGGCCCCTGGGCCCGCTAGGGCGGTCGCCGGCCATGCGATACGACCCATGGTCGCCGCGGTTCGTGGCCGACCCTTATCCGGCGTATGAGGTGCTGCGGCGCGAAGCGCCCGTCTTCTACCACGAGCCGACCGACCAGTGGGTGATCTCCCGGCACGCCGACGTCGACGCGCTGCTGCGCGACCGCCGGCTCTGCCGCTCCTACCTCCACGTCGCCACCCACGAGGAGTTCGGCCGGACCGCCGAGCCGGAGTTCCTCCGCCCGTTTTGGGACCTCATCCGCGCCGGGATGCTCGACGTCGAGCCGCCGGCGCACACCCGGCTGCGCCGCCTGGTCGCCAAGGCGTTCACCGCGCGCATGGTGGAAGGGCTGCGGCCGATGGTCAGGCGGCTCGCCGAGGAGCTGGCCGGCGGCCTGGTGGACAAGGGCGCGGGCGATCTGCTCGCCGATGTGGCCGAGCCGCTGCCGGTGGCGGTGATCGCCGAGATGCTGGGCGTCCCGGCGGCGGATCGGCACCTGCTGCGCCCATGGTCGGCGGACATCTGCGGCATGTACGAGCTGAACCCCGCACCGGCGGCCCAGCGCGCCGCGGTCCGGGCCGCGGTCGAGTTCTCCGCCTACCTGCGCGACCTGACCCGGGCCAGGGCGGCCGACCCGCGCGATGATCTGATCAGCGCGCTCGCCCACGTGGCCGACGCCGGCGACCGCCTCACCGAGGACGAGCTGATCGGCACCTGCGTGCTGCTGCTCAACGCGGGACACGAGGCGACCGTCAACGCGACGGGCAACGCGTGGTGGTCGCTGTTGCGCAACCCGGGCGAGCTGGCCAGGCTGCGCGCCGACCACACCCTGATCCCCTCGGCCGTCGACGAGCTGTTGCGCTATGACACGCCGGCGCCCATGTTCGAACGGTGGGTGCTTGCCGACGTCGAGGTCGCCGGGCGGACGATCCCGCGAGGCTCCGAGGTCGCCTTGCAGTTCGCCTCGGCCAACCGCGACCCGGCGGTCTTCCGTGCCCCGGACGTCCTGGATCTGACCCGCGACCCGAACCCGCACATCGCCTTCGGGCTCGGCGTCCACTACTGTCTGGGCGCCCCGCTCGCCAGGATCGAGCTGGCCGAGTCCTTCCGGGCGCTGCTCCGGCTGGCCCCGCGCCTGGAGGCGGCCGCGGAACCCCCATGGAAAACCGGCTTCGTGCTGCGCGGCCTGCGCGCCCTCCAGGTCACGGTGTGAGACCGCCCACCGACACGCCGCCGCGAGGGCGCGCGGTTCCGCCGGGGCGCGCCGTCCCGCTCCCCGGCCGAGCGGCTAACGTCGGCGTGTGGGTACGACGCCGGAGGCGCGCCTGATCACCTGGCGGCGGGCTATGCAAGAGGCACTCTATGGCGAGCGCGGGTTCTACCGTCGGGGCGAGCGGCCCGCCGCGCACTTCCGTACGTCCGTCCATGCCTCGCCCGGCTACGCCGCCGCCCTGGGCCGCCTGCTGACCGAGCTTGACGAGGCGCTCGGCCGCCCGCGCCCACTCCAGCTCGTCGACATGGGAGCGGGCTCCGGCGAGTTGCTCACCCAGATCCTGACGGCGGTGCCGAAGCTCGCCGGCCGCATCGAGGCCACGGCGGTCGAGCTGTCCCCGCGGCCGCCCGGCCTGCCCGCGGAGGTCCGATGGACGGACGCGCCGCCCGCCGAGATCACCGGGCTGATCATCGCGAACGAATGGCTCGACAACGTGCCGCTCGACGTCGTCGAGCTGACCCCGGAGGGGCCGCGTCTCGTGCTCGTCGACCCGGCGACGGGGGCCGAGACGATCGGGCCGGAGCCGCCTGCGGAAGACACGGACTGGCTGGCGCGCTGGTGGCCGCTGCGCGACGTCGGCGACCGCGCCGAGGTGGGCCGCGCCCGATGTGCCGCGTGGGCCGGGATCGTCGCCCGGCTGCGGCGAGGCGTGGCGCTGGCCGTCGACTACGCCCACTCGCTGACCGGCCGGCCGCCGTACGGCACGCTGAGCGGCTATCGAGACGGCCACGTCGTCCCTGTGGTGCCCGACGGCTCCTGCGACGTGACCGCGCACGTCGCCCTCGACGCCTGTGCCGCCGCCGGGCAGCGGGCCGGCGCGGCCGACAGCCTGCTCACCACCCAGCGCGCGGCGCTGCGCGGCTTGGGGGTCTCCGGCGTCCGCCCGTCCCTCGCGCTGGCTCACAGCGACCCCCGCGGCTACCTGGGCGCGCTGTGCCGGGCGGGCGAGGAGGCGGAGCTGATCGATCCGGACGGCCTTGGCGGGTACGGCTGGCTCGTGCAGTGCGCCCGCGTCCCGCTGCCGCCGTCCCTGGCCCGATGAGCGGCCGGCTCCATCAATGGGCACTGCCCCTGGGTAGTCTGGTTCCGTCCGGAACGCACGCACAAGCCCGTCCGGTACCCATGACGAGGACTGGAACGACGTGAACGCATCCCAGCGTCCGGCCCGGCTGTCGGTGGGGGTGGTCGGTGCCGGCCGAGTGGGCACGGCGCTCGGCGCCGCCCTGGCCATGGCCGGCCACCACATCGTGGCGGTCACCGCCGTCTCCGACGCCTCCCGCGAGCGCGCCGCCCAGCGGCTGTCCGGAGTGCCGATCGCCCCGCCGCAGGACGTCGTGGCCGAGTCCGACCTGGTGCTGCTCACCGTGCCGGACGACGTACTGCCGGTGCTGGTCGCCGGCCTGGTCGCCACGGACGTGCGGGTCAACGGCACAATGCTCGCGCACACCAGCGGCCGGTACGGCATCGGCGTGCTCGACGCGGCCACCCGGGCCGGAGCGCTGCCGCTTGCGCTGCATCCCGTGATGACCTTCACCGGGCGGCCGGACGACGTCAACAGGCTGGCCGGTATCTCCTTCGGCGTCACCGCGCCGGAACCGCTGCGCCCGGCGGCCGAGGCCCTGGTGGTGGAGATGGGCGGGGAGCCGGTCTGGATCCCGGAGGATCGGCGTACGCTCTACCACGCGGCACTCGCCGGCGGCGCGAACCACCTCGTCACCCTGGTCGTGGAGTCCATGGACCTGCTGCGCGCGGCCGGGGTCGGCAATCCAGGCGCCATGCTCGGCCCACTGCTCGGCGCCGCCCTCGACAACGCGCTGCGGCTGGGCATGGACGGTCTCACCGGCCCGGTCGCCAGGGGCGATGCCGGCGCGGTCGCCGACCACGTCGCCGAGCTGGCGCGGATCTCGCCCGAGGGACGGCGGGCCTACGTCGCGCTGGCCCGGCTGACGGCGGACAAGGCCCTGGCCACCGGACTGCTCAAGGCACAGGACGCCGAGCGGCTGCTCGAGGCGCTCGCCGACTGAGGGCGCCGAAGGTGCCGACCCGAAGGGACTTCGCCATGTTGCCAGTCATCGCCACCACCGCGGAGGAGCTGGCGAGCGTCCGCCCGGACGGCGCGGCGGGACCGCTCGTGCTCGTGCCGACCATGGGCGCGCTGCACGAGGGACACCGGTCGCTGTTCAAGATGGCCAGGCGGCTGGCGGGCGCCGACTGCCTCACCGGCACCGTGGCCGTGAGCATCTTCGTCAACCCGCTGCAGTTCGGGCCGAACGAGGACTTCGACCGGTACCCGAGGACGTTCCCGGCCGATATCGAGGCCTGCGCCGAGGAGGGCGTCGATCTGGTCTTCGCGCCGGGACCTGACGTTATGTATCCCCGTGAACCCGAAGTACGGGTCAAATCTGGTCGGATGGGTGCCATCATCGAGGGCGCCACCCGCCCGGGTCACTTCGACGGCATGCTCACCGTCGTGCTCAAGCTGTTCAACCTCGTACGCCCGGATATCGCGGTCTTCGGTGAGAAGGACGCCCAGCAGCTGGCTCTGATCAAGCGCATGGTGGCCGACCTGAACGTGCCGGTGCGGATCGAAAGCGGCCCGACCGTACGCGAGCCGGACGGACTCGCGATGTCCAGCCGGAACCGCTACCTGTCGCCGTCCGAGCGGCGTACCGCCCTTGCCCTGTCGCGGGCGCTGCGCGCCGGCGCCGACCGCATCGGCGCCCCCGCCGCCGAGATCCTGGGGGCGGCGCGGGCGGTGCTTGACGAAGCGGCGAAGGCGGATCCGCCGCTGCACGTCGACTACCTCGTGCTCGTTGAGCCGGCGACGTTCACCGAGGTCACCAGCCATTACTCGGGCCCGGCCATTCTCGCGGCCGCGGGCCGGGCCGGCTCAACCCATTTGATCGACAACCTGCCGCTGACCGTGCACGGAGGTACCTGATGTTCCGGACGATGTTCAAATCGAAGATCCACCGGGCCACGGTGACCCAGGCCGACCTGCACTACGTCGGATCGCTCACCATTGATCAGGACCTCATGGACGCCGCCGACCTGTTGCCGGGCGAGCAGGTCCAGGTCGTCGACATCGACAACGGAGCGCGCCTCGAGACCTACGTCATCGCCGGTCCGCGCGGCACCGGCGTGATCGGCGTTAACGGGGCGGCCGCCAGGCTCGTCCACCAGGGCGACCTGGTGATCATCATCAGCTACGCGACGATGAGCGACGCCGCGGCCCGCGAGTTCCGGCCGCGCGTGGTCCACGTGGACCGGTCGAACAAGATCATTTCGTTGGGTGCCGACCTGGCCGAGCCCGTCCCCGGTACCCCGGACGTGCCCGGCGACCTCGTCCACGGCTAGGGAATACCTCCACCGGGGTTAGTGTCACAATGACGAGAAACCCCGCGAGGAGGACCCATGGCAGCCGCTCCGCAGCCCACCTCTCAGCCGCCCGCCGCTCGGGCAGCTTGGTCGCGTTCGCCTTCTCGCTCGGCTGCGCGGGCCGCTCGTTCCTCGCGGACCGCTTCGCTCGCTCGGCGGCTCACCGCTCAGGTGCCGGGGTGGACCAGGGACGCCGACGTCGTGG